>Ga0075163_10014231_pt1 | contig 10270 bp, 5 predicted proteins | sample JI1023141ADNA_FD_71478 | JGI IMG/M metagenome (GOLD analysis project Ga0075163, IMG submission 71478) | Wastewater effluent complex algal communities from Wisconsin, to seasonally profile nutrient transformation and Carbon sequestration -... | ecosystem: Engineered > WWTP > Effluent > Algae... | reverse complement strand
TGCAGCGGCAGCGCCACGCGGCCGACGCCGGTGCCCTGGGTCTCGGTGCGGCCGATCGGCACCTCGGTGGGCTGGAACGTGCCCATCGGGCCGCCGTGGGCGCCGGGGTCGAGGCGCGACGTCGCGGCGAAGATCACCGCGTAGACGTCGCCGGGGTCGTCGTCGTTGCACGTCGCCGTGCCGAGGCCGCCCTCGGCGAGCGTGACCAGCTGGTGGCCGCCGATCTTCTCGTCGGTGTTGTTGAGGCCGGCGCCGGCGTCCGAGGCCAGCGTGCCGGCGGCGTGACCGCTGGCGGCGCGGTCGAAGCCGAGGTCCTTGTCGTAGAACTGCACGTAGACCTGGGTGCCGGCGGGCGCCGGCCGGCCCTCGACGGTGACCGTGAAGTTGAGCGTGTTGCCGTTCCACGACGAGCCGGCCAGGCGCTGCAGCTGGACGCGGTCGCCGCCGAACACGCCGTTGCGCATCGAGCTGGCGATGTCGGCGGTCGAGGTGGTGACCCCGCCATCGGAGGTCATCGACTCGCCGGCCGCGCCGCGCCGCTCGGCGCCGCGCAGGTCCTGCTCGTAGTCGCCCATCATGCCGCGCCAGATCGGGCCGTAGTCGCGGGTCGCGAGGATCTCGGCGACGTTGGGCGCGGCCAACGAGATGTTGGCGGCCTCGGCGCGGCCGGCGGCGGTGGTGACCACCTCGCGCAGCGACGCGCCGACGTCGTTGCCGATGATCGCGAGCTCGCGCCCGGTCATCGTGTCGTCGCCGTGGAAGTAGCCGCGCGTCGTCGGCAGGCCCGGCGAGCCCGTGACCGCGTTGAGCGCGTCGTGCCAGTGCTTGCTGCGGTTGAGGCCGAGCTCGTCCTCGCCGAGGCCGGTGGTCGAGATGCGATCGAGCGCGCGCGGCGCCATGTGGCCGGCGGCGAAGGTGTCGGCGAGGAAGTGCGCGGCGAAGCCCTCCTTGAGGATCGCCTGGCGGGTCAGCTCGCTGGCCTGGGCGGCGTTGCCGGCCTGCGCCGCCTGGAAGCTGCGCTGCGCCAGCGCGACCGCGGCGGCGTGGTGGGTGCGGTACTCCTCGCCGTTGAGCGGATAGAAGTGGTTGATGTTGCTCGTCGCGACGTCGACCATCACCAGGAAGTCGTGGCCGACGGGATCGTCGTCGTCGTGCTCGCGGGCCAGCGCGTCGGGCGTCTTGTTGTAGTCGCCGCCGAACTCGTTGGCGGCGCCGAACGAGATGCTCGACGGGATGGTCTCGGTCTGGTGGGTCTCGGGATCGGTCGAGTAGCGGTCGTTGGTGCGGACCCGGTTGACGCCGCGGCCGCGCTGCTCGAGCCCGACCAGCGTCGGATCGGTCGACTGGTGGATGCCCATGCCGTCGATCGAGCCGGTGGTGAACTGGTGATCGTCGAACGTCTCGCCGGGGCGCGTCGGGTGGAACGACTGGCGCAGCCGGCTGATCTCGCCGGTGCGGAACTCGGCGTTGCCGGTGGCGAGGATCGCGCCGAGGTTGCCGACGGCGCGGTGCTCGTGGCCGTCCCAGAACTGCACGGCCTGGCGCTGCACGCCGCCGCCGCCGCCGCTGCCGGCCATCGCGTCGAGCAACGGCTCGGCCGAGCGTCCGGCGACGACCGCGTCGGCGACCGCGTTGGCGTGCTGCTCGTACGGATCGCCGGCCTCGCCGACGCCGCCCTTCAGCGACACGCCGGCGCGCTGCTGGACGACGTGGGCCGCCTCGTGCGCCGCGGTGTGCAGGTCGGGCGTGCCGGCGAACGCGATGTCGCGACCGGTGGCGTAGGCGCGCGCGCCGAGCGCGTCGCTGGCCGCTGCCGCCTGGCCGCCGACGTGGGCGCGGACGTCGCTGACGTCGTGCGCACCGAACGACGCGCCGATGCGATCGGCGAACGGCAAGGGCCCGCCGCTGCCGGCGACGCCTTGCGCGGCGACCGCGTGGACCGCGGCGCTGTCGGCGGGCGCGCCGGCGTCGGCCTGGCGCTGCACGTCGTACGAGTACGCGTGGAAGCCGCCGTCGGGCGCCACCGCGGCGGGCGCGGCGGCCGCCTCGACGACGCTCGCGCTCGGTCGGCGCTGCGGTTCGTCGAGGGAGGCGGTGGAGTCAGGAGCGTGCAGGTCGGCGCGAGGAGCAGGTACAGCGTGGCTGGTCACGTCGATGGTCCCCCAGTCTGACCACAGTACGCTGCGCGCCGGCTACGCCTCCCCGCCTCGAGGCGCGTGCGCTCATCTGCCGCATCGGAACGACGCTGACCCGCGAGGTCTGCGCGCCGCGCGCAATCTCCGCGCGCCGATCAGCGCGCGAACGTCGCGGCGATCACCCCGCGCCGGTCACGTCTGCATCCCGCCGCCGCTCACCCGCCGCCGCAACGCGTCACTCCGGGACGAGCTGCAGCGCGATCTCGAAGCTGGCGTCGGTCGGCTCGCCGTCGGCGTCCTTCGGGATGTCGAAGCGCCAGTTGCCCATCTGCGCCTCGATGCACGAGTCGAGGCTGTCGGCGAAGCCGTTGACCTTGGGGCTCACCGTGCGGCCGCTCTCGTTGACGGTGAACGCCAGCTTGACCTTGCCGCGCGCGGTCGGGTCGGTCTTCAGCAGCTCCTTGTGGCAGCGCTTGAGGCCGCTCATGTAGGCGCTGGTGATCTTGCGCAGCACGGCGTCGGGCGTGAGCGTCGAGTCGTCGAACGTCTTCTTGTCGGACACCGAGATGCGGCCGGTCGGGACCTTCTCGCCCTTGCCGTCGGGGCCGGTGGCGCTGACCGGGCCGCCGGGGCCGGTGACGCCCGGGCCGGTGCCGGTGCCGACCCGCGGGTCGCCGTTGCCGCGGGTGCCGCGGCCGGTGGTGTTGCCGATCGCGGTCTGCGCGCCGCTGCGCGCCACCTCGGACAGCTGGTTGCCGAGGTCGCTGCCCGGCTTCTTGTTCTCCATCGCGCCGGCCAGGCCGCCGCCGGCCTCGTCCTCGGAGAACAGCGCGTCGGCCATGCGCGCCGACTCCTCTTGCAGCGCGACCGCGTCGTTCTCGTTGCGGCCACCGCCGGCCTCGGCCGGCTTGCTGTCGCCGGCCGGCTTCTTGTCGCCGGCGGGCTTCTTGTCGGGCGTCTTCTCGGGCTGCTTGTCCTCGCCCTTGGTCTCGGCGCCCTTCTCGTCGCCCTTGTTCTCGGGCACCGCCACCGGCTCCTGGAAGTCGACCGGCACCGAGTCCTCGGCGAACGTCTGCTTGGCCGCGCGGTACGCGATGCCGCCGTCGCCCGGCGGATCCCACTGCCACGCGGCGATCATGAAGCCGAAGTGGATCGCCACCGACGCGGCGACCGTGACCGCGAGCCGCGGGTCGATGCGATCGGCGAGCGTGCCGCGCACCGAGTGCGGCAGCAGCGGCCGCGGCTGCAGCGGCGGCTCGGTGACGAACTGGAACAGCAGCGTCAGATCGCCGAGCGAGACCTTGCCGCGCGCGTGATCGCCCAGCGGCAGCGAGAAGTGCTCGCCGATCCGCCGCGCGCCGGCCTCGCGGGCCGCGGCCAAGGTCTGCACCTTGTCGCCGTCGGACAGGCGGCCGTCCATCTGCCCGGTGAAGTCGAGCGTGTAGCGCCCCTCGTGGGCCTTGAACAGCGTCCACTCGCGGGGCAGGCCCTCGAGCGGCACCGAGAAGGTGTTCTTCGACGACTGACCGACGGTGACGTCGCCGCGATCGCGGATCAACCGCTCCTCGACGATCTTGCCGCCGAGCAGGACGCCGATGCGCAGGATGCGCGGACGCGGGCCGTGGGCGTTGGATGCGGTCGCCATCAGAAGGGGGCCTTGGTGACCGAGGCGAGGATCAGCGGCAGGAAGTCCTGCTTCAGATGCTCCCACTCGTAGTTGATGTTCTTGGCCTGCAAGACGTAGACGACGCTCGGCCGCGGGACCTTGCCGCACACCGCGATGACGGTGTCGATGACGTGGACCTTCTGGCCGTTGCGGTACTCGATGTGGAAGTTCTTGCCGTCGTTCTTCTTCTCGGAGTCCTGATCGTCGCAGCCCTCGGCGCGGGCGGCCCCGGGCGCGGCGAGCGCCAGCGCGGCGATGACGAGCGCGACCGCCTTCACGGCCGCACCTCGGCGCGGGCGGCGACGAACGGCGCGCGGTGGACGGTGGCCAGCACCAGGTCGAGCATCGACTGCTCGACCAGCGGCCAGACGTAGTCCGGGCGCGGGGTCGTGCCCAGCACCGCGACCTCGGGCCGCGGGGCCCGCGCGGTCACGTCGACCGGCGTGTCGATGACGATCTTCTTGTGGCCGCCGTCGTCGACGACGTGGAACGCCACGCCAGGATCGGCGACGGCGGGGGCCGCCAGCGCGGCGACGAGCATCAGGGCCAGGGTCGGACGCATCAGCCACCTCCGGCTTTCTTGCGCTTCTTCTCTTCGCGCTTGATCAGCTTGGTGACGTCCTTCAGGCGCTCGTCGTAGAGCGCCAGGTCGACGCCCGGCATGTTCTTGTACTCGTCGAAGTAGGTCTTGGCCTTGTTGAGCCGGACCAGCGTGTCCATCGCGCCGCCGCCGTCGGGGAACGGGTCGGCGTCGAGGTACAAGAGCCCGAGGTTGTAGTAGGCCGGGCCGTAGCTCTGGTTGGCGGCCAGCGCGCGCTTGTAGGCGTTCTCGGCGCGGCCGAGCAGCTGGTTCTTGTTGGCGCTGCCGGGATCGTAGTCGGCGGCCTGCCCGCGGTAGGCCGAGCCGAGCGCCGACCAGGTGGCGGCGTCGGTGCGGCTGAGCGGACCGGTCAGCTTCTCGAAGGTCTCGACCGCGTCGCCGTACTGCTTGTTGTCGAGCTGGTGGACGCCGAGGTTGACCAGCGCGCTGGCGAAGTTGCCGTCGAGCGAGACCGCCTTCTTGTAGGCGGCGAACGCGCGGGTCGGCTCGTTGTTGCGGTCGTAGACCAGGCCGTAGACGTAGTTCAGGTAGGCGTTGCTCTCGACCGCGGCGCGCCGCTTGTTGTAGAGCGTGTCGAGGATGACCTCGGCGGTGTCGGTCAGCCGCTTGAGGTAGTAGGCGTGGGCGATCGCGATCTGCGCGTCGACGTTGGTGCCGTCGACCGCCAGCGCGGCCTTGGCCTCGATGATCGCGCCGTCGGGGTCGGGCTTGGCCGCGGCCAGCATCGACCGCGCCTGCCGCAGGTGGCGGTCGACCTCGGACCGCGCCTGCTCGGGGCTGATGTCGAGGTTGGGCGGGACGATCGGGGGCGGCGCAGGCTCCTCGCCCGCCGCGACCGGATCGCTGCCACCACCACCGCCGGTGTCGCCACCGCCGCCGCCGCCGCCCATGTCGCCGCCGCCACCACCGCCGGTGTCGCCACCGCCGCCGCCGCCGGTCGGCACGCCGTCGCCCGTGGGGTCGCCGGTGTCGTTCATGCCGGTCGGGTCGGCGGTCGAGCCCGAGCCCGAGCCAGCGCCCGGCGTCGTGGGCTTCTTCTTGCTGCCGCCGCCACAGGCCACCGCCGCCGCGAGGGCGAGGGCCAGGCCGATGGTGCCGAGGCGACGCACGGCACTACCGACGCGCGAACGCGCCGAAGGATCTCTGCGATTCGCCGCGCTCATGGCGCCTCCGTGCCGTCGAACAGCTCCTGGTGCAGCACCGGGAACTCATCCGGGAACTCGCGGTTCAGGTTCTCCAGCGCGAGCTGGCTCCACTTGTTCGAGATGCCGTTCTTCTTCGCGAGGTTGACCACCTCGGTCCACTGCGCCTTGGCCTGCTCGACGTACTTGGCCAGGTTGCGGGCCAGGCCTTCTTCGTAGGCCGCGACCGCGCCGGCGTCGGGGTTCTTCTTGTCGAGGTCGAGCACGTACTTGGGCGTGGGCGACTGGGCCAGCTTCTCGGCGAACTGCGACAGGCTCTCACCGAAGCGCACCTTGGCGGCCATCGAGTACTCGGCCACGCCGTAGGCGTCGAGCGCGACGTACTTGTCCTGGACCTCGAGCGTCAGCTTCTCGAGCGCGGCCTTGATGGCCTTGGACCGGTCGATGGTCTTGGCCACCTCGGTGATCTTGTACGGCTGGAAGGTCTTGGTGAAGTAGCTCTCGGCGAAGTACAGCGCCCACTCGCCGGCGAGCTTGGCGCCCTTGCCGCCCTTGACGCTGCCGCGGGTGACCCACGCGTCCATGGTCTGCTTGCCGGCGGCCTCGGCGTCCTTGGTCTTGCCCTTGCGCCGCCACAGCGCCGCGGTGTCGTAATACGACTGCACGTACTTGTCGGCGTTGTCGGCGTCGGCGCCGTAGCCCTTGCGCCAGCGGTCGGCGGCCGCGATGAGGTTGCCGATGTCGCCGGAGGTCTTGTAGATCATCACGACCTCCCAGGCGGCGTCGCTCTTCTTGCCGCGGTCGGTCTCTTCCTTGTCGTACTTGCCGAACAGGTCGACCGCGCGCTTGAAGTCGCGGTTGAGCTCGGCGAGGAACGCGGCGTTGTAGAGCGCCTCGAGGGCGATCTGATCGGTCGTGCGCTGCGGCTCGCCGGGCAGCGGCGGCGGCGGCTTGATGCCGCGCTTCTTGGCGTCCTTGGCCAGCGCGTACAGATCGAGGTTGGTGGTGATGGCCGCGTCGTAGTCGAAGACGCTCTGCTGGCTGGCCGCGGTGAGCCGCATCGCCTCGAGGAAGTACGGGCTCTCCCGGTAGATCTTCTCCTTGCTCTGCGTGAACTCCTTGAACAGCGAGATCGCGGTCTTGGGCCGGTTGGCCTGCATGTAGGCCGCCGCCGAGTTGTAGAGCGCGGTCGGGCCGTCGGCGTCGGTGGCCGGGGCGATCTTGTAGAAGCGGTAGAAGCTCTCGGCGGCCTCGAGGAACTTGCCCTCGGCGTACTGCTGGCCGGCCTTCATGAACTCGACCGAGCGGTTCTGGCTCTTGGCCGCCTCGATGGCCTTGGCGTCGCCGCACTTCTGGCTGATGAACTTGTTGTTCACCTCGGTGAACTTCTCGAGCTGGCCGGTGGCCTCGTACAGCGCGAGCAGGCCGTCCTTGGCGGCGATCGCCTCGGGCACGCCGCAGAACTTGGTCATGACCTTGTCCATGCGGGCGATCGCGTCGTCGACGTGCAGGTACGCCAGGCTGACCAGCGCGGCGTTGATGCCCTGCTGCGGCGCGGTCGCGGGGTCGTTGACCACGTTCTGGTAGTCGTCCCACTGCGCCTGCAGCTGCACGTACAGCTCGGGGATCGGCATCGGCGTCAGCGGCTGCGGCAGCGCCTTCAGCTCCTCGGAGGTCGGCACCCGCAGCTCGGGGAGCTGGCCGGCCGCCACCTGCTTGGCGACCTCGGCCTCGTAGCTCGCCAGGATGCTCTTGGCGGCGTCGAGGAAGAACGCCTCGGACAGGTCGCGGTGATCGCGCACCCACTTGTACTGCTCGACCGCCTCCATGTAGCGCTCGCTGTAGAACAGCGCCTCGCCCTGGTAGTAGGTGAACTCGTAGGCGTAGTCGCTCTCGGGGTACTGCTTGACGAAGGTCTGGTACAGCTTGACCGCCGAGGCGTACAGCGCGAGGTACTCCTCCTTGAGCGCCGGCTCGGACTTGCCGCCGGCCTCGTACTCCTTGCGCAGGTTGGTCGCGGCCAGGTGGGTGTTGCGGGCCGAGGCGTACAGCGCGCGCTCCGCGATGCGGCGCTGGTTCTCCATCGCCTCGCGGTCCTTCTCGTTGGCGATGTACCAGGGCGTGCCCGGCGCGTAGCGGATCGCCAGCTGGGCGGCGGCCTCGTCGGCCGCGAGCTTGTCGCCCTTGGCCTCGAAGGCGTCGACGATCATCTGGTGGACGACCGGGTTGCGCGGGTTGAGCTCCCACGGCGGCCCGATCGCGATGCGGTACGCGTCGACCGCCTGATCGTAGGCCTGGAGCTCCATGAACGCGCCGCCCATCGCTTCCCACACGTCGCGGACGTGGGGCTCGTTCTCGCGGCCCTTGTAGAACTCGCGGGCGCGATCGAAGGCCTTGACCGGATCGGGGTCGGTCTCGCCCTTCCACGGATCGGTGAAGCCGATCGCGATGTACTGCAGCGACTCCTCGCGCAGCTCGAGGGTCGGGATCGCGCCCTTGGCGACGATGTCGTCGTAGAGCTTCACCGACTCGTCGAACTTCTGGATCGACTCGATGAGCTTGTCGCGCTTGTAGTACGACCAGGCGAGCTTGTAGAGCGCCTCGGCGTAGAGCGGCGAGTCCTTGGCGGTGCCGACGACCTTGTTGTAGGCGCTGATCGCCTCGTCGAGCTCGCCGGGGACGGTGAAGTGGTAGTCGGCGAGGCCGCGCACCCAGGCGTGGCGCACCAGCTCGGCGTCGGCGTTGGGCCACGCCTGGCAGTCGCCGTACGGGTCGGTCAGCTCGGGCCGATCGATCCGCGCCAGCGCCTCCTCCTTGGTCGGCGCCGCGGTCGGGACGTCGTTCCACTTGAAGTGGTTGGTGCAGGTCAGCGCCAGGAACAGCACCATCGACCGGCGCTCGTCCTTGGTCTTGCCGTAGTAGGCAAGCAGGTAGAGCACCGACGGCATCTGCCGGTAGTCGGGGAACTTGGTGACGATCTGCTCCCACAGCTCGAGCGACTTGGAGTAGTCGGCGATCGGCTCGGCGGACGGATCGGTGAGCAGATCGAGCGCCTCGTCGGCGACGTCGAGGTACAGGTCGGCCAGCCGGAACATCGCGTCCGGCGTGAACTGCGGGTGATCGGGGTGATCGGCGATGAACTTCTCGAGCTGCGCGATGATCGACCGCTGCCGCTCGGCCTTGGTGGCGGTGGCGTCGGCGATCCGCGACGCGTAGCGGGCCTCGAGATCGGCGGTCTTCTCGTCGAACGAGCGCAGCAGCTGATCGCGGAGCCGGCGGTGGTGCTCGTCGGCCTGGCCGACGTAGCGGGCCCAGTCGGACTCGACCTCCTTGAGGGCGGCGCGCTCGGCGTCGGTGAGCGGCGCCGGGACCGCGCCCGACGGCACGCCGAGGCCGGGGCCGGTGCCGGGCTGGGTCCACGGGCCGCTGCCCGGGCCCTGCGCGCCTGGTTGCGCGACCACGGGGCCGGCGGCGACGGCGACGCCGAGCAGCGCGGCGATGAGGCGAGTGCGGGTCACGGCAGACCTCCCGGCGTGGCGCCGTCGGGTGGCGGGGTCGGCTCCGGGGCTGGCGCCGGCGGCGGCGCGTCCTCCTTGGCCTCGCGGATGAGGTCGGCGAACTCGTCGCGGAGCTGCTTGATCTCGCGCTGCTTCTCGACGTTGAGCCGCGCCAGGTCCTCGTCGGACTCTTCCTTCTGCGACCAGCCGACGTCGACGACGCCGACGTCGGAGCGCACCAGCACGTCGTAGAACTTGGCCTTGACGTCGCGGAACGCGTTGCCGAGCACGGTGCCGCCGAGCGCGCGCGACTCCGCCTCGTACAGCAGGAACTCGCGGCGGTACGACGCCAGCTCGGCCTTCTCGTAGGTCAGCGTGTCCTTGACCTCGGTCAGCGCCACCTCGACGATCTGATCGATCGTGTCGTTGACGGTGTCGAGCTGCCCCATCGCGGTATCGGAGCGGCGGATCAGATCGCCGATCTTGCCGCCGCGCTTGGCGTCGGCCAGCGTCAGCCGCGCCACCGCGCGGTGCTCGTCGGCGTAGGCCGCGCGCAGCTGATCGCGCAGCGTCCGCGCGCGCAGCGACACCTCATCGCCGCTGCCGGCCTCGTCGCGCCCCAGCACCACCTCGCGGCGGATGCCGTCGAGCTCCTGGTGCATCTCGGCCAGCTCGATGTTGAGCTCGGCGATCACCTTCTGGGCGTCGAGCTTCTGGGCGATCCACGCCTTCTTGGCGGCGGGATCGGCCGGCTCGGCCGACTCCTTCACGAACTTGTCGAGCGCCACGACGGTGGCCTGCGTGGTGTCGATCGTGACCAGCACCTCGGCCAGCTGGCGATCGACGTCGTCGAACTGGCCCTGGGCCTTCTCGACGCGCTGGCCGTAGCTGATCGCCGCGTCGGGCATCGCCTTCCACTGCGCGACCAGCGCGCGCCGGCGCTGGGTCAGCGGGTCGACCGCGGCCAGCTGGGCGTTGGCGTTGCCCTTCTTGGCCAGGCCGTACTCTTCCTCGGCGAGCTTCTCGCGCATCGCCAGCAGCTCCTCGAGCAGCTCGGTCGAGCGCGAGCGCTTGGTGGCCAGCGACGGGAAGATGTTGACCCGGTTGGCCGAGCCGAGCACGGCGTCGAGCCGCTGGATGGTGCGCTCGGCCTCGTTGATCTCGTCCTGGATGTCGCCGAGGTCGGTCTCGACGGTCATCACCCGGTTGACGTTGGGCTCGTCGCGGAT
>Ga0075163_10014230_pt1 | contig 10271 bp, 11 predicted proteins | sample JI1023141ADNA_FD_71478 | JGI IMG/M metagenome (GOLD analysis project Ga0075163, IMG submission 71478) | Wastewater effluent complex algal communities from Wisconsin, to seasonally profile nutrient transformation and Carbon sequestration -... | ecosystem: Engineered > WWTP > Effluent > Algae... | reverse complement strand
GGCGAATTGGCAAACAGCGCCGTCGCCACCGGTTGCAGCGCTACCGACACACGTAGCTTCTGCACCATGTCGGCTTCGCTGCCATAATCGAGGTTTACCTGCACAGTGCAAGTGCGGAACATCATGTCCCGGCCCATCGTGCCGACCTTATCCATGTAGGGTGCCATGATGCCATAGCGGCCTTTGGGCATGACGGGTGTTCCGGCCCGCGTCCACACAGGCGATGCACCAAGTCCGAGAAAGCCAATGCCCAACTGGTCCCCGATCTCGCGCACCTGTTGCAGGTGTTCATTCACCTCCGCGCAGGTGTCATGCACGCTCTCCAGCGGCGCCCCCGAAAGCTCGAACTGTCCGCCCGGTTCCAGCGAGATATTGGCCATCCCCTTGGGGTCAGCGAGTGCAATGATGTTCTCGCCTTCGTAAACGCCTTCCCAGCCAAAGCGCGCCTTGAGGCCGTTCAACAATGCCTGAATCGAACGCGGCCCGAAATACGGCACCGGCTCCAGCGTGTCGGTGAGGAACGCGAACTTTTCATGCTCTGTGCCGATGCGCCATTCCGTTCTCGGCTTCATCCCCGGTTCAAAATATGAAACCAGCTGCGCCTTCGATTCTATGACAGCCTTGCCTTCCGCTGTCTCCGGTGTCGGTCCGCTCAAAACACGTTATCCCTCTTGCTTGTCGCTCATGTAAGCGCCAGCCGCAACTACGACAAGTCACAAAATGTGATGCAGCATCTTACATTTGTGATCAAAGCAGACTCTCCCTGCGCCGTTCCAGAAACAGCCGTTCCCCAGCATTCTGACTGAGGCCAATGGCTGTTTCATAACTCCTCCGGGCCGCATCGACCTGACCGTCACGGCGCAACATATCAGCTTTTGCGGCATGAAAAGGCTGATAGGCCTCAAGCCCCGCCGCTATCAGTGACAACGCGCCAAGGCCATCCCGAACCCCAGAATGCCACGACAGGGCAACCGCCCCATTGAGCAGATAGACGAGATTTCCGGTCATGCCATGGAGATGGTTGTAGAGTAGCACGATCTCATGCCAGTCCGTCGCGTCATGATGCGCCGCTTCATCATGCAGGGCATTGATGGCCGCCTGTGTTTGATAGATGCCCGGCCGCTTCCGGGCCAGGGCGCGCGTCAGAAGTGTCGTCCCCTCAGCGATCATGGTCCGATCCCACAGGCTTCGGTCCTGATCTTCAAGCGAGATGAATTGACCATCAGCAGTGCTGCGCCCCGCTGCGCGGGCATGGATCAGCAACAGCAGGGCCAACAACCCCTCGCTCTCCGCTTCGCCCGGTCGCAACACCAGCATCAGGCGGGCGAGGCGAATAGCCTCTTCGCACAGGTCAATGCGTGAGCGGTTCTCGCCACGGGTCGCGGCATAGCCTTCATTGAACACCAGATAGATGACCGCCAGAACTGACTCCAAGCGCTCCGGCCACGCCGCCGGACCGGGAACCTCATAGGCAATGCCCGACTTGGTAATCTTCTGTTTCGCCCGTACCAGGCGTTGCGCCATGGCCTCCTCACTGTCGAGAAAGGCCCGGGCAATTTCTGAGGTTGTGAGGCCGCACAACGTTCGCAACGTCAAGGCGACCCGAGTTTTTTCTTCCAGCGCGGGATGGCAACAGGTGAAAATCAACCGCAGGCGATCATCTTCAATGTCATGGTCATCTTCCGGGGCGTTCTGGTCAAGTTCTATGAGCGTCCCATAGTCCACCGCTTTGCGGGCAAAGGTCTGGTCCCGCCGTAAGCGATCAATGGCCTTGCGTCGTGCCGTCTGCAGCAGCCACGCTGGCGGAGAATGCGGCAAGCCATTCCTGCTCCAATGCTTGATCGCCGACTCCACCGCATCATGCAGGCAATCCTCCGCCAACTGGAAATCGCGGATATCTCGCAGCAATGCCGACAACAATCTGCCAAAATGGGTCCGCACCAAAGCCTCCACAGCCGCGCGCGAACCCTGCTCTATCGGATTGTCTGGCAAGCCCAGGGCTAGCCCAAGTCTTGAATGGGACGCACCTCGACACTGCCATTGGCAGCAGACGGGATCATCGCTGCATACCTGATGGCGTCGTCAAGAGTGGCGCATTCCAGAATGTAGTAACCGCCGAGTTGCTCCTTGGTCTCGGCAAAGGGGCCATCCATGGTCTGGATCTTGCCACCACGCACTTTCACCGTCGTCGCGGTGGAGGATGGCTGCAAGGCATCGCCGCCGCGCCTCACACCATCTTTGACATACGTGTCCGTCGCCTTTTGGTAGGCCGCCATGAAGGGGCCAAACTCCGGCGTGCCATATCCCGGTTCGGTTGCCGGGTCTGAATAGATGAGGGCAATGTACTTCATTGTGTTCTCCAATCGGGTTCTTCAGTGGGCCAGCACGGCGGCAAGAATGTTGCCCGCCAAGATCAGCTTTGCCGCAGTTGTGGCAATCCCGGCAATGATCCGAGGCGGGGTAGCAGCCTTCGTGGGGTGCATGCCGATGACGTGCAACAGTCGTCCTGCCAGCAGCAGGATGCCGGCACCATGCAACCACAGCGCCGTGGCACCCAGCATTTCCGCCAGCAGCATCAGAAACAGCGTGACAGGGGCATTTTCCATGAAATTGCCATGGCGGCGGATGCGCAACGCCAATTCCTGGTTGCCGCCATCCATGATGGATACGCCGGTTTTGGCCCGCAACATCGTCACATGGGTGGAAAGCGCGATCATCAGCACGGTCAAGGGCACGGCATAAATGCCGGTGATTTCGGGTAGCATGGGGGTAATCCTCCAATTGTTAGAACGATGCCGCGTCTGCTGCATCTGCATACAAGACGATTGGCCGGCCAGGGAATCGACATAGCGGAAAAAAATACTTACTTCTTGCCGCCCCAGTCGCCGATGGCCGCCTGCACCACGGCAAGCGCGGCAATCGCCACGGTATCAGCCCGCAAAATCCGCGGCCCCAGCGAAATCCCCGTGACAAAGGGCCTTGCCCGCAACATGGCCCGCTCCTCATCGGTAAAGCCACCCTCCGGCCCGACCAGCACGGCGGCAGGCGGCACCAAACCAGCCAGCGATGCCAGCGGATTCTGTTCCCGCGCCGTCTCATCACAAAAAATCAGCCGTCGCGCTCCATCCCAACTGCCGATCACCTTCACCAATGGCTCCGGCTCCAAAACGTCCGGCACAAACACCAGGTTGCACTGCTCCGCAGCTTCAATGGCATTGGCCCGCATCCGCTCAAGGTTGACCCGTTCGGCAATCGTTCGCGCCGTCATCACCGGCCGCAGGCGCCGCACCCCGAGTTCGGTGGCCTTCTGCACCATGTAGTCAAGGCGGGCATGCTTCAGCGGTGCGAAAAGATAGTCAATGTCCGGCGGCGGCGTCACTTCGGACAGGCGGCGTTCGCAGCGGATGCTCGCCCCCTTCTTGCCCACCTCAGTGAGATAAGCGAGCCACGCCCCGTCGCGGCCATTGAACACCTCCACCACATCGCCACCCACCAGTCGCAACACATGAGTCAGGTAATGCGCCTGTTCGCGCTCTAACGGAATGTCCTGCTCGTTCTGCAATGCTGCATTCACATGCAGCCGGGGTGTGGTCTTTGCCATGTCAGCCGTGTTACACGCCCGCGACAATGGATTCCAGCCAGGCCAACAACAGAGTTGCAGATGCCACCCCGGGCAACTGGGTGGAACGCTTGCTGCCGCCTGCCGCCCTGCCCTTTGCCCAATTGATGAGGTTGGACCGCCCGATCGGCTGGTGGTTATTGCTCATTCCCTGCTGGTGGGGGCTGGCATTGGCGGCGATCTCCCATGGCCCCCGAGCTGAATTTCTCTGGTTCGCCATCCTCTTTCTCATTGGAGCAGTTGTCATGCGCGGTGCCGGCTGCGTCATCAACGACGTGCTTGACCGCAGGATTGATGCCAAGGTGGAGCGCACCCGCTCGCGGCCCCTGCCCTCTGGCCGCGTCAGCGTCAAAGGAGCCATTGCCTTCCTGGCCATGCTGCTGTTGGCCGGACTGCTCATCCTCCTGCAGTTCAACAAACTGACCATCTACACGGGCCTCGCCTCCCTCTTCATCGTCGCCATCTACCCACTGATGAAGCGCGTAACCTACTGGCCGCAGGCTGTGCTCGGACTGGCCTTCAACTGGGGAGCCCTCGTCGGTTGGTCCGCCGCAACCTACAGCCTCACCTGGCCGGCGCTTTATCTCTATGCCGCAGGCGTGTTCTGGACGCTAGCCTACGACACCATCTACGCCCACATGGACAAGGACGACGACATCCTTATCGGCGTCAAATCAACCGCCCTCAGGTTTGGCTCCTCCACGGGTTCCTGGCTTGGCACCTTCTTCACCCTCAGCCTTGCCTGTCTTGGTTTTGCGGCCCTGCTGGTCGATGCCAGCCTTCCCACCTACATCGGAATTGCCGCCGCCGCTGCCCATGCCATCTGGCAGTGCCGGACATTTGATGACACCAACGCCGCCCGGTGCTTGCAACTCTTCCAGTCCAACCGCACATATGGGCTTCTCGTTCTCACCGGCTTCCTCCTGGACCTCCTGATCTGATGACTGACCTTCTCAACCTCGCCAAAGACATCCTTCTCATTGCCAAGCGCAACGGCGCCACGGCTGCCGACGCCATTGTCGGTGAAGGACGCGACACATCCATTTCCGTCCGCAATGGCGAGGTGGAAAACCTTGAACAGGCCGAAGCGCGTGAAGCGACAGTGCGTGTCTTTGTCGGCCAGTCCTCCACCAGCATGTCCGGAAGCGTTCTGACCCGTGACTCGCTGGAGCGTCTCGTGGCCCGCGCCGTGGATATGGCCCGCCTTGCACCTCCCGATCCCCATGCCGGATTGGCTGATCCCTCCCAACTCGCCACCACATTTCCGGATATCGACGTCGCGTCGGATGACGCCATTACAGCCGACCAGTTGCGGGACCGCGCGCTTGAGGCAGAACGTGTGGCACTCGCCGTGCCGGGCGTCACAAAGTCCAATGGAGCCGGTGCCTCATCCTATGCTGGCCGGTCAGCCATGGCGGCCAGCAACGGCTTTGAGCGCATTTCCAGGCGCACCAGTGTCGGCAATAGCGTATCGGTCATCGCGGGTGATGGCGCTGCCATGGAGCGCGATTATGATGGCCATGGAGCAGTCTATTGGTCTGATCTCGAGCCTGCCGAAAAGATCGGGCTGACAGCGGGTAAACGGGCCACCCGACGCCTCAACCCCCGCAAGATCGACTCGCAGACCGTACCGGTGATGTTCGACCGCCGCATATCAACCAGTCTCATTGGCCATCTCACGGGTGGCATCAATGGCGCGGCAATCGCCCGCGGCACCAGCTTTCTCAAGGATGATCTTGGCAGGCGCCTGTTCGCCGGGAGCGTCACAATCATTGATGATCCCCTGCGCAAGCGCGGTCTCGCTTCGCGCGCCGTTGACGGCGAAGGCCTGCCGGTGCAGCGCCGCGCCCTGATCGACAACGGCATTCTCACCAACTGGATTCTCGACCTGCGCTCGTCGCGGCAATTGCAACTTCCACCAACGGGTCAGGGTGGACGAAACTCACCCGCCACAAGCAATGTGCACATGGAACCCGGCACGCGCTCGCCAGAAGAGATGTTGAAAGCAATCGGCACCGGCTTTCTGGTCACAGAGTTCATCGGCTCATCCATCAACATGGTGACAGGCGACTACAGCCGCGGTGCCTCTGGCTACTGGATCGAGAGCGGCGAACTTGCCTACCCCGTGAGCGGCGTTACCATCGCCGGAAACCTGCGCGCCATGTTTGCAGCCCTTGAACCCGCCAACGACCTGATCTTCCGCTCCTCCACCGTGGCCCCCTCCTGCTTCCTCGGCGAGATGACCCTTGCCGGACGATAGGTTAAACCCCGATCTTGATCTGATGCTGTCGGCATTGCGTGAGGCAGGTGCTTTGGCGCTGGCTATGCAGGCGGCGGGTTATGCCCACAGGAAAAAGAAGGACGGCACGTTCGTCACCGATGTTGACCAGGCCGTGGATGACCTTCTCAAAACTCGTATCGCCACCACCCGCCCCGACGATGGCTGGCTTTCGGAAGAAACCCCTGACACAGAAGCAAGGCTCAGCAAGTCACGGCTCTGGATCGTTGACCCCATCGATGGAACCCGTGGCTTTCTGCAGGGCACCGGGCCCTGGGGCATCGGCATGGCATTGGCCGTTGACGGCGAGGCCGTGTTGTCGGCCATCTCTTGTCCGGCGGATGGCCTCCTGTTTCATGCCGTCAAAGGCGGAGGTGCCTACGTCAACGGCACGCCCATCAGCACGGCAAACCTGTACAACGTCATCACCGCAAAACGCTACCGCATCGCCTTGGCAGACAATGGCTTCACGCCTGAAACAGATTCCCCCATTCCCCTCCTCCTGCGCCTCGCTTCCATTGGCCACGGTCGTCACGGAGGTGCCATATCCATCGGCGACAAGAATGATTGGGATCTCGCCGCCGGCCACCTTTTGGTCACCGAAGCAGGCGGCGTCATCTCAAATCTCTCCGGCGGAGGAATGATTTACAACTGCGCCGAGCCGTGGCAACCGGGCCTCATCGCCGCGGCGAATCCCGAAACCCATGCCGCCATACTGAATATCGTGAGGAACACATGAGCGCCAAGCCCGTGAAGAAGACACCCCAAAAGGCAACCCCAACCATCACAAAAAAGGCCGCCGCAGGAGAACAGCTTATCCACCTCGTTTTTGGTGGCGAACTCGACAATGTGTCAGACGTGACGTTCAAGGACCTCGCCAAGCTCGATGTCGTCGGCTTCTATCCGAACTACGCCACGGCCCATCAGGCCTGGCTCGGCAAGGCCCGCGAAACCATCGACAACGCCCAAATGCGCTACTTTATCGTCCACCTGCACAGGCTGCTCGATCCAGCGGAGTGATCGAAGATCAGATCTTCCCGTCGCGCTGGCAGCGCCCAAGCGGAAAGGCCAGCATGTCGTCATCAGCCACATCGCGCGCCAGGATCTCCCGCGCCTTTTCGCAGTCGCCTTTCATCTGCTCCACAAGCTCGCCGACAGACGCAAAGGTCTTGTCGCCGCGGATCAGGTCATGGAACGACACCAGCAGGGTGCGGCCATAGAGATCGATGTCCTGGTCGAGCAGATAGGTTTCCAGAAAAGTACGGTTGGTGTTGAAGGTGGGTCGGTCACCAAAATACGCGGCCCCCTGCCAGGCCGGGGTTCCCACCGCTGCTACCGCGTCACGCACTTCCACTGCATAGATGCCCCGCGCCGGTTCGGCACCGGGATCAACGATGATGTTGGCGGTGGGAAAGCCGATGGTGCGGCCGCGCTTGTCGCCGTGCACCACTTCACCCATCACGATCCAGCGATACCCCAACTCATGAGCGGCACTGCGCACATGTCCGCGCCGCAATGCCGAGCGGATGGAGCTTGATGAGAACGGCGCCTTGCCGTCTCCTTCGTCAGTCACCTGATCGACGGTGGTGACGCCAAAGCCATGCTGCTTGCCCAGTTGCACCAGCGTCTCGGGCGTTCCCTTGCGGCCCTTGCCGAAATGGAAATCATACCCTGTGACCACATGCGAGACCTGCAGGCGGTTGACCAGTTGGGCGAGCACAAATTCTTCCGGCGTGCTGCCTGCCAGCGTCTCGTCAAACGTCGCGACAGCCACCAGATCAGCTCCGAATGCCTTGACCAGACGCCGCTTCAAGGCCGGGGGCGAGAGCCGGAACACCGGTTCATTGGGCCGGAAATACGAAGCAGGATGCGGCTCGAATGTCAGAATGCCCCAACTCGCACCACGCCGTATGGCTTCAGCCTTCGCCACCTTCAGCAGCTCTTGGTGACCACGATGCAAGCCATCGAAATTGCCGATAGCGACGACGCAGCCCTTGAGTTCCGGATACGCCGCATCACGCGGCAGAATATCGAGCATCATGACCTTCAAAAACGAAGGCGGGGATCAAGCACTGCGCGACGGCACGAAGACCATCGCTTCGCCCTCCACAACCGTCTTCCCCGCCACTTCACATCGGCAGTGGAATTGAGCGCGCTTTTTGGTCAAGTCAAGAGCCGTGAGTTTGGCAAAGGTCGAGACCGTGTCACCAATGCGGACGGGGGCAAGGAAGCGCAGGGTCTGCGACATGTACACCGCCCCCGGCCCAGGCAGCTTGGTGCCCAGCACGGCGGAAATGAAACCCGCCGACAGCATGCCATGGGCAATGCGCGTCTTGAAAAATGTCTTGGCGGCATAGTGCTCCGACAGATGCACCGGGTTGCGGTCACCCGTCACTTCCGCAAAGGCCGTGATGTCTTGCGCCGAGACGGTTTTGTCAAAACCAGCCTCCATGCCAACCGCCAGATCTTCGATGAAATACCCGGTCATGAGCCACCCTTGTTTGCGCTGCACAATAGCCTGTGTGCATCGCAGCGCAACAGGGAGAAAAGTTGCAGGTTAAGGAAGGCCTTTCACCACTCAAGACGCTCAACCGTTCGCACCACCCGGGCCCCGGGAAGGGCTGCACGAATCGCCGCGTCCGCTCGGGTGAGGTCTGCGCCATCGTCATGCAAACCGGTCATGAACACACAGGCGATGCCCTGCTCCGCCGCCCCTCTGATATCGGTCTCCGGCCCATCACCGATGGCGAGAATGGCCGACAGCGGAACATCATGATCACGTATCGTTGCGGCCCGTCGCCGGGCCAGATCATAAATCGGTGCATATGGCTTGCCCGCCATCTCAACACGGCCGCCCAACTGTTGATAGGCCTCGGCCAGCGCCCCTGCACAGTATTGCAGACGGCCGCCCTTGCGCACCACCTTGTCCGGGTTGGCACAGATCATCACGAGATTGCGCACCATCACATCATGCAGCAGCGTGGTATAGTCGGCAGGGGTCTCCCGGTCGTCATGGAACAGCCCCGTGCAGATGACGGCAGAGGCTACGTCAAGCGCCACACGTTCCACAGGCAAACCTTCAAAGATCGAGAGGTCGCGCGACGGCCCGAGGTGAAATAACTTCCCGTCCGTCTGCTGGATCAAATCACGCGTCACATCACCTGACGTACAAGCCGTGTCATAGGCGTCGCGGGACACGCCAATCTCATCAAGCTGCTTCGTCACGCCTGTTGTGCTGCGCGGTGAATTGCTGACCAGCACCACAGTGCCACCATTGCGGCGATGGCGCACGAGACAATCCACCGTGGCAGCATTTGGCACATGCCCATCATGGACAACGCCCCAGATGTCACAGAACCAGACGGGATGGGAGTTTGAAAGATCACGCATGCGCGAGCATTTAGTACAGGCCGTGTCCGTCACAAAATCCTTTGTCGAAGAGCGGCTTTATTCCGCCGCCGCGCTCAGCTCTTCGGCCGACTGGCCGATGGCATCGCGGCGCACACGGCGCGGCTCGGCAAAGGCCGGGCCAGAGGCAAAGCGCGCCACCCGCATCAGCTGGGTCGCCTGTTGGGCATTGGCAACACCAGTGACAATCACCTGCACATGCAGCGCACGCGCCGCCTGCACGAAGTTGGCAATGCCTGAAGACTGCTTCGGTTCGCTGCCAACGCTGCCAGCAGAAATGCCGACAAAACGCACATTGAGCTTGTCGAGCGCCGCCAAGTCCAGTCCGGCCACCGCGGCGTTGGAGAGACTCATGTCGATGCCCGCGCGGGCCAGATAGGCCAGCCCTTCGAGACTCGATTGCGGCAGGCTGGCCAGCACGGCGTGGGCCAGGTCAACAACCAGACCTTCGCTCACGCCAGGCTCCGAGGCATGCAGCTGGGTGATGCGGGACAACGCTTCCGGCGAAGCCAGTGTGGCGGCGCTGACCGGCACCAGAATGCCGAGTCGGTTGTCGCGCTTGCGCAGGCGCTTCAACAGCACCAGAGCTTCGCGATGCAGGTGCACATCAAGGCCCGGCCGCTGGTCTGCCCGTTCGGCTCCTGAAAGATCAACACCCTCCTTGCCCTCCAGGCTGTAGTGCAGGCGGTAATGGGCGGTCTTGCCCGAGAACAGGTCAATGACCGGCTCAAGCGAAATGACAATCGCGTCCGCGTAGGGCGTCGAATCAAGCGATCCTGCCCGCGGCGGCAGGATGGCGGGCACCTCGGTCTCAGTAAATGCCATCCCCTCGCCGGGTGCCCACTGCGAGGGGGAAACAACGACAGGGCGCCGCTGCTGATTTTGTTGGGTCTGCTGCAGTTGATTTTGGTAGAGGTACTGCCGCTCGGCAAACGTGCGCATGTCATTGGCAATGGCCGCGTGGCC
>Ga0075163_10014229_pt1 | contig 10272 bp, 14 predicted proteins | sample JI1023141ADNA_FD_71478 | JGI IMG/M metagenome (GOLD analysis project Ga0075163, IMG submission 71478) | Wastewater effluent complex algal communities from Wisconsin, to seasonally profile nutrient transformation and Carbon sequestration -... | ecosystem: Engineered > WWTP > Effluent > Algae... | reverse complement strand
GTCGAGAGAAAGTCGTTGACCGACGATATCGATCTATTGAAACTCCAGTGTCTGCCGTTCAGCCCTGACGATGGTAAAATCTCAGACAAGATGGAAGACCGTGTACCCAAACTTACATCACTTCTGCATCCAGACTTGCAACCCAAGTTTGTGGCACTGACCAATGATCGGCGACGCATTTTACTGGAACACCCCCAAGCTTGGACAAAACTAGTTAGATGCTGCGAACGATTGCTTCGCTATCAACCCAACTATCCACCATCATTTAAAGATATTGTGCGATTTAATGAATACACGACCAAATGCTTAAAGTGATATGAAGCTTGTAAACCATTCGACCGAACGACCGATTCTTTAAGCTTATTTCTCCAATCGAAACACCGTCGACGCCAACTCAAAATCTCGTTTGAGGCCTTCTTCTTCGATACGTTTGTCGATGGATGTGTCCGATCCCAAGGAAGGGAGGGACCACGGATGAACTTGTGATACAAATTTCTTGTATATATTGCCGGACGGGTCTTGAACCAGGTCCCCGACATATTTTTGAATCCATTCTAAGACCATGATCTCTTGTTCCAGTGGCACTATTCGGCCATCACACACAAGGCGATAGTCTGTGTCTTTTAGACTTTGAAGGACTTCACCATCGAGCGCGAGTACAGAATGCCCGTAATCGATCAACACAACTTTGCCATCACTCCGTCGCATCATAATGTTTCCGGCATGCGGAGATCGATGTGCGATCCCATTCATGTGCAGCTTATGTAGCATGACTAGTGCTTGACGCAATATACGAGTCGTCCATTTCTCAACGACTACTAGCTTTTCCATGACAATATAATACGATTGTCCACACCGCCCAGCATTCATAATCTTAGGTCCTACTCCCAATTCGTGCGCCCTGTGGCCGATCATTACTTCGTTCGCAAATCGTGCATCGTTCATCGCCGGCGACCTCTTAATTTGCTTGATCACGAAATTTTCTTTGGCGTCCATGTAAACATGACCATTGGTGCCAAACGCATGCGGCTTTTTTCCAGCGAATTGGGCATGACATTCAGAGATGGATAATCCGGTCTCAACGGGTCGAAGTTCTGACTTTTTGTTTCGGGACATCGGTCGTTTCTTTATTGTAATTAGTGTAAAAAAGTAAATGTAACTCTATGTTTCAATGAATGACACATGCACACAAAGATCGCTCACTCTTGGCATCCAATTTTTCATCGACAACATTGGCTTTTTTGCGCGAGGCGCACATCTCGACTGCGATAAGCTGATCCTGCGGACATTGTCGAGCCACGACCTTCCGCTTCACGACCTTCCGCTCGTGATCGGGCTTGTGGGAAGACACGAACCTTCGAATGCTGAGACGAATGGAAGAAGGATCTTCCATGTGCAGAGACGCGTTGTAACCCCAATCATGAACCTTATTGACGATGGCCGCAGCTAAGTGCCAGTTCTCTTTCGAGAAATTCAGGTAGATAGGAGCCTGGGTGTCCAGAGCTTCGTTTAAGTAGAGCCTGGCTTGAGATGCTATGGGATCAACAGGGTCCGTGACAATCGGTTCGCCCGTACGACCATGGTAGACCGGCTGGGACATATGTCGCATGAAGCTCAAGATTGTTCGCATCGAATGTTGAAACCGAAAAAAAGTGTCAACGACTCTGAAAGTCTCGACGGACTTAATCGTCTGTTTGACAATTGAAAAGTCTTGTTCTTATATGTAACTAAATTCTAGTACTGGTCTATGTTCAAGGATAAGTGGATGGATGTTTTATTTGTTTTCAGAAATAACAACGGATCAATAAATACATTTACGAATAAACGTCATTTATGCGCTTCGACCATCTTCGCGGCTGACATCACGATTCTCAGCGGGGCCGGAGCTGAGCGTGTTTGTTTCGCATGGCTCACGGGCAGGCATTGCCCCAGAAGAGTCCGTTGGAACTTGACGAGAACTTTCGCGAGCGGCTCTATTTTCTTCGGCCATTTGTCGTAGGAAAACGAGAGTTTCCTCTGTGTTCAAGTACGGTCCCGTTCGGGGCGGTTTAGAACCCACATTTGGAGGAAGCACAGCACGCAGGAATCTTTCGAAAGGGCCTGACATAACGGGTTGAAACGTCCGCCAGTTTGGAAAGTGTTTATTGATTAAAAGAACTCTAAAACGAATCCAACAGCTCTTTGGCAGTATCCGCATTCTCTTGCTCGTGATTCTGCAGGACGCCCCATTCCACCACTATCATCAAATATGTCGCAAATGCCACGTACAACATAGTCCATGCTCCCGGCGTGCCAATCTCATAGGTGTCAAACGGAAAGTACACGTATAAGACGGTCTGAACCGTCATGTGCACAATGAACGCCCACCCGGTACTGTAGCCTCGCTTGGTGAATAGTTGGAGACGGTCTTCAATGGCTACCACGATGGCCGAGCCGAAGATGAGCGCAACGTAAACAGGAATAAAATAGGATTGCATTTGATTTCTCTTTGAAGAATGGAGACAACATTTTATTTGATTCAATCATGCTGAAGACATTTTATGACAAACAAGTCATTGCAATTTCGCCAGACCATCCATTATGGCGAATGCACAAAGAGTAATTGGCAAGGCGTACAGCAGGTGTAAAATTGACGCGTACCAGTGTATGGTTAACAACATGGCGGTTGTAATAACCGTGACCCAGACTGAGACGTCGAATGTCGATGACATGCGCAGTCCTCTTCGACGAAGCGGCCACTCGATATATTTGGCCTCCATGACATGGACAGCCACCGTAAAAGCAGCCAGCGCAAGGTGGATGTAAAAGATGTTGATTTCAGACATGTAGATGATGTAGAGGGACAAACACCAATGTTGGGTTCTGTTTGAAGAATGATATTTAATATTCATTTTATCGGCTACTGTTCGTACTCTTCAATGTTGGCATGCACATAAGAGATTCTATCTTCACGTGAACCATGTCCGTCTTCAAAGCGTGCCACAGTCAAGATTCGCTCCAAAAACTCAGGTTTCTCCAGGAGGAGCCGCACGTCCTCCGAAACACCCTGCCCATAATTTAAAGGCTCAAACCCGCCGTCGCTGACGAGAGCAAACGAAATGTACGTGCGGGGATTGTCCCATAATGAACCAGTGAAAGCCACCTGGGCTCCGTTATTATCGGGGTTGTACACTATGGCCATATGTGCACTGGTGAAAGTGATGTCTTTGCTAAGCTGAACACGTGCCTCAGCTTCGGCTTCGACGTCATGGTTTTCCGGTAGATACACCATTATGAAGACCAGAATGGCCGTTGCCGGGACTTGAATTTCAAGTTTCAATTAAAGCTGTTTGAAAAATGAAACGATTGATAGATATCAGTCGGCATCTCAGTCGGTATCTCAGTTCGGTCCACCCACTACGTAATACCTATCCGGTTGTTTCGTATTCATATCGATCACATTAAAGTATAGAGAGGAAACATTTTTCTTGGGATCTAGTACATGAATGTCTTCCGAGGCTTGCACATACATCGACCTCAACCACAGGAGTCTCTTTGTATTCGGGCACTTGTAGAACGCTTTAGCCCCGCCCTCTTTTCCCACTTTCACAGTAATGACTTTTTCGGGGCGTGGTCCAAAGCGAAAATCAATGGTCGAAGGGTCCACCGCTCTGGACCTGAAAAACCAGGCAAATTGGTTATCCAGGAGACCAAACTCTTCGCGGTCATGCTGAATCCCGCTCTTTCTTCGTTGTTCACGATGCGACGGGTCCAAGATGAGCCAATATCCCGAGACCGACTGGTCCGGCATGGCTTCGTACACCACGACATTCTTATTCTTGTTTCGAAAACATACCAAGAAGACACCTGGGCAACGACGCCCAATCTCCGCCATTAAACCCTCTCCCGCATTTTCAATAGGCTTATCTGTAAAGGAAGAACCCTTCGGAGTCGAATCCCCGAACAACGAAGACAAAAGTTGGGCCATTTTTTTGTTATTTAAATGTAAACGGATTTATTGAAGGACGGAGAAGCAATAAAGTGCGAATGTAGTAAAAAAATTATGGGCTCGTATCTATTTTTTCGGATAGAAGGACAATGTGATAACCACTATACGAGCAACCAAAGACAAGAGTATTCGAGTATATAACGGTCGACATGTCCTAAGATCGCTTGTTCAGAATAAATACGGCGGCCAATGTGGCTACAGCTATTCCGGTAACAAAGAGCCAGGCACGGCCGTACGGGTTGCTGTTGCTTTGTGAGCGACTTTCCAATGCCACGGATGTTTTGAGCAACACGATGGGATCTGAATCTTCCGCTCGTATATTGGTCATTCGAACCAACGGACGTGATCCCGTAATATCAACATCTCTGATGCGATCCAAATCCAGCAGTGTCTGAATGCAAAGCGCGTCCATCAAAATGTTATATTTATATAGCTCATCGAGGGCTCTCAGGGTGATGGCATATTCATGCTCTTTGGCACGAATGGAGCTCATTCCTGACAGAAGGCTGTTCCAATAAAACTCGAGCGCATGATTCGTGACCAATGTTTTATACTCGGGATCGTTTGTATCAGTGACACGAAACGTCTTCAAATCGGGGTTCATGACAAACACCGTGCGCACACCATATCTTGGAATTCGGTTTTTTCCCGACATGTTTGGGAAATGAGAGTTTATTCAGTCTATGGATTCTTTTTAATTGTGTTCCATTGAACTATCATTTAAGTGAAACTTCGTTTAAAAGTCTCCTCTTTCCAGCCAGACATCTCCGGGCTTGAGATTGATTATGACGTCATCGAGATTGAAAAACTTGTAAACGACCAGACCGAGGAGCAAGACAATGCCGACTAGTCCGATCCATATGAAGAGATCATTCACATCAACGGAATAGCCTATGATGCCTGTTAACACAAGAAGGATGCCCACCAGTCCGATCAACATGAAGGCGACCGGAAATCTCGAAATTTTACCACTGTTTTCGGTAGAGAATTGAACCTTTGCATCTGTCTGGCTTGAAGGTTTACCATCTTTTGGGATCGGTACATATTGTGGAATTTCCTTGGGGGCAGTGGGCGGTGTCAATTCATCGTCAGTTGGCATTTTGGGACGGAATTTATTACTGGTACCGCCAGAAGAAAAATCTACTCTCGGCGGCGTCGCTGTCGGATAAGTAGACCCCTTAGTGCTACCATATCCAAAATTGTTCTGTACAGCTCTCTGTGTCGCTTTTTGCCAGTCATTTGTTTGGTCAGGCGACAAACCTGGCGGCGGAATGAATGTACTAAAACCAAACTTTGTATCGGTCATTTATCTCGATGCTTCCGCCGTTTTTTATTGACTCAAATCTCTACATGTCCACTCGATCCTGAAACATATACGCCATAAACACCGTTAGGAAGAGGAAGAACAAACATAGGCAGACATGATACATGAGTCGACGCACGGCATCACTGGGTGCCACTAGTTCGATACTCTTGGTCACCGCATCGCGGATACTAAAGGCAGAAAGAAAGGTAAAGGCAGTCAACAGGGTTTGGATGACCAGGGACGAGATGGGCTCATATCCCAACGGACTCGAATCCAAATGGATCGGCATTTATTTTTATCTGAACAGTATGTGTGTGTATGGTCCAGTCAATAACACTTATTCTACTTTTACCTGTCCACGTCTTTCCAATGCATCGTCGATCATCAAATCCACAGCGTCCATGAATTCATCATAGGACACGTATTGTTGTATGTGAATTTTGGCCGATTCCACCTCACGCTGAAGTTCTGAAATACGATGAAACAGTAAAGTGATGACTACCAAACCAATTAGCACAGCAATACCCGTCATGTTATTGGGAATCATGGTCACAGTCTACGTCGTTTAAGAAAATATGTTCCTGTTTATTATGTTTAAACACGCTGTCCAGCAGCCAATATAAACGCGATTACGCCACAGCACCCATAGTCAACACGCGCCATTGCGGGGTACCATTGGCCAGAGTGGCCACCACGTACACCTTGTCCGCATTGGACGACGTATGTTGCACCACCAGCATATCTCCCAGACGCAGTCCACCCGCCGGGGCACCCACAGTTGTGCCCAAATAGTACTTACCAGCCGTGTCCGAGTTGAGGTTGGCCGTGGTCAGCTCCGACCCAGCTCGCATGACCACAGGGTTGGGAAGGTTGTTCACCAGAGTGCACTCGCCCAGGCAAGAGGTCATGTGAGACGCTTGACGGAACGGGAACGAAATGTCCGTGTCGAAACGAAGGTCATCGAACACGTTGATCGTGATGATGGAGTTCACCGTGTTGGACAACGTGTTGTTCTTGATACCTGATCGTTGGTACATGTTAATTTCCAATTGGCAACGTCCCAGCGTGCCCACGGCAGCGCAATGCACAGCCGGCAGAGTGCCCAGGATATCCGAATTCACGAGATTCAAGTACGCCAATGCGTGCGGAGTCGCGGCGATGGACGTGACTGGCACGTATGCCGATGACGAACTAGTGAATTGAAGGAACGGCTGAGGAGTACCCGACTTGTAGTACGACTCAATGGCCGCACGACCCTCCAGAGTGAATCCGGAGCGGCGCACAGGCGCTGTCGCTGATACACCGTAAAAAGAGGTGGAAGGAGACAGAGAGGCACCCGGGAAGCCGGTGACATCAATCGTCATGCACGGAGCCAACACTCCGCTGTAACGCAGGTGAATCGGGCCATAAATACCCGTCAGACCCTTGAACTGCACCTTGTTCGGTACCTCCAAAATCAGACGCTCACGCACGTTTAGGTCGCGAGAACCCACAAACTCTGCGTCGTCCGCGAAGAAATGAATGCCGGACAGGTCGTACACCGTGGCAGCCGCCGGCTCGGGAATCTGGAAGAGGGAAACGTTGTTGGCGCCGCGGCTAAACTCAATATACGTGATGGGAACCGCCAGAGGATCGGCACGGTTGGTAGCAATCTGAGTCATCAAATCATCCCACCAGCTCACACCCGGAGTCGAAGACTCACCCGACGTCGTCAGACCCACACGAAGGTCCGCCGCATCAATCTTGTTCTCATTCTTGTAGGTGCGGTAAAGGGCCATAGCGGCCACCACACATGCTCCAATCAGAAGCACGAATGAGATACCCTGCACAATGGTCAACTGTCCCATGCCAAGCGACCAGGAGAAGTCAGACGATGATTTCCGCTTAGAGGGGGAGTTCGAACGACTGCGAGCCATTTTGAATGAGCTGTCAATCAAGAGGGGTTTATTTTACAATACAGATATAAAAAAATTTTGACACACGGTTTGTATGGTTGATTTTTTTTTCTTCATTATAATTTCTTGATTTGTCAAACCCGGCACATGAGCAGATTTCAAACCCCATGTCATCTGAATGTAAACGGGATTCCGATGGACGACATTCTATCGGTATCGTTGGTCGCATGGAATCAGAGAGCTCCTTCATTCCGCGCATACCATCGCCCTTCCAGAATTACCAGCATCCGCATTACGTGGGATGGGTACAGGAAAACCGTGCGCGTATTCTACGTGAACATTCTCTGTCGCAACTAGAAGCAGTAGCTTCTGAACAGTTTCTCAGACATCTGCTGAACACGTCACCAGACGGTCTTATTCGTATGGACTGTCTTTACTTTCTCACTCACGGGCCTCGTTATGCATTCCACGCGAACGCCATCGCCGAGTTTCCGCAAGTCCGTCACTTGGATGTGCGTGGTCTGAAACCTCGATCCGTTCGTCTTCATGCCGACGCACGTCTACTGAGCCTTCGAGGATGGCTGGGGGCGTTTTCAGCCGAGACAAAGCGGCGCGTTCAATCGACTCTGGAACGAGTGATCATCGATTTTCATCAGGTCAAATCATATGCACACACGTTGGACAAAACCATGTGTCCAAAGTTACAGCTTGTGGTATTTTACACGAGCGTCTTTGTGCATCGAGAGGAGTTTGCCAAAACAATGCTCTCCGCTATCCTTGACCCTCCATTCTCCGGCGGTCTGCTACATCCGATCCCTCTTTTATGTGTGAGACAGAAAGACGTGTTCGTGCCCATCATACCGTTTATGAATTTGCGGCACGTCTATCTGCTGTTTCAGTGGGCGTTTGTATCGTATCAAACGACCATTTCTGCGCATGCAGTCACACAGGAACGTGATGCACAGGCTCGCGTCAAACGACTAAAGCAAGACCAGGATGTACAGGATGCTGGCGAACAAGCCGAGATGAACACTCCTATAGTGAAGTTTGTCTCGCACGCCCTGTTTGACAATCGGCTGGTGTCATATATTGCCAGCTTCATGGATCTCAGCAAACAACATGTTTTATCGTCTGTGCCTGGAAGGGGCAATCTGGCGCACCTAAACGATACAATTTGATTAGTAAAGAAATGAACAGGTCCATATGACTTCCTGTGTCGATTTTCTCAACAATTACGCAGATTACCTCTCCAACAATCCGAGTTCGGTCAACCCTCGACCACATCCCATTCTGTTCACCGGTGTCAATTGCACAGGCTCATTCTGGCCGTCACTCGATCAAGAGCCACCTTATGATACGATAATACCCAATCCTTACGGGATCAGCTTTAGAAGCCTCTACATTCCGCCAGGTTGGTCTGTAGACTTGGTTCGCCCAGACAACAGCTCGCAGACTCTACCAGGTCCAGACGCGGGACAGAACACGCCCACCTTATATGTCGATACTGTGTCCTTAAATGCCAATAATTCATTAAGTTCCATGAAATGTCGATCCCCTTTTAGTGTCAATGAATTCATTCGTCGCGCCTGTGCGGACAATCGAATCACTGTTTTGGGATTACGTACACTCTTCAGCCACCGACCGGGCACACCTGAATGCGACTCATTCATGACGAGCTTCTGTTTTGACAATCCCTCTGACCCTGCTTGCGTTTGCCTTGCTGAAGAAGTCGAGCTTCAACAAACCTTTTGTACACCTGGCTCGACTTTGTCCGCTTGTTCAAACACAAATCAACTGGCCGCTTTTTTGCCTGTCACATGTTTCGGACAGAAATGTTCATCCGGCGGTTACCGCTTTGAACGTATGCGAGACCAAAGGTGCAACATCACTCTGTGCAAGCAAACGTTAACAGCTCTCGGAGAATCGGTGGTCATTGATGGATCCTCTACACTGTGGTGTGGAAACAGGCCGTATGTCGTCAAGGAGAACGAAGATCCGAACATTGTGCCTTCCGTTTCAGCACCCATGTCAAACGAGTCTTTTTCCTTACCCTCATGGGCTTATATTGTTATTGGTTTTGCCATTTTCATATTGTGCATTGTACTTCCATTATTTATTATCATGATACGTCGAGCTTACGCGAAAAACAATATCATGCCAGCAGGGAGTGACACAGGCCCCATCAACGACGGGGCTTTCGTTTCGCCTTGACCACATTCGGCGTCTTTCGAACTATGACGGGTTCATCATCCGTGGTGCCATACTCGTGAAACAACTTTTCAGCGTCTGGGGATCGCTGGTCGACGGTGGAAGAACCCATTTTTTTACAATATTCGATATCGGACAGTGGACACTGGTACGGTTCTGAATCCACAGAAAACACGGGAAGATATTTCGCCAAGCGTTCCGCCGGATCCTGAAATCGGTGTATCACGGGCTGCTGGCAGGGAAGGTGGTCCAAGACGTTTATAACTCCTCGAGAAAGGGAATCGACCTGCGGCTCAGGAAGTACGAGCTCCGGTAAAGCCCGTGTGGGTACCGGTTGCCATTCGGGCACCCCGGGTCCTGGTTCCAGGTCGTCCAGGTCATTCAGTTGCAAAGGTGGTGGAGGAGGCGGACGGTTAATCCGAAGTGGAGGGCTGTTGCGATTGGCACGATGAAACTGTGTTCGGAGCCATGCTTGCATGTCTGATCGGTCCGATCGACCACTGGATTTTCGTTCGACATGTGGTAGCGAAAAGTCCATCCGTTTCCTGGGAGTTGAATTTCCGTTTGAATTCTTATGCATCCAGTAATGTTTCTAGCCAAATGTATTTTCAGCCGTTAGGGTAAACATCAACGCACCGTTCAGAGGCGGGTATTTCTTTTCTAGATCAGCCATCGTGGTTTGTCCATTGACCATGATATTGGATGAGCCGAAGATGCCCGGCGCCTGCAGCAAAAGAAACCAGGACATTTGAGAGGGATTCAACTGATTGGAACCCTCTTCTACTGTTAGATTGTCTTGTATACATTTGCGAAACATATTCATGTCCATATCGGGATTCACAATGAACTTATTCTTGGGCACACCTCGTGCTTGC
>Ga0075163_10014228_pt1 | contig 10273 bp, 4 predicted proteins | sample JI1023141ADNA_FD_71478 | JGI IMG/M metagenome (GOLD analysis project Ga0075163, IMG submission 71478) | Wastewater effluent complex algal communities from Wisconsin, to seasonally profile nutrient transformation and Carbon sequestration -... | ecosystem: Engineered > WWTP > Effluent > Algae... | reverse complement strand
CGATACGCCCGAGATCGTGCGTGCGTGGATACTGCAGGTCCTCCTGCGCCTGGGCGGATACCGGCGAATGATGGAGTCGAACGAAACAGGCTCAAGCGAGGTCCTTGATGCGCTCGGAATCAGCGACGATGCGAGTGCGCTCTCTGAGCCCCGACCTTTGGTTTCGCGACTCAAGAGCCTAGCTGCCGAATACCCGATGGAATCGATGGCCCTGCCGGCTCAATTGGCGGGAAACATCGAGCGTGTGGGTAACCTATTGGGTCTGACACCCGTCGAGCGCCGCCTGTTGGGGTTTGCGGTGTTGTCGCGCACCGAACGCGCGCTGGCGGACGCGTTGGATCTTCTCGGCCCGCTGTCGACGGCCCGCATCTACCGCGTGATCGCGGTGGTGATCGATGCCCCGGACAAGGACGTGCGGGAAGCCCTTGGCCCTAGGGGCACCCTGTGCCGGACCGGCCTGCTGACGATGGACCGGGATGGCATGACCTATCTGCAGCACAAGATCGATGTCTTGTCGGAAGGGTTCGCCGAGCGGATGACCTCGACCGCCGCCGACCCGGCTGACCTGCTTCGGGACAAGGTCTTCCCTTCCCTGCCACCGACCCTCGCCTTGGCCGACTTTCCCCATGTCCAGACTTTGGCGGATGTCACCCGGAGCCACCTCTCGCAGGCCCTTCGGACCGGACGCCAGGGCACCAATGTCCTGCTCCATGGTGCCCCGGGCGTGGGCAAGACGGAGCTCGCGCGCATCCTGGCCGTGGAACTCGGGGTGGAGCTGTTCGAGATCAGTTCTGAAGATGACGACGGGGACCCCGTCGACGGCGACAGGCGCCTGCGCTCCTATCGGGCCGCGCAGTGGTTCTTCGCGAACAGGAAGCTGATCTTCCTCTTCGATGAAGTCGAGGATGTGTTCTCTGGGGACGAAGGGTTCTTCAAGAGCCGAAGCTCTGCCCAGCGACGGAAGGCCTGGATGAACCGAACGCTGGAGCTCAACCCCGTCCCGACGATCTGGGTGTCGAATCGAGTGGACTGCCTGGATCCGGCATTCGTGCGACGCTTTGACATCGTCCTGGAGCTTCCCAACCCGCCTCTGCCGCAGCGGGAAAAGATCATACGGCGGGCCGCGGATGGCCTCGCGATGGATGAGTCACTGATGGCGCGAATGGCAGCGGAATCGAACCTGACCCCGGCCGTCGTCGCCCGGGCAGCAGAGGTGGCCGCGGCATCCGCGGGAGATACGGGAATGCGTTCCCAGTCCACGGCCATGGAGCTGCTGGTCAACTCAACGCTTCGCGCCCAGGGCCATTCAGGAATACCGAAGGGGAGTTCCTCGCACCTCCCGAGCCTCTACGACCCCCGGTTCATCAACGCGGATGTAGATCTAGGCGCTCTGGCCGAACAGATCAATCCGGCATCGAGCGCTAGAATCCTGCTCCATGGATCACCGGGCACCGGAAAGACTGCCTATGCACGATGGCTAACACAGCGCCTTGGAGTGCCGCTCCTGGTGAAACGGGCGTCGGACCTGCTCTCGATGTACGTCGGACAGGCCGAAAAGAACCTCGCCGCAGCCTTTGAAGAAGCCAGCAGGGATGGAGCAGCGCTTCTTCTCGACGAAGTGGACAGCTTTCTTCAGGACCGCCGGAACGCGAGGGCATCCTGGGAGGTATCCATGGTCAACGAGATGTTGACGCAGATGGAATCTTTCCCTGGATTAATGCTGGCTACGACGAACCTGGCGCCGGCGCTTGACCAGGCATCGCTTCGGCGATTCGACCTGAAGGTAGCCTTTCACGCCCTTCGCCATGAACAGTCTTGGGAAATCTTCAGTCGCGTCTGTACAGCTTGCGGAGTCGTGGACATTCATCCGAGCTTTGAGGCCAAGGTTCGAAAGATTAATGGCCTTGTCCCCGGAGACTGCGCGGTCGTGCTTCGGCAGCACGCCCTAAGGCCATTCAAAGCCGCCGACGGGATCTACTCCGCACTGGTCCGAGAACAGTCCGCCAAGGGCCAAGCCAGACAAAAAATGGGCTTCATTTGAGAATCCCTTTAGGCATTCGCGCTTCGATCGAACTATGCATTGCGACCAGCCGGTCGACGGCTGGCGCGAAGACCGCCGATCCGGACGCCCGACCTTGCCTTGGCATGGTTGCTCCGCCAATCCTTTTCCCGCTCCAAACCGCATCGTTGGCGCTCAACGTCCAAAAGCCTATGGGCCAAAAGTTGCCATCAAGGCGTAGCAGATATAGTTCGTGCCATCCCGGATGAATTTGTGAAACCCTGCTTGTCTTAGAGTGGGAGGAAACGCACTTCACCTGGATCAGATGATCCGGTTTATTGGCAGTGCGAACCCGTATGTCCCAGATGTGTTCGGAAGGCGTCCCAAAAATCAGCTCCGAATCCGGAAACACGGCTTGGGCATAGATGCGAGAATAGAACTCGGCAATTACGCCAGTCTTCTGGTCACCGATCGGAAGCAGAGCGTTTTCTGCGTGCTGCAGGCGCTCGAGCCTTTCATAGGCTTCTGCGTACTGGCGAATTGCCGAAAAATGATCCTGCATGTGTTTCTCCGCAGTGGGAAAGGTGGGCTTCGCCGAGCAAAACAACGTCATACGGAAAGCAGCCGCCCTAACGAACGATGTCAATCAGGCCGTCATTCCGAGACGACCTCTCACTTGCATCAATAGATCACAGGAAACTCACTCGGAGTACTGCGAGATAACAGACTCGAGTCTTCGCTGAGTGAAGTACTTCAGTTCATCCGTCCAGCTCATCTTGCTTCCCTGTACATTGCATTCTGGAGCTGATCCGAACTTGCTTCTGAACGTGAGGAGAAGCCCACGCTCTAGCTTTCGCCACGTCTTGACGTTCTGACGAGACTTGCACGTTACCGCAAAGAACTGCAGCTCTCGAACCCCATGGAGATCCAGCATCTCTTGAGCCTTCGCGGCAGCGCTAGCCGCCATGCGATGCGCTCCGTTCTTGGTTGTACCGATATAAACGATTCGAGACTTCCCATTCGGATACTTCAGCGGTTTATTAGCTATCGCCAAGTAGACAAGCTTGTCCGACTTAACTGCCTCACGAGTTATCGTGACGGCCGGTGCCTTTGGCGACTTGATTGTGAGGGCTGCCATATATTTCCTTTCACAGAACGTGGAGGGGCCTGCAGGGTGGAGTAGGCATTAGAACTTGGCTCTGCGCAATCTATCGCAACACAATTGGGCCACGTCCCTCGGGATTTTCGCCCTGAGGGACAGTACTAGATTGAGATCACCGTCTAGGCGCTTGCAGAACGCTAAACCGCGCTCAGGAGGCCCGTTACGTCGGATGGCCCTAGGAAAACTACTCGCAGATCATGTACTCACCCACCACGGCGGGAATGGCCATCCGATTCTCAACCCTCGCCTTAGCAGTCAGCCGATTCGCACCGCGATAGATCGATTGCGCCTCCGTCCTCGTCGTGCGCAACCGCACCTCGGGCACCGCCCCCACCAGGCTGATGACGACTTCCACCGCATCTTCACCACGGAACATATCGGACTGGTTTCCCTGGATTTCGCGGCATCCAATCACGAGTGCGCTATTGATGGGCACATCTTCCGCATCCGTGGGCGCCGGCGCTCGCAACGTCGCCGGATCGACCGGGCAGAAGGCTTCGGCGAAATCACAGTCGGGCGCGAGCCTGGTGTGCCCCCCGATCTTTTCGATCGACCAAGCGGTCCTGTTAAGGCACTCGACCGCCGAGTCGAGAGGCTCCCGCCGAACCGGTCGTTCTTCGGCGACGGCCTCTGCGTAACGCTTAACGAAGTCCCTGTGTGCCGCCAGGATCAGTCCGATCGCGTCCCGGAGGCAGTTCTCCGTCAGGTCGGGACGGCCCTGCGCGGCCTTGATCTCGATCCAAGCGATCTCGGGGCTGGCGTTCAGAACGTCGGGGACCAGGTACCTCGCCTTCGGCAGGATCTGCTGGCACTTCTTGGCAATCGTTTCCGCGGACTTGCAGGTCGTGAACTCCAGGCACAAGCCGTCCTCGCCCGTGACGATACCGTTTGCATCGATGGCAATGAACTTCATAAGGTCTTCTCCTCGGTATCCCTGCGCAGGATTGGGGCCGCTGTGGCGTTGAGGCATTCAGCGAATAGGTGGGCTACGGTCGCGCAGGGATACCTTCAAAGGGAGGAAGGAGACCGGCCAAGCAAATGGCGCCGCATGCCGGCATGGCATGAGCGCAGATAGGAGTATGGAATCTCGCCGCCATGGGGCGCGGCTGATCAGTTGATGACCGAAGTGGTTCTGCTGCGTAGCACGGCAGTGAGAATCACCCGGCGCCATCGGTCGGCGACGCGTTGCATGAGAGGGTGGCAACGTGACCGCTCAACGGCGGCATGGATCGCCGCGATGGCAAGATGAGGTCGATGGCTTCGCAGGTGAAGTTGGCGAGATTGCATCGGCCAACTAGTATTCAGCCTTGAGCCTACAGCCCTGCAGGCCGCCATCGGTCACGCTGGCTTCCGATACGCGACGGGTCGAGGCAAGCAGCAAGCCGTGCCGTTCGCGCGAAGTCTCGCGACATGGTCAAGCGGTAAGTCAACTACCGCCGAAGAATAAGAACCGCGCTTGGTGGTTCTTTGGTGTAGACCGTTGGGGAAGTTGCCCCAATGGATCCAGACGTGTCGGGGCTGCCTGCTCCCGCTAGGGCGTCCTAACGAGAGGGCGCTGGATCGGAAGATATCAATCCATTATTCCTTGTCAAGGGGCAGGTGCTGGTCCTCGCGCTCCCCTGGTTCCGATGCCATGCACTTCGAATGCAGCCATGCGCACGCCATGACCCACCTCAGGGTCGGCCACAGGCCAAGCTGACCACCCCCTCTCGCGGGCAGCACGCGCCCCTCCATGGCCCGCCCTTGCGGCGAAACCTCCCAGCCCAACGCCGCCAGGACCGGCACGCACGAAAGCCATCGGGCCCATTGGGCCGGAGCAGCCACGATCTTGCTCCGCGCGACACCGTAGCCCAACCCTGACACCCAGGCTTCGAACATTTCAGTCAGCACGGACGTAGCGCCGGCCTCTTCGAGCAAGGCCCGAAGTCCTGCGTCGTCGGAGAGCCGCCGAGGAGGTGTCAGGCACAGCGAATCTGCTCCTGTCTCCACCGGATCAGCGGAGACCTGGATGTTGTGATCATCCTCGAGGTGCAGGAGTGCAGCCTTCAGGCCCTCCTTCTGCGACTTCGGCCAATCGCTCGCGGCACTGGCCGCTGCCGGGAATCCGGCGGCAAGCAGTGACAACGCGGCATCGACGTCCGTGGCACGCAGTGACGACGGAGCGGCACCACCGTCCACCACGGCACTCGGGAGGGCGATGAATCCGGCAGTCGGCAATTGACCCAGGTAAGGTGTGTCCGCGAGCAGCTCGCCTATGCGAGCCGTAACTCGGACATGGCTGTCTGCCAGCCGGAGTCCCCCGCGGCGACGCGAAACGACATCGCGGGCCCGCCCGGCGGCGTCGGCGATTCGGCTAGCGTCGATTCCAAGCCAAGAATCATTGAACCAACGCAGGAACGGCGTGACCGGGTCGTGCGTGTACGAGCCCAGAGTTGTTCGGACGTCAGCGTGACCGACTTCGGCCAGCAGCGAACTTATGGTCTGCAGTGAACCTGGTGTCTCGGATAGGGCGTATTCGAGCCTGTGCCGGATGGCCGCCTTCCTCAACCAATAGGGACTGGCATCAAGCTCGCCGGTCGACCACTTGAGCAAGGCCGAAAGACCGGCGAAGAGCTCGCGATCGTCAATGCGGCTCTCCGGATCGTCTAGCTCATGAAATAGCGGCATGGCTAGGCTGAACCGACTGGCCAGGACCAGCTTGGCTGCCTCGGCGGCATGCCGGAGCCTCGGCGCAGCGATGCCGAACCCTTCCGGCATCAAACGTGGGCACCGTCGCGCGTTCACATTCTTGAGGTTTTGGAACTTGTTCTTGCTGACGCTGAGTCGTCCGTCCCCGGGGCGCGGCAGATTTCGGAACGACAGGCAGGCGGCCTCCCCCGGACGCAGGGCTCCGGAGAACGCCAACTGCGCAAGAAGCCTGCGGTGCTGGGCCGTATGGATGTCGCGCCGAGATGCGTCGTGGAATCGGGCCGATTCCACCGCCTCCCCGAGCGCCCAGCCCAGGGACTGGAGCTCCGCCCCTGTCAGGAATCCTGCATCGGCCATGTAGGCGGCGCGCCCGGCGAAGGCAAACATTTCGCCGAGATCGACTGCGGGTATCGTCATCGCCTGCGACAACACCCAGTGGAAGTTTGCGAGCGCATCTGCACGGTTTGGGCGATGGGTCGTCTCGGCCATCGCACACGCCGCCAAGAATGACTGTGTCCAATCGTCCGATTCCGCGCGCATGGGATCGGAAGGAAGGGTCGCCATCAACGGCCTTGCCACGGCGTAGACGTAGCCTTGGATGGTGGAGAGCTCCAGCACTTTTCGACGCCTGCCTCCGCGGGTCAGCAGAAGCAATGCATACAGCGCGATCAGCTCCTCCGGACGATAGTCCTTGGCGGCGCCTATCCATTGGCGCAGCTTTGTCTCCAAGCCCTTCCGGATGCTCGTCTGTTTCTTCCTGTCGGCCTCGTATTGCTCGACGGCTTGACCGATGGCTGCGATGACCTGGTCGGCGAGTCCGTGAACCCGATGCTGGCGCTCCTTTGTTGCACCGGTCAGTGGCAGAGAGAAGTCGGACGCCACGACAGCGGAGCGTGACCCCATCGGCAATCCGTCCCGCAGGGCAACGATCCTGTCGATGGGTGCCGACGCCGGCACGACACTTCCCGTTCCCACCAGCCTGGCAATGCCGTCCATCCGAAGCGTGTTCAGCACCCTCGCCAGGGACTCAAGTTCATGCAGCCAAGGAAAAGGGGTAGTCGTTGCCTCGCGACAAGCCATCTTGGTACTCGCCAGTACTCCGAACTCGACATCCAAAGCCTTGATGTCCACCGCCGCCTGCGCCGACTTGTGCCAATAGCGAAGCGCTACCGCCGCCAACCCGTGGAATGCCAATGCCCCGTGTCGCCATGGCCTGAGCGAGCCCCCGTCGGAACCTTCCTCTTCGGGCGCCGCCTCGGCAGGCTCCACGATCAGTACCGAGGGTTTCGACCGCAGGCTCGAGAGGCGCGATGACGACCTCATTACCGAGATTACTGCAGACAGGTCGGCATAGCCGCCGTGCAGCAATAGGGTCACCACCGTCTTCAATGCGCGGCTCGCGGCCCCCTGGCTGATCAGCGCATCAATTTCCCGCGCTACGCGGAAGGCCGTGGGCGAATATCGAAGGAAGGGCGTCGCACTGTTCGGCCATCGCTCGACTGACCTCCGCGGGATCGTTCCGGTGATTACCCCACGCTTCCGACCATCCACCACCAGGTCCCGGATCCAGCTGCGGGCGGCATGAGCTTCCAGAGACCGGGGATCACCACCCGCGAGGCGCCGAATGACGTTCTCGCTCCATTCGGCCGCCAGATGCACGGGTGCCTCCTGCCCAGGGGCGAGGTGCAACTGGTCTCCTTCCAAGACCAATCCCAAGAAAGGACGTGAACCGACCGGCTCAAGCATCGCCTTCATCTTCGGGCGCAGGACGCCCACCACTCGAGCGCGTCGCTCCGATGCCGCAACCTTGCATTCGGAAACCCGCTCTTTGAACTGGTACTCATGCTGCGTCTCCACCTGCGCCCAGCTGATCGGGGGCATCGGCAACGTCGCGCCAGGCTCGGACTTCTCCAGCGGCCGCCAACCGACCGCCTTCAGTACGCTGGCGAGCTTTGGTGAGATGGCCGCACAGGCCGTCCGCACCGACCACGGAGATCCATCCGCGAACGCACCGGCACGGGTCCCATGCCACCCCATCTGGGCGACACGAAGGAATTCGGGCAACTGCGTGGACAATTCGTTGTTTAGGAACTGTCGGGCGAAATTGGCCTGCTTCGTCAGCTCTGGCGGCAACCCCTCCAGATAGTCCTGCAGTCCGAAAGGACGGACGTCATCGAGGGATTTCACGGCAAGGAAAATCGGACCCTGCCCTTCAAGGGCCAACCGGCTTTGTTTGCCCAGTGCAGTTTTGGCATGCGCATCCACTGCGCGCGTGAGGTCGGACAGCAGCTCCCGATACTCGTCGACCCATCGCGGTTCGAGGGCGACAGGACGGTGCGGCCAGTCCGGCCCGACCGCCTTGTCGAGAATGATTGCGACTAGGTCGTCCTCGCCGATATCACGCCGGGTGATCTCGGTGATTTTGTCGTTGGGGCGATGGCCTGTCGTGAGGCAAAGGCCATGGACCAGATTCCTGGTGCGGTGCTTGATCCTGCATGCCAATGTCTTTGGCGAGGTGCCCCACTCCTCGCGAATTTGCACGAGCGCCTTCCTGATGGCCGCCACTTCCGGAATCCTGCGCGACCCGAGGAAGTGGGTCGGTAGGGCGCCCTCCAGCCTTCCAGGCGCCTCGCCGAACCAGGGCGCGGTGATGGCTGATACCCAGATCGCCAGGTCCGCGGCGCTGATCCGATCGTAGTGAAGGGGTGCCCTATCGATTCCGAGATCATCTCCAGCCACGTACTGGGCGGCAGACGGGCCCCACCGCTTGTTGCTGATCAGCCGGCAGACCAGTGCGCGCTGAAGCTGGGTCGACGTCGCACGTTCCGTGTCGCGAATCCGGTCACCTCCGCCGAGGGGTGATTTCCCAGTGGGGAAGACCAGCCCTGCTTCCGTCAGCTGAGTCCCCAGTGCCTGCAGCTCACGAGCCAGGATCTCGGGGATCGGGATCTGGACCCACTGGTCCCGTTCGAGCCTGCCCTCCTTTAGTTCGAGCTCCGGTCGATATAGCCAGCGCCCGGATGGCGCCAAGAGTCCCGGGAACCCCCGGACCACCTCCTGCGACGGCCGCCCCCAATGGAGCATCTCCAGATACCGGACAGGGGTGGATGTCGCGAGCGATAGTGCCTTGGCCAGCAGTTGCCGCTGGCTTTCCGGATCCTCAACCTCCCGGGCACGGATGGCGCCAGCCATCAACTGACCGGCCTCGGCCGTGGCCTGTTCGTCCGTCAGGTGCGTCGGGGATGCCTCCGTGAAGCGCCCCAAGGGGATGTAGGTGGAGATAGATGCCCCGAGGACTTCGGTCCTGATGTCTTCATCAACACCGGCCAGCGGCCCGAACTCGTTCTCCGGGAGGAGCCAGTAGCTCGGCGGGATACCGGGCTGGACCTTGTCGTCTTCAAGCTCAGAGTCCGTACCGGACGGAGCGATGACGATCACATTGCCGCCAAGGTCCTTGTCCTCCTCCGAGGAAATGCCCGGAGGGGGCGCGGGATCCAGAAGCGCCTGCCGGAGCAGGCCCGACACTTGCCTGCGCCAGGCGGTCGTAGCGGCATCGGAGTACCGTTCCAATTGCTGGCCAAACCAGGGAATCGCCTCCCAGACCGTTTGGAAATCTGGATTGGGTGGTCGCGAGGTGGGGTTCTTGGCCAGATCCTCCAGCTCGATGCGCAGCGCGTGGGCGAACTCCGACAGGCCCCGATGCCCTGTGCTCCCTGGGTGGTGCGCGATGATCTCCACCAGGGCCTGGAACAGCATTCGGCGGCCATCGCTGCCCGCCGCATGTATGAAGCCGTCGTTGGCCACGGTAGCCGCCAGGGCCAGGAAGGGCTGCTCCCGCTTCCAGCCCTGGGGATCAAGCACCTGCCTTGCACACTGGCGTTCGCGAAGCAGAAGCGAATGGTAGATGGGAGCCAGGGCCGCCCTGGCGTGCGTGAACTCGCTCGAGATCGAGGGATCGGGGAAGGCCAGGATCAGGGCCTTGGCAACCCAGTTCTTGCCGATCTGGTCGTTAGGCCGCTTGACCCAATGGTCGAGGAAGTCCGGCATCTTACGGACATCCCCTGCCGGGATACGTCGGCGCAAGCTCGCTGATTCGCAGGGGACTTGCCATTGGGCGCGCCGAGTGGAAGACTACGCCAAGCTTCTCCGATTTATTCCCTTTACTCAATAAGATGTGACAGATTCCGGGACGCCGTCGTCAGCCTACTCGGGGGCCACAGGGCGTTAACTCACCCAGGCCGGTCTCTCGCGAGTTTTGTGCAAATCTATACGAATCATTGAGTTGCAGATTATTCCGTCGTTTTGTGTCGTTTTTTGCAATCTCTAATCTATTTAAGCAGTCTTTCAAGCACGGCTTCCGAAGCCATTGGTCGGGGGTTCGAATCCCTCCAGGCGCGCCAAATTCCCTGTGGCCCGGCTTCGCT
>Ga0075163_10014226_pt1 | contig 10273 bp, 4 predicted proteins | sample JI1023141ADNA_FD_71478 | JGI IMG/M metagenome (GOLD analysis project Ga0075163, IMG submission 71478) | Wastewater effluent complex algal communities from Wisconsin, to seasonally profile nutrient transformation and Carbon sequestration -... | ecosystem: Engineered > WWTP > Effluent > Algae... | reverse complement strand
CCGTGCGCACGTCCCACAGCCTCACGCTGTCGTCATAGGAGCCGCTGGCGAGGGCGGCCCCGTCGGGGCTGAAGGCCACGCTGTTCACCGAGTCTTGATGCCCGGCCAGGACGCGCACTTCCTGGCCCGTGCGCACGTCCCACAGAGTTACCCATCTGCCGCTGGCGCTTGCGAGCAGGCTCCCATCCGGGTTGATCGCCACGGCCTGTACCGTGCCCGTGGCCCCGCTAGTCATCGGCTCGGGATGAGCGCCCGGGAGCGCCGCTCCCCACGTGTCGGCCTTGCCCAGGGCCCCCGCCCCATCATCGAAGATGGCGCCAATCAGCTTGGCGCGGCGCAGCAGGGCCCGGTCCAGCCGGGCCCCCCGCAGGTCCGCGCCGAGCAGGGAGGCCCCGCTGAGGTCTGCCCCCCGCAGGTCCGCGCCGTCCAGCATCGCCCTGTTCAGGTCCGTGTCCCTCAGTCGGGCGCGGGCGAGCCTCGCCCCCGTGAGCCTGGTCCGCGCCAGGAGTGCCCGGGACAGGTCCGAATCCGAGAGATCGGCCCCTGACAGGTCCCTATCTGACAGGTCCTGCCCGCGCAGATCCTGCCCGGACAGGTCGACTTGTTCATGCGGCTGGATCCCGATCCGTTGCAGTAAGAGAAGCGCGTTGGCCTTGGCCACCTGCGGCGCCTCCCCGCGCAGGACGCCCCGGGCCCAATCAGCGGCGCGCTCCCGTCCCGCCAAGTCAGCGAAGAAGTCCACCATCAAGGCCGACATCCTCCGCGCCGCGAGCAGCGCGCTCCCGTCCTCTTGCGCCGCCTCCCGGGCCACGAGCCACTCCATCACCGATTGGTGGATGAAGGAAAAGGCGCCCTGGTCGTCTCGCACCAGCAGCGTCCCCGACCCCACCTGATGCGTGACCACGGATGGGTCTTCTGGCTGCGCCAAATCCGCGAGCACCGCTGCGAACACTGCCGGTAGATCGCTCGCGTATACGGTGCGCTCGGTATGCTGCCACAGGTGGATGGCTAGCTGGGTGACTGCTGCCCAGCGCTGCTCGATGGAGAGACCCCGGGGAGCCCCGCGCGGGCTGACGCGCTCGTACTCGCTCACTAGCCAGCGCTCCAGCAGGAGCTGGTAAAGCGCCGCCGCGGTGACGATCCCGGTGCGCTCCATGGCAATGCGCAGCGAGTCCTCGGGGATCTCAGCGATGAAGGACAGCATCCGCGGGTTGGCGGACAGCCCGAGCAGGTCCTTGACTGCATCTAGGAGCTGGAAGCGGGCGCGGGCAGCGTCCTCGTCGTGGATCCGGTTGAGAAGGAAGCGGCGGATCTGGTCCTCGCCGAAGGGCTTCAGGTGCACCACCCGGTGCGGCACGGCCTTTAGCTTCTGGCCCAGCGCGGTGTCGATCTGCTCCGTAGACAGGAAGTGCTGAGTCCTACTGGTCACGACTACCTTGGCCTTGCCCACCGCCGCCTGGATCAGGGTGTCCAGATGGTCCGCCGCCCGATCGTAGCTCACCCGCAGCGCCAGCTCGTCGAAGCCATCGAAGAGCAATGCGATCCTGCCCTCGGAGAGCATGTACTGTAAGGAAGCGTACTGCATGTCCATGCCGGCATGCGCCATGTGTTGCGCCAGCAGCTCGCGCAGCGATCTCGCCTTCTCCAGGTTGCGCAGCTCCACCAGCATCGGCACCACCGATCCGCCAGCCTCCCCCAGACGCCGCGCCAGCTCGTGCAGGAGGAAGGTCTTGCCAGTGCCGAAGTCCCCCAGGATCAGCACAAAGCGCCCATCAGGCGCGAGGATCCACTCCTGCACGGTGGCCAGCGCATCTTCGGAGAGCCTTCGCTGGCTCCCGCTGCCGTAGTCCATCCGCTGTGGCACATAGAGGGACGGCAGATAGAAAGCGTCCGCGTTCAGCCTGCGCGTCTGCTGCTCGACGTAGTGGCGGAAATCGATCAGGCCTTGCCACTCGGCCAGGCCCTCCAGGACGATGCCAGCGCGCTCCGCCGCCCATGTCACGTCCTCCACGGGTAGGCCGCCGCTATACACCAGCACAGACCGGGCAGCGGGATCGACGCTGCGGTAGCCGGCATGCGCCTGCCGCTCGAAGGCATCGAGCACCTCGGCTGTGACGGTGCCGCGAAACGCACCGAGCGCGTAGAGGCGGGCTCTGCCGCGCACTATGGATGAGACCTGGGCGTACCGGGGGAAGAACGGCCCCGGCCCCTGCTGCACGCTGATCTCCAGATGCCCGCTCGTAGCGGCCTCACGAAGCCTGCACACCGTCAGGATTGACTCGAAGAACTCGTCCCGCGGCTCTTCTCGACTCGGCAACTCTGGGCGTCGCTGCTCTCGGTCGTCGGGTGCCAGCTCCGGGTAAAAGGTCGCTGCTGCGTCCAGATAGACTACCGGCTCCTCGTGGAACCATGCCGCGGGGTTCGTCTCCGAGCCAGTCTCTCCGCTCCAGCGTCCCCGCGCCGGGGCGAAGAAGCGCGCCCCGTGCCACAGGCGGTCCCCGTGGAGACGCACCATCTGGTACCTGCACGAGGACTGCGCCGAGCCCGCCGCCGGGCTGCCAGCGGCAAAGACCGGCACACGGCCCAGCCGATCTATGAGCCCATCCTGCGCGTGGCCGTGCAGCAGCAGGTTCAGCTCCTCGCCCAGCAGACGCGCCAGAGCCGGCGCGTCCCGCAAGTCCTCGTCCTCGCTGCCGGAGCGCCGGCGGACGTGGTGATGCACCAGCCCGATGCGCAGCCAGCCCCGCTCGCGGTAGGGGCGCAGTTCACGGGCGAACCAGCGCAGCTGCGCATCCCCCATCCACCCGTAGTGATGCTCCGGGTGATGGCTCTCGCGCAGGGTGGAGTTGAGGCCAGCCACGACGACCCGCAGGTCCTCGACCGGGTAGAGACTCCAGGGCGTGTCCTCTTCGAAGGAACGGCCCGGTCCGGACTCGTAAAACGACGCAAAGAAACGGGCATAGCGCGCCAGCTTGGGCCAGTAGGGCGGCGCTGCCTCCCTGTGCTCCTGCCAGTAGGCCGCGCAGTCCGCATGGTTTACGTCATGGTTGCCGGGGACCACTAGCACGCGCTGCCGCGACAGACCCAGCGCGTCGGCGAGCCCTGAGGCGAACTCGAAGACGTCCTGGAACTCGGCAGTTTCCCCGTGGGCGGTCAGGTCCCCAGTCAGGACCACCAAATCCGGAGCCAGGCCCCGATCGCGGCGCACACGGATGAGATCATCCTGGAGCCGCTGCAACACGGGGCTCAGGGAGGCATCCTGGGGCAGCGCGAGGCGGCCGAACCGGTGCAGACCGCCAAAGAGCAGGTCCGAAAGGTGGATCAGCGTCACGGTCCGCGATCCCGGCTGGGGTTGCCGACCGAGCTGCTGCTGCTCGGACCGCCGCCGCTCCAGAAGATCTAGCTGCTTCTGCGCCCAGAACTCGTCGAAGACCAGGGTAAAGATGGGGTTGCGAGGCCGCAGGAGACGCGTCCCTCTAGGGGCGAGGCGGGTCGCCGCCAGCCCACAGAGACGCAGCTCCATCTGAATCGGGTCGTCGGTGACCGAGTCAACCTCCGCCTGCTCAAGCAGGCGCTGGTACAGATGCAGTCGCGGCAGCGGGTCCGCTCCCCTCAGGAGGCGACTCTCTGCGTACTCCAGCGACTGCTCCTGCGCGGCGGCCCGTCGGAACCGCTGCTCGACTAGGCCCCACACCTGGGCCTCGATGCTGCCTGCCGCCGGGGACGATTCCTCACTGAGCGCCTGGCACAGGAGCTGGGTCATGTAGGGATGGCCCTGCGTCCATTCCAGGATCGCGTCCAGCGCCTGCTGACCCCCAACATCCTGCAGTCCGGGTAGGAACCCCTGCGCCTCCATCGGGCTGAAGTCCTCCAGTGGAATGCTCCTGCCGATGTTGAAGGGGGTACGCACTCGATCAGTGATCAGGTCCCCCGGCGCTGCCACGCCGAGCAGGCAGAAGGTGAGGCGCTGCAGGGTGGGGTCTTCGGCTTTAGCGTTGTGCAGCGCCCGCAGGGTGGCGAAGAAGTCGTCGCGCGCAAACTGCAGCGATAGCACCGAGTCGATCTCATCCACGAAGACCGCCAGCGGCGCCGCTAGTCGCTGCACCACCGCGGTCAGGTACCTCGACCACCGCAGAATCGGCGAGAGGCGCTTATGCTCGTCCCAGAAGCGGTCCAGCGAGGGTAGGCCTTCGCCCGTCAGTCCATCCGCGATGAGGGTGGCCATGTCATAATACCACTGCTCCGCACCGGACTTGCTCTCCAGGAGTTGGAGGTCCACCTTGACGCAACGGATGTCTTGCTCTCGGAGCGCCTTCATCGCCCGGACTAGTAGGCTTGTCTTGCCAATCTGGCGGGCGGCAAGGACGTAGCAGAGTTCTCCGCGGGCCAGAAACTTAGGCAGCTCATCATCCGCAGGGCGTCTGATGTAGAAGGCATCCTCTTTGACGGCGGAGCCGGCTTGGAAGCGCAACGGAGTCCGGGTCATACGCGTAGCAGTCGTTCGTAGAGTCGGTAGCGCAGCACGTAGCCTCCTGCGCGGTCTCGCTCGATCAGCCCGCCCTTGACCAGTTTTTCCCTGCTCTGCTGCGTCAGGACTGCCCGCGGGTCCTGATGGACGTCCCGCAGCGCTGCGAGCAGCTCCGGGCGCAGCCGGCTCCGATAGTGATCCAGGTAGGGATCGAATAGCTTCCCCTGGTGGTCATCCCCGTCCACCATTCTGGCCACGGCGCTGCCGTCCAGGCGGGCCTGGTCCATGGCCAGCCGCACCAGATAGGGGTGTCCACCCACCAGAGAGCGGAGGCAGTCAAGGTCCTCCTGGCTCCAGGTCAGGTCGTAGAAGCCCGCCATCTGGCGGATCTGCTCCCCGGTGAGATCGCTCAGTTCAATCGGGGTGCTCAGGACGAATGGCGATTTGTTGATGTCGCGGGTGAGCAAGCCCGGCGCGGTCGAGGTGGCCACGAGCAGGCGGAGCTGAGACCAGGGCGGGCTGGTGGCGTTGTTGGCCCAGGAGCGCAGCAGGCCCATGAAGTCATCGTTCCAGCTATGGCGCAGGAGCGTGTCCGCGTGATCGATTCCCAGCACCAGCGGGGTGGGCTCTGCGGGGAGGATCGTCCGCTCCATCATCTGGGTCAGCCGCAGCGAGGCGCTGGCCCTCTCGCTCGCTGCTAGAGACTTCGGGTCGAGGCGCAGCTTAGCGGCGACGCGGACGCTCGCGGCTTGAAGGAATGCTGCTAGGCTCTTGCGATCCGCTGCGCCGAATTCCAGCAGATCGATGAGCACCACGCGCGGGGGCGGGCTGCCGCTGCAGAGTTGCTCCTCGACCCGCCTCATCAGCCAGGTCTTGCCGAACTTCTCAGGCGCCCACAGGACTGCCGGCGCCCCCTGAGCGGTGAGGTTGTGCAGGATCTTCCTCTCTTCCGGGCGCTGGACGAACGATCTTGGATCGTAGGCCGATGTCGCTGGCGGCGGCGGCGGCGGCCGGACCGGAGCCCCGACGGACGCGGGCATGCGCCGGGCGAAGAGGTTGCTGGCCGTGGCGTAGACGGTCATGAGTGCGACCAGCGGGTTGGGAGGCGCATCGGGCCGATCATCGTACAGGATATACCGCAGGTGACCGGCCACGAGGCCATCGATCAACAGGGGAGCCCCTGAGAAGCCGTGGATACGTTCTCCCTGGGCGGCGGGGCAGGTCAGCACCAACGCTGGGCGATTCAGGCGGTCGAGCCCTGCCGGGTCGGCGATTTTGCCATCGAGGGGCAGTCCCGCAGTCCCGGCCAGTTCCGGAAAGCCGTAGGTGAGCCAAGCCGCCCCTAGGGGACCGGGCGCTGATGCCAGGGCCAGGGGCCGCCTGTCGAGCGGGGAGTCTAGTTTCAGGAGGGCCCAGTCCACCTGTGAGTCCCGGTCTAGGACCGTGGCCCGGACGGGGGCATCCCTGTCCAGGAAGTGCAGACAGAGGTCCCAGGGCTGGCTTGAGTGCTCCACGACGTGGGCGCAGGTCAGCGCCAAGTCCTTGGCGACCAGGTAGGCGGTGCCCCTTCTCCGGGGCGCCTCGACCCTGGCGCATGCCTGCTTGAGGCGTCGCAGCGCGTCGCTCATGTCCACATCTCCCGTAAGGAGACAGCCGGGGCGCGCTCGATGGCGGCGGGACCGCGGAAGAGGTACACGTCTGCGGTGAGCGCGTCTCCGCTCCCCATGTCGATCTGGGCGAAGCTGGGCACATGCCGCCGCCAGGCATCGCTCTTGCCCAGCGCTAGGTCCGTAGCGAAGCGCTCCAGCTCTGCAGCCGCGTCCGGGTGATCCTGCAGGAAGAGCTCATCGGGGAAACACATCAGATCGGCCCACGTCCCTGTGTTCAAGTAGACCGCCCCCGCTTCGAGGGGGACGCGCTTGACCAGGTGCGTGTGCCCCATTACTACGACGCGGAATCCCCTGCGCGTAAGCGCCTTGGCCGCATCGAGGTACTCTTGCTTCTCCTGAGTGACCGAGAAGGTGGAGTGGAGTACTTTGGCGCGGGCGCGGAGCGCGCGGTGGAGGCGGGTGAGGGCCTGTGCGCGGCTGGTCGCGTTAGCGATGTGCTGGGCATCCAGGTAGACCTTGAGCGGGTCCCACAGATCAGAGAATCCGATAGACCCTGGATCGGCCGCCCCTGCCAGTTCACGGGCCATGTCGAACATGGCCTGATCGGTCCGGGCGTCTTGCTCTCCGCTGGCGGAGATGTATCCCCGGTCCACGGGTTGACCATCGGGGTGCCCTTTACCGCGACGCCGATGCTCTTGGAGTACCTTCCAGAGCAGGCCGAGACTCTTGATGGTCTTCGGTTCGAGCACAGCGAGTAGTGGTAACACGGCCTCGTTCTCGGGCTTGAGCAAGTCGATGAAGGGGTAGTGGGGCTTGAGGGGGTTCATCACGTCTGTGACCAGCACGCTTCCGGGGACCGGGGAGAAGGGTGGTGGCTGCTCGCGACGGGAGAGCGCAGATCGGACCTGTCTTAGGTCGTCATGGTGGACACGGTTCCAACTGTCGTAGCGGTTGCCGTGCTCGATCAAGACAGGTCCTATGGTCAGGGCCCGGTTGTCGTCGATGAACTCGATGCGGCCCTGGCCCAGCCGATCCAGTAGAAGCCTGCGCGGGGAGGGAAGGCTCAGCTCCGGATCGTGGTTTCCGAGCAGGATCGAGAGGGCCCCTCCCGCCTCGAGGTAGAGGCGTAAGGCCGTCCAGACCTCGTCACTATGGAACATCGCCTGCCGAAGCTTGTCAGCGGCGAGGTCGTCATCTGCGGTAAAGGCCGCAAAAGGCTGCTCTGCTAGGAAGTCGACCACGTCCCCGGCCAGCACGAGCAGGACGTCCCGATCTGGGGATCGCTGGTCCTGGATCCATCTGATCAGGCCCGCCAGAGACGCCCGCCCACGCTTGGTACACATCTGGAAGCCGGCGTGGCTATCAGATGGTGGTTCCCCTCCCAGGTGGAGATCGGACACGATGATGATTCGTCGTTCCATTTTTCAGCAGCATAGTGGGCGCTGCCCTGGCGGGGCAAGGGCTCTTCTCCTCTCGGAGCGCAACCCGCCTTAGCAGGGCCTCGCTCTGAGCCACCTGCTAGACCGCGTCCGACAGGACCATCTTTCCGCGTTCAGCTCTGACAGACCAGACACATCAATTCCTCAGAGTGTTCCTTGTCAGCACTTGTTGGCCAATTTCTCGACGGAGATCGCCTACCGCGGCAGTGAGAACAGTAAGGTCAGATCGGTAGGCATAGGTATCCCTTGAGCAAGCCTTCTCCGCTCACTGTGCCCTAGACATGAGTGCCAGTGCGTGGGATGGTCCGCGGGTTTAGAGCAACCTTGTACGAGCCCTTGGAAGTCCAGTAAGTGGACTAATGCTGTCTAAGCTAAAGACCCTGACAGAGTCAACAAGAAAAATGAAGATCTCGGGAAAACAAATCACAGCAGCGAGAGACCTACTGGGCATTACTCAGGCCGAGCTAGCGGCGGCTGCGGGGCTTGCAGAAAAGACGGTCTTTAGGTTCGAGGCTGGCCAAGCGGAGCCACAACGCTCCAGCCTCGAGAAGATCGTTAGTGAACTTGAGCGTCGGGGAATTGAGTTTTCCAACGGGGACGGGGCTGGAGTTCGCATTAACTACGCCAAGGCGGCGGAGTTCGCGCGCTCCGCTACCTGAGACGGGAACGCGCCCGGCGATCGGCATGTAAACCAGTTCCCGCCTGCACTGATCCGCGCCCTCACTACCCGGGCATTTTAGGCCATCAGTTAGCGCTCCGTGGGCGAGCGTTGAGGCTCCGGCTGCGAGCCTCCTTGGATTGAGCTCACAGCCACGGCTGTCTTGTCCGCCGAACGCCGTGAGCCCAACCGTCGACTCTCCATCATTCCCCATGGTCCCACTCGACGTGGGGAACGCCGGGACCAATTTGTCGACGGCACCGTCGTTGCTGTTCTTAATGTCGGCCTGCCGTCGGACGGCTGGCCACAAGCTCAAGGCGGACGCTACCGCGGCGCTGAAGCTGACTCAGGAACGCTTGGCGGCCGGGGCCGATTCATTTCCTCGGCCTGACCCCAGGCGGCACTCGCCGGTCTGCTGCTGCATGCTCTGCGAGCAGGCCGGCACCGGCGAGCAGGCCATGCGCTCGGTCGGGGGGGACTATGAGCGGTTCTTGGCCTCAGTCGGATCGCCGGTTCCTCGGCATAGCTCGCCTACGGCGAGCCCCAAACCTTCCCGCAAGCCTTCGCGCTATGGAGCCTTCCCCATGCGACGAAGAGAACCCGCCCGCGTGCTCGGGCCTTACCCCCAGGATCAACAATGGCGAATCATCCAGATAGATGCCAAGGGCCGCCGCAAGAGCCATATGGCCGACTCCCGGCAGGCGGCCAAGCGCCTCATTGCCAAGCTGCGGACCGACATGGACGCCCGCACGGTCGAGGACACGCTCGAGCTGTGGACCGCCGCTCGGCTCCGCAGCGGCGGCGCGACGCCGGCCACCGTCGCGGACCAAGCGGCCCGGGTTCGGCACCTGCTCGCCCCGGTACTGGACCTGCGGCTCAATGAGCTCACCGAGCGCAAAGCCACGGCGATCTACGAGCGAGCCACGACCGAGCCAAGCCTCAAGACCGGGCGGCCCCTCAGCGCGGCGTCGCACCGTTTCTACCTCTCCATCGTGGGGTACATGTGGAAGTGGGCCCAGAAGCAAGGCTACGCCAAGGAGAACCCGTGGGCCGAGGTCGAGCCGATCGGCCGGGTCTCCTCGGGCAAGCCGCAGCTGCGCCCAGCCGAGGCGCGGCGCTTCGCCCAGCTGGCCGAGCAGGAGGCGGCGGCTGGCTCCGAGCTGGCGCTGGCGGCGCTGTGCTGCCTGAGCTTGGGCCTGCGGGCCAGCGAAGCCCTCGGACTCACGGGGCGCGATATAGATGCGGAGGCCAACGAGGTCTATGTCAGCGGGACCAAGACCGCGGCAGCTCGCCGGCGGCTGAAGGTGCCGCCCTACCTGGGCACGCTGCTCGGGCGGGCAGCGGCCACGCGGCACCCCATGGATCGCCTGTGCGCAGCCCCGCGGCAGACGTTGCACAAAGCCGTGGTGGCGATGTGTGCGCGTGCTGGGGTGCCGCGGGTCTGTGTCCACGGTCTGCGGGGCACGCACGCGAGCCTGGCGGTCTCGGGCGGCGCTTCGGTTGAGGCGGTGGCGCGCGTGCTGGGCCACACCTCAACCAAGATGACCTTGGACTACTACATCACCGAGGAAGCAGCCACGGACGCCCGAGTAGCCGCGGTAGACGCGAGTCTTAGCCTTCCCAATCATTCCGGGGCCAATTCTGACCCAAACTCACCGACGGTCGGTTCGACCAGTTCCTCACTGTTGACACTGTCGGACTGCCGTGAAGCGGCAAGCACCCTGCAGGTCATCGCGACTCTGCCGTTGCCCGGCCGAAAAGCGGTCAACCCCTCTGCGGGCGAGGCTAAAGCGGACACCATAGACCCGCCTGCCCTCTCGCTGCACAAGCGGGCCCAAGAGACGACGTCGGCCCAGGGATGTGCCCTCTGGGGCGAACCCAACCGTTCTGGCGGTTCGACGCGGCCTGGCTGGGCGCGCTCTCCGGGGTCCGCTCCTCTTCGGCGCAGCGTCGCAAGCATGCAGCTTGCGTTGGTCCATCTTTTGATCTCGCGACGGAGGACTTAGCCATGTCGGTCGCGGCCTGGGCCAGCCACCTCCCCGAGGTGCACCCCTTCTTGGTGGACATGGCGCAAACGATCGATCGCACCATTGCCCGG
>Ga0075163_10014224_pt1 | contig 10274 bp, 3 predicted proteins | sample JI1023141ADNA_FD_71478 | JGI IMG/M metagenome (GOLD analysis project Ga0075163, IMG submission 71478) | Wastewater effluent complex algal communities from Wisconsin, to seasonally profile nutrient transformation and Carbon sequestration -... | ecosystem: Engineered > WWTP > Effluent > Algae... | reverse complement strand
CGATCGCCGTCGCCGAGTTGTTGATCGTGATGTAGGTCGGGCCGCAGTGCCATTCCTTCGATGCGCCAGCCACGACCGGCAGCGCGGTCGCCCAGAGCCCCGTCTGGTTCACCATCGGCATGAGGTCGGCGGTGTGCGTGGTGCCCTGCGAATCGACGTAGTCCACCGTGCATTGGAACGACCCGGTGTTCGTTCCCGAGGTTGTCGTGATCACCTGCTCGACGCGGTAGCGACCGGCGGTCGCGGGAGGCGTGTAGGACAGCGCAGTGAAGTCGGCGGTCTTGGTGGCAGACACACCGCTCTCGCCCGTGATGATCGGCAGGCCCGTACCCGCCGTCGTGACATTGTTGTACGTGGTGAACTTGCCGGTGAGCTTCGACTGCGCGCCGCCCGTGTCGTTCAGGAAGTAGCGCGCTGAGTTGGCCGTGACCGCGCTCTTGACGCAGGAGTTGGTCGTCGCGACGGTGAGATTCGAGCAGTTGAGCCCGTTGACCTCGGTGTAGGTCGTGGTGCCAGTGCCCGAGTCCTTGGTCGGGTTCGCCACCTTGACGGCGTTCGCCTCGGAGACGGTGAGCGCCGTGCCGTCGGTCGTGAAGTCGGTGCCCGCCACCGGACCCCAGTACAGGCCCGAGACCTCGTCATAGGTCGCCGTCGCGTTCGTGCTTGCCTTCAGCTTCGGCGCCGACCAGACCGTGCGGTGCGTGCCGCCGGTCGGGACGGTGATCGCGCCGGTCGATCGCTTCTCCACCTGATCGAGCAGGACGTAATCACTCGGCGCGGCAATGGCGACCGTCGTCTCGATGATGTGATCGGCCCAGAAAAGCTGTGGGATCGGCAGGTTGGTTGACGCCGCCGTCGCGTCGTCGTGCGCGATCAGCATGCCCTCGGTGGACACCGCAACGATACCGCCGAGGAAGCCACCCGCCTGACCAATGTGAATGGTCGGATCGAGGTGGAAGATCGAGTGGAACAGCCCCACTCCACTCAGGTCGAGATCGGAGTTGAACTCCATGACCTCCATCGCCGACGCCGAGAAGTCGGGGATGTTCGGCCAGAGATCCACCTTGTCGTCGAGGATGATCGAGCCCTTAGTGGCATTGCTCGTGCTGTTGACCGTCAAGCTCCCGCCCGACCCAGTTGCTCCGATCAGCGTGTTGCCGGTGAGGTTGAACGCGCCGCTCTGTAGCGTGAGCACCGGGTCGGTGCCCGACAGGTTCCATGTATGCGTCAGTGACGCCGAGCCACCGTTCGACCACGTCGGGGAGTCGATCTCGGTCGCGTCGAAGGATAGCGAGTGCGCAATCGACTCACCCGAGGTCGCACCCGACGACGTGATGCCGGTGCCCCCCGTGATCGTCGCGACGTAGTCGCCGGTCGTGTCGGTGCCCATCGCCACCGAGTTGTTCGCAGCCGCCGTTGATTCACCGCTGCTGTTCCCGTAGGCGGCGTACTGAAGCGTCGGAGTGCCCGCGTTGTCGCAGTACTGGAGCGGCGTCGTGTGAACCTGCATCTTGCCCTGCGTCGAGGCGCCGCAGGTGAGCGCACCGGACTTGAGGAAGTCGGCCTCATCCGATGCGGTGGACAAGGTGTGCCCGATCCCCTCGCCGGTCGCGGCTCCCGTCGAAGCGATGCCGGCACCACCCGTGATCGTCGCGACGTAGTTGCCGGTCGTCTCCGTCGTGAGCGCGATGCAGTCAGTGCAAGCAACACCGGTCGCGTTCCCTGCCTCCGCATCGCCCGCCGCGTAGTTACCGGTCGTGTCGGTTGTCAGTGCGACCGAATTGTTTGCCGCCGCCGTACTCTCGCCGCTGTCGTTGCCGAGCGCAGCCCACTTCTGGGTGGACCCGACCGCCCCGTCACAATAAGCCAGCGTCTCTGCCGTCGTGTCCACGATTAGCTTACCGGGAGAAGACGAGCACGTCACCGACGCAGCATTAGCGAGGAAGTTAGCTTCGGTGGAGGCAGTTGAAAGCGTATCGGTCGAGAGCAGGATTCCTGCTCCATCCGTTAGTAGCGTCTTACTGACCGAAATCGAACCTGCTAGGTCCGAATTGCTAACCTGCCCCCACGACGGGTTACCCGCAGCGTTGCCGTGCAGTACAGTGGTAGTCGTGCCTTGGTTCGGGAACGCCGACCCGGCGAGCGTCAGGGTGCCGCCACCAGCGGCATTGGTGTGGTTGTGCGTGGCGTTGGTGAAGCTCGCGATAGTTGGCGTGGTGAGCGTCTTGTTCGTGAGCGTCTGCGAGCCTGTCTCGGTGACGACGGGCACCGTGTTCATCTGCAGCGTGCCTGTCACGTCCACGACGCCCGTGGCGTAAAAGTCAATGATCGGGTCGGTGATTCCGGTGTTGAACGTCCACGACATCGTGCCGCTGCCGTCACCCCAGACTTGCGGCCCGGTGACTTCGCCGGGAGCAAGTTGTAGCTCGTCCGGCGTGGTGCCGGTATTGATCGACAGACCGAAACCGTCGATGTCCGGCAATACCGCGTCGATGCCCGCATTCGACAGGTCGCTAGCCGTCGAAGCCGTGCTGGCATTTCCCGTGACATTGGTCACTGTCAGGGTATTGGTAGACGAATCATAGGCGAATGCAGCTTCGTCCGTGAGTGTGTCGGTGTCGGACCAGTACGGGACGCGAGTAGCGACGCCACCGCCACCAGCATCTGGAATTACCTTGGTGCCGCCAGTAAGGGTGAACCGACAATTGGCGCAGTCCACCTGCCCGTTGGTGAAATCAATCTGCGGATCGGTCCCGCCAGTCAGGCCGGTTGCCAGTGTAAATCCAGCATCGACCGCACTGTCGCCTAGCGTCAGTGACGAGCCACTAAGGGTGAGCTTGGGGTCGCCCTCAATCGTCGTGGCGTCTGTCCAGACGGCGATCTGGTTATTGGCCGGAGTGCCCGTATTGCTGACGTTGCCGCTACCGGACGGCGTCGCCCATGTCGTGACGCCAGAGCCGTCCGTCTGGAGGAACTGTCCGCTGCTGCCATCATTCGCAGGCAGCGTGAGCGCCCAGTTGGCCGACAGGGACGGAGCCTGCACGGTGACGTAGTTTGACCAGTCCGAGTCCGCGAGCGCCACCGCGTCGGTGAATGCCGCCTGCGCCGCCGCTGGAGACAACCCACTCGCGCACGCCGTGTCGTTGCCCTCGCAGCCGACGTTGTCGAAGCGGTACTCGTCCGCTCCGGCATCTATGAGGATGCCGTACTTCTGTCCGCTGCCCGAGAAGAACAGGTCATCCGACGCACGCCCGCCGATCATCGTGAACTGCCGCGAGTTGGTCGTCAGGTGGATGCCAGAATAGGTGTTCGTCGTCTCCTGGCTGCCGTCACTGACCGTGGTTGCGATTAGCTCGGTCGGCACGTCCGCGTCATGGTAGAGCGCATCCCGCCTCGCGTCGCCGATCTCGGAGTTGACGAAGCGAATCGGACCCGGCCCGCCAGAGACTCGCACCGTGTTGTAGCCGCCGTGCGCGTAGCAGTTAGTACACTTGAACTCGCGCGCGTTGCCGATCTCAATGGCGTAGTCGCCAGTAGAGGCGCCGGTAGTTTTGCCCTCAAACAACGAGTTAGACACCTGAATCCAGCGCGGCGGGTTCGTGGAACTCGTGCCGATGATCTTGAGGGCCGCACCAGCGCCGCCGCCTTGCGCGATCTCGGTATCCGAGATGACGACCGTATCAACCTGCCCGGAGACAGTCTGCTCAATGACGATCATGCCCTCGATGTCATTTGCCCAGTTGCCCGTGACACGATTGAGGTAGACCGCGTTATCCACGGCAGAAACGCCACGACACGACGCTCCAGCCACGGGGCCGAACAAGTCCGAGCGGTCGACACGCAGGACGTTCTTGATCGCGGTGCAGTAGTTGGTCGTGATGACATCCCGCACGAAGTCGTTGCCGGCGTCCGTGCCGTCGATCAAGACGAGGTCGGTGGTAGTAGTACGACCGTTGAGCTGCATCCGCTCGACGCCGCAAAAGTCGCAGTCGGACTGGAGCGTGATCGCAGTGCCGGTGCCGAAGTTGACCGACAGAATGGTGCCGTTGCTACTGTCGGCCGCGCCCTGTCCGCGCAGCGTGATCCCGGCTGCGTTCATGGTCAGGCCAGAGTTGATCTTGCAGATGCCGACCGGGAACTCGACCACGCCACCTTGCTTGTTCCCCGAGCCGGTCGTCTCTGCCGCATCAATCGCAGCCTGAATCGCCGCCGCGTCGTCGGTCGAGTCGTCGCACAGCGCGCCGTATGCACGCACGTCATAGACGCGCTCCATTGCGAGCGTGCCGCTGAAGTTAGGCAGCGTCGCGGTACGGTCCGCAGTTGGGTCGGTAACCGTCAGCGTCGTCTCGAACGCGTCCGCGGTCGAGCCCTCGAACTGGATCGAATTGCCCGAGGTGCCGTTGAAGCACGCCGGACCGGCGCAGTCGCCGACGTCAGTCACGTCGCCGCTGCCGCCACCGCCGAGTCCCGTCGCGCAGCCCCACGTGTTCGTGGCCGTGTCGTAGGTGACGGCCTCGCCCGCCGCGTTGCAGTCGGTGAGGGTCTTCCACGTCGCCGAGCTCGTCGAGTTCGACACCAGCACCTGGTCATCGCCCGCCGGCGGACCGCCCGTGCCGCCCTTCGACACGGTGAGCGTGCTCGACAGCGAGTTGATGTTTGTCGAAGTCGGGAGCGTGATCGGCGGCAGGAGGAGCGTCGAGAGGTCGGCGCTACTGGTGTCCGGGATCTGGACGGTAATCGGCGGCGTCTTGTCGATCGTGATCTCGACGACGAGCGTGCGCGCGGCCTGCACTCCGGCCGGGAGCGTGCCGTTCGTGTTGGTCGTGTAGCTCGACGTCTTGACCGGGAACGTGACGCCGCCGACCTCCTGTGCGCGCGGCACGCGGATCGTGACGTTGCAGTTCGCGCACGGGTCGCCGTTCGGGAGCAGGAGCGAGCCCGTCAACGTGCAGAACGACGGGGCCGCGACGGCCTGCCCTGCCCACAACACCAACCACACCACCGCAAGGAAAAGCTGTCGCATCACTCGCCCCTGAAGACTCCGTACTCGTAGAACACGGTCGTCCCGACGCCGGGGGGCGTGTCGATCTCGAACGTGAATTGGTTGGTGGCCTTCGTGATCGCGTTGACGCGGTACGCGCCGTTCGCGGCCGGGCCGGACGTGACCTCGACGGCCTGCGTGAGCAGCCGGTAGTTCGTGTTCGGCTCGGTCTTCGCGAGCGGCACGACGACCGACGTCGTCGCGTTGCCGCTGATCTGGAACCGCCCCCACTGCGTGAGGCGCGCGGGGAGCGGTGAGCCGATGCCGCTTGGGTAGCCGTCTTGTAGGTTGAACACGTTCGACCCCGGCAAGAACACGCTGAACTCGGCCTCCGTGACCCCGAAGGCCACGGTCACGAGGCCGCTCGGTGCGAGCGTGAAGTTGTGACCAGAGATCGACTTGACCCAGCCGTACGCCGTCCCACCACTGCCCGTCAGCTTGACAGCCGTGCCGACTGGGTAGTCGCTACCGTCAAGATCCACGCACCGCGCCGTGTTGTCGTTGATGCGTGTCGCCGGAAACTTGTCCGGGTACCAGCCCTTGTTCAGCGACTCCTGCCGGATGACGGCCTTGATGTCGCGCAGCACGGCGCCAAGGTCGTCTGTTCCGTCCACCGGGTACGCGACGCCGGTCGAGTTGCGTGGCTCGTTCAGGTCAAGGGCCGTGTAGTCCGCGGCCCACAGCGAAATGTCGCTCAAGGCATCCCCCGGAAGACGCCCCACGCGATGACGGTGGAGTTGCCGACGCCGGGCGCGGCCTTGATGTGGATGTCCATCGACCCAGCGCTCTTGACGATGCGCGTGACGAAGTCGGACGGCGAAACCCCGGTCGCAGAGACCACCGTCGCCTTCGCGAAGTAGAAGAGGTCCGCGCCCGTCGCGAAGGTCGAGAACGTGACCGTGCCACTCGTCGCCGCGTCCGCGATCGTGAGCGATCCAGACTCGTGGTACATCGGCAGGCACGAGGCACCGGGATTCGGCGTCCCGACGTCGATCAGGTACGGGCCCGAGCCCAGCTCGGCCGTGAGCTCGAGCACGACGAGTGTGTTCGTGTCCGTGCCGCCGTTGTAGGAGCACGAATCCACGCCGACGTAGATCGGGTCGCCGCCCTCCTCCGTCAGACGCAGCTTGCGCATCGTCGAGAAGGTGCCCGTCAGGTCGCCCTCGCCGACCACCGTGAACACGCCGACTCCGGCGGCGAAGTGCACGGACGTAGTCGTGACGTACCCGGTCTTCTCGAACTCCTTGTCGAGCGACTCGACACGCGCGACGCTCTTGATGTTGCGCCACTGCTTCGACAGGTCGCGGCCGATATAAGTGCCGTCGGTCGGCTTGTTGGATGCGGCCGTCGTGCTCCAGTCGCGGATGTCGGTGTCCCTAACCGCCATCACTGCCTCCAGATCACGTAGTCGAAGCGGACGACTGCGCTGTTCGGCGTGGTGCCGGTCGGAAAGCTCACGTTAAAGTTAGCTTGAGCTCTGGAGCTGTTGTACGGCTTCTTCCACTCCACCGCGGACGGCGTCCCGCTGACGACCTTCTGCGGCGTGATGAAGACGCGGTAGTTCGCGTCGTCGAGCCTGACGGGCAGCGAGACGGTGAACGGCCCGTTCGTGCCGTTCAGCGTGATGTCGAACGTCCTGGCGAGGAAGGCGTGCGGCATGCCAGACTGGAACGCGTCTGGCGTGAACGCACCCAGCTCGACCTCCGTGATCGTGTTGTCGATGCCGAGCGACGGGACGTACGCCTTGCCGTCCGTCAGGGAGAGCAGCGAGATCGCGGGGTCGCCAGACGTGAACGTGATGTCCGCGTCTGCACCCGTGTCCACCGCCGATGCGACCGTACGCACGAACACGAGGCCCGTCGCGTCGGCGAACAGCACGCGCCCGCCGACCGGGAAGAGCGGGATGTCGTCGTCCACGACCTCGAGCACGTCGGCCGACGTCACGAGGAGCGAGCCCGTCACGTACTTCTCCAGATCCCACTGCACCGTGACCGTCGTGACGTTCGACGCATACGACGACGACAGGATCGTCCCGTACTTCGTGCCGCCGGTGATCGTCGCGCGCACGCGGCGGCCGACCGAAAAGTCGACGCGCTGGTCGTCGGGAACCGAGAACGACGTGGCCGAGATGTACGTCGGCAGCAGGCCCGTCCGCACCCACGCCTTGTTCTCGCTCTCGGCCCGCACGACGCTCTTGATGTTCCGCGCCTGGTCGTCGAGCATCGTCGCGATCGCGTCCGACTCGAACGGGCTGTTCGTGTCCTGGCCGAGGTAGTCGTCCTGCCAGTTGGTGATCGCGGTATCACTGAGCGGCGGCACGAGCGTCCCCCTGCACGAACAGTTGCGACAGGCGCGGCATGTACGCCTGCCGCTGCTCCGAGGTTGCCGTGCTCATCAGCTTCGCCACGGCCGTCTCGGCCTTCTTCTGCACGAGCTGGCGCTCCTCCGGCTTCAACTCCTCGAGCACCGCGACGAGGCCCGGCAGGTCGTCGGCGTAGCGGTCCACCATCTTGGCGAACGGCCGCGCGCGGTTCTCCTGCGCCGTCTTGAAGAGCGTCGTGATCGGCGTGTTGCCGCGCGCGACCTTCTGCGAGACGTCCACCTTCTGGCCGGCGGCGTTACGCGCCGACGTGACACTGCGGACCGCGGCGTCCTGCCGCTTCGTCTCGGCGGCGTCGATCTGCGGCTGATTCGCCGGGCTCGCGAGCGTGCCCTTGACCGGCTCGACAGGACGCGCCGTCGGCCGCGGCGTCGGAGTGTCGCCGCGGTCCGGCACGAGCCGCGTGTCCTCCGGCCGGAGCGGCTCGTCGTCGTCGAGCGTTGCACCCATCGCCGGGACGCGGTTCGCGAAGTACAGGTTCATCCGCTTGATGGTCTCGGACGGCTTCGCACCGCGGACGTGCCAGTACAGGATCTCCGCGGCGTCCGGGTCGATCAGCGCGTCATGCAGGAGCTCGTCCACGCGCGCACCGTTCACCTTCGTGCGCCAGTCGGACCACATACCCGCGATCTTCTTCGCGAGCCCCGCCTTCGGGCTCGTGTGCGAGACGACGCCCCACGTGCTCGCGAGCCACTTCTGCCCGCTCACCGGCTTCATCGCGTTCAGCAGCTCGGCGGTGCCGGGTCCGGCGACGCGCGGCCGCTCGGAGCGCTCGAGGATGTCCGACGCGCGCTGGATCACCTTCAGCTGCCGGCGGTGCTCCGGGTCGTAGAGCTGGTCGAGCACGGACGGCACGCCGCTGCGCGCGTCCGTGGTCCCGAAACGCTTCTCGAGGTCACGGAGCTTCGTCGCGGACAGGAACGGGACGTCGCCGACCGTCTTCCGCGCGTTCGACGCCTCGCTCTCGATGTGGTCGATGACCGAGCGGCGGAGCCCCATCATGGCCTGCTCGTCGCCGCCAATCATCTGCCGGAGCTGCATCAGCTTCTTCGCCGGCGCGCGGCCCGCGCCCGACAGGAGCTGCGCGACCGCCTTGTCGGGGTCCGCGCCGAGCACCCGCGCCGCGGCAGACCGCTGCACCTCCTCGGCCGACCGCTGCGCGGCGAGCTGGTTCGCCTCGATCGTGCGCTGCGCGCGCTCGAGCGACGACGTCTGCTCGTTCAGGTCGCGGAAGACCGGGTGGTCGAGCGCCTGCCGGTACTTCTTGCGCCAGAGCTGGATGTCGCGCGTCGAGAGGCGTCCCTGCGAGTCGGCGCGATCGGCGAGCGTCTGCAGCGCGTGCTGCCGGAGCGCGCCGAGCGCAGCCGGGTTCTGCACCCACTGCCCGTTCTCCGCGTTGAAGCGCACGAGCGCGCGCTCGGCGTCGCCCGCGAAGCGCAAGCCCTCGTCGCCCGGCTTGAACAGCGTGCCGCCGACCTCGGCCGGTCCGATGCGCACACGCCCCGCCGGGTCGACCTCCTGCATCGCCTTCGCCGCACCGCTACGGAAGCGGTTCCGGCCGTCGCGGTAGAACGCGTTCGCCGTCCGGTAGGCGTCCGCCACCTCTGGATCGGCGTGGTCGGCCACCTCGTCGAGCGTGCTGTCGATCACGTTCCGCAGCTCGGTGAGGCGCGAGATCTCGCGGTCCATGCGCTGGTCGAGCGGCTTCGAGCGCGCGCGACGCAGGTCGCCGAGCACGCGCGTCCGCATCGCGCGCAGGTCGTTGAAGCTGATCTGCGTGTCGCCGATCAGGTGCTCCTGCAGAGCCCCCGCGACGTCCTCGCCCTGGTCTCCCGCCGCCTGCCCCGCGCGCTGCGCCACGTCGCGATCGACCCAGTCGTTGATCTCGCGAGTCGCGGCCGGAAGCTCGTTGTCGAGCGGCGGCAGGTTCTCGGCCTGACGACGCGCCGTGTTCGCGACGTGCTCGAACGGCAGCATCACATCGCCGCCGGCGTCCACCTGCCGGTAGAGTGCGTTCGACGCGTCCGTGAACTCGTCGTACGCGGCCTGCAGCTGGTCCTGGATGATGCGCCCGGCCTCCGCCTTCGTCAGGTTCGGGTTGAGCCGCGTCGCCTGCTCGGCTGCGCGCCGCGCTGCCGCGATGCGCGCGTCGATCGCGCGCTGGATCGCCTCCTGCGTGTCGGCGATGCTGGCTGCCGTGCGCGGGATGCCGGGGATCCGGTCGAACAGGTCGCGCATCGAGCGCTGGCTCTCGTCGGCCGCGGCTTCCCAGCGGTCCGCGAAGTTGCCGTCGACCTTCGACCGCTCCGCGCGCTCGAGGATGGCGAGGCGCGGCGAGTTCGTCACCTGCGCGGTTGTCGGGCGGAACGTCGGCGCGACCTTGCCATCCACGACCTCGGGCAGGTCGAGGCGGATCGTGTTCCGATCCTCGATGCCCTGGCGAAGCGCGTCGCCGGTGGTCGAGCTGTCGATGATGGTCCCGACGACGTCCTTGATCTCGTCGTCGGACATGAAGCCCGCGGCCTTCTTCCCCCAGAGGGCGAGGTCGCGCACGTAGGACGCCGCGAGCGGCAGCCCAACACCACCGACGAGCTGGCCGACGAACTCGGCCGTCTTGCTGTCCGGGAAGGCTTCCTTCGTGATGCCCGCGCCCGTGCCCGCGCCGAGCGTGAGCGTCGCTTCCACCTGCGCGAGCTTCTTCGGCGAGAGCTTCAGGAGCTCCTCGCCGACGTTCTGCAGGATCGGCTTGACGACGAGTCCCGCCTCTGTCGCGCCGCGCAGCGCGAGACCCGCGCCGAACGACGGGAGCGACGAGCCCGCCTCCTCGCCGATACGGTCGACGAGACGCTCGGC
>Ga0075163_10014223_pt1 | contig 10274 bp, 8 predicted proteins | sample JI1023141ADNA_FD_71478 | JGI IMG/M metagenome (GOLD analysis project Ga0075163, IMG submission 71478) | Wastewater effluent complex algal communities from Wisconsin, to seasonally profile nutrient transformation and Carbon sequestration -... | ecosystem: Engineered > WWTP > Effluent > Algae... | reverse complement strand
CCGAGAAGCTCAAGGACCGCGACATCCAGAGCACGACCTGGTCGGGTGACCGGCTCTACGTCCGCAGCCTCAAGCCGATCGACGAGAAGTCGGCGACCGAGGCGTTCGCGCCGTTCGGGCTCGAGATCAAGCCGTGGGGCGAGGCGGCCAAGGCCAACGCGACCCCCGACGAGGGCACCGGCGAGTACGAGGCGACCTTCTCGATCTACGGCCTCGACCGGCAGTACGAGCAGCTCCTGGAGAAGGCGCTGCCCGACGTCGACATCACGTCGGAGCAGACCTCGCAGATCAGCGCCAAGGAGGGCGCCGAGCTGCGCAACAGCGGCATCGCGTCCCTGTTCTACGCCTTCATGCTGATCGTGCTCTACCTGGCGGTGCGGTTCGACGTCCGCTACGCGCCGGGCGCGATCGTCGCCACCATGCACGACGCCATCATGGTGGTCGGCGTGTTCTCGATCACCTGGACCGACGTGTCGCTGACCTCGGTGGCGGCGCTCCTGACCGTCATCGGCTTCTCGGTCAACGACACCGTCGTGATCTTCGACCGGATCCGCGAGAACCTCGAGCGGCTCAAGGACAAGAAGATCGAGCGCGTGGTCGACATCTCGCTCAACGAGGTCGTGGTCCGGTCGGTGCTGACCTCGGCGACCCTGTTCGCGGTGACCCTGATGATGAACGTGTTCGGCACCGGCCTGGTGAAGAACTTCGCCTTCGCGATGAACGCCGGCATCATCACCGGCGCGTACTCGTCGATCTTCCTGGCCCCGCCGCTGTTCCTCTGGGTGGCCAAGAAGTTCTACAGCGGCCCGGCCCCGGCTCGGGTCCGCGCCAGCGCCGCGCTCGCCAGCGAGCCGTGATCGGCGGGTCGTGACCGGGCCGTGATCGTCGGCCTGGTCGCGCGCTAGCCGAGCGACAGGCCGACCCGGCGACGGGCGGTCAGGCAGTGGCCGGAGCCGAGCGTGAACAGCCGGCAGGTCCGCGGCCGGTCGTCGTAGATGACGCAGGTGAACGGGGCCCGGCGCGGCCCGGCGTCGGTGGCGACCAGCTCGCCGCCGACCAGCGCGGCGCAGCGATCGCCGGCCCGCAGCACCTCGTAGCGATCGCCCTCGCAGGCGGCGCCGCGGTCGACCACGTAGGCCGGCGCGCGCTGGCGGACCGGATCGCGCGGGGTGACCGCGACCGCGTGGTAGGCCTCGCGGCAACAGGCGCCGCAGGTCTGGCAGTCGAGCGGCGCCTCCCAGCGCTCGCACGCCGGCCAGGCGTCGTCGATCACCGCGTTGGCGACCTGGCGGCAGCGGGTGGCCTTGCGGCCCGGGCCGCCGACGTGGCGCCAGGCGCAGGTGCCGCAGCGACGGGCGAGCTCGCCGTCGGCGACCGCGACCGGTGGACCGGCGGGCAGGCCGGTCGGGTGCGGCGGCGGCACCCGGAAGCCGGTGGCGAGCGAGGGCAGGGCGTCGACGTCGATCGCGGTGTCGGGCGCAGCGTCGGGCGCGCCATCGGTCGTTGCGCCGGTCGCGGCGGTCGGCGGCCGTCGCGGCGCCACGACGAAGCCGGTGGCGACGCCGACGATCGCGGCGGTCGCCGCCAGCGCGTCCTCGAGCGCGGGCGCCCACGGCGGCTCGTCGACCCGGCCGAGGCCGGCGATGGCCGCGACCACGCTGGGATCGGTCCGGTCGGCCAGCGGGTCGGCGGGCAGGTGGTCCCAGAAGTCGGGCCGGTAGTCGGTGGTCGGGGCGAAGAAGCGCTCGAGGCCGTAGCGGCGGGCGAGGGTGGCCTGCAGCCGGAGGGTGGCGTGCTCGCGCCAGGCGTCGTCGTCGGTGACGTTGTCGAGGCCCCAGTCGGGCCGGGCGAAGGCCTCGGGGCCAGCGACCAGCGCGTGGCACAGCTCGTGGAAGATCATCTGGGCCAGCGAGTCGTCGGCGTCGAGGGTGTCGGCGGTGCCGATGGTGAGCGTGCCGCGGCCGTCGCTGGCGGCGTAGGCGTCGGGCGAGCGCACCACCCGCAGGCCGATGCGCGCGGCCGCGCCCAGCCAGACCTCGGCCAGCGGATCGACGTAGCGCTGACGCGGGGTGCGGGTCACCGGTCAGGTGAGTGCCACGAACCGCCCGGTCGAGCAACGGCCGAGATCGACCGCGGCGGGCGGCTAGCGGTCGAGCGCGGCGGCGTCGCCGGCCAGCGCGGCCGCGCGGGCGGTACAGGCGGCGATCCGGCCGACCGTGCGGTCGACCTGGTCGTCGTCGCCGCCGCGGCCGCGCAGCAGCGCCGCCGCGGCCACCTCGTCGTCGGCCCCGCACCACGACGCCAGCTCGGCCTCGAGCTCCGACGCGCCGAGGTGGGGCGCGGCGCGGGCGGCGAGGTCGCGGCGGTGGTCGCGCAGCGCCGGGTTGGCGAAGGCGGCGGCGAGCACCCGCCGGCGCAGCCGGGCCTCGAGCCGTCGATCGGCGAGCAGCGCGCCGACCCGGGCCCGCGCGCGGCGATCCTGGAAGCTGCCCAGGCCGACCGCGAACGCGACCGCCATCGGCGCGTCGGCGGTCCGGACGTGGCCGAGGTAGCGCGACCACAGCGACGGATCGGCGATCGCCGCGGCCGCCAGCACCTCGCTGGCGTACCAGAGGTCGCCGGAGCCGCCGCGCAGGTAGGCGTCGGCCGCCGCCCGACCGGCCCGGGCGGCGGCGCGATCGCCGAGGCTGGCGAGGAGCCGGGCGCGCGCGGCCGCCAGCAGGCGCGGCCGGCCGTCGCCGCGATCGAAGCCGACGTCGGCGCTCGCCAGGCGGGGCGCGAGCCGGACCAGGAGCGCCGGCCGGCGGGCCGCGGTCACCACCCGCAGCACCAGCGGCTCGAGCTCGCCCCGGCACCACGGCAGATCGTCGACGTCGCAGGTCACCGCCTGCTGCAGCCGATCGTCGAGGTCGCCGGGCGCGTCGAGATCGTCGGCGGCCCGGGTCAGCATCGCCCGCTCGTCGCGGCTGACGCCGCCGTCGGCCAGCGCGGTCGCGAGCAGGCCGGGCGCGAGCAGCGGTCGGTAGTAGGCGCGCGCGCCGGGGTTGGGCACGATCCAGCGCGGGCAGGCGCCGGTCACGGCCAGGTGGCCGGTGGTCGCCACCAGCGCGCACGCCGGCGCGGCGCCGCCGTCGAACCGCGCGCACACCGGCAACGGCCACGGCGGATCGCCGCCGGGCGGCGTGACCTCGACGTCGATCCGCGGCGGCGCGCCGGGCGCGCAGGTGACCGCGAACCGCACGGTCGGCGTGCCGGCGCGATCGACCAGGCCGTGCATCATCGCGGTCAGCGCGGCGGCGGTCGGGGCCTCGCCGCCGTCGCCGCCACCGTCGCCGTCGGGGCCGTCATCGCCACCAGGGCCGCCGGCGCCGGCCGCCGTCACCAGCGCGTCGACCAGCCCGGCGGTGGTCACGCTGCCGTCGCGGTGATCGACGATCCAGCGGTGGACCAGCGCGCGGAACCGGGTCGGCCCCAGCCAGGCCTCGAGCGTCGCCACCACCGCGGCGCCGCGGGCGTAGGCCTTGAGGTCGAGGATCTGCGGGTAGTCGGCGAGCGTGCGCAGCGGCTTCCGGACCGGCGTGGTGCCGGGCAGGTCCTGGCCCATCAGGATCCACGGCGCGAACGGGTGACCGACCAGGGTCCAGGTCGGGTCGCGCGCGGCCATCACCTTGTCGGTCAGCCAGGTCGCGAAGCCCTCGTTGAGCCAGAACTCGTCCCACCAGGCCAGCGACACCAGATCGCCGAACCACAGGTGGGCCAGCTCGTGGGCGAGCGTCGACGTCACCGCGGTCGCGACCCAGGCCGGCTGGCCGGGCGGCACCGCCAGGCTGTCGGCGCGGACGGTGATGAGGCCGGGGTTCTCCATCCCCACCACCTGACCGCTCAGCGTCGGCACTGCGACCACGTCGAGCTTGGGGAACGGCACCGGCTCGTCGACGTACGCGGCCAGGGTGGTGAGCAGGCCGCCGAGCTCGGCGGCGGCGTGGGCCATCGCCGGCTCGGTGCCGGCCACGGTGATGATCCGCATCGGCACCGGCGACCGCCCGGCGTCGACGGTGACCAGGGCGCCGACCGTGAACGCGAGCAGGTGGGCGGGCAGGGGGCGGGTCGGCTCGAACTCGATCCGCGTCCGATCGCCGCCGACCGGCGCGCGCCGGCGCTCGGGGTAGTTGGCGAACGCGGCCAGGTCGGCCGGGATGGTGAGCGCGAGGGTCCAGGGCAGCTTGAACCGCGGATCGTCGAAGCACGGCATCAGGCTGCGGGCGTCGGCCGGCGACAGATCGGTGACCGCCATCGGCCCGACGTCGACGCTGCGCAACAGGCCGGCGTCCTCGCCCCACGGCGCGCGGTAGCCGACCTCGATCCGGATCCGGCCCGGGGCCAGCGGCTCGTCGACCGCCAGCCCGACCAGCTCGCCCTGGCCGTCGGTGTGCTCGGTCGCGGGATCGGCGATCACCCGGGTCGGGCGGCGGTCGCCGGCGGCGTCGACGATCGCGGCGCTGGCGATGGCGAGGCCGCGGCCGTGCAACCAGATCACCCGCAGCGGCCGGGTGACCTCGGCGGTGATCGCGACCCGGCCGCCGATGTCGTCGGCCCGCGGATCGACCTCGAGCTCGACCGTGGCCGCGACCGGCCGGGCCCGGTCGTCGAGCCGGCCGACCGGCGGCGCGTCGTCGGTCACCACCGGGCTCGCCGGCGGCGGCGGCGCCACCGTCGGCGCCGGCTGGTGACACGCCGCCACCGCCACCAGCAGCGCGGCACCCCACCCGTGGGACGTCATCCCCCCGACCCTACCAGGGGACAGGATCCGGGGGCGCAGCTCCCCGCGCTCGCTCGGCTTTTTTGCCTCGCTGCAACTGGACCGGCCGGCCGGCGCGCGATCGCGCTGATCGTCCAGTTGCACAGCCGGCGAACGTCCACCTGGACATCGTCGGCCGCCGCGTCGCCGCCGCGTCGCCGCCGCGGCCGTCCGCGCCCTGGCCCGCGCCGTGCTCTGGACGCCGCTCATGAACCGAACCACGATCATCGCCGGCGCCGCGCTGCTGTCCGCCGCCTCCGCGTGCGGCGGCGGGCGCCCGGCGCCGGCCGATCCATTCGCCGCCGCCCGGGCCGCGCTGCGCGGCTTCGGCGAGCGCGCCGGGCTGGTCCTCGAGCACGACGCCTACGGCGACGGCGCCACCCGCCTGGTCTACCTCGATCAGGGCTGGGGCCCCGGCGAGACGCTCTGGTACTACCACGCCGACCAGGGCTCGCAGCTCCTGCCCTACGACCTGCTGGTCCACCTCGAGCAGGCCGACGGCGCCACGCCGTTCATCGACCCCGCCAACCTGACCCGCTTCCGGCTGCTCAACCAGCACCGCACGCCCAACAACCCCGACGCGCTGCCGGTCGGCCTCGCCCGCCACGGCGATCGGGTCGGCTTCACCTGCGCCGCCTGCCACACCGGCCAGATCAACTATCGCGGCACCGCCGTCCGCATCGACGGCGCGCCGGCGCTGCTCGACATGATCGGCTTCCTCGACGCGATCAGCGCCGCGATCGGCGCCACCCTCGCCGACGACGCCAAGCTGGCCCGCTACGCCGCCGCCGTGCCGGGGCGCGGCGCCGACGCCGATCGTCAGTACGCCGCCCGCCGCGACCTGGCCGCGGCCCGCGCCGAGATCGACAGCTACCTGGCGGCCAACCGCTCGTCCACCGTCGAGGGCTTCGGTCGGCTCGACGCCATCGGCCGGATCGTCAACCAGGTCATCCGCTTCACCAGCGGCCCCGAGCACAGCGTGGAGCCCGACGCGCCGGCCAGCTTCCCGCTGCTGTGGGACGCGCCGCGCCACGACTACGTCCAGTGGACCGGCTTCGCGCCCAACGCCGGCGCCGGCGGGCTCGGCCGCAACGCCGGCGAGGTGATCGGCGTGTTCGGCCGGGTCGAGGTCGAGCACTACGCGACCGCCGACGCCGCCAAGCGCGGCTACGCCTCGTCGATCGAGGGCATGGCGGTGGTGTCGATGGAGAACACGCTCCACGATCTGCAGGCGCCGGCCTGGCCCGAGCAGGTGCTGCCGGCGATCGATCGCGACCTCGCCGCCCAGGGCGCGCCGCTGTACCAGGAGCACTGCGCGCGCTGCCACGCGCTGATCGATCGCGACGACCCGCGCCGCCAGGTGGTCGCGCAGATCACCGCGCTCGACGAGGTCGGGACCGATCCGACCAGCGCGCGCAACCTGGCCGGGGCCCGGATCCCGGCCGGGGTCCTGGCCGGCGCGGCGGCCTGGAACGGCGGCACCTACGGCGAGACCGAGAGCGCGCTACGGCTGCTGGGCGATCTGGTCAGCCGGTCGCTGGCGCGGCAGCCGATCGCGGGCGTGCGCGCGATCACCGCGGCCAAGCTCCATCACCTCGACGAGGCGGCCAAGCAGGGCTCGTACGCGCGCAAGACCGACGCCGACCCCAGCGCCGAGCTGCGCGCCTACAAGGCCCGCCCGCTCGACGGCATCTGGGCGGCGTCGCCGTACCTGCACAACGGCTCGGTGCCGACGCTGTACGATCTGCTGCTGCCGCCGGCGGCGCGGCCGGCCCGGTTCGCGGTCGGCCGCTTCGAGTACGACCCGCGCAAGGTCGGCTACGTCAGCGACGGCGACGTCCCGTTCGTCGTCGACACCAAGGTCAAGGGCAACGGCAACGGCGGCCACACCTACGGCACCGACCTGACCGACGCCGAGCGCTGGGCGCTGGTCGAGTACCTCAAGACCCTGTAGCGCGGGCCGACGCCGGCGCGGTCACAGCTCGGGCCGCTTGATCTGCAGCACCAGCCGCGACTCCTTGTGGTCGCCCTTGATGCCGAGCGTGACCTCGAGCAGGTGGTCGTCGTCGATCTCGTCGTCCCACGAGTGGGCGCCGTCGTTGTGCGGCCGCTCGAACCAGCCGGTGACCGCGGCGCAGCTCCCGACCCGCGGGATCCAGGCCTCGAGCAGCGCGCGGGTGTCGTCGATCGGCGCCGGGCTCGACACGTCGCACTCCGCCATGTCCTCCGGGTAGTCGGGATCGGGGTGGAGGATCACGCAGTGCTGGGTGCCGGCGATGGTCGCCTGGGCGTCGACGCCGACGTGATCGCCGACCTCGACCGGCCGCGCGGTCCGCTCGGCGGCGAAGTTGCCGGCCGAGTCGGTGACCCAGCGATCGAGATCCGCGCACATCGCCGCGGTGTCGCCCGCGGGCACCGGCTTGGAGTGGGTCGCGGCCGGCTTGTGGCTGCGGCAGCCGGCGGCGAGCAGGACGGTCACCAGGGCCACGCGAACGGACATCGGGACAGGATACGACACGTCCGCCCGGCGGGGAGGCCGCGTCGGCGTCGGCGCCCGGCCGCCGCCACCGTGCGCCGCATTCAGCGATCGGCGGTCGGACCGGGCTGCGCCGCGCAGGCCGTCCGCGCGGTGGCGATGATCGCGACCTGGGCTCGCCAGTCGTCCTCGATCGGCTCGGGCGCGCGCAGCGGCGGTCGGTCGAGGGCGGGCACCGGCGCCGGCGCCGGGTCGGCGAGCACGGCCGCCTGAGCGTCGATCCAGCCGCGCCAGCGCTCGAGATCGGCGACCAGCCGCGCGGTCTCGGCGTCGGTCTCGGCCTGCTCGATCGATCCCGGCGGGTAGCCGGTCTCGGTCGCGGCCATCTCGGCGGTGACGATCGCGTCGCCGATGCCGTCCTGGTGGTCGGCCAGCCCCTCGGCGAGCGCGACGCGACCGACGACACACCGCCCGGCCGCGGCCGGCAGGGCGAGATCGCCGATGTCCACGATCACGCCCCGCACCGCGGCGAGCACGTGGTCGATCGATCCACCGAGGTCGGCCGGCGGATCCGCCATCGACCCGCCGCGCTGGGCCTCGGCCGCGGCCAGGTTGGTCCGCACCGCGGCCGCGCGCGCGTCGGCGCCGGCCTCGACCGCCGCGGTGATCGCGTCGTGGGCGAGCGCGATCACGTCGTCGGCGGCGGCGACATAGGCGTCGCGCTGCGCCGGATCGAGATCGGGCCAGCCGCGATCGTAGTCGGTGGCGTCGAGCGCGTGGCCGGCCGCGCGCCAGGCGGCGCGGGCGTGGAGGTAGTCGTCGGCGAGGTCGACCACGCGCTCGACCGGTACCGTGCCGATCGTCGGTGGCGGCACGCTGCCGATCGGCGCCGCGCGGCCGCCGGCGCTGCACCCGGCCGCGAGCGGCCCCGCCGCCGCGATCAGCGCGAGCAAGACCGTCGCGGCCCGCATCGGCTACAGGTGCTTGACCAGCTCGGCCTCGATCTTGGTGCGCGGCGCGGCGCCGACGTAGTTCCACACCACCTTGCCGCCCTTGAACAGGAACAGGGCGGGGATCGACGTCACCCGCAGCGACTGGGCGAAGATCTGGTGGCGATCGACGTCGAGCTTGCCGACCCGCAGCTTGCCGGCGTACTGGTCGGCGAGCGCGTCGACGATCGGGGCGATCTGCTTGCAGGGCCCGCACCACACCGCCCAGAAGTCGATCAGCACCGGGAGCTCGGACTTGAGCACCTGGCTGTCGAAGTTGTCGTCGGTGAGCTCGATCACGTTGGCGCTGGCCATGTTGGTTCCTCGTGAAGGGGGCCGGTCGGGACCGGGTCGGTCGTTGTCGCACGGTCCGGCGCGAGCCGGTGCCGCGCGCGAACCTTACCGCGCGAGGTGCTCCGGTGGCACCGATCCCCGCCGATCGGTCAGGTAGCGTTCGGTGACCGAGCGCGGCGCGGCGGACCGAGGCGCGGCGGGCGCGGGCCGTGGCGCGGCGCGCCCAGCACCGGCCGGTAGGCGAGCTCGTCGCCGGCGCGGGCGGCGCGCAGCAGCAGGCCGCCGCGGCTCATGTCGCCGCGACCGACCAGCGCGCCAGGGAACACGAGCCGCGAGCCGAACACGGTGAGCAGCGGATCGACGTACTTGCCGGTCGCGACGCTGCCGAGCAGCACCACCCGGGTGTCGGGGCCGGCCGCGCGATCGAGCAGCGCCGCGTCGCGCCGCAGCGGGCCGACGAACGCGGCGCTCTCGACCTCGATCGTGGCCATCGTTGCGAGCGCGGCCGCCGACAACCGCATGGCGGGGCTGCGCAGGCCGAGGCCGGGCGCCATGATCAGCGCGCCGGGAACGCCGGGCGGCGGCGTGGCGAAACGGTCGGCGTAGGTCAGCTTGCCGCGGAAGTACAGCGCCGACAGCCAGGCGAAGACGTCGCCGAGCGCGGCGCCGCCGGCGCGCAGCGCCCCGCCGAGCGCCGACGTGGTCGAGCGCGCGAGCTGCTCGGCGCGGGCGCCACCGCAGCGGGCCGGGCTGAGCACGAACACGGTCGGCGTCGGCGGATCGTGCACGCTCACCGTCGTCGTTGTACGCCGCCTCGCCGGCGGCGCAAGCCTCGCGGTGCGCGCCCGCCGCTCGCTGCGCCCCGGCGCGCGTGCTCGACCGAGCGTCGATGCCCGCTCAGCCGGGCGCTCGCCGCGGCCCCCGGACGCGAACCGCGCTCGCGGCCGGTGGGCCGCGCGGGTCTCGCCCTTGCACTGCGGTGGGCCGCAACCAACCAAGGAGCATCGACATGACGAAGAAGATGAAGTCGAAGGTGACGATGTGGCTGTTCGCGGGCGCCAGCGCGCTCGCCATCCCGACCGCCGCGGTCGCGGGACCCGGCGACGGCAAGAAGACCGCGCCGGCGCGAGTGGCCGACGCCGACCGGGTCGAGGTCGTCCACCGCCATCACGTCAACCTGATGGAGATCGAGATGGGCAAGCTGGCCAGCGCCCGTGGCACCGCCGAGGTGAAGAAGTACGGCGCGATGCTGGTCGCCGACCACACCACCGCCGACGCCGGGGTCAAGGACCTGGCCGGCAAGCGCGGCATCAAGCTCACCGATCACCCGATGGCCGGCGACGCCGAGGCCGCCGAGCACACCAAGGCGATGGCGCTGATGGCGAAGCTCAAGGGCCTCGACGGCAACGCCTTCGATCGCGAGTACCTGGCGGCGATGGTCGACGGCCACACCAAGGAGCTGGCCCGGGTCGGCGCCGCGCTGCCGCAGATGACCGATGCCGACGTCCGCGCCCTGCTCGACAAGACGCTGCCGTCGCTGCAGAAGCACGCCGACGGGGCCAAGGCGCTGCTGGCGTCGACGCCGACCGCGACCCCGTCGCCGTCGTTGCCGCCGAGCGCGCCGCCGAGCCCGATGCCGCCGCCGGCGCCGCCGCCGATGCGCAAGTGACCGCCGCGGCCGCGCCGGTCGCGACCGGGCGCCGGGTCAGCCGGGTCG
>Ga0075163_10014222_pt1 | contig 10275 bp, 6 predicted proteins | sample JI1023141ADNA_FD_71478 | JGI IMG/M metagenome (GOLD analysis project Ga0075163, IMG submission 71478) | Wastewater effluent complex algal communities from Wisconsin, to seasonally profile nutrient transformation and Carbon sequestration -... | ecosystem: Engineered > WWTP > Effluent > Algae... | reverse complement strand
CCACGCCGCGTGACGCGCGGCGCATGGGCCTGCGCGGCCGCCTGTTCCTGTTCCTGCTGGCCAGCTTTGCCGTGCTGGCGGCGCTGCAGGTCTGGCACTACCTGCACGACCGCGAAGACGACATCGCCATTGCCAAGGCCCGGCTGCTGGCGGAGGCACGGCTGGTCGCCGCGCGGCAGGAGGTGCTGGTGGAGCGCGGCGACGCCATCCTCAACAGCATGATGCTCAACGCGGGCCTGAACCCGGCCTCGCCCGCGGCCGGCTGCAACGAGCAGCTGGCGCAACTGCTGCAGCGCGAGCCCGACTACGTGCAGGTGGGCGTCACCCACCCCAGCGGCGACATCGCCTGCGCGGGCGTCCCGTCCAAGAACCGCGTCAACCTGGCGGACCGCGACTGGCACCAGCGCACCATGAAGTCACGCGACATCGTGGTGGGCGACGTGGTGGTCAGCCGCATCGTGGGCAAGCCCGGCATCACGCTCAGCAAGGCCAGGCGCGACGCGGCTGGCCAGGTCACCGGCGTCTACTACGTGGGCCTGAGCCTGGAGTGGATGGCCCGCGCACTGGCCCGCACCGCCTTGCCCGCAGGCGCGCGCCTGGTGGTGCTGGACGGGCGCGGCACCGTGGTCGCCCGCTTCCCGGACCCGGAGAAATGGACCGGCACCGCCGGCCGCGGCCCCATCGTGCAGCAGGTGCTGTCTGCCCCTGCCGGCGGCACGGCGCTGGACGTGAACCGCAACGGCGAGATGCGGCTGACAGCCTACACGCCGTTGATCACCACCGCGGGCGGCACCCGCTACCACCTGCTGCTGGCGGTGCCGGCCGAGGCCGTGGAAGGCGAGGCCCGGCGTGACGCGGTCATCGTGCTGGCCGGCCTGCTGCTGGTGCTGGCCGCCACGGCGGCGGCCGTGCTGGCCACCATCAACCGCTGGGTGCTGCGGCCCATCGAGACCCTAGCGGCGACCGCCGCGCGCCTGTCCGCCGGTGAACACCGGGTGCGCAGCGGCCTGCCCCATGGCGGGTCGGAAGTGGGCCGGCTGGCGCGCGCGCTGGACGAATCGGCCGCGGCCATTGAAGACCGCGAAAGCCGCCTGGCCAACGCCAACCGCGCCCTGCATGTGCTGTCCGCCGGCAACCGCACGCTGCTGGGCGGCCACGACGAACAGGCGCTGCTGGAGCAGATGTGCAAGGCCATCGTGGACGCCGGCGGCTTCCGCATCGCCTGGATAGGCTACGCGCGGCCCGACAAGCACGTGCAGCTGATGGCCAGCTGCGGCGCCGAACCCGGCCTGCTGGACCAGCTGCAGGTCAGCTGGGACGACTCCGACACCGGCCGTGGCCCGGTGGGGCGCGCCATACGCGAAGGCACGTTGCAGGTCTGGAACAGCCGCAGCGAGCTGCCCGAAGACGCCGTCTGGAAGGCGGGCGCATTGGCCCGCGGCTGCCACGCCACCATCAGCATGCCCGTGGTCCTGGGCGACGCGATCATCGGCGTGCTGACCATCTGCGCAGCGGAGCAGGACATCTTCGACCCCGCCGTCATCGACGTGCTGGCCGAAGCCGCGCGCGACCTGGCCCTGGGCCTGCGCGTGGCGCGGGCCGAGTTGGAGCGCGCCAAGGTCGACGCACAACTGCGCCTGCACCGCGACCGGCTGGAAGAACTGGTCTCCGAACGCACCGTCGCCCTGGCCGAAGCCAAGGACGCAGCCGAGGTGGCCAACCGTTCCAAGAGCGCCTTCCTGGCCAACATGAGCCACGAGATCCGCACGCCCATGAACGCCATCATCGGCCTCACGCACCTGATGGTGCGCGACACACAGAACGACGTGCAACGCGAACGCCTGCGCAAGGTCGACGGCGCGGCCAAGCACCTGCTGCAGGTCATCAACGACGTGCTGGACCTGTCCAAGATCGAAGCGGGCAAGATGCTGCTGGACGACATCGAGTTCTCGCGCGACGAGTTGCTGTCCGGTGTGCTGGCCATGGTCCATGAACAAGCCCATGCCAAGGGCCTGGAGCTGATCCTGGACACCGACCACCTGCCCGAGCGCATGCGTGGCGACCCCAAGCGCGTGGCTCAAGCGCTCATCAACCTGCTGGCCAACGCGGTGAAGTTCACCGAACGCGGCTGGGTGCGCCTGCGCGGCGAATTGCTGGCCGAGGACGGCAACCGCCTGCAGGTGCAGTTCGAGGTGCGCGACTCCGGCATCGGCATCCCGGTCGAGCGGCAAGGCGCCTTGTTCGCGGCCTTCGAGCAGGCCGATGCGTCCACCACGCGCAAGCACGGCGGCACCGGCCTGGGGCTGGCGCTGACCAAGAGCATCGCCGGCCTGATGGGCGGCCAGGCTGGGTTGGTGAGCAAGCCTGGCGAAGGCAGCAGCTTCTGGTTCACCGGCTGGGTGGGCCGCGCCGACAGCCGGGCCGCCGCGCACCTGGGGCCGCAGCTGGCCGGGCGGCGGGCCCTGGTGGTGGATGACCTGCCCGTGGCGCTGACGGCCATGACCGAGTGCCTGTCGCTGCTGGGGCTGCAAGCCGACGCGCAGGCCAGTGGCCCCGCCGCGCTGGCCCGCGTGCGCGAGGAGCTGGCCGCCGGCCGCCACTTTGACGTGGTGCTGATCGACTGGCACATGGCGCCCATGGACGGCATCGCCACGCTGGGCGAACTGCGCGCGCTGCTGGGCGAGCGCATGCCGCCCTGCATCCTGGTCACCACCTTCAGCGACGACAACCTGTGGCGCAAGGCGCGCGAAGCACGGTTCGACCAGGTGCTGGTCAAGCCCATCACGCCCTCGGCGCTGCTGGATGCGCTGATGCGCCTGCTGCACGGCCACCCGGGCAGCGCGGCCGTGGCCCCGCTGCCGCTGGCCGAAGGCGTGGCCGAGGCCAGCTTGCGGCGCGACCACGCCGGGCAGCGCGTGCTGCTGGCCGAAGACAACCCCATCAACCAGGAAGTGGCCCTGGAGCTGCTCAGTTCCGTGGGCCTGCAGGTGGACGTGGTGGCCGACGGCGCCGCCGCCTTGGACCTGGCCCTGCAGCAACGCCACGACCTGGTGCTGATGGACGTGCAGATGCCGGTGATGGACGGCCTGACGGCCACGCGCAAGATCCGCGGCGAGCTGGGCCTGGCCCTGCCCATCATCGCCATGACGGCCAACGCCTTTGGCGAGGACCGCGCGGCCTGCCTGGACGCCGGCATGAACGCCCACATCGCCAAGCCCGTGAACCCCGAGCTGCTGTACAGCACGCTGCTGCAGTGGCTGCCTGCGCCAGCGCCCGCCGCAACCGCCGCCACCACCGAAGCCCCGGCCGGGCCGACGGACCCGCTGCTGCAGCGGCTGGCTGCGGTACCGGGCCTGCAATGGGAATTCGCGCTGCGCAACGTGGGCGGCCTGAGCGCCAGGCTGGAGCGCCTGCTGCAGGTGTTTGCGCGCACCTACGAAAACCCGGAGCAGGGTTTTGCCGACGCTTCAACGCCCCACGTGCTGGCACGCTGGCGCACCATGGCACATTCCATGCGGGGCGCCTGTTCGGCCATCGGGGCCAATGAACTGGCGCGGGACATCAAGGCGTTTGAACAGGCCATTGCCAATACCGGCACCGATACCGACGCCAACGCCGCACCGTCGCCCGCCTGGGCCGACATGGCGCAGGCGCTGCAAGGCCAGGTGGCACGGCTGGTGCAGGCGCTGCAAGGCGCGTTGGCACCACGGACCTGACCGATGCCGGCACAGCCCAACGCCCCCGGGAACACGCGGCGCCGTTTCTGCCTGGCGGCAGCGGCACTGGCGCTGGAACCCACACGGGCCACGGCAGCCACCGCCGACTGGACAGAAGGCAGCGCTGAACAGGCGGGGCTGCGGCCCGGTGCGCTGGACGGTGCACTGCTCGCGGGCGAGTCCCTGCCCGCCCTGCGCGCGCTGCTGGTGGCCCGCGCTGGCGTGCTGGTGGCCGAGCGCTACTACGGCGGCGCCCAGGTGGGCGACCTGCAGCCCATCAACTCCGCGACCAAGAGCGTGTGCTCGGCCCTGGTCGGCCTGGCCCTGCACAACGGCCAACTGCGCAGCCTGGACCAGACCGTGGCGCAGCTGATCCCCGAAGCCGTGACCGAGGTGCCGGGCTCGCCCGCCGCAGCGCTGACGCTGCGCCAGGTCCTTTCCGGGCGCAGCGGCATGGCCTTCGACCCCATGCGCTACCGCGAGCTCGTCTCGGCCAAGCCCTTCGTGCCCTACGCCTTGAGCCGCCCGGCCTTGCCCGTGGGCGCACCGGGCTGGTCCTACAACGACGCCTTGGTGGCACTGGTGGCGCCCATCCTGCAGCGGGCCCAAGGCGCCGACCTGGCCGCACTGGCCACGCGGCAGCTGTTCCAGCCCCTGGGCATCGAGCGCTTCGGCTGGCAGCGCGACCGCGACGGCCATGCGCTGGCCCCTGCAGGCCTGGCCCTGCGCCCGCGGGACTTGCTGAAGTTCGCGGCGCTGATGGCCGACGGCGGCCGCTGGCAAGGCCAGCAGCTGCTGCCTGCGGCCTGGGTGCAGGAAAGCCTGGCGCCACAGGGGCCGGCCACCTGGCGCGCCGAGCCGGTGGAGGATGTCGGCTACGGCCTGCTCTGGTTCACCGGGCGGCTGCACGGCCAGCGTGTGGCCTGGGCCTGGGGCTACGGCGGCCAATTTGCGCTGCTGGCGCCCGGGCTGAAGCTGGCCGTGGCCACGGCGGCCACGTCGCCACACCCGTCGGCGCTGCGCGAGCAGACCCACGCGGTGATGGGCCTGGTGAGCCGCGTGGTGGAAGCGGCGCTGTAGCGACGGGCCGCTACAGTGGCCGGACCCGACCACCGGTGCCCCGCATGATCAGCTACCCCTTCGACAGCTTTGGCAAACCACTGGCCCAGGTGCTGCGCGACACGCCACAGCCCACGGGTGCAGAAGTCGTGCTGCGCGTGGGCAGCTGCGGCCTGTGCCACAGCGACATCCACCTGCACGAAGGCTTCTTCGACCTGGGCCAGGGCAACAAGCTGGACCTGAGCCGCGGCATTGCACCACCCCGGGTGATGGGGCATGAAATCGCCGGCACCGTGGTGGCCGTGGGCCCGGACGCAGCAGGCGTGGTGGTGGGCGACCGGCGTGTCGTCTTCCCCTGGATAGGCTGCACCACCTGCGGCCCCTGCCTGGACGGCCACGAAGAACTGTGTGTGGCCGCGCGTGCAGTGGGCATCAACCGCGACGGCGGCTTTGCCGACCACGTGCTGGTGCCGCACCCACGCTACCTGTTCGACTACGGGGTGTTGGCGCAAGAGCAGGCTTGCACCTATGCGTGCTCAGGCCTCACCGCCTGGGCCGCGCTGAAGAAGTGCGCGCCGCTGCGGCCGGGGGACACGCTGCTGATCATCGGCGCCGGCGGTGTCGGACTGTCCGGCGTGCGCATGGCCGCTTCCGCTTTGGGCGTGCAGCCCGTAGTGGCCGAAATCGACCACGGCAAGTGGGACCTGGCGCGCGAAGCCGGCGCCGCGCACTGCCTGGACCCCACCGACGCCAGCGCCACCAAAGCCTTCATGAAGGCCAGCGGCGGCGCCGCAGCGGCCATCGACTTTGTGGGCGCAGCCGCCACGTTCAGCTTTGGCCTGCAGGCCTTGCGCAAGGGCGGCAAGCTGGTCTGCGTGGGCCTGTTCGGCGGCGTCACGCCGGTGATGACGGCCACGCTGCCGCTGCGTGCGGTGACCATCACCGGCTCCTACGTCGGCAGCCTGGCCGAGATGGCCGAAGTGATGGCCCTGGCACGCCAGGGCGGCCTGCCCGCGCTGCCGGTCAACACACGCCCCCTGGCCGATGTGAATGACGCGCTGCAGGCCTTGCGCAGCGGCCAGGTGCGCGGGCGCACCGTGCTGAAACCCTGAGCTGGCCCGGGCAAACCACCGCGCCGGCCGCTATGGCCGCGACCGCCAGACCGGCGCGCTGCGCTGGACCGCTTCGACCTGCACCCGTGAACGGCCAACGCGGGCATGCATGCGCCCCGCGCGCGAGAATGCCCGCATGCCTGAATTCGACGTTGCCATCATCGGTGCCGGCATTGCCGGCGCGTCCCTGGCCTACCGGCTGGCAAACAGCCAACGCGTGCTGCTGCTGGAACGCGAGAGCCAGCCCGGCCACCACGCCACGGGCCGCTCCGCCGCCATGTTCATGGAGAGCTACGGCCCCCACGCCGTGCGGGCCCTCACGCGCGCCAGCCGCGCCTTCTACGAGCAGCCCCCCGCGGGCTTTGGCGAAGCGCTGCTCACGCCGCGTGGTGCGCTGTACCTGGCCACGCACGGCCAGGCCGCGCTGCTGGACGAGACGCGCCACAACCTGCTGACCACCGGCACCGTCGTGGACACGCTGGACGCCAGCGCCGTGCTGGCCCGCGTGCCTTGCCTGCGGCCAGAGGTGGTGCTTGGCGGCCTGTATGAACACGGCGCGCAGGACGTGGACGTGCACGCCCTGCACCAAGGCTTTCTGCGCGGGCTGCGCGCCAGTGGCGGCGTGCTGCGCACGCAGGCCGAGGTGGTCGCCGCGCGGCGCGACGGCCACGGCAACGGCTGGACCCTGCGCCTGGCCGATGGCGACGCGTTGCAAGCCCGCACGGTGGTCAACGCCGCGGGTGCCTGGGCCGACGAAGTGGCGGCCGTCTGTGGCGCCGCGCCCGTGAGCCTGGTGCCGCACCGCCGCAGCGCGTTCACCTTCGCTGCACCGGAGGGCGTGGATGTCTCCGCCTGGCCGGCGGTGGCGGGCGTGGACGAAAGCTACTACTTCAAGCCCGACGCCGGCCGGCTGCTGGGCTCGCCTGCCAACGCCGACCCCACCGTGCCGCACGACGTGGTGCCCGAGGAACTGGACATCGCCCAAGGCATCCACCAGATCGAATCCGTCAGCACCTTGCGCATCCGCCGCCCGGCCAGCACCTGGGCCGGGCTGCGCAGCTTCGTGCGCGACGGTGAACCGGTCATCGGCTGGGACGCGCAGTGCCCCGGCTTCTTCTGGCTGGCCGGCCAGGGCGGGTACGGCATCCAAAGTGCGGCCGGCGCATCCGAACTGGCCGCGGCCCTGTGGCGCGGCGCACCGCTGCCGGCCGAGCTGCAGCGCCACGGCGTGGACGCGCAGGCCTTGGCGCCCCAGCGCTTGCGCTGACGTGGACGCCCAGCGCTTGCGCTGACTTGGGGCCCCAGCGTCTGCGCTGACTTGAGGCAGCGCCTGCGCTGACGCCGCCGGCAAGGCACACTGCCCGCCCGCACCGGCCCACCCGCACATGCTGCACATCCCCTTCGACAACACCTACGCCCGTCAGTTGCCCGGCTTCTACACGGCCTGGAAGCCGGCCGGTGCGCCGGCACCGCGCCTGCTGTTCCTGAACACCACGCTGGCCACGGAACTGGGCCTGGACGCCACCGCGCTGGGCGGCGAAGCCGGTGCCCAGTTCTTTGCCGGCAACGCCTTGCCGGCGGGTGCCGAGCCCATCGCCCAAGCCTATGCAGGCCACCAGTTCGGCGGCTTCTCGCCCCAGCTGGGCGACGGCCGCGCGCTGCTGCTGGGCGAGGTGCTGGACCGCCACGGCCAGCGGCGCGACATCGGCCTGAAAGGCTCCGGCCGCACGCCCTACGCACGCGGCGGCGACGGCAAGGCCGCCGTGGGCCCCATGTTGCGCGAAGTGCTCATCGGTGAAGCCATGCACGCGTTGGGCGTGCCCACCACGCGTGCATTGGCCGTGGTGGCCACGGGTGAAGACGTGCAGCGCGAAGTGGCTTTCCCCGGCGCCGTGCTCACGCGCGTGGCCAGCAGCCACCTGCGCGTGGGCACCTTCCAGTTCTTTGCCGCACGCGGTGATGCAGCCAAGCTGGCGCAGCTGGCCGACTACGCCATCGCCCGCCACGACCCGGCGCTGGCCGGCACGCCCGGCCGCCACCTGGACTTCCTGCGTGCGGTGGCGCAGCGCCAGGCCAGGCTCATCGCGCAATGGATGAACCTGGGCTTCATCCACGGTGTGATGAACACCGACAACATGACGATCTCCGGCGAGACCATCGACTACGGCCCCTGCGCCTTCATGGAAGCCTACGACCCGGCCACCGTGTTCAGCAGCATCGACCACGGTGGCCGCTATGCCTATGGCAACCAGCCGCACATCGCCCGCTGGAACCTGGCGCGGCTGGCCGAGACGCTGCTGCCTTTGATGGTGAGCAGCGACGACGAGACCGAGGTGAAACACGCCGTGGCGCAGGTCACCGACGTGATCGACGCCTTCCCGGCCTGGTATGCGGACGCGCTGCTGCAAGTCCAGCGCGCCAAGCTGGGCCTGCAAACCGAGCAGGCTGAAGACGCGTCCCTGGCCGACGCCTTCCTGGCCCTGCTGCAGCAACACCAGGTGGATTTCACACAGGCCTGGCGCCGCCTGGCCGATGCGGCCGCGGGCGACGCCAACCCGCTGCGTGCGCTGTTTGCAGAGAGCACCGCCATCAACCCGTGGCTGCTGCAGTGGCAGGCGCGCTGTGCGGCAGAAGACGATGCCGACCCACAGGCCGCTACGGCACGGGCGGTGCGGGCGGTGCGTCTGCGCCAGACCAACCCACGCATCATCCCGCGCAACCACCGCGTGGAAGAAGCCTTGGCCGCGGCTTCTGCGCACGGCGACCTGTCGCTGTTCAACCGCCTGCTGGCCGCGCTGCAGCAGCCCTTCAGTGACGACCCCGCATGGGCTCCCTACGCGGAGCCCGCGCCGCTACAGGTCACAGCGGCCTACCAGACCTTTTGCGGCACCTGAGCAGGCACGCTGCCGTGTCCGCCCTGTTCCCCGCCTTCTTCTTCACCGTGGCCCTGCTGGTGACCACGGCCTACTTCCTGATGGGCGGCCTGCCCTTGCTGGTCTTGCAGCACGACACGCCGGTGGACGCGCGCTTCATCCGCGGCTTCTTCAACCTCTACTACCGCGCGGTTCTGGTCACCGCCGTGGGCGCGGCGGCCAGCTATGCCTGGCTGGGCTGGCTGGCTTTTGCGGCCGGCACAGCCGCCGTGGCACTGGCTGCCGTGCTGCTGCGCAGCCGGCTGATCCCCGCCATGGAGCAGCTGGGCACGCAGATCCAGACCGGCGACGAAGCCGCCCGGGTGCGCTTCCGCCGCATCCACTCGGCGGCGCTGATGGTCAACCTGGTGCAGCTGGTGGCCCTGGTGTGGGGCCTGACGCGCATCAGGCTGTAGCGGACCCACCGGGCGCGGCCGCGGTGACGATCACAAACTCCGCCGGCACGCCGTAGCCCGCGCCATCCCGCCACGGCGCCAGTTCGTCCAGGTAGCGCGCCTGCACACGCTGGCGGGTAGCTTCTGGGAAACGCGACCAGGCCAGCGCCACCGGCCCGCCCACAAAGGCCGCGCCACAGGCCTGGGCGCCATCCTCAAAGCGCAAGATGGTGGACTGGCGCCGTTCACACACCTCCAGCATGCCCATGCCACTGCACAAGCGCGCCAGCGCGTTCTGCTGGCCCAGACCGAAGAACAGCGGGCAGACCTCGCTGGACACCTCGGCGTCGACGATCTCGAACAGCGGCGCCCAACCGCATCGCGAACGCTCGCCCCACACCGACAGCGCCAGTCTTCCACCCGGCCGCAGCACACGCAGCGCCTCGCGCAGGGCCTGCGCCGGGTCGGGCAGGTACATCAGGCCCAGCGAACACAAGACGACGTCAAAGCTGTTGTCCGGCAAGGCCAGCTGCTGGGCGTCCATGCGCGCGAAGTCGGTGTTGGGCCGGCCCCCGCGGCGTGCCGCGTCCACCATGCGCTGCGACAGGTCCACGCCCAGCACGCTGCCACGCGGTCCCACCGCGGCCGCGGCCAGGTTGGTGACGCGGCCGGTGCCGCAGGCCAGGTCCAGCACCCGCTCGCCTGGGGCCAGGGCGGCGGAAGCGGCCAGGTCCTGCTGCACGCCCGCCAGCTGTGCGCCCCACAGCGGCTCATAGTCGTCGGCCGCCAAGTCCCAGCCATAGCGCTGGACGCGGGTCTGCAGGCGGGCGTCCATGTCAGTGGCTTCCCTGGCTGCTGGTGAACCGACGCGCAGAGGACCACAGCGCTGCGCATCTTGGCAGCCTGCGGCCCATTGCGGACCGTGGGTTTGGTGACATGGCGCTGGGCGGCATGGCGCGTTGCGACAGGCGGCAGCGGCCGGGCGGGCTGGGTTCGGCGGTCGGCGCGTTGCGCCGACTCCCTTGCGCTGCTCGCACGGTGGTCGCGCCGCTCAACTCGCTACGCTCACTGCGTGAGCTGC
>Ga0075163_10014221_pt1 | contig 10276 bp, 5 predicted proteins | sample JI1023141ADNA_FD_71478 | JGI IMG/M metagenome (GOLD analysis project Ga0075163, IMG submission 71478) | Wastewater effluent complex algal communities from Wisconsin, to seasonally profile nutrient transformation and Carbon sequestration -... | ecosystem: Engineered > WWTP > Effluent > Algae... | reverse complement strand
TTTACATCAAGCGCATTAAATATTTGTTTCACAATTTCGCTATGCAACGAATGGTTTTTGTCTCTTTTCAAAAATCTTTTCCAGCTAATATCACGGTCGAAATTGATAAGGAAACTTTGGTTGCTACCTTCGGTAATCAAATAATCACCATTTGCCAATAATGCTCTTTCCCACAAGAAATCAGGAAAGGAGTTTATGCCTTTATCGTTGAATATTTGCAAGGCAATATCTCTGTATTTAATGAACTGTGATTTAAAGTTACCATCTTCTTGGTCGCTCCAATTACAATTATTATTTGCATTGAAATATTCTTCTATACCACTTAAAAACAAGATAAACCCAATTTGTCCTTTAAAATAACCGTGCTTTTCAATGGAATTAATCAGTTCATCCCACTTGTTTTGTTTTAGTATTAAGTGGGCTTTTATCTTTTCTTCATTGAATTGAATTTCATCAAATCCGTTTAGTTTATCAAGCGTAGTTATATTATATAAAATAAAGTTGCTTTGAGGAATGAGTTGATTAATACCCAGTATTGCGTTTGAATATTCTTTCTCATTGTTGTATGGAGTGGTGTTCTCGGTTAAATTGTATACAACTCGCATCCATTTTTGCAAGCCTTCAAAATCTTCAAAACCCTTATCGGTTTTCCATTGTATTAAATATTGACAATAGGCATGAAGTTTAATCCTTTCAACATAACCAGCCTGAACAAAAGTATTATTTACAATAATATCAAACTGTTCTACTTCATTGTAATGAAAGGAATCGGACAAATAACTTTTAACCTTTTGGTTTCCGTTCTTTATTAAATCAAGAAAGGTTATTAGGTCAATTATAGTCTTTTCGTTTAAACAAGTATTTTTTGAATACAGCTGAAACGAAATATTTTCGTTACGTTTATCTATTAAATATTTGAGAAATTCGGCATTACCGGATATTGCTGCATAATTGTTAATCACAACTGCCCTAATAAAATTCATTATCAGTTTATCAAATTTCTTTTTATCTGCCAAAGTATGTTTCCAAAACAAGTTTGCCCAATCTGTATCAATTTTATGTGAAAAATAAGTTTTGACATCAACCTGATTGGGTTTTCCGTCAAAGTTTAATGTGTAGGTATGTTTTGCATTAAAATCCAACTTTTTTAGATACTGTTCAAACTTCGCTTTAAAGTTTTCAAATGGTGAAAGAGGGATACCCCTGGCGTTCATTTTTATATATAAATCATCGGTAAGGTTAAATTCTTTTAAGTCAAGAAATTGGAATGTTATTACAGGATTATCAAGACTTATCAACCGTTGAAAGTAACCGCTTGTACCGTTGAATTTGCTATGAATAGCATCGAGCATTATTAGCATGGACTGAATCGTGGGGTCTGTTTCCCACGATAAAAAATACCAACTGCTGTCTTTTATAGTTTTTGATAAGCTGTTACTTTTGTCTTTATCGGGTTTTAAAAGTTTGTCCAAATTCACATTTGCCAAAATCAATGAATCACAAAATTCCCTTGAACTGGTGCGAGTTTCGTATGTGAATTTTGATTTTTGACTTTCTCCCTGCTTGCTATATACCAAATACTTTCTGAGTTCATTAATTGCTTCATCACCATCTTTTATCGCAAGATACCAATGCAACAAAAACAAGGTTGTTAACCGCTGTTGCCCGTCTAAGGGAATAAATTTTATTTCTTCATCAATGGCTTCGGCTGACTGGTTTCCGTAAACAAAGTCCAAATCCCTATGTTTCCTATTTTCTTCAAGATATGCTAAAAGTGCATCTAGAAAAGAATCTCGGATTTCGTGAGCTGTAATTCTGCCTTGTGCGTAATCTCTTTGGATTATCGGAATTTGAATATGATATTCCTGTATCAACTGAAAGAAGGTTAATCGTTTGCCCGATATATTTTCATTACTATTCATTGTCATTGCTCACTTGTTTTATTGGTAAATATTCAACGAGGGTTTCCTCAATAGCTTTTAGATAAAAATCGGCATCGTGTTTATTCCAGTACATCACTTCATCAAACTTTTTACTGTATGCTTTCATAAACACATTTTTGGTACAGATAGGGATAAACGTTCCCCTCTTATCGTTTTGCAAAATAATTTTCCGCTTTATTGGGAAGAATGCGTTTTTATAGCTTCGATTGGTTGCCGAATCCAAAAGGGCTAAGTTTGAAATAGCATATTTGCTCGGTTCGTTATCTTCTTTAAACTCAGTTCTTATTTGATTGTAAACCGCATTAAAGCGTGCATCATCAATTTTATCGGCATAGGCTACATGATAAAGGTCTGACAATGTATTTCCTGCTTGTTCTTTTTCTGATATGGTTCTAAAAATAGCTGCATCAATTTTTTCAATATCGTCGAAATATTTTTTTTGTTCCGTCTCATTCGCAAAACCTGTAAAATACTCCAGCATATCTTTTGACCACTCTTTACGGTCGTTGCCAGTAATGTTTTTATCTGTTTGCGAACGAACATGCTCAATATCCCATTCTTCATTCTTGTAAAGATTGAAAGGAAAACGCATATTCGATTTTTCGTTGGAAAGTATGGTTTGTATATTGAAGAGCAACAGAACCGTTTTAATTCTTTCATCGCCGTAATTCAGGTTGCTAATATCAAATTTCACCTTTTGACGAATTTCATCTTTCAAAAATGCTTTAAAATCTATTTTTGAAGTAATGTGGATTTTTTCATTGTTCTTTTTTGGTTCCAGTATATCTTGTATCCTGTAATTTATTGAAATCAGAAAGCCGATTAAATGATATAACTCTCTGTCTTTATACCACTCTTCAAAAGTTAAGAAGTATTTTTTTACTCGTAACCAAAGCGCATCGGTATCTGGGATTTTGTATTTATTCTTGTTTTTGCTTGTTTCAAAATCTTCGTAGAACTTATAAAATGTATATTTATCGTCTTCATCATCAGGTTCCCCAGTCATTAAATCGAATATGTATTCTATGCGATTGGCATATTTGGGGTTTTTCGAATCTGGCTTGTTGTAAATGAAAAACCAAAACGAGTTGTCTTGCAGGGTGTTTTCAATTCTATCCCATTCGTTAGCTATTTGCAGTTGTTTTAACCGTAGCTTATCTACCGCTTCTGTATTGTTCCATTTTTTTAGAAACAAAGCTTTTATAAGTTCGGCATTGGTTAATTGAATCTTACCAATGTTTAAGCGAGTAAAAATATCGTAAGAGTCTGAGCCATCGTTTATCACATACCAGATTACTTTGGTGTCGGTAAGAAAAGTAGGTGCAAACTTGGCTTTGGGCGTAGCAAATTCCGTATTATTAGCTTTTTTCCTAAACCATTGCTGAATGGCTTTGTTTGCCTGTGCGATGTGGTAAAAGTCGATATTCTTATCAGCATCATCTTCTTTTATTTCAGTTAAGAATTTCTCGCTTTCTTCTCTAGTCTCATAGAATACTCGCTTTATGTTCTTTTGGTCTTTTTCAATTTGCGATTCAAGGTTTTTTAATATCAAAAAAACAGTTGTAAGTCGTTGCTGACCGTCAATTACTTCCCACTCAACGGCTATGCCGTTTTTTTGCTTTACCACAATGGGCTGCAAGCAATAAAAAGGACGCATTTTGCCTTCATCCTGCTTTGGCGGATTGATGGCAAATGCCCAAATATCTTCCAACAGTTCTTTTACCTGTTTTTCAGTCCATCGATAGCCACGCTGATACGAAGGAATAAAAAAGCTGTATTCCATTAATTGGTTTATCGATTTTAAAACTAATTCGTTCTCGCTCATATTAATCTTATTTTACCCATTAATAAATTTTGCATTATGAAATATCTCTCTTTATATACTCCTACAAATTGTGATAAATCCACTTTCTCCGCAATCCACCCATTTATCAATAATTTTATTAACCCCAACTTGTTTTGTATGCTCTATAAAACAATTTTGCCAATCGTTATCATTTTTAAACAGTTTTCTTTTACCATCATTCATATCATGACAATTCAAAAAACCAAGATATAAAAGCACAACAGGAATACCTTGATTGCCTAACCACCAAGCATAAGCCACACGGTTTGAAAGCTGATAGCAATTATCACGAGTAATGGATGTTTGAGGGAATTTGGTTTTTATAGATGTATTTGCCTCATTTATTGCTTCATATATTCTTTCGTGGTTTTCAATTGAATCCATAGTTGCATCTGAATTTATTGATTTTCCTTCAATATGCAACTCATCAACATGCGCTTTCGCTTCTACCAACAACAATCCTTTTTTGCCATCAATTGTACATGTAGAAACCAAATCCCAATTTGGTGTTTGTGCTTTTGGATTTTTTACCGTTAACCACCAATCATGAATTTTTTCAGCTAATTCTGGAGAAAAATTATATTTCAAAAAATCTTTTAATTCTGCTTCCTTCTCGGCGTTATTAGCATCGGGCATCCAATTGTCGTAAATCGAAATGGAAGCTTTTTCTGACTTTATCAAACTGTTTATGGAGTCTGTAAAATCTTTGGCTTTAACCAATTTCATCAATGCAGTTTTACTTCCTTTTTTACGCATTGTTTTATCATAAATTTCTTTTGCCTTTTTAATGCTTTCAGTGTTACTTACAATTTTTTGAGATCCAATTTTAGTAGGATCATTAAATAAGCTCAACTTTTTATCACTAAATATTTTTATTAAAGCCGACTCAATTTCTTCAACATTTTTTCTTTTGGCGCTATGGTCGTTTTCGTCGAAATCGGAAATCTTGAAATAATTGGTATTAATTAAGATTGACTTGTTTTGAGTAGCTTCCTCAACACAAATTCTGGTTGATTTATTCTTTGATGGCAACTCAATTAAATTATTATTAATCAATCCTTTAATCAGTTGAGAATCTGTGTTGTTATTAAGATTATAAGGATTATAATGGCCCATTAACCGATAAAACGGAGAGCGAGCTGAAACATGTTTACGATCGCCGGTTTGTCCAATATAATAAAACTTACCTTTAGTTCTATGTGTTATTGAAATTACATAAACATAATAGCCAGACTGAAACCATTCTGAATTAAAACTAATTTCCATTTCATTGATGTTTTCACTCATACCAATCTTATTTTCCCAGTTAATAAATTCTGCATCATCCCCAATTTTACCTTTCTGTATTTCTCCAATTTAATTTCTAAGGCACTTATCTCGGCATCCATATCGGAAAGAATGGTGGCGATGTTTTCTTGGTCTTGAAGATTAGGAAGAGATATATCAACCATTTTTACGTGAGAGGGACCAAAATTTAGCTGAGCAGAACCAGTGGCTTTGCCACCAATTTGTTGCTTGAAAGATTTAGATTTCAGAAAATGCAAGAAATAGTTTTTGGACAATGAGCTTGAAATAATTTTGAATCTCATTGTACTTGTATTCATACACAATGGTAAATGTGTTGTGTTTGCGATAGTTACTTTTTCATCAAATTTATCAATAGTTACTCCTGAACAAGCGATTAAAATATCTCCGTCATCAACAAGAAAGTGAGAGTACCAGCCATATGCTTCATTTTCCGAGATGTATCTATCCGTTTTATCTAATATTAATTTACCATCCTCAATGTTTGTTCCATTTAGAAGTTTCACACCAGATGAAGTAAATTGACTGTTTCTAACTCCTGGGCCTTCTTGAAACCAAACAATTTCAGGTAACCTCTTCACTTCCCAACCCTCTTTCGGTTGCAGTAGTTTTTGCATTGCCCCTTGCTTGATGTTGCGTTTTTTGATAATGAGTTTTTCTAAACTGCTTATCAAGGCATCGGCATCGGATAGGGCGGTGGCTATGGCGGTTTGTTCGGGTTTGGTGGGAACAGGAATCTTTGTTTCTGAAACTGTTTTCCATTCTGCTCTTGGCATCTTTGTTCCAGTCGACAGATTTGCTGCTTCAATTATTCTATTGCCTTGAATCAATTGATAAAGAAACCCATTAAAAGTTTCATTTTCAGATTTTAGCACCCAGATTTCAGTTGTGCAAACTCCATCAAAATCAGCCAGATAATATTTTCTTAGATAAGGTCTTAATTTTCCAAATAAAACATCACCTTCCTCAAAAACCGATTTTTGACTTTTTAATTCATCTGAATTGACATATCCAAGAAGAATACCTGAACCTTGCGCCAAATGTTCTAACTCAATACATTTATAACTCTTAGAAGAAGTAATAGGGTTAATTCTTGTTTTGGAAGGAAAACAAATTTCTCCTAATTCTTTCACCTCCCAATCACTCGGAATTAAACCCACTTCGGTCTGCTTAAAATTCTCAGCTACTAACTCCATACAAAACCCATTTTTTGAAGGTGAGGGAACATTGTCTGAACCATTGATTTATTTGATTTCATGATTACCTTGATTTTTTTGGTTAAACTTTTTATTGATAAGTCGCTTGTGTTGCATACTTTTAGAGCCAAAATTGATAAGTAATCCGACTTCCAAATCATAAGCTTCCAAGTAATTAATTGCTTGAGCCAAATGAACATCTTCCAGCATTGTGGTAGCTTTTAATTCAACTGAAATTACTTCTTCTACCAAAAAATCAACCCGTCTTGTTCCTATTTGTTGGTTTTTGTAATAAATAGGCATTGTGTGCTCACGACTAAAACTAATTCCTGCATCTGCCATTTCAATTTCCAATGCTCTTTGATAGATTACTTCCTGAAATCCATTACCTAATGCAGAATGAACTTTCATAGAACATCCGATAATTTTTCCGGTCAATTCGCTGTATTTATATTCCTCTTTAATCATAGTTAATAAATAAATCATTCAAATCAATGGTTCAGATATTTTCCCATTTGAATCCCATATTAAAAAGATGTGCTTTTACTATAGCTTCTAATTTGGCAACATTAATGGTTTGTTTGGGCAGCGGTGTTTCGTAGCGTTCTGTCAGTTCTTTTATTCGTTGGGTAAGGCGTTGGCTAATGCGTTCCATTTCGGTTTTTACGCTTCGCTCTATGCTTGCCATCCATTTATCGTCCACTACCAATTGTTTTATTTCCGTTTCGGTAAGTGTCTTATAGCGTTCAATCACCTTTTTATCAAGGTCGGTTATGGCTTCTTTAATTTTTTTATTCAGTTCGGCTTGGTCGTCCAATAGTTTCAGATACAATTCTAAAACTGCTTGTTCACCATAAGCTGCCTCGGGTTCGGCTGCTATTGCCAAATTTTGTTTTTTATTTTTTGGTTTTGCAGCCAATAGTTCTTTCAATCGCTTTTGCACATTGGCTTTGTTCACTTTATCCAAATCAGCAAAATAGCCATCTTCGGCACTGTGTTCTTCTTCTAGTTCGGTAAGTTGTGTGGTAATGGCTTCTTTGTCGGCTTCCAATTTTTCAATCGCTTTTTTCTCGGTTAAGAAATAGCGGTCAATTACCAAGGTTTTAGGAACTATGTCGCAATCCCAAACGGTTGCCGATTTGGTTTGTTTGATAATGCTTAGTTCGGCTTTCCAACCATCTACAGCTATTAAATAACAATCGTCTTGCATTACCTCATTCCAGTAATTCATCAAATGCTGATAGACATCGTATTTGTCCATCAGGGCTTTGCCTGTGTAGGTACGCAGCACATCTTCGGAAATTCTGAAAATGGTTTGTTTCGGTTTTATGCCAATGGTAAGTGATTTTAGAAGTTGGGTATTTCGTGTTTTCCAATCGCTAAACAAATCGTCCATTTCTTTGCTAAACGTCACAAATTCTTGATGCGAAAAGATTTCATTTTTCAGTTGAGCATGGTCAATGTTTAGTTGCAAATAACCCTTGCGACCTGCCTTAAACAAATGATTTTTCAGGGAAGGATAAACCGTCCAATAGTTTTCTAAGGCTTCAATATCCGCATTGGGAATATCGCCCAGTAAATGTGCTTCTATGTCTTGAAAATCTTCGGCTTCTTGGCTGTCGATATATCGGGGAATATTCAGGTTGTAATCGTTTTTCGGGTCGCTTATTTCTTCTACACTTACCAAGCGGCTAAACTTGGGTCGTTCTGTTTGCTTGTTAAAAATGTCAACTATCTTGTGAATGTCTTGTTCACGCAAACGGTTTTTATTACCGTCTTTAATGAAGCCTTTGCTGGCATCCACCATAAAAATGTGTTTGCGTTCGTCTGCACCTTCTTTGTCCATCACAATGATGCAGGCAGGAATACCCGTGCCGTAAAACAAGTTGGCAGGCAAGCCAATAATGCCTTTGATATAACCCCGTTCAATTAAACTTTTGCGAATTTCAGCTTCTGCATTTCCTCTAAACAAAACCCCGTGGGGCAATATACAAGCACCTTTGCCAGTGCTTTTTAATGATTTGAGAATATGTAAGAGAAAAGCATAATCGCCATTTTTATCGGGTGGCGTTTTGTAAGATGCTTTACCTGTTTTTGCGCTTTCAATTTCGTCTTTCTCAAAACGTCCATAAAGGTCGTCTTGCGGATTAAAACCTGTTGCCCAGTTCTTGGAAGAAAAAGGCGGATTAGCTACCACAAAGTCAAAGGTTTTCAGGTGTCCGTTGTTGTCTTTAAAAAACGGGTCAGATAAAGTGCTTTGCCCACGGTGAATTTCAATGGCTTCCTGTCCGTGTAAAATCATGTTCATACGAGCCAAGGCAGCCGTTGCCACATCTTTCTCTTGTCCGTAAATAGTGCCTTTGCCATCGGCTTCGTCCAGTGCCTTCAACAGCAAAGAACCCGAACCACAGGTGGGGTCATAAAAAGTTGTTTTGTTGGTGGCATCGTGAATGCTCAGCACTTTTGCCATTACACGGCTTACTTCGCTTGGGGTATAAAATTGTCCTTTGCTTTTTCCACTTTCGGTTGCAAAGTTTTTCATCAAGTATTCAAAGGCATCACCTAGAATATCATCGCCACCTGCACGGTTTTTAGAGAAATCGAGAGCAGGGTTTTCAAAAATGGCAATCAGGTTGGTGAGCTTGTCCACCATTTCCTTGCCTTTGCCCAATTTATCATCGTCTGCAAAATCAGCAACATCAATCACCCCTACCAGATCATTGGCTTTTGCCAACTCTCCAATAATTATATTGATTTGATTGCCAATGTCTTTATTTCCTTTTAAGGCTTGCATATCTTTGAAAGAACCACCTTCAGGTATTTCAATAATGGCATCAGGGTCGCCTGCATACTTGTCTGACACATATTTTACAAACAACAACACAAGAATATAATCCTTGTATTGGCTCGGATCCATTCCGCCTCTTAACTCGTCACAACTTGCCCACAGGGAACTGTATAATTCAGATTTTTTGATTGCCATTTATTGTTCTAGTCCTTTTAATTTATAATTTGTTTTTGTTTAGTTAAATGGTTGTTCTGCTGTTTTGTTACGCATAACAATAATGTCCCTGCACATGGTGATTTGGTGGATTAGGAAAGCCTAGACTTTCGGTATTTCACTGACTTCAAAGATACAAAACAAACTTCAAATTAAGCCGAAAATCCGCCATATTTGCAAACTGCTGATAACGGTTCGGCTTTCTATTTCCATGTCTTTGTTTTTAACTGTTCAGCAATTATTTTTATGTCCTCAGTAACATTACTTAATTCATTTTCAAGATTAAAATATCTTACCCTAAAAATTCCACCTGGACTTGTCTTTTTAAAGTCTGTGTCTGTGAAATTTGATAGTAAGAAAAAACGGTGGTCTTTTTTAACGCCCCAGCCTTGGTCAACCGATTCTTTTATGGCTTCTATTAATTTTTGCTCTTGTTCTTTTGTTACTGGATATTTTGAGTTTTTAACTATTAAACCGATTTCCTTATCCCAATCTGCTTCAATCACATTCTCAATAAGTCCGATGTGTCTAACAGATTTCCATTTGTAAATACCTAAATATTTAAAATCACTATACCCTCGTGAAGCCAAGTCAAAGTAGAACTGATGCTTGACATTTAAGTCATATGATTGTCCGCAAGCCATGGCTCTTAATACGTTATTGTTTCTCGGTATAAGTCTCATACCTAAACAATAAGTCTCAAAACCTTCATTCAGTCTTTGTAAATAATGTTCGTATTGATAATTGTTCGCGAGTTCCTTTAACTGATCAACTAAATCTTGATAGGTTATTGATTGAAAATTTACTTTTCCAAGTTCTTTGTTTTCGCTCAGTATCGTCTCAATCTTTTTTATTTCACTCTCTGAGTATCTTGTAAAACTAAGATGAATAAGTAATTTGTATTCATTTGGGTCAAAACTTTGTGCATACTTCACAAGTTTGGTTATCCACTCTAATCCGTGCAGTTTTGTTTCGATGATGATTT
>Ga0075163_10014219_pt1 | contig 10277 bp, 9 predicted proteins | sample JI1023141ADNA_FD_71478 | JGI IMG/M metagenome (GOLD analysis project Ga0075163, IMG submission 71478) | Wastewater effluent complex algal communities from Wisconsin, to seasonally profile nutrient transformation and Carbon sequestration -... | ecosystem: Engineered > WWTP > Effluent > Algae... | reverse complement strand
GGCCACACCGGCCATGCGCGAAGACCTGCGCCGGGTCGGGATCGAGGTGCTCGACGAGCCGCCATCGGCCTACGAAGCCCGCGTCAATCGTGAACTGCCGGCGATGCGCGCGCTGGTCAGCCGCGCCGGCATGTCGGCCGACTGAAAGTTGGCCCCGACATGACCCACGACGAGCTCCTGAAACTGCCCGCGCGCCGCCTGCGCGCCCTGATCGGCGCGCGCCGGCTCTCGCCGGTCGAACTGATGGATGCCTGCATCTCGCGCATCGAGGCGATCAACCCGGCGGTCAACGCGATCGCCGCGACCGACTTCGAGCGGGCGCGCGCCAGCGCCGTGCACGCCGAGCGCCAGGTGATGCGCGGTGGCCCCCTGCCCCCGCTGCACGGCCTGCCGCTGGGGGTCAAGGACCTGCAGGACACCGAAGGCCTGCTCTCGACCAGCGGCAACATCGCCCTGCGAAACCATGTGCCGAAAGCCGACAACAGCCTGGTCGCCCGGCTGCGCGCCGCCGGCGCGATCGTCACCGCCAAGACCAACGTGCCCGACATGGGCGCGGGCGCCAACACCCGCAACCCGGTGTGGGGCGCCACCGGCAATCCCTTCGACCCGAGCCTGAATGCCGGCGGTTCGTCGGGCGGATCGGCCGCCGCGCTGGCCACCGGCATGCTCCCGCTGTGCACCGGGTCGGACACCGGCGGATCGCTGCGCATCCCGGCCGCCTTGTGCGGCGTGGTGGGGCTGCGCCCTTCGCCGGGCCTGATCGCCAACCGCAGCCGGCCGCTGGGCTGGTCGGCCATTTCGGTGCTCGGGCCGATGGCGCGCGACGTGGCCGATACGGCGATGATGCTGGCGGCCTGCGTCGGCCTGGACACCCACGATGCGTTGTCGTACGAATGCGCGGGTTCGAGCCTGTTCCCGCTGCGCGGCGCCGATCTGTCGGCCTTGCGCATCGGCTTCACCGAAGACTTCGGCAGCTGCGCGGTCGATCCCGGCATCCGGCGGGTGTTCCGCCAGCGGATCGCCGCGATCGCGCCCTGGGCGGCCCGCTGCGAGCCGCTCGGCCTGGACATGAGCGAAGCCGACGAAACCTTCGACGTGATCCGCGCCGAGAGCTTCGTCGCGGCCTTCGCCGAAACCTACCGCAAGGCGCCGGACACGCTCGGCCCCAATGTGCGGGCCAATGTCGAGCTGGCTGCCGAGATCACGCTGGCCGACCGGGCGGCCGCACACCTGGCCCAGACCCGGATCGCCCGCCGCTTTGCGCGAGCCTTCGACGACTTCGACCTGATCCTCGCGCCGACCACGCCGCTCAGCCCGTTTCCGTGGACCCGGCTGTATGCGGACGAGATCGACGGCCAGCCGATGCGCAACTACTACCAGTGGCTGGCGCTTTGCTACGTGGTGACGCTGTCCACGCATCCGGCGCTGGCGCTGCCCTGCGGCCGCGACGAGCAAGGCATGCCCTTCGGCCTGCAGGTGATCGCACCCATGCGCGGCGAGGCACGGCTGCTGGCCGGCGCGCTGGCGCTGGAAGAGGCTTTCGCGGGCGATTCGACGCTGGCCCGGCCGCTGCCCGACCTGGCGGCCCTGCGCGAGGCGCGACCGGAGCTTCGTGCCATCGTCACCCATCCGCCCGGCGGACAGGCCGCGGGCGCAGCGGGCGGTACCTTGAGCGCGGTCTAGGGGGGGTCGTGGTGCGGACCGTGCGCCATCGCGCCGCGACCCAGGTGTGGGCCCGGCCGATCACGGTCCGCCGGCAACGCGGCCAGTCGACGATTCAGGCGTGTGCGGCGATCCACGCCGCTTCTTCGCCGGGCTCCGGCATGACCCGCCCGCCTTCCAGGATCCACGAGGCCGGCGTGGCCGATGTGCGCATCGTGATCTCACCCGGAGCGACCCCCGCGATGGCCGCGACGGCGCCCACGCAGCGGCTGATCAGCAGCTCGTTGGTCTCACCGGAGCGTCCCGCCCGGACGCCGCCATGCAGCGTGAACCGGGTCCCGGCGGCCTGCGGCTTGCGATCGTGGAACTGCACGTGGACGAAGGTGGGCGGCGCCTGAGTGACGTCACAATGGATCGCGGTGATCGCCTGCGCGATGGCGGCGCGCTGCTGATCGTTCAGATCGCCTTCCGGGCAGGTGCAGCGGTAGAGCGGCATGGGTGAACTCCTCGCAAGAAGATGGGGAACGGCAAGGCAAAGGGGCCGGCAAGGCCGGGGCGGACCGTGTCAGCCGGGTGCGCGCGGGTCGGCCGCCACCACCATGACATCGTTGTAGGGCGCGCCGGTCGCCTCGCTGAACATCTCGCACACCGCAGCCATCAGGGCCACCCGGGTCTGCTGCGGGGTGCCGGCCGGCACGCTGCCCAGCACCATCGAGGCCTGCGACGGCTTGCCGCCGGTGAACCACAGTCCGGGCTTGACTTCGGTGAACTCGACGACGATGGCGTCGGGCGCGAGGCCGAACATCTGGCCGTGGATGCGCGCCAGTCCCTGGCGGACCTGTTCGCGGGCGGACTGCGCAATCGCGCCGTTGACGAGGCACTTGTAAAGGATCATGGGGGCACTCCGGATCGACCGATGATCATCGGCGTCGGGGCCCGACGGGTCAAGCACCCTCGGCACGCCAGCCCGCGCCGCAGGCCCGGATCGGAATGACGGGAAGGTATCCTTCCCCACATCGTTCCGGAGCATCGAGTCATGGATACACCCGTCACCGGCCCGCTGGCCGGCCTCAAAGTCGTCGAACTGGGCCAGCTGATCGCCGGCCCTTTCGCCGCCAAGACACTGGCCGACTTCGGCGCCGACATCATCAAGATCGAGCCGCCGGGCGCCGGCGACCCGTTGCGCCAGTGGCGCCTGATCAAGGACGGCACCTCGGTCTGGTGGCAGGTCCAGTCGCGTAACAAGCGCTCCGTGGCGCTGGACCTGCGCGATCCGCAGGCCCAGGACATCGTGCGCCTGCTGGCCGCCGATGCCGATGTGCTGATCGAAAATTTCCGTCCCGGCGCCATGGAAGGCTGGGGCCTCGGTCCCGAAGCGCTGCTCCGGCTGAATCCGCGACTGATCATGCTGCGCGTCAGCGGCTACGGCCAGACCGGACCCTACCGCGACAAGCCGGGCTTCGGGGTGGTGGCCGAGGCGATGGGCGGACTGCGCCATCTCACCGCGGAACCCGGGCGAGTGCCGGTGCGGGTGGGCGTGAGCCTCGGCGACACCCTGGCCTCGCTGCACGGGGTGATCGGCATCCTGATGGCCCTGCACGAACGCCAGCGCTCCGGCCAGGGCCAGGTGATCGATGTGGCCCTGTTCGAGGCGGTGTTCAACTGCATGGAAAGCCTGCTGCCCGAATACAGCGCGTTCGGCGCCGTGCGCGAGCCCGCGGGCAGCGCGCTGCCCGGCATCGCGCCCAGCAACGCCTATCGCTGCGCCGATGGCGGCTACGCGCTGATCGCGGGCAATGGCGACAGCATCTTCAAGCGGCTGATGACCGCCATCGGCCGCGACGACCTCGGCGGCGATCCCGCCCTGGCCGACAACAGTGGCCGGGTCGCCCGTGTCGCCGAGATCGACGCCGCGATCGGCGCCTGGGCCGCGCAGCGCAGCGTGACCGAGGTGCTGGCGGCACTCGATGCGGCCGCCGTGCCGGCCGGGCGCATCTACTCGGTCGCCGACATCGCGGCCGACCCGCACTACCAGGCTCGTGGCATGATCGAAACCGTGCGCATGCCGGACGGCAGCGCACTGTCGGTCCCCGGCATCGTGCCCAAGCTGTCGCGCACACCTGGCAGCCACCGCCGCAATGCGCCGGCACTGGGCCAGGACACCGACGCCGTGCTGGGCGAGATCGGCCTCACGCCCGCGCAGATCCAAGCCCTGAAAGACAAGGGCATCATCGCCGCCCCCTTTGAGTGAGCACCTCCATGACACGCCTGTATTTCAATGAAGTCTCGACCCGCGACGGCTTCCAGATCGAGCCCGAGTTCATCCCGACCGACGTCAAGGTCGAGCTGATCGACGAGCTGAGCCTGTGCGGCTACGCCAAGATCGAGGTCACCTCGTTCACCTCGCCCAAGGCGATCCCGATGCTGCGCGATGCGGAGATCGTGATGGGCCGCATCCGGCGCGTGCCTGGCGTCGAATACACGGTGCTGGTGCCCAACCTGCGCGGCGCCGAACGCGCGCTCGAATCCCGGGCCGACGAACTCAACCTGGTGATGTCGACCTCCGAAACCCACAACCTGGCCAACCTGCGCATGCCGCGCGAGCACAGCGTGGCCGCGCTGACGGATGTGATCCGCCATGTCGCCGGGCGCACGCCGATCAACATCTCGCTGTCCACCGCCTTCGGCTGCCCGATGGAGGGCGATGTGCCCCAGGACACGGTGCTGGGCTACGCGCGGCGCTTTGCCGAACTGGGTGTGCGCGGCCTGACCATCTGCGACACCACCGGCATGGCCAATCCTGCCCAGGTCAGCCGCATGACCGACGCGCTGGTCAAGGAGTTCGGCGGCCTGCAGCTCACCATGCACTTCCACAATACGCGCGGCATGGGCCTGGCCAACGTGCTGGCCGCCCTGCAGGGCGGCATCGTGCGCTTCGACGGCTCGCTGGGCGGGCTGGGCGGCTGCCCGTACGCGCCTGGCGCCAGCGGCAACATCAGCAGCGAAGACGCCATCCACATGCTGGCCACGATGGGCTACGACACCGGCATGAATCTCGAACGTCTGCTCGCGGCCGCGCGACGCATGGCCGGCATCGTCGGCCACGAGGTGCCTGGCCAGGTGGCCAAGGCCGGTCCCAGCGAACGCCTGTATCCGGCGCCCGACTACGTGGCCGACCTGCGTGCGCAGTTCGCCAAGGCGGCTTCATGAAACGGCTGTTCGCGCTGTGCGCGGTGCTGGCGGCGATTGGCTGCGCACGCGCCGATTCGGTCGGCGAGGTCGACACCGTCTTCAAGTTCATCGGCCCGGACCACAAGATCGTCGTCGATGCGCATGACGATCCCAAGGTCAGTGGCGTGACCTGTTACGTGTCGCGCGCCAAGACCGGCGGCATCAAGGGCGCGCTGGGCCTGGCCGAGGACAAGTCCGAAGCCTCGATCGCCTGCCGCCAGGTCGGCCCGATCTCGTTCGCCGGACCGCTGCCCATGCAGGAGGAGATGTTCAGCGACCGGATCTCGCTGGTCTTCAAGCGCATCCGGGTGGTGCGCATGGTGGACAAGAAGCGCAATACGCTCGTCTACCTGACTTACTCCGACCGCGTCATCGAAGGCTCGCCGCAGAACAGCGTGACTGCGGTGCCGGTGGACCGGGCCACGGTCATTCCGGTGAAATGATCGGGCGAAGTTTCGGCTGACCGGCCGGGGCGGCCGCGCCGGCGGCGGCCCCGTCGAGCCGCGCGCCTACGGGGCCAGTGCCACTTCCACGAAAGTGTCGTTGTAGCAGGCGCCCGACATGATGTCGGTGCGCCGATCGGCATCGATCAGCGCGTTGACCGTCTGGCCCGTATCGCTGGTCGACAGCCAGGTGCCCTTGCTGCTGTAGACCACGCCGGCGGGCACCGCGTCGGTCAGGCGCGCGATCAGCGTCACTTCGCCCAGGCGGTTCCAGACCCGCACCCGATTGCCCTCCACGATGCCGCGCACCGCCGCGTCGGCCGGGTGCAGTTCGATGCGCTCCGGTCCCTGCGAGGCCGGATCGCTGCCGAATGTGGCATTGGTGCGCCGTGACGAAGACGGCGAGATGAGCATCAGCGACGCATCGGCGGGCACGGCCTCATAGCGCGGCACGCCGTAGCCGAAGCGCGTTTCCAGGTCCTGCGAGAACAGCGTGATCTTGCCCGAAGGCGTGCCGGGCTTGACGGTGCGGCAGACCATCACGGGCTCGCCGGCCGGCGTGTTCATCAGCAGCGCGCGGTCCAGCGGCAACTGGCTGGGCCGCAGTCCGCCCAGGCGGGGATCGGCAGGATCGAGCGCGGCATCCATCAGCGCTTCATCGCTGTCGCGGAAAGCCGGCTCGTCGAAACCGAAGCGCGCCGCGAGCCGGCGGAAGATTTCCGTATTGGGCAGAGACTCGCCGACCGGTGCGATCACCGGCGCGGCCCGCTGCAGGTAGCTCTGGCCGTACGCGGTGTAGATGTCGTCGAACTCGAAGTGAGACGAGGCCGGCAGGATGACATCGGCATACGCCAGGCTGTCGGTCATCACGACATCGCATCCCACCACGAACAGGTCGTCGCGGCTCAGTGCCCTGCGCATCCGGTTCTGGTCGGGATGGGTGCAGACCGGATTGTGGTTGTAGATGAACACCGCCTTGATCGGCGGGTCCAGCGTCGGATCGAGCAGCAGCCGGCCGACATCGACAATATTGACGGTGCGGGTTCCAGCCGGCACCAGATCGGGCCGCTGCAGCCTGGCCCCGGTGGTCGGAAAGGCCAGGCCGGGCCGCGCGAACACACCCGCGCCCGGGCGTCCCAGCTGACCGGTCAGCACATTGAGCGCCATGATCGCGCGGATCGCCGAGCCACCGCTGCGCCCGCGCTCCATGCCGTTGCCCACCGACAGCGCCAGCCGCTTGGCGCCGGCGTACAGGTCGGCCAGCCGATCGAAGGACGGGCGCGTTATCCCGCAGACCGTCAGCGCCTCGTCCACGGAATGGCCGCGGGCCTCCCCCATGTAGGCGTCGAGGCCTTCGACCCAGGCATCGAGGAACGCACGGTCGAAGGCCCCCCGGCGCTCGAGTTCGGCGGCCAGCGCCAGCGCCAGCACCACATCGGTCCCAGGGCGGATCTGCAGGTAAAGATGCGCCTGCTCGGCGATCTTGGTGCGCTTGGGATCGACCACGACCAGCGTCGCGCCGTTTTCGCGGGCCGCCTTGATCACGCGCGCCAGGTGCAGGTTGGACACCGTGACGTTGTTGCCCCAGACCGCCACCACATCGGCATCGCGCATCTGCTCGGGTGGCATGCCGGGCGCCGTGCCGAACAGGCTGGTATAGGCGGTGCCGCGAACGACCCCGCACAGCGGGCCCCGATCGAGCAGCGTGGCCCCCAGCCGATGGAAGAAGCGCCGATCCATCGAACCGCCGGAAATCTGCCCGTGCGGACCGGCGTAGTTCAGCGGCAGGACCGACTGCGGGCCATGGGCGCCGATCGCCGCCTGCAGGCCCGCGTGGACCCGGTCGAGTGCCTCGTCCCAGCCGATCGGCTCATATTGGCCGCTGCCTCGAGGACCGACCCGCTTGAGCGGATGGCGAAGGCGCGACGGGCCGTGCACGAACTGCGGGTAGTAGCGGGCCACCTTGTCGCAGATCACGCCAGCCGTGTACGGATTGGCGCGAGAGCCGCGCACCTGGACGACCTGCCCGTCGCTGACCGTCACCGAAAGGCTGCAGGTGTCGGGGCAGTCGAGCGGGCAGACGGAGGCGGCCGCGTGAGCCGCCGCCGGAGAATGCTGGGTGGCGTGGGTCATGGCGGTCCAGAGGTTCGCAGGATGGCGGGCGATCAGCCGAAATGAAAGAACACCAGCTTGTTGCCGTCGGGATCACGGAAATAGCCGGCGTAAAACCCTTCGCCACGAGGTCCGGCCGGCCCTTCGTCGGTGGCGCCGAGTTCCATCGCCTTCTTGTACAGGGCGTCGACCTTGGCACGGCTGTCCGCCATCAGCGCGACCATCGTGCCATTGCCGACGGTGGCCGGTTTGCCGTCGAAGGGCTTGAGCAGGCCCAGGCTCGGCATGTTCATCGCGGTGCCCCAGCCGATGCCGCGATCGGTGTCCCACAGGCGCTTGGCGCCGATTTCGGCGAACAGCGCATCGTAGAACGCGGCAGCGCGCGGGAGGTCGTTGGTGCCGAGGGTGACGTATCCGATCATCGGGATCTCCGGGGTGAGTGCAAAGGAGGCGGGCAATCTGCCCGCCATCATCGCATCACCCGCACGCCGGGCCAATGCCCCGGAGAATCGGCGTCAGCCCTGCTTGGGCAGCAGCAGCACCGCCGACGCGCTCAGCGCGGCGATGCGCGCGTCGTCGTAGCCGAGTTCACGCAGCACCTGCTCGCCGTGCTCGCCCAGGTGCGGCGCGGGCCGCAGCGTGTCCGGATCGGACTCGCCGAAACGCGCCGCCGCGCGCGCCACCCGGACCCGCCCGAGCGGACCCTGGTCGATCTCGACCAGGGTCCGGTTGTGCACCACCTGCGGATCGGTGACGACCTCGGCCTTGCGATTGACCTTGCCCACCGGTGCGTCGGCCTGCCTCAGCCGTTCGACCAGCGCGTCGGTATCGTGCCCGGCGAACAGCGGCTCGAGCGCTTCGCGCGCCTCCTTGGCATGGCGCGATCGGATCTGCACCGACGTGAAGCGCGGATCCTGCGCGAGCTCCGGCGCCCCCAGTCCCTTGCACAAGGCCTCGAACTCATCCTGCTGCGGGGTCATGGTGGCGACGTACCCATCCCGGGTCTTGTAGGGCCGCAAAGTGCCGCCCGCCTCCGGGAACGGCGCCGGCGCGTCGTCCAGCCACATGTGGTTGTACATCGCATCGGGCCACTGGAAGGCCAGCGCCGCATCGAGCATCGACAGCTCCACCACCCGGCCATGACCGTCCCGCTCGCGCGCCAGCAGTGCCGTGGTCACCGCCTGGGCGGCGGTCAGCGAGGTGAGCTTGTCGCAGATCGTGGTGGCCACCAGACCGGGTTCGCCATAGGGCTTCTCGAGATGCGAGGCGCACATGCCCGATACCGCCTGGATCACCGCGTCATACACCCGTGACTCGGTGTACGGGCCGTCCTGGCCGAAGCCGGTGATCGACAGATAGATGAGCCGCGGATTGATCTGCGACAGGACGTCGCGGTCGAAGCCCAGCTTGGCCAGCACGCCGGGCCGGAAGTTTTCCATCAGCACGTCGGTGCGCGCGATCAGGTCACGCAGCACGGCCTTGCCATCGGCCGACTTCAGGTCGAGCGCGATCGAGCGCTTGCCGCGGTTCATGGCGACGAAGGTGCCCGAGATGTCGCCCTTGGCCGGTCCGATGCGCCGGCAGATGTCTCCGCCGGGGCTCTCGACCTTGATGACCTCGGCGCCCTGATCGGCCAGCAGCGCGGCCGCCATCGGCCCCGAATAGACCGCCGAGAGGTCGAGCACTTTGATGCCGGCCAGCGGCGGGGGCAGGGGTCCAGCGATCATAGGGATTCCGGTGCGTGGGCGAGCAGGGCAAGGTAACGGGGATCGTTCTCGACCCCGTTGTCGGTCAGCGGGTCGCGGGGCGCCAGCCGATGCGCGAGCACCAGGTCGGCCAGCAGCGCGCGCCCGGCCAGTCCGTCGCGCGCGGCCTCCCAGCGCAGACCGGCCAGCGTCACCACGTGGTACAGAGCCGAGGCGACCTGGCGAGCCAGGTGCGACTGATCATGCGCCGCCGCGTGTTCGGCGAACGCGAAGCTTCGTTCGATCGCCAATGTCTGGGCAGGCAGGACCGCCGCGTCGGCGGGACAGCCCTCCTGGAGCAGCCGGGTCACGTGGTCACGCAGCGCAGGCAGCGAATGCTCGCGCTGGATGGCGCGCAGCACGTCGAGCGCGACGATGTTGCTCGTGCCCTCCCAGATCGAGCCGAGGTGGGCGTCGCGCAGCAGGCGCGGGTCGCTCCACTCTTCGATGTAGCCGCAGCCGCCGCGCACCTCCATCGCGTCGCCGGTCACCTTGCGCGCGTCGCGGCAGGCGCGAAACTTGATCAGCGGGGTCAGGATGCGCGCCAGCGCGGGCGCCTGCGGATCGGAGGCGCGCTCGGCGCGCTCCAGTGCGGCCGCGGTCTGGAAGACCATCGTGCGCGCCTGTTCGGTGCGCATCATCATCTTGAGCAGCTGGCGCCGCATCAGCGGCAGCTGGACGAGCGTGCGTCCGAACGCCACCCGGTGGCCGGCCACGTGCAGCGCCTCGGTCAGGGCACGGCGCATCAAGCCCGCCGCACGCACCCCGTTGGACAGCCGCGAATTGTTGATCATGTCGGCCATGTGCTTGAAGCCGCGGCCGCGCTGGCCGACCAGGTAGGCTTGCGCGGCTTCGAGCCGGATCTCGCCGCTGGCCATCGAGCGCGTGCCCAGCTTGTCCTTCAGGCGCAGGATCCGATAGCGGTTGTGCGTGCCGTCGGGCAGCTCGCGCGGCAGCAGGAACAGCGAGATGCCCTTCAGGCCGGGCGCGTCTTCGCTGCGTGCCAGCACCATCGCCAGACCGGCATCGGCGTTCGAGCAGAACCATTTGTCGCCGGTCAGCTGCCAGCTGCCATCGGCCTGCA
>Ga0075163_10014218_pt1 | contig 10278 bp, 5 predicted proteins | sample JI1023141ADNA_FD_71478 | JGI IMG/M metagenome (GOLD analysis project Ga0075163, IMG submission 71478) | Wastewater effluent complex algal communities from Wisconsin, to seasonally profile nutrient transformation and Carbon sequestration -... | ecosystem: Engineered > WWTP > Effluent > Algae... | reverse complement strand
TTCGAATTCATCGCGGCAGGCATCGGCTCGATGGGCTCGGTGCCGCATGCGTTCCGTCTGGAGCGGGATGTGCTGTCGAAAGGGCCGGTGGATCTGCTTTTCGTCGAAGCAGCGGTGAATGACAGCTCGAACATCCCGGATCATCCCGAGCAGATGCTGCGTGGCATGGAGGGAGTCGTGAGGCATGCTCGCGAGGCGAATCCGCTCACGGACATCATTCACCTGCACTTCGTCATGCCGCCGCACATGGATGACTACCACAAGGGCAAAGTGCCCGTGTCCATCGCGCAGCATGAAAAGGTGGCCGTCGCGTATGGCAATCCATCGCTGAATCTCGCGCTCGAAGTCACCGATCGCATCGACGCGGGCGAATTCACCTGGGACAAGGATTTCAAAGGCCTGCATCCCTCCGCCTTCGGTCATCAGCTCTACGCCAACAGCATTGCCCGCATGCTCGACACCGCCTTTGCCAAACCGCTGGCCGATGCCGCGAAACCACATGTCATGCCAGCGATGGTCGATGCGCAGAGCTATGCGAAGGGCCGCTTTGGCAACATCGCTGACGCGAAGATCATCAAGGGCTTCACGTTGGAGCCCGCGTGGAATCCCACGGACAAGAAAGGCGCACGCGCAGGCTTCGTCGATGTGCCCGCACTCGTGGGCACGGAGCCTGGCGCGGAGTTTGAGTTCGGCTTTGAAGGCACAGGTTGCGGCCTCTTCATCGCTGCCGGGCCGGATGCAGGCCGGATCGAGTTCAGCATCGACGGCGGCGAGTATCGCCCGCTCGAAACGTTCACGCACTGGAGCGCCGGTTTGCATCTGCCGTGGGCTTTGATCCTCGACGACAACCTCAAGCCCGGCCCACACTCCGCCAAAGTCCGCATCGCCGCAGGTCACGACCCGAAAGGCACCGGCACGGCGCTGCGGGTGTTTCATTTGCTGCTGAATTGATCGCTTTTCCATGACTCCCCAATACGCCCGCTATCCATCACTCGTTGATCGCACCGTCTTCATCACTGGAGGCGCGGATGGCATTGGAAGCGCTTTGGTGGAGCAATTCGCTCGTCAGGGCAGTCGCGTCGCCTTTGTGGATAAAAACGTGGAGTATGCCAAGGCCACGATTCAGCGTTGCATCGATGCGGGCGTGGCGCATGCGCCATTGTTTTATGAGGTCGATCTGCTCGACATTGAGGCGCTGAAGGCGGCCTGTGCAGCGGCGATCAACGATCTCGGCAGTGTGACCGTTTTGGTCAACAACGCCGCCAATGATGACCGCCACGACTGGCAGAACATGACGCCTGAGTATTTCGACAACCGCATCAACACCAACCTGCGGCATTACTTCTTCGCCATCCAGGCGCTGGCACCGCAGATGATCACCGCAGCGCATGGATCGGTCATCAACATCGGCTCCAGCAGCTACATGATGCAGGAGGACTTCTTCCCCGGCTACGCCATCGCCAAATCGGCCGTGGAAGGCATCACGCGCACCATGGCCCGCACCTTTGGCCCGCATGGAGTGCGTGTGAATACCGTGCTCCCCGGCTGGGTGCCCACGGAGCGACAACTCACCAAGTGGTGGTCCCCCGAAGGCGAAGCCGGCACCATGCGCGATCAAGCCCTCAAACGCCGCATCATGCCGGATGAGTTTGCTCAGATGGTCCTCTTTCTTGCTGCCGATGATGGCGCTGCTTGCACAGCGCAGCAGTTCATGGTGGACGGTGGTCGTTTCTAGCCCTCATCTCTTGTTGTCCTCACTCATGCGTCTCACTCATATTTTCACGGCCCTGCTCATCGCACAACTGACCGCCCTTGCGGCCGAAAGCGAGCCTCGCGTCGCCATGCAGGAGAAGCATCGCGCTTTGTTCAAAGAGCACTGCATTTCATGCCACGGGCCGGAGAAGCAGAAGGGGAAGTTCCGCGTGGATGATTTGCAGTTCACGATTACGAATGTCGAAACGGCGGAGAAGTGGCAGAAGGTGCTCAACTCACTGAACTCGGGCGAGATGCCGCCGGAGGATGAGAAGCAGCCCGAAGGCGCAGCTAAGGCAGATTTTCTCGATGATCTGGCGAATGTGATGGTCGCGGCGCGAAAGAGTCTAGGAGATCAAAATGGCGTGATCACGATGCGGCGGCTGAACCGGCGTGAATACCGGAACACGCTGCGTGAATTGCTCGGCGTGGAGATCGATGTGAGTGAACTGCCGCCGGACACGAGTTCGGGCGGCTTTGACACGGTGGGGGCGAATCTTTTCATGTCGGGCAACCAGTTTGAGCAATACCAGTCGCTGGGACGCGAGGCATTGACCGAGGCTTTTGAAAGGCAGGCGGCGGCTGCGATCGAGAAGACAAAGCGTTACGAGGCGGAGGCATGGACGCCGATGGTGGCCAAGTATGTGGCGTATCAGATCGACGCGAGGGAACGGGCGCAGAAGTGGGTGAAAGCGATGGAGGAGGCGGTGGCGCGGCCTGAAAACAAGGACATCGTCGCGAAGCTCAAACTGGAGACCAAAGCGGGCGATTCCAATCTCCGGCGTGAGTGGGCGAAGATCCCGGGCGCGCCCAATCCGCGCACCTTTGGCTTCGACAAGAAAGGCGAGAACGACGCCGACCTGGCCAATGCCGAGCTGAACGCCTCGTGGCTGCCTTATCATCAGTCTTATCTCAAGCAGCCCGCGCTCGACACGGGTGCTTACCTCGGCACGCAGACCATGCACCCGTCGGTGATCAATCTGAACTACATCGAGTTTCTCGTGCCGTTTGACTGGCCGGTGGGCGAGTACGTCGTGCGCGTGCGTGTGGCGGCGGTCAAGGACGCGCCTCCTGAGCGGCGGTTCCTCGACTTTGGCATCAATGCGCGCGCGGCGCGCGTCACGAACACCTGCGAAGTCACCGGCACGCTGGAGGCACCGCAGGTGATCGAGTTTCCGCTGACCATGACGCGAGGAAACGGCGTGCGCGAGAACCGCACGTTGTTCATTCGCGAAAAAGGAAGCTGGGACACGAATGAAGAAGGCGGGCGCAAACGCGGCGAAGCGCTGAAGCGCAATGGCATCGGCCCGGAGTTCTCGCTTTGGGTGGATTGGATGGAGATGGAGCGCAAGCCGGATGCCGCGAGACCCAAGCCACCGGGCATCGCCGCGCTCGGCATCCCGCTGGATGACAAATCATCCGCGCCCGCGCCGCCTGAACTGCGTGCCGCGCTGGAGCGTTTTGCCTTGGAGGCCTTCCGCGGCACCGTGCCGCCTGCGAACTACATCGACCGGTTGCTCAATCTCTATGAGGTCCGACGAAAAGCAGGCGACAAGCCCGGCGTGGCGCTGAAGGAGGTGCTGTCGGTCGTTTTGGCATCGCCGATGTTCATCTATCTCGCCGAACCCTCGGCAGATGAAAAACGCCGTCCGCTCACCAGCGAAGAACTCGCCACACGGCTCGCCTATTTCCTCTGGAGCGCACCACCAGACGCGGCGTTGCGAGATCTCGCCAAACGGGGCGAATTACAGAAGCCTGAAGTGCTCGCAACGCAGACGGAGCGGCTGCTCAATGATCCTCGTGCGGAGGGTTTCACCAAAGCCTTCGTTCATCAATGGCTCAGCATGGACCGGTTCGATTTTTTTGAGGCCAATCTGGCGCTGTATCCGCGTTTCGACACCGCCACGAAGGTCGCGGCCAAGGGTGAGGTCTTTGAGACCATCGAGCATATCCTGCGCCACAATGCGAGCCTGCGCGATCTCTTGAAGTCCGACTATGTGGTGATCAATCGCGTGCTCGCCCACTACTACGGCATCTCCGGCGTGAAGGGCGATGGCTACGAGAAGGTGCCGCTGCCGAAGGACTCGCCACGCGGCGGTTTGCTCGGCATGGCAGCCATTCACTTCATGGGTGGCAACGGCGAGCACACCAGTCCCGTCGAACGCGGCGCCTGGGTGCTGCGCAAAGTCCTGCACGATCCGCCACCGCCCGCGCCCGCCAATGTTCCCGCGATCACACGTCTCGCCGGCAAGGTGCTCACTACGCATGAGCGCTTGCTGGCTCATCAGGAAGACGCGCAATGTGCAAGCTGCCACCGCAAGATTGATCCCATCGGCTTCGGCCTGGAGAACTTCGACGCCGTCGGCCAATGGCGCACCGAGGACAGCTACATGGCCATCAACGCCAGCGGCAAGCCCGACCCCAAAACGAAGAAGACCTGGACCATCGAAGCCGCCGCTCAGTTTCACAAAGGCCCCAAGTTTGAAGACTACTTCGGCATGCGCGACATCATTGCGTCCAAGTCCGACGCCTTCGCCAAGGGCTTCAGCGAGGCGCTCATCGAGTATGCGCTGGGACGACCGCTCGGCTTTCGCGATGAACCGCTCGTCGCCGACATGATTCAACAAGCCGGCAAGAAAGACCTCGCCATACGCGAGTTCATCCACGCGCTGGTCAGCAGCCAAGAATTTCACGCGAAGTAGCACCCATGAAAACCCGTCGTCACTTCCTTCAGTCCAGCACCGCGCTCATCGCACTGCCAGCGCTTGAATCCCTCGGCTTCCGTCGCTTTGCCTCGGCGGCAGCTCCGGTCACGCCGCCGAAGCGGCTCATCTTCCTCGGCTTCGGCTGGGGCATCACGACGGAGACTTGGTTTCCCGACATCAAACAACCCGGTGCTGATTACACTCTGCCGGAGGGCCTGAAGCCGCTCGCTCGGCACAAGGCGGACTTCTCCATCGTGCAGGGGCTTTGGAACAAACACTCCAACGAGGGGCATGCGGGCAGCACTTACTGGCTCACGGGCGCGAATCGTTATGCCGAGCCGGGACAGAACTCGCACAACAGCATCTCCGCCGATCAGGTCGCCGCCGCGCAGCTCGGCCTCCACACGCGCTTTGCCTCCATTCAGCTCAATGGCAGCGAAAACGCCGAGTCTTCCGGGCATGGCCCCGGCCTCTCCATGGCTTGGAACGTCTCAGGCAAACCCGTTGCCGGAGAAAAAGGCCCGCTGGCCGCCTACCACCGCCTCTTCTCCAAGGACACCACGCCCATCGAGCAGCAGAGGGCCATGCTCGCGCAGAAGCGCAGTGTGCTCGACACCGTGCTGGAGAATGCCAAAGCCATGCAGCGCGGCCTTGGCAAAACCGACACCGCCAAGCTCGACGAGTACTTCCAGGGCATCCGCGACATCGAAACGCGCCTCAGCAAGGACGAGCAATGGATCGGCGTGCCGCAGCCGAAAGCGCCGCTGGCCGAGCCACCGGCCAGCCTCGCTGGACGTGAGGAGATCAAGATCATGTATGACATTATCCTCGCGGCCATCCAGACCGACAGCACGCGCGTCCTCACCTACCGCCAGCCCGTGAGCACGCTGCTCACTAGCATCGGCATCAAAGTCGCGCCGCACGACATGAGCCACTATCACAGCACCCTTGGCGAAAAGCTGGAGGCCTCCAAACAGCGCGACCTCGCCCAGAGCGATCTCCTGGCCGGACTCATCGACAAACTGAAAGCCACGAAGGAAGCCGACGGCACCCGATTGTTCGACCATGTCGCCCTCGCCTACGGCAGCAATCTCCGCACCGAGCATAGCCTCGACAACTGCCCCACACTCCTCACCGGCGGCGGCGCAGGCATCAAGCTCGGCCACAACATCGTCGCGCCCAAGGACACGCCGCTTTGCAACACCTGGCTCACCCTGCTCCACGGCATCGGCGTGAATGCCGAGCGCCATGGCGACAGCTCGGGCGTGCTCAAAGAGATCGTTGCGTGAGCAGCTGAAGTGGTTTGCTGAGGAAAATGGGATGCCTGATTGACATCTCGGCATGTAATACATAGTTTAACACATGATCAAAACCATCTCCAAGATCGGCAATTCCCAGGGCATCATCTTTGACTCCGCGCTGCTTCAGCTCGCACGCCTAAAAGTTGGTGACGAGGTGAATGTGGAGGTGCATGCCGGTGGCACGATCACGATCGCGCCGATGGCTCCGCCGGTAATCGAAGCTTCGAAAGCGGCTGAGACGGCCAAGCGCCTCATCAAGAAGAACAGCGAGCTTTTCCGCCGCCTGTCATGAGTGACTCTGCCATTCTGCATCCGACCGTGGATGCAGTGCTCGCGATTCACGGCGAGGTGCTTGCCGCCCATGGAGGCAGTCCTGGGCTGCGTTCGCGGGAGCTGCTCGAATCGGCCGTGGCGGCACCGCAGGCGACGATGATGGGCGCGCCCATGGTCTCCGATCCGATCGAGATCGCGGCGGCGTATCTGTTTTATCTTTGCAGCAATTATCCCTTTGTGGATGGCAACAAGCGGGTCGCGCTTGCCACCTGTCTGGTGTTCCTGAGCGAGAACGGACTGCTGAAGGAAGTAACTCTTGATGTGGATGACTGGGAAAACCTCACGCTCGCCGTCGCCGCGGGCGTGATCTGTCGTGATGATGTCACCGCGCGGCTACGAAAGCTGGTGACGTAGCGAAGGAGATAAAATGGCCGCAAGCGCATTTTCTTTGTCCGCTTTCACCACCTCGTGCGGGATTAGGAGTCCGAATCATCTCTTTTGTCGCAAAAACACCCGGCAAAGCGACGACTTAGAAGTCCTCTCAACCGCATGAAACACATTCTCCTCTCTCTGTTCACGTTTGTCTCGTTCGCGACGGCCGCGCCGCTGGTGTTTGAAGGCACCGAAGGGCCGGGCAAAGGCAAACACATCGTCTTCATGGCAAATGATCACGAGTATCGCTCCGAGGAGTCGCTGCCGCAGCTCGCGCGCATTCTGGCGAAGCATCAGGGCTTCAAGTGCACCGTGCTGTTTGGAATCGACAAAGAGTCGGGCGAAATCGTCGCGGGAGATGCGTCGAACATGCCCGGCATCGAGGCGCTGGACACCGCGGACCTCGCTGTCGTCTTTCTACGCTTCCAGGGATTGCCGCCAGAGCAGATGAAGCACTTCGATGACTATCTGAATCGTGGCGGCCCCGTCGTAGGTCTGCGCACAGCGACTCATGCCTTCAAGGGCACGCCGGAGCCTTATGCCAAGTATGACTACAACTCCAAGGTCGCAGGTTACGAGTCCGGCTTCGGTCATCAGGTGCTGGGCCAGACCTGGGTGGGCCACTACGGCACGAATCACAAACAGAGCACGCGCATTGCCATCGTGGATGCGCTGAAGCAGCATCCGATCCTGCGCGGTGTGAAGGACATCTGGGTGCAGGCTGGCGGTTATGTCGGCAAGCCCACCAGCGGCGAGATTTTGACCATGGCGCAGCCTCTCAACGGCATGACGCCCGACTCACCCGCCGACACCACGAAGCCGCCGATGCCCAGCGAATGGACGCGCACTTACAAATCCGCGTCCGGCAAGGAAGGGCGTGTCTTCACCTCGCTCTACGGCACCTCCGAAGACATCACGAACGAAGGCTATCGTCGGCTCATGGTGAATGGGATGTTCTGGGCCGTTGGCTTGGAAGACAAGATCACGGCTGACCTGAACATCACCTTCGTCGGTGCCGCGAAGCCGAACACCTTCGGCGGCGGCGCGTATGCACGCGGCATCAAGCCGGAGATGTATGCCGGCTTTGAAAGCCCGATTCCCGCGAACAACAACACGAAGAAGACTGAGAAGCCGAAGAAGGCCGAAAAACCGGCCGCAGCAGCTCCTGCGGCCTCGGTGGATGCCAAGCCTACCATCGCTACCGGCAAACCCGCTCGTTTTGTCCGCATCGAGATTCCTGGCGAGCGTCAGTGCATTCAGATCGCCGAGATTGAGATCATGAGCGGTGGCAAAAACATCGCGAAGGGCGGCAAAGCCACGCAATCGACGACGGGACACGGCGGCGACGCGAGTCGTGCGATGGATGGCGACAAGAATCGCAATTACGGCAAGGGCATGACTCACACGATCGAAAACAAGCCGAATCCGTGGTGGGAAGTCGATCTGGGCTCGGCGCAGGCGATTGACTCGATCAGCCTGTGGAGCCGTCAGGGCTTCCCGGAGCGTCTCGGCGGCTTCACGCTGAGTTTGCTCGATGATTCGCGCAAAGCAGTGTTTGAGGTCAAAAACGTCGCCGCTGGCGATTCGCTCAAGATTGATGTCAAAGGCGGTGGCAAGCTCGCTTACCTCGACTTTGACGGAAAACCCGGCAAACCCGCTGCGAAGGGCGGTGGTGGTCGTTCCGCCCCTCCGGCCGCGAAAGAGCCTGCGCTCGTGGACGTGCCTGCGGACTACAAAGACACGCTGCCATTCGCCTTCAGCAATGGCGACACCGTGGCGATCCTCGGCAACGGCCTGCCGGACCGCATGCAGCACGATGGCTGGATGGAGACCGTCCTGCAAAGCGCTCTGCCGGAGCAAAACGTGCGCTTCCGCAACATGAGCGCCAGCGGCGACCGCCCGAACTCCTTCCCGCGCAGCGGCGGGCACATGCACATGACGGATTACCTACGTCATGTGAAGCCGGATGTCGTGTTCGCCTTCTTCGGCTACAACGAGTCCTTTGAGAGCAAGCCGGACGACTTCAAAAAGCAGCTCGTTGATTTCGTGAAGTATGTGCGCGGCACGAAGCCGAACGGGAAGTCCTTCCCGCGCATCGTGCTCTTCAGTCCCATCGCGCATGAGGACACGAAGAATCCGAACGTGCCGAACGGCGCGGAGCACAATCCGCAACTCGAAGCCTACACGAAGGCCACCGAAGCTGCCGCGAAGGAAGCGGGCGTGGGCTTTGTCGATCTCTTCCATCCCTCGCTCGATCTTTTCAAAGCCGCCAAGGAGCCGCTGACGATCAATGGCGTGCATCTCAGCGCCGAAGGCAACCGCCAGCTCGCCGAAGTCATCGCGAAGGCCCTGCTCGGCAAAGAAGTCACCGCCTCCGCGTCGCTCGAAGAACTGCGTGAGGCTGTGATGGAGAAGGACGTGCATTGGAATGCCCGCTACCGTGCCCGCGATGGCAATGACGTGTGGGGCGGCCGCTCGACGCTCTCCTTTACCGATGGCCAGACCAACGCCGTGGTGCTCCAGCATGAGCTGACGATGCTCGACGTCATGACCGGCAATCGCGATGCCAAAGTGTGGGCGCGATCCAAAGGCGGCGATCTCAAAGTCGATGACAGCAACGTGCCAGCGCCTGTGCCGGTGGTCTCGAATGTCGGTGGCAAGTCGAAGTCCTCCAGCGCCCAAAAAGAAGGCCGCACGGAATACATCAGCGGCCAGGAAGCCATCAAGCACATGGCCGTTGATCCGCGCTTTGAAGTGAGCCTGTTTGCCGATGAAGCGCAGTTTCCGCAGCTCGTGAATCCCGTGCAGATGCAGGTCGATACCAAAGGCCGCCTCTGGGCCGCCGTGTGGCACACCTACCCGATGTGGGAGCCTCTCAAAGAGATGAAGGACGCCCTCGTCATCTGCCACGACGACAACAAGGACGGCAAAGCGGATCGCATCACCGAGTTCGCCCGTGTGCAGAATCCGCTCGGCTTTGAGTTCTGGAACGGCGGCGTCATCGTCACCTGCGCCCCCGACATCATCTTCCTCAAAGACACCGATGGCGACGATGTGGCCGATGTGCGCACGATCATGCTGCAAGGCGTCGATTTCGCCGACACGCACCACGGCGCGAACAATCTCGTCATGGGCCCCGATGGCGGCATCTACTGGCAGAGCGGCGTCTTCATGGTGCACAATCACGAGCACCCATGGGGCCCGTCGTTGCAGACCGGCACGAGCGCGATGTATCGCTTCGATCCGCGCCGCTTCACCATCGCGAAACACGCCGACAACTCGCCCAACCCGCACGGCATCAGCTTTGACACCTGGGGCTATCATTACGCCACCGACGGCACCGGCGGTCGTGCTTATCAAGTGCGCCCCGAGGGCAACGGCTTCAAAATGTACGAGCTGCTCAAGAAGGAAGTCCGCCCCGTCACCGCGAGCGAGATCGTCAGCAGCACGCACTTCCCGGACGACATGCAGGGCGACTTCCTCATCTGCAACGTCATCGGCTTTCTCGGTATCAAGCACTACGACCTCGCCCGCGACGGCGAGAAAGGCAGCGTGTGGGGCGAGCCAGCGGGCGCGGAACTCACCGTCAAGGTCACGCAGGCTGACGGCAGCATCACCGAGGACAAATCACGCGGCCTCATCATGAGCGGCGACAAAAACTTCCGCCCCAGCGATGCCGTCTTCGGCGCGGATGGCGCGCTCTACATCGCCGACTGGCACAACGTCATCATCGGCCACATGCAGCACAACGTGCGTGACCCGAACCGCGACCACAAACACGGCCGCATCTACCGCATGACCGCCAAAGGCCGCGA
>Ga0075163_10014217_pt1 | contig 10278 bp, 7 predicted proteins | sample JI1023141ADNA_FD_71478 | JGI IMG/M metagenome (GOLD analysis project Ga0075163, IMG submission 71478) | Wastewater effluent complex algal communities from Wisconsin, to seasonally profile nutrient transformation and Carbon sequestration -... | ecosystem: Engineered > WWTP > Effluent > Algae... | reverse complement strand
GAGCCATGCGGGGAAGGTGCGTCCGACGTGGCGGGCACGGGCGCTGGCATGGCGCGCGCTGCGGCTCCCGTTCCTGCTCGCCGAGGGTGCCGTGGTCCCGCTCGACTTCACCGGGCTCGGCAGCTCGCCCGAGCGGCTGATCCGGCACCTGCTCGGCGCGCATCACGACGTCAACCAGTTCGTCTACGATCTCGAAGTGCTGGGCGGGTACGGCAGGCTCGACCAGCTCCACGCGGCCGTCAGCCAGCTGATCGAGCGTGACGACGAGCGCTCGCGTTGGCTCCGCGACCTCACGGTGTTCGACGGCTATCACGAGAGCTTGCGGACGGCGGTCGAGCGCGCCCTGTCCGACGGTCCCGCGATGAGCGCCGCGGAGGCCGTCGATCCAGACATCTCGCTGCGTGCGTACCTCACGTGGTGCGCGCAGCAACCCACCACGCCGCGCGCGACCGTGACCGCGTGGCGCGCCGGTGGATTTCGCTTCGACTCGCCGCTCGAGGTCGCATGACGCTCGCCCGCGGCACGCCGATGACTCCCGCACACGCACGGACCTTGTCGTCCGACGAGCTCGCACGCGCGTTCGCGGGTGGCCACGCCTTCGATCCCTTCGCCGTCGCCGGCTGGATCTATCGGGGCACCAGCCTCGGCCTCCCGCGACTCGTCGAGCGGTTGTCGTGGATCAAGTTCGCGAAGGCGTTCCATCGCGAGGGCGAGGTCGTCCGTGGCTGGAACATCCGGATCGAGCAAGACGCGCTCGACCGCCCCTGGCGCCCGCGGCTGAAGCACGGCCGCGCCGTGACCTTCGGGCCGTTCGTCGTCACCACCCGAGCCGGGGTCCTGCTCGACTACGGGCTCGGCGGTGGGGCGATGCGCGTCCTGCGCGATCCCGTGATCGCCCTCGACGACCGCGCGGACGTGCTCCTCGGACGCTCGCTCCTGCAGCTCGGATCACGCTCGATCGCGACGCCCTCGTACTTCTTGCTCGAGCGCGATCAACGGGTCGTCGATCCTCGCCCGCCGGTTCGCCGATAAGACCTGCCACCACGGTCGGAACCACTTCCGGACGGCGCGTCTGATCGTACAAACCGGAGGGTGAACATGCTCGCGATCGTTCTCGCTGCGGTCCTGGGTGTCCTGACGTGGACGCTCCTCGAGTACGTGATCCATCGCTGGATGGGTCACGATCGCCGCTTCAAGCGAACCCCCTTCGGGGTCGAGCACGTCCGGCATCACGCGCAGGGCAACTACTTCGCACCGACGTGGAAGAAGCTCGTGTTCGCGACGTTGTTCGCGGCCGCCGTCACCCCAGCCGCGTGCGGGATCGCCGGCGTCGAGGCGGGGCTCGCCTATGTCGTCGGCCTCGTCGGGTTCTACGGCGTGTACGAGTGGCTGCATCGCCGCGAGCACACCCACGCCGGCTGGGGGCCGTACGGCCGGTGGGCGCGCCGCCACCACTTTCACCATCACTTCGTCGACGGCCGCGCCAACCACGGCGTGACGTCGCCGATCTGGGATGTCGTGTTCCGGACCTATCAGCAACCGGCGGCGAGCATCGCGGTGCCGCGGAAGCTGGTGATGCCGTGGCTGGTGGACGCCACGAACGCATCGGCGGGCCAACCCGCCTCTATCGCGATCCGCCCCGAGCACGCGGTGCGGTTCAGCCTGCGCTGATCGCGACCGGGCTCAGGCATCTGCCCAGGTTCTCGCGATGCCGATATCGACCTCGAGCGGGACGTCGAGCTGGTAGACGCCCTCCATCTCGAGCTTGATCGCCTGGCCGACGTGCTCTGCGATCTCCGGCGGCGCCTCGAACACGAGCTCGTCGTGGACGGTGAGCAGCATGGCCACCGGCCAGTTCTCCTTCGCGATCCGCTTGGCCACGGCGATCATCGCGAGCTTGATGATGTCCGCGCCGGCGCCCTGCATCGGCGTGTTCTGCGCGACGCGCTCGGCGGCGTGCCGCGCCTGCGGAGACTTCGACATCAAGTTCGGGATCGGCCGCCAGCGTCCGAGCAGCGTGCGCGATCCGCCCTGCGCGCGGGCGAGCGTGATCACGTCGTCCATGAACTTGTGGATCGTGGGGAACCGCTGGAAGTACTTCCGCGAGTACTCGGCCGCCTGGTTGCGGTTGATCTCGAGCGTGCGCGCGAGCCCGAAATCGGACTGGCCGTACGACAGGCCGTAGTTGACGGCCTTCGCGATCCGGCGCTGATCCTTGGTGACCTCGTCGCGCGGGACGTCGAACACCTCGGCCGCGGTCTCGGTGTGGATATCCACGCGATCGCGGAACGCGCGCGTCATCTTCTCGTCGCCCGACAGGTGCGCGAGGATCCGCAGCTCGATCTGCGAGTAGTCCGCCGCGATCAGCACGTGGCCCGGCGACGCGATGAAGCCGCGCCGGATCTCCATGCCGAGCTTCGTGCGGATCGGGATGTTCTGGAGGTTGGGATCCTGCGACGAGATCCGCCCGGTCTCCGCGACCACCTGGTTGAACGTGGTGTGGACGCGGCCGGTCTTGGGGTTGACCAGCGGCGGCAGCGCATCGAGGTACGTGCCCTTGAGCTTGCTGATCTCGCGATGCTCGAGGATCGGCGCGATCACCGCGTGCTGGTTGATCCGCTCCTCGAGCACCTCGGCCTCCGTCGACCAGCCGAGCTTGGTGCGGCGGACGCCCTTGGTCTCGAGCCCGAGCTTGTCGAACAGCAGCTCGCCGAGCTGCTTGGGCGAGCCGATGTTGAACTCCTGCCCCGCCGCCTTGAAGATGAACGACTCGAGCTCCGCCAGCTTCTCCGAGACCTGCTTGTCGAGCTTCTTGAAGTGCGGCACGTCGATGCAGATGCCGCGGCGCTCGATGTCCGCCAGCATCCGCGCGATCGGCAGCTCGAGATCGCGGTACAGCGGCAGCAGCTGGCTCTGCTCGAGACGGCTCGGCAGCTGCTCCGAGATCTGGAGCACCGCGTGCGTGATCGCCCCGGCCCACGGTGCCGCGCGCTCGACCGCGACGGGCTCGAGGCTGGTCTTCGCCTTGCCGGCGATCGTGGTGCGCGGTGGCAGCAGCACGCCGCCGAGCCGCTGCGCCATCGCCTCGCCGGGCTCGCACTCCGCGGTGCAATCGAGCAGGAACGCCGCGAGCATGGTGTCCTCGACGATGCCCTTGACCTCGAGCCCGCGATCGAGGAACGCGCGGTACACGGTCTTCGCATCGTGCGCGACCTTGTGCACGGTCTCGTCGCGCAGCAGCGCGTTGATCGGCTCGAGATCCGCGGCCAGCGGCGGCGCCGGCGCGCCGATGTAGCGATGGCCGAGCGGGAGGTACGCCGGCGCCTGCCCCGGCACCGCGATCACGATCGCCACCAACCCCGCCGTGTCCATCCGCGTGGGATCGAGCTCGACGGTGATCGCGAACTTCCCGGCCGCCCTCGCCGCCTTCGCCAGCTCGGCGATCGCATCTGGACGCAGCGTGATCTTGGTCTCCGGGGCCTGCTCCACCGCGATCGCGGTGGTCTCGGGCGCCGGGACGACGACCACGTCCTCGCCCGGCGGCATCCGCATCTTCACCTTCTCGACCAGGATCTGGAACTCGAGCTCGGTGAACAGCTGCAGCAACACGCCGAGATCCCAATCCGTGGCCACCAGCTGATCGAGCTCGAGCGGCAACGGCACGTTGCGCCGCAGCTCGACCAGCTGCCGCGAGATCTGGATCCGCTCGAGCTGCTCGGGATCGCCGAACGGCTGCTTGATCTGGATCCGCGGCACCACCGGGTTCTCCTTGATCAGATTCGCGAGCGTGCCGTACTTGTCGAGCAGCGCGGCCGCGGTCTTGTCGCCGACGCCGCGGATGCCCGGGACGTTGTCGCTGGTGTCGCCGACGAGCGCCAGGAAGTCCGGAATCTTCTCCGGCGGCACGCCCATCTTCTTGATCACCTCTTCGCGGGTGTACGTCTTCTGGTGGAGCGCATCGATCATCGACACGCCGTCCCCCACCATCTGCATGATGTCCTTGTCCGCGCTGTAGATGACGACTTCCCAGTCCCGCGCGCGCGCCGACTCCACGAGCGTGGCGATCACGTCATCCGCCTCGACGCCCGGCACCGTGATCACCGGCCAGCCCATCCCGCGGACGATCTGCGCGAAGTAGTCCATCTGGACCTGGAGCTCCTCGGGCGGCTCCTTCCGCGTGGCCTTGTAGGCGGGATACATCTCGCGGCGGAACGTGGGCACGCCGGTCTTGTCGTCGAACACCACGCAGATCCGCTTGGGATTGGCGTCCTCCTCCATCCGCATCAACATCCGCGTGAACACGTACAGCGCGCCGGTGGGCATGCCCTCGCTGGTCGACAGCCGCACCTCGCGGCGCTCGCCGCGCGAGATGTTCATCAGGCCGTAGTGGGCGCGGAAGATGTACCCGTGCCCGTCGACGATATAGAGACGCTCAGCCAAAGCGGGCGGACCATAGCGCCTCCCTCTGATCGTCCCAACCCACTCCCGGGAATTCCCTAGGCGAATCCAGCCCGATACCGCGCGATCACCTCGCGCTGTGCGTCGTTCAGCGTGACGCGGTCGAGTGCGGCCAACACAGCCGGGGTCGCGAACGTCGGTGCGAACACCCTCAGCAGATGCAGGTGCATCGGCAGCACCGCGAGGAGCGCTCGCTCACCGAGGTAGTCCAGCGCGTCCCCATGCCGGATCAGAAACAGCGGGTCGAGCTGTTCCCAGGTCTTGCCCTCGATCGCGCGCTGATACTCGTAGAGCTCGGCGTACTGCCAATCGTCATCGTCGAACACGTTCGCGATCGCGATCGGTGAAAACGCTGCCCGCAGCTCGTCGAGCCATGGGTCGTGCGTGAAGCTTCGCGTCGGTGCGAACGCGCCCCAGTACCGGTCGAGTGCTTGCTGCGGACGATCCCCCCAGCTCGGGTAGCGTTCGATCACGAGCTGGAGCGTGCGCGCCACGACCCGCCGTTGTTCCGGTGTCAGTCGATTTGCGAGCTGCTCGAACCTGCGTTGTTTGCGTGGCTTCGCGGTCGCCGGGTCCGGTGCGGTCAACTTCATCATCAGCAGGCCCCAGACGCCCGAGCCCATCGGATCTGCGACCGCCAGGTGGTGCAGATACATCGGCAGCCACGCGACGAGGCGATCGAGCGAGAGGAACGCGAGCACGTCGCTCCGCGCGATCAGGCGAGGGTCGACCTCGTCCCAGGTCTTGCCCGTCACCGCCCGCTCGCAGAGCTCCGCATCGGAATACCAGGCGAACGCGCCCTTCGCGTCGAGTGGCACCCGAGGAAACGCAGCGCGGAGCTCGTCGAGCAACATCGCTACTTCACTGCGACGCCGAAGATGTGCGTGGGCACCTTGGAACCAGGCTTGGATACCGAGACCGCAACACCACCGACGATCTGTGCGTGAACCCCGGCGACAAGACCGCCGGCATGCCGCTTGTCCACGGTCACAGGCTTGATCGTCGTGTCGACCCGCTTGGCCTGCGTTTGCGCGCACTCCTCGTAGTACACGGCGTTGCCGTGGATATCGAAGCGACGAAACCGGTTCGTGACAACAACCTTCGCGCACTCGGTCACCGTCTCGTAGGCCTTCTTGAACTCGACGAGAACCACAGTGTCCTGCTTCCGCACCGCGGCCACGATGCCGCTGGCACTGCCGTCAGCCGCACTGCGATAGTCGCCGCGCATCGCGAGAGGAAGAGGCATCCCGTCGACCTCGAACTTGCTCAGTGATGCCGTCCGCGGACCACGCTGGCCGGGCGTGTTGCCCATCGCGCGATCGAGAGCCTGGCCGATCTGCGTGTCTTTACCCTCGCATCCGACCAGCGCGTTCGCGGCGAGGTACCCCTGCGGCGTCGAGAGCATCGAGGTGAAGGGGCTGACACTTGCGGCTTCTGCGGCGGACACCTTCCCGAGTGCCGCGGCCACCGCAGGCCACGCTTTCTCCGAGCAACCGGAGGGCGACGAATTCGAGCTCTTGGCGCGCGCGTCGTCGAGGACGGAGACGAGCGCGAGTGCCGGATACGACGCGGACTTCCAGGTCTTGTGCATGTCGCGGGCAATCTCGAACTTGGTTCGCGCGGAGCGATCCGTCGAGAGCAACTGCTTCACCTTCGCTGCATGCGCCGCCAGCTTCGGCTGGAGATTCGCCCAGGTGATGCGAACCACCATGCGGTCGTACTGACTACGCGTCGTGTCGCCGCGCAACTCCGCGGCAAACTTCGATGCGTCGAGCGCATCGATATCGGGCTGACACGCCGCCCACTCGTCGACGGAGACCTCGCCCTCCCAGCTCGAATGGAGACACTGCTCGATGTACGCGACACGCCCGGCTTGCGACAGGGCGAACGCGTCCGCCATGTACGCTTTGCCACCCGCCTGCAGTGCGAAGGCCTTGACGTCACCCGTCTTCATCGACAGCAGCGCGAACTGCTCGACCGGACCAGTAGCCGACCACGCCAGGTCTTCCGCGGGTTCCACCCGCGCGGTGTTGCGCACCGAATAGGGGACCTCTGCCCACGCCGGCGCATCGCTCGCCCAGTCCGCCTCGCTCATCACGAGTCGCTGCATCCAGTACTGACGGCGTGCCTCTAGCTGGGTGCGCTTCGCCTTGGCGTCGCCATCGGGATGACAGATGTGCTGGATGAGCGCGGGCACGGCGCGATCGGGCTCCTCGTCGGTCAGCGCGCGTTCGAGAATGTCTCGGCCCGGCCTGACCTGACTGCACCACGGAGCTCCGGCCGGCGCCGGGCCGGCATACGTCGATCGCGTTGCACCGGTTCGCTTCGACGGTGCCGACGGAGTTGTCTCGATCGTCTCGGTGGACGGCGCGGTCTGCGTACGTTGGGTCAGGTACCCGCTATTCGACGACGTGGTGAGCGACGGCAGGTTCAACTTGGAGGTCAACGAGCAGCCCATCAGAGCGAGGGCACAGATCGAGAAGGTCCGCATTCAGAGTCTCCCTTTGCAGCCACGGCTGCGGTGTGGCGGCCTCCTTCGCCCTCACCTCCTCCAAGTTGCGAACGATCTCGTCCGATCTCCGAAGCCCTGGGATTCGAGTAGGATGCGCGCGATGCGTTTTCTCCTGCTCGGCTTCTCTCTCTCGTTCGTCATCGCCTGCGTCACGAGCAGTGGCGGTGGCGGCACCAACCCCGGCCCCCGCCCCCGTCCCGCGCCCGTCGATCACACGGGTCACACCGGTCACACGGGCGGCGATCACACGCCGACCCCGAAGCGCGACCCGAAGCCGGCAGGCGCGCAGTGCCAGGCCTCCGCCGAGTGCGAGTCCGGCATCTGCGAAGGCGAAGGCTGCGGCGACACCGGCGGCACCTGCGCGCCGGCCCAGCGCGCGTGCACGCGAGATCTGCGCCAGTACTGCGGCTGCGACGGCAAGACGTTCCAGGCGTCGGGCAGCTGCCCCGGTCAGCGGTTCAGCGCGCGCGCCGCGTGCCCGTGATCAGCCTGATCAGCTCTCTGCGAGCACGATGATCTTGTCCTCGCCGTCGAGCTCGAGCTGCGCCTTCTTCGGCGGGTTGATCACCACGCCGAACGCCGCGGCCTGATCATTGGAGAGCCGCGCCAGCCGGTAGCCGATCGCGATCTCCGTACGGCGCAGCGCGGCCTCGGCGAGCACGCCGAACGTGTGGCGCCCCGGCTTCACGTAGTCGCTCGCGGGCTTGAGATAGATCTCGTAGCCCTGCGACGAGAACAGCTCCTCGAACACGCGGACGAGGTGCGGGTTCTCGGCGACCTGCGAGACCATCAGCGACACCAGCGTGTTGCTGACGATGAAGTCGTCGGCCTCGGCGACGCTCGCGAGGTCGCGGTTGCCGATGTCGAGGATCTCCGACGTGATCGGCACGCGCTTGTCGGCGATCCGCACGAGATCGCGAAGGTGGAGCAGCGTGACCATGGTGCGCGCGTCGGCCATCTCCTGCGTGCGCCCGACGGTCTCGGAGAGCGCGAGCACGTGATCGAACGAGGTGACGTCGAGCCCATCGAGCACGCCACGGTCCGTGAGATCGCCGGCCCTCGCCTGGACCTTGAGGTTGGTCAGCTCGGGCACCGCGGCCTCGGTCTCGCCGACCACCACGACGTCGCTGCCCGGCGCGCAGTACGAGTCGAGCTCGCGCAGCACGTTGGCGAGCCGCGGTCCGGTGCCGAGGACGAGCGTGCGATCGGGCGCCGGCGCGCGGGTGGGACGGCGGGTGACCAGCGAGGTCTCCTCGACCTTGGGAGGCGAGCCGTCGAGCACCAGCGTGTCGTCGTCCTCGCTGATCGCGATCACGCGATCACCCGGCCCGAAGATCCGGTCGAACGGCGGCGGCACCAACGTGACGCCCTCGATCGTCAGCACGCCGATCAGCGACGAGCTGCCGTAGCGGTGGATCGCGTCGCGGAAGGTCGCGCCCGCGAGCTTGGGCTCGGCGTGGACGTAGATCTCGTTGCCCGCGAAGTCGAGCAATTCGGTGTAGACCGAGGACAGGCCGGATTGCCGGCCTGTCTGGACGAGCAGCCGGCTGATCAGCGGCGTCGCCAGGATCAGGGCGGCGTGCTCGCCGGCGACCATCCGCGCGACCCGCTCCGAGCGCGCGTCGAAGATCTCGGCGACGACGTGGAGCTTGGTCTTCGGCGCGGACTTGCTGAGCGCGAGCAGGGTCTTGAGCACCACGGTGTCGCTCTCGTGGGCCGCCATCGGCGAGCCATCGGCGGTGACCTCGGGCGCGAGCACGATCACCGCGCGCGACGCCGCGAGGTTGACCAGCTGGAGATCGTCGCTCGACATCGGATTGCCGGTGCGGGTGACCACGCGGAGGCGCGCCTTGCCGGTGGCCTCGTCGGCCTCGGAGTCCATGTCGACCTTGTCGCGGTTCGCGAGGATCACGACGCACGCGTTGCGCACGTTCTTGTTGGCCTCCACCAGCTCGGAGAGCAGCGTGTGGATCTTCGGCGTCCAGCCGAGGATCACGGTGTGGTTCTTCTCGATCACCACGCTGCGACCGCGCCGCAGGCTCTCGAGCAGCTGCCCGAAGCCGTTGTTGAGCACGCCGATCAAGGCCGACAGCACGAAGATGCCGCCGAGCGTGACGAACAACATGATGGAGAGGAACGTCCAGCTGCTCGTGTTGTCCCCGCCGAGCGTGCCGGCGTCCATCGAGTGCATCAGCGCCTTCCAGGTCACCACACCGAACGAGTCGGAGTCGTCGCCATCTACCGGCACGACATCGAACACGAAGATCGCGGCGGCGGTGATCAGGACGAGGAGCAGCGTGATGATCGCGAGCAGCAGGATCTGTGCGAGGACGCCGCGCGACATCAGGTTGTCGAAGCGGTAGCGGAGATGACGACGGAAGCTCATGGGCTGGGGCGGAAGCTACGCCCGATGACCGACCCCGGAAACGTTTCGTGGCAAGATGCCGGGCATGCACCGCATCGTCGTCGACGCCATGGGAGGCGACCTCGCCCCGGACGAGATCGTCCAGGGCGCGGCCGAGGCCTCGCTACAGCTCGGCAATGTGGAGCTGATCCTGGTCGGCGATGCCGCCGTGCTCGGGCGCAAGCTCCCCCAGCTCCGCCACGACGGCGCCCGCGTCCGCGTCCACCACGCGCCGACGTTCGTCGAGATGGACGAGAAGCCCGCCGAGGCGCTGGCCGGGAAGCCCGAGGCCTCGATCATCGTCGCGGCCGATCTCGTCGCGCGCGGGGAAGGCGATGCCCTGGTCTCCGCCGGCAACACCGGGGCGAGCGTGCTCGCGTGCGCGCGCCGCTGGCAGTTGCTCGAGGGCGTGTCCAAGGCCGCCCTCGCCGCCGTCTATCCCACCGAGCTGCGCCGCGGCGAGAAGGACGATCCGTTCTCGCTGATCCTCGATGTCGGCGCGACCGTCGATGTCACCGCCGAGGATCTCGTCGGGTTCGCGGTGATGGGCTCGGCGTACGCGAAGCTGGTATCGAACAACCGCCGGCCGCGGGTCGCCCTGCTGTCGAACGGCACCGAGGCGAACAAGGGGCCGTCCAACGTGGTCGCCGCGCACGCCGCGCTGGTCGAGACCACCGAGCTCAACTTCATCGGCAACATCGAGGGCCTCGATATCCCGCGCGGCGTCGCCGACGTCGTGGTGACCTCGGGGTTCGTCGGCAACGTCGTGCTCAAGATGCTCGAGGGCGTCTCCGAGACGGTGGTGCGGCTCGCGCGGTACGCCCACAAGGAGCGGCTCGCGTGGCGGCTCGGGCTGGTCGCGCTGAGCTCCGCGATCGATCAACTCAAGTCGATCACGGACTGG
>Ga0075163_10014216_pt1 | contig 10279 bp, 5 predicted proteins | sample JI1023141ADNA_FD_71478 | JGI IMG/M metagenome (GOLD analysis project Ga0075163, IMG submission 71478) | Wastewater effluent complex algal communities from Wisconsin, to seasonally profile nutrient transformation and Carbon sequestration -... | ecosystem: Engineered > WWTP > Effluent > Algae... | reverse complement strand
ACGCGGGCCGCGGGGTGTACTCGGACCCGGCGTTTTACGTCGACGGCAAGCAGGTGGCCGCCTGCTTCGCGCCGTACCTGCGGCGGGCGATCGACGGGGCGCTGGCCCGCTCGGGGCTGGGGCTCGGCGACATCCGGCGGTTTTACCTGCATCAGGCCAACAAGCGGGTGCTCGAGGCGTTCATCGATCAGGCCGGCATCCCGCGCGAGCGGGTGGCGATGCACATGGAGCGCTACGGCAACATCACCAGCGGGGGCACGCTGGTGCTGCTGGCGGAGGACCTGGCGGCCGGGCGGGTCGAGCTCGGCAGCGGCGAGCCGATCTTGATGGCGGCGATCGGGGCGGGGGCGCAGTGTGCGGCGCATGTGATCCGGCTGTGAAGATTCGCCGGGCGCGGGGAGCGTCGGTGGGGTGATTTGCCGGGGCGCGGGGTCTGTCGGCAGCGTCGGTGGGGTGATTGTGTGGGCGCGTGATGGAATCGTCGGTGTGAAGATTGGCGTGATGCGAATGGAGGACACGATGGACGGGCATGAACGAGGGCTGGAGGCGGCGCGCAGCTTCGCCGCGGAGGAGCTGGCGGGGTCGCTGGCGGCGCGCGAGCGGGCGAGCTGCCCGGACGCGGGGGTGTTTCGCCGGCTGGGGGCGGCGGGGCTGCTGGGGGCCGCGCTGCCGCGGCGCCACGGCGGGGCCGGGGGCTCGGCGCAGTCGCTGTGTGCGGCGGCGATCGGGCTCGGCGAGGGCGGCGGGGACGGCGGGCTGGCGCTGGCGTGGGCGGGTCACACGCTGGGCTGCGCGGCGCCGATCTGGGAGCTGGGGGACGAGCGGCAGCGCCGGCGTCACCTGCCGGGGCTGGCCGCGGGGACGCGGGTCGGGGCGTTCGCCCACGAGGAGCGGCCGCGGCCGGGCGACCCGGTGGGGGTGCAGGTGCAGGCGCAGCGGTGCGACCGCGGGTGGCGGCTGACGGGGCGCAAGACCTGGGTGGTCAACGCGCCGATCGCCGAGGTCTTCGTGGTCACGGCGTGTGTCGATCCGACGCGCAAGGCGGCGGGGGTGGCGAGCTTCATCGTCGAGCGCGGGGCGCCGGGCTGCCACGTGGGGCCGCGGCTGGCGACCACGGGGGTGCCGACCGCCGCGATCGCGGATCTCGTGCTCGACGGCTGCGAGGTCGGGCCGGCGGGGCTGCTGGGCGGGGCGGACGGCGGGCTGCTGCGCACCTGCGCGGCGGTCCGGCGCTGGCAGCGGGCGTGCGGGCTGGCGCCGTGGCTGGGGCTGGTGCGCGCGGCGCTGACCCACACGCTGGCGCACGCCCGCGAGTTCGTGCGCCTGGGGGCGCCGCTGGCCAGCTCGCAGGCGCTGCGGGCCCGGGTGGCGGACATGCGGATCCAGGTCGCGCTGTGCGAGCACATGCAGGCGCGGGCGGCGTGGCTGCTCGACCACGCGGGGCCGGAGGCGGGGCGCGAGCTGGCGATCGCGCACCTGTTCCTCGGCGAGCGGGTGGCGGCGATCGTGGCGGCGGCGGCCGAGCTGTGCGCCCCGCAGGCGCTCGAGCGCGGGCACCCGATCGCGCGCCTGGTCCGCGACGTGCCGTTCGCCGGGCGCCTCGACGTCGGGCCGGACCTGCTGCGATCGATCATCGCGGGGTCGCTGCTCGGGCTCGGGTGAATGCGCCGGGGGCGGCGAATGGGACGTGCGAGGCATCGGGCGGCGAATGATCGGACGATGAACGATGCGGCGGGTGTGATGAATGTCCGCGAATGGCAGGACGATGAATGGGGGCATGATGGCGTTGGACAATGTCGTGAGGATGACGGAGGTCGCGGGCGGGCGGTGGTGCGAGCGGATCGCGGCGCGGGCCGCCGCGGTGGATCGCGGCGAGGGCGGGGCGGACGAGAGCTGGCGCGACGTGGCGGAGGGCGGGTATCTGCGGCTGTTCCACGCGCGGCGCTGGGGCGGGAGCGAGGCCGACGGGGCGACCTGGGCGCGGGCGATGGAGGCGCTGGCGCGGGCGTGCGCGGGGACCTTCTGGGCGGCGTCGGTGTCGACGATCCTGTGCGGGAAGCTGCTGCAGGACGTGGCCGGGCCGGCCGCGCAGGCGCGGTGGTTGCCGGGGATCGTGGCCGGCGAGCGGATCGGCTGCTTCGCGGCGACCGAGCGCGGGGCGGGCAGCGACCCGGGGTCGTATCGCACGACGCTGCGCGAGAGCGGCCGCGGGTACGTGCTGTGCGGGGAGAAGACGCGGATCAGCAACGCGTGCAGCGCCGACGTGGCGGTCGTGCTGGCGCGCCGCGAGCGGGCGGAGGACCCGCGCCTGGCCTACGCGATCGTCGATCTGCGCGGGCCGGGGATCGTCCGGCGCGAGCTGGCGAAGACGGGGCTGCAGGCGATGTCGTGGGGGACGATCGAGTTCGTGGAGGTGGCGCTGACGGAGGAGTGCGTGGTGCTGGACGCGAGCCTGGAGGGGGCGCTGCGCTCGGTGGAGTGGGGCCAGCTGATCCAGGCGATGAGCGGGCTCGGGCTGGCGGGGGCGGCGATCGAGGCGTGCCGCGAGCATGCGCGCGAGCGGCACGCGTTCGGGCGGCCGATCGCCCACCTCGAGGTGGTGCACGCGCGCCTGGCCGCGATGTACGCGGAGCTGACGGCGGCGCGGCTGCTGGTGTCCGCGGCGGCGCGCGGGAAGGCCGAGGGGCGGCCGGTCCGCGAGGCGGTGATGATGGCGAAGATCCACGCGAGCGAGCTGGCGGTGCGGGTCACGGAGCTGGCGCTGCGCAGCCTCGGCGGGGCGGGCTTCGGCAAGGATCACGCGGCCGAGCGCCTGCACCGCGACAGCCTGGCGAACGGGCCCGCGGGGCTGCCGAACGACCGCCTGCGCGAGCTGCTGGTGGCGCCGCTGCTCGGGGTCGATGCGTGGCGCTATCCGGCGTTCGACGGGCTGCGGCCGGCCGGGCTGGCGCTCGAGGACGCGGGCTGAGGCGGTCAGTGCGTGCTGGCCGGGCAGGCGGGTGGTCGATAGACTGCGCGTCCGATGGCTTTTCGAAGGTCCGGGGCGCGCTCGTGGTTGGTGTTGGGGTGCTTGGTGGCGTGCTCACCGGAGGTGACGCCGCCGGCGACCGTGCCGGTGCAGCCCGCGGTCGAAGCGGGTGCGGTGCCGAAGCCGGTAGCGAATGCGGCGACTCCCGAGGTGGTGGCGGCGGACACGAATGCGGTGGACACGAAGGCGGTGCCGGCCGAGCCGGCGCAGCCGGGTGGTTCGGGCGACGCGGCGCGGGCGCTGGCGAAGCAGGGTGACTGGGCGGGCGCCAGCAAGGCGTTCGCCGAGGCGGTGGCGGCGGCGCCGGGCGACGCTCGGCTGGTGGCGGAGCTCGGGTGGGCCGAGTTCAACGCGGGGGACCTGGCCAACGCGCGTGTGCATACGAATGCGGCGCTTGAAAAAATTACCGAGGCGCCGCGGCGGGGTGCGGTGCTTTATAACCTCGGGCGGATCCTCGAGGCGGAGGGGCAGCCGGGGCCGGCGGGCGATGCGTATCGCGAGTCGTTGAAGCTGCGGCCCAACAAGGTCGTGCAGGCGCGCTTGAAGCAGCTGCCGGCGGCGGCGGGCGCACAGGAGGTCGCGGACGCTCCGGCCGAGCTCGGAGCGTGTGCGACGTGGCGGCCGAAGGCGAAGCTGTGCGGGTGCTTCCCGGAGGCCGGGGCGGGCTGCAAGGTGCAGCCGTTCAAGCTGCTCGCGGACGCCGGGCTGTTCACGCTGCAGGTCGACGACGAGTTCGGCGGCAGTCAGCACTACCTGATCGAGGGCGGGGACCAGGGGTATGCGGCGGTCGGCATGCTCGGCTACGAGCATGCATTTCACTGGCTGCGCGGCGAGAAGATCATTTTGCAGGATGGGCGCGAGCTGCTGCGCGTCGATGTCGATCAGCAGGAGGTCGAGCAGGACAACAGCGACGACTCGGTGTACCGGGTGATCACCGAGTCGGCGAACCTGTGCGTGCGTACGCCTGGCTCGGGCAAGCCGGCGCAGTGTCTGCTCGAGGTGCCGCTGCGGGTCGAGATGCGGCACGAGAAGCTGCGCGACCTTGGCCAGCCGGCTCCGCCGGCCAAGGTCCGGACGGTGCGCTTCGAGCTGAAGATCGACCCGGAAGGGTTTGTCGACGTCAAGCAGCTCGACGGGCCGGCCAGCGTGATCAAGGACCGGCAGCTCGAGCGCTGGGTCGACGGGCGCAAGGTACCGATCGCGCGCGAGGAGTAGCTTCAGGGCATCGGTGACGGCGCCGCTGCTCGGGGTCGATGCGTGGCGCTATCCGGCGTTCGCCGGGCTGCGGCCGGCCGGGCTGGCGCTCGAGGAGGCGGGCTGAGGTGGGGTCGTGGGTGGCGAGCGCATGACGCCCTCGTCGGGGTCGGGGGTGCGGGCGTGGCGGGCCTCGCAGGCGGCGTGGGTGGTGCGGGCGAGCTCGGCGTCCTCGAGCAGCAGGAGCTCGCGGTCGCGGGGACGCAGGCAGCTGGTGGTGGCGGCGCGCAGGCGGGCCTGGAGGGCGTCGGGGTCCTGGCGGGCGTCGAGGTCGGGGCGCCACAGGCGGACGGTGGCGTCGGCGAGGGCGAGGCGGATCTGGGCGCCGTCGCCGGTGAACTGGGCGTCGAGGACGGCGACGCCGGGGGCGAAGATGTCGCCGGGGAGGCCGCTGTCGCCGGCCCAGACGCGGGCGGTGCCGTCGTTGGAGGCGCTGACGAGGTGGCGGCCGTCGGGGCTCCAGGCGACCGTGGCGACCTCGTCGCGGTGGCCGCGGAGCACCCGCGGCGGGGTGAGGCCGTCGGGCTGCCAGATCCTCGCGGTGCCGTCCTCGGAGGCGGTGGCGATCTGGGCGCCGTCGGGGCTCCACGCGGCGTCGTACAGGGCCCCGCGGTGGCCGGCGAGGATGATCGGCGCGGCCCGGCCGGTGGGGTCCCAGACGCGGGCGGTGGCGTCGGGGGAGCTGGTCAGCACGCGCGCGCCGTCGGGGCTCCAGGCGACCGTCTTGGCCCCGCGGGCGTGCTCGGTGAACACGTGGCTGGCCGTGAGCTCGTGCGGCTGGCTGTCTGAAAGGACAGGTCCGATCGGCCAGATGCGGACGCTGCGGTCGTTGCCGATGGTCGCGAGGGTGGCGCCGTCGGGGCTCCACGCGGCGTCCCACACGAGCGGGCGGAGGTGGCCGACGAGGGTGATCGGCGGGCGCTCGCCGTCGAGGTCCCAGACGCGGGCGGTGCGGTCGTAGCCGGTGCTGACGAGGTGGCGGCCGTCGGGGCTGGGGGCCACGCGCCAGCCCCCGCGCGGGTGGACGCCGACCTGGCGCGGGGGGCCGTGCGGGAGCTCGACGCGCCACACGGCCTCCTCGTTGACGAAGAAGCCGCGGGTCAGCGCCGGGTCGAGCTCGAGGTCGAAGAGCGGGGGGGCGCCGAGCTGGATCGTGGTCGGCGGCGCGGTGCCCTCGCAGGCCCACTGCCGCAGGGCGCCGTCGCGGCCGAGGGCGGCGACGCGGCCGACGTCGCAGCCGCCGAAGGCCTGCTCGACGCCGCCGGGCGGGGCGCGAAACAGGCGGTCGTCGCCGAGGCCTCGCAGGTCCCAGACGCGGGCCTCGGCGTCGTCGGCGTGGGTCAGGAGGTGGGCGCTGTCGCGGCTGAAGCTGGCGCCCTGCAGCGCGCCGAGGTGGCCGTGCAGGGCGTGCACGCGGTGGTGATCGTCGCGGCGCCACAGGCGGACGGCGTCGTCGCCGAGGGTGGCCAGCCAGCGGCCGTCGGGGCTGTAGCGGACGCCGTGGACCGGGCCGGTGTGGTCGATGCGGGCGAGCTCGCGGGCGCTCTCGGGGTCCCACAGGCGCACGCTGCCGTCGCCGCTGCTGGTGGCGAGCTCGCGGCCGTCGGGGCTGAGGACGGCGGCGGTGATCGTGTCGGTGTGGCCGGGCAGCGGGCGGCGCCGCGGGGCGGCGGCGCCGGACCACAGCTCGACGCCGGCCTCGGAGGCGGCGACGATGCTGCCGTCGGCGGCGAGGTGGAGGTCGGTGATCAGGTCGCCGAGGCGGGGGAGGGCGCGCGTGGGGCCGCCGTCGAGGCGCCACTCGCGGACGTCGCCGTCGCCGTCGCCGGTGACGAGGCGCTGGCCGGTGGGGTCGAAGGCGAGCGCGTAGACGCGGCGGTCGTGGCTGCCGGGGCTGGCGAGCAGGCGCCCGTCGGCGAGCTGCCACAGGCGCACGGCGCCGGTGCTGTCGACGGTGGCGAGGCGCTGGCCGTCGGCGGTGAAGGCGGCCTGCTGGGTCTCGGCGGGGCCGGGCAGGGCGGCGATCGGGACGACGGGCTCGCCGGGCGGCGCGTCCCAGACGCGGGCGACGAGGTCGCCGACGGTGACGAAGCGGCGGCGATCGGGGTGGACGACCACGTGGTCGACGGGCAGGTCGTGGGCGAGCACCTGCGGGTCGCCGACGCCGTCGCGCCGCCACACGCGGGCGCTGCGGTCGGCCGAGACGGTGACGACGCGGGCGTCGTCGGGGTCGATGAAGGCGGCGTCCTGGACCATGTGGCTGTGCCCGCGCAGCACGGCGGCGCTGATCGGGGCGGCCAGGGCGGCGCGGGCGTGTTGGGTCCACTCGGGGGTGTCGGCGGGGGCCTCGACCTCCTGCAGCAGCAGCGCGGCGCGGGTCGGGTCGCGGTCGATCTGCTGCAGCGCCGCCATGCGCAGCAGGTCGCGCGCGCGGGTGGCCTCGCGGGTGGCGCGGGCGAGGGCCTGGTCGCGCTCGTCGCTGACGGCGTCGGCGCGGCGGGTCGCGAGGGTGGCCTGGTGGGTGGCGTCGGCGGCCCGCTGCTGGCCGGCGAGGGTGGTGTAGACGAGGCCGACGAGGGTGACGGTGAGCAGCAGGGCGGCGCCGGCGAGCGCGAGGCGGCGGCGGCGACGGGTCGCGGGGTCGTCGCTGAGGACGGCGAGCAGGGCCGGCAGCGAGGGCCAGCGGCGGTCCGGGTCGACGGCGAGGCCGCGCACGAGCGCCTGCTGCAGCCAGGCGGGCACGCGGGCGCCGACGGGTGGGCGCGGGGGGTCGCGCTCGATCGCCTCGGCGAGCGCGCCGAGGGTGTCGCCGGCGAAGGGACGCTGGCCGTGCAGGGCCTCCCACAGGGCGACGCAGAAGCTGAACTGATCGGTGCGCGCGTCGGTCGGTCGGCCCGCGTGCTGCTCGGGGGACATGTACGCGGGGGTGCCCATGACCCCGCGGGTGGCCGTGAGGGTGGTGGCGAGCAGCGGTCCGTGCACGTGGCTGCTGGCGGGGGTGGGCTCGTCGTCGCCGAGGCCGCGGGCGAGGCCGAAGTCGCCGACGCGGGCGACGCCGTCGGCGTCGACGAGCACGTTCTCGGGCTTGAAGTCGCGGTGGACCAGGCCGGCCTGGTGGGCGGCCGCCAGCCCGCGCCCGGCCTGCACGAACATGGCCACGGTGGCGCGCCAGTCGGCGACGGCGGCCGGGTCGCGGCGCGCGAGCCAGGCCGCGAGCGAGCCGCCGCGGACGTACTCCATGGCGAGGAACAGCGCGCCCTCGCTGGCGCCGACCTCGTAGATCTGCAGCACGTTGGGGTGCGAGAGCCGGGCCATGGCCTGGGCCTCGCGGCGCATGCGGGCGGCGGTGTCGGGGTGCGGGACGCCGAGGCCGCGGATCAACTTGACGGCGACCCGGCGGTCGAGCTGATTGTCGTAGGCGAGGTAGACCACGCCCATGCCGCCGGCGCCGATCCGGCGCAGGACGATGAAGCGGCCGATCTGGGCGACACGCACCGGGACGTCGTCGTCGGGCTCGTGGGCGTGGCCGGAGACGGTGCGCTCGGTGTCGTGGGCGGCGCTGGCGGGGCGACCCGGCGGGCTGGCGCCGGGGAGCGTGGTGGTGTTGGGGGCGCTCACGGGGCCTTGAACTTGAGGCGAAGCAGGCGCGGCACAACGCGGACGTTGCTCTCCCGGAAGCGCTTGCGGGCGAACAGAGCCTCGACCTCGGCGCTGCAATTCGCCACGGGGCCGTGGTTCGGGAAGTCACCCCGGTGCTCGAGGGTCAGCGCGCCGCCGATGCCGACGATGACCGCAAAATCGATCGTCCATCCGAGGGCGAATTGCTTGCACGCGGCCGGCGGCGAGGCCACGACGGCGCGACCCCAGCGCTCGAGGTCCTGCAGGGCGGGCTTGCTCGTGGGGGCGGTCGGCGCGGGAGGGGGGGCGGGGGCGACCGGAGATGGTGGCGGGATGGGTGGTGTGGCGATGGGTGGTGTGGCGATGGGTGGTGTGGCGATGGGTGGTGTCGGGATCGGCGGTGTGGAGCTTGCGGGCGGCTGGATCGACGGTGTGGAGCTTGGCTGCGGAGGGAGCTGTGGGTCGGCCGGTGGCGGGGCTGCGGGTTCGGCGGCGTCGCTGCGCAGCCACTGGACGGCGACGAGGGGGACCGCGACGACCACGAGGGCGGCGAGGGCGAGTAGCGAGCGGGCGGCGGGTGGGCGGCGGGGCGGCGAGGCGGGCCGGCGCAGCTGGACGCGCGCGACATGGGGGCGCGGCGCGGGCGTCGGCGGGGCGAGGCTGGTGGGGGACGGGGCGGGGCTGGCGGCGAGGCTGGCGGCCAGGGTGGCGGCGTAGGCGGTGTCGCGGTGCGAGGGGGGCAGGGTGCTGCCGCGTGGGCCGACCGGTGGGGGCAGGTGGCGGACGGCCGCGATCGCGGCCGCGAGCTCGGCGACCGAGGCGAAGCGCTGCTCGGGTCGGCGGCGCATCGCCGTGGTGACGAGCGCCTCGAGCTCGGGCCCGAGCTCGGCCTCGGGGCACAGGGCGGCCATCGCGGGCGGGTCCTCGCTGACGATCTTGGCCTGCATCAGCCAGGCGTTGGTGGCCTCGAAGGGCTGATAGCCGGTCAGCATCTCGTACATGATCACGCCGAGTGCGTAGATATCGATGCGATGGTCACCGCCCTGTCCGGCGGCCTGTTCGGGGGACATGTACGCCGCGGTGCCGAGCGCCTGGCCCATCTCGGTCAGCTTGCCGGTCCCGGGCACCGTCATGTGAGCGACGCCGAAGTCGAGCAGCTTGATGAAGTCCGGGTCGTCGCCGACCTGCACGCGGAAGCAGTTCTCGGGCTTGAGGTCGCGGTGGACGATGCCGGCCGCGTGCGCGCCGGCCAGCGCGGCGCAGATCTGCAGCGCGAAGTGGCGGACCCGCGGCCAGGGCAGGCGGCCGGCGCGGGTGAGGGTCGCGGCCAGGTCCTCGCCCTGCAGCCACTCCATCGCGTAGAAGCCGGAGCCGTCGGGGAGGCAGCCGAGGTCCATCACCTTGACGATGTGTGGGTTGCGCTCGCCGAGCTGCGACGCAATCCTCGCCTCGCGCAGGAATCGCTCGCGGGCCGTCGCGCTCGCGCACAGCTCGCTGCGCAGCACCTTGACGGCGCAGCGGCTGCCGAGGCCGAGGTGCTGGGCGACGTAGACCGTGCCCATGCCGCCCTCGCCGAGGCGCGAGAGGATCCGGTAGCGGCCCTCGAGCTCGGTGCCGACGAGGTCTCCCCGACTGTGCATCCGCGGCCGACTATAACCGAGGGCACGTGGCGCTCACAGGGCCGCGACCTCGTGATATCGTGGCCTGGCGTGCTCCTCGGCGGGTCCCGGTGTTTTCGTGGCGTGGTGCCGTGTCCTCGAAGTACGGGCCTGGCTTCTCGCGGCGCGGGCCGCCGCCTGGCGGTGGGTGTGGTCACGATGCTCGCGCTGGCGACCGCCACGGTCCACGCCGCGCCGTTGACGGACCGCGCCGATGCGGAGGGCGAGCGCCTCGTGACCCAGGCCGACGAGATCGAGGCCACCCGGCCGCGCGGAGCTGCGGAGCTGCTGAGCCAGGCGGCGGAGTCGTGGGCCAGCATTCTCGCCGCCAGGCCCGAGGCGCGGGAGCACCAGCAGCTGCGCGAGTCGGCGTACTGCAAGGCCAGCAAGGCGCTGCTGCGGGCCCACGCGCTCGACCCCGGGCCGGCGCTGGTCGACCGCGGCGTCGAGCTCAGCCGGGCCTACCTCGCGGCGCTCGACCGGGTGTACGGCGCCACGGCGCCGGCGCCGGCGTACTGTGAGCCGGAGAAGCAGGCGGCCGAGTTCGCGCGTCTGCGCCCGGAGCCCGAGCCTGAGGCGGTCCTGGTCGAGCCGCCGGCGCCGGCGCTGATGGAGCCCGAGCCGGCGAAGCCGCGACGCTGGCCGGTGATCGGGATGTGGACGGCGCTCGGGCTCACGGTGGGCTTCGGTGCGGCGGCGCTGGGGACCGCGATTCCGCTGC
>Ga0075163_10014215_pt1 | contig 10280 bp, 5 predicted proteins | sample JI1023141ADNA_FD_71478 | JGI IMG/M metagenome (GOLD analysis project Ga0075163, IMG submission 71478) | Wastewater effluent complex algal communities from Wisconsin, to seasonally profile nutrient transformation and Carbon sequestration -... | ecosystem: Engineered > WWTP > Effluent > Algae... | reverse complement strand
TGCTGCACAAGCGCCCCAGCTCGGCCGCCCGCCGAAGGTGGCGCACGATGTCGAGGCCGGCCTTCACCAGCCCCCCCAGGGTGCCCTCGCTGCCGGGGGTGCCGGTGTAGAGCAAGATGCCCGCCCGCTCCTTCTCCGGGTCGGTGCTCGCGTGGCAATACAGGCGCTCGCGAATGGCCGTCGCCGGGTAGCCACACTCCAGCGAGATGGCCTGGATGAGCAGGTGGGCCAGGCTGTGCAGCATCACCAGCCGGGTACCGGGAAACTCCATCTCGCTGCCGTACCGCTGGTTGTGCTTCAAGTAGCCCTGAGTGAAGTGCTTGCCTTGCTCCACGACCGCGGGCAGCGTCTCCCAGGCCCGCACCGCCTGGATGTTGAACCCCAGGAAGATGCCCTCCCCGAAGATCTCGACCGCCGGCACCCAGTTCTGGAGCAAGCCAAGACGCGCCGAGCTCACCGACTCGCCGAAATCCCCTTCGGCATCGGGGGCTTGCACGTCGATGCGGGTGAAGCCGATCTGGGCGCGCACCTCAGTGAGGCTGTGTACCAACACCACGCGCTCCAGGAAGGCGGGCAGCTCGAGCTGGGCCCTGCGCGGCCACCAGCGCTCGCCGCGGGGCGGACCCTCCCCCGGTTTGGCCACCTCGGCCTGATAGAGCGCCCGCCACTCGGTCTCGCGGGTAGGGGGCACCGGCGTCGGCAAGCCCTTCTGGCGGCGCTGCACCTCGGTCCACACCACCTCATCACTCAGGTCAGCCAACAGCGCCTTGGGCACCGGCTGCTTGCGCACGAACTTGAGCTCCCCGATCTCCTCGACCGCACTCAAGAAGTCCCACGCCTTGTCCACCACCTCACGCACCGTGAGCCCTGGATCGGGAATGGACAGCACACTCAGCACCTCGGGGAAATACAGGTTGCTCTGGGTGCGGGTGACCACCTTGAGCCGGTCGGGCTCGGGGCAGGTCTGTTGCCCCTCACTGCCCAGCCAGGGCCGCCGCCCCTTGCACTTGCCCATGGCCAGTGGTGCGATGAGCTCCTGCAGACCGCGGGTGGCCCCACAGTCGCGGCAGCCCAGCACGAAGTCGGTGAGCTCACCGCTGGTGCCCACCACATTGAGGTAGAGCGGTGAGGTGTACAGGTTGCCCAGGGGGTCGTTGGGCCGCATCGAGGTGCCCTGCGGCTTGCAGTAGACCCCGTCCACGGCGGGGTGGTCCTTGTGGACGTACCCCAACCAGTTGAGGTCCTGCACGTGGCCATGCGGGCAGGCCCCGATGAAGCGGAAGGGCACCGCTGAGAAGGGCTTCTTCTGGTCGTGGGTGCAGGCGTGGCGGCCCCGCTCATCCAGGCCGGTCCGGTGGACCAACGACCGGCAGCGGTCGTTCTGGCAGAGAAACCAGCGGGGAAACTCGCGCACCCCGATGCCTGCTTTGGGGTTGGGGTTTTCGTCATCACACTCGGGGGGCAGCCGCAGCCGCACGGCACCGTGGCTCCAGCCGCGCTTGACCAGCAGGGCCTGGGCCTTCGACTGCAACCGCACCTCGGTCAAGAACCCCCCGTTTTCATCGAGATAGCGCCACTGGTCCAGCCCACCCACAATCACAGCGGAATCCAGCAAATCGAGCAGGGCACCCGGGCCGTAGCCGGTCAGGAGCTGGCTTCGGCGAATCCCGCCCGCGGGCTTGCCCATGCCCCCCTCGCCGGGCGCCTTGTTGAGCCACACATCCACCTCGGGCTCCACATCCCGCATGGAGGTGGGGGCCCGGAAGTGGTCAAAGAGCGGGTGATGCACATCAGGCGCCGCGTCCAGCGGCCGCAGCAGGGCGCGCCCCTGGGTCTCCCAGGGCGAGTAGTGCACCTGCACCCCCTTTTGCAGCAGGCCATTCACCAGGGTGCTCCAGTCACTCACCAGCGACACCACCCGGCCGGCCAGCCAGTCCTCGAGGGTGGTCGCTTCGTGTTTCGCACCCTCGCCCAGGGCCGCCCGCTCCTTGAACACTTGCACCAGCGACTCTTTCAGGCCCGCCACCGCGTCCACCTTGCCCGAGCCCGCCGACGGCGACAGGGTGGGCCACCGGTGCCGGGCGAGCGCCACCAGCGCCCCCGCCAACCCACGATCCACCGCGCGTGGAGAAAACGGCGTCACCGACGCTGCCTCCACATCCCGGTAGAACGCCTCGTGAAACGCCGTGAAGCGCTCGTAGTGGGACCGATCCCGCGGCCGATACAGGTTATGCAGGGTCACCACCAGCCCGGGCGTCTCGCGCCCCACCCGGGAGGTCGCCTGGATGTACTCGGCCACCGTGCGCGGCTGCCCGTTCATCACCATCAGGCCCAGCCGCGGGATATCAACACCCACCGAGATCATCGAGCTCGCCAGCAGCACATCGTTCCTGCCGCCCACCTCGCTCTTGTAGGCCGCGGCGAAGCGGTCCTTGGCCTTGCGGATCTGGTCGGTGGTCAGCCGGCTGGTGAGCTCGTACACATCGAGCCCCAGCTCGCGCTTGCGAAACAGCCCCCCATCGGCGTCCTGCACCGCCCGCCGGATCTCGAGCAGCCCCGCCCGCGGCGCCACCTCTTCGCGCACCAGGCGGGCCGCCCCCCCCAGCTCGCGCAGCGTATTGAAGTAGGCCACCAGCGAGTTGAAGGCATCAGCCGACTTGGGCGACACCTGCCAGCAGCGATAGGCCGCCGACAAGAGCGTCGAATACACCCGCACCATCAGGGCCTTCTGGTTGCGCCCCGGCGCGCCCACGCCCACATACAGCCGGGTCTTCTCGGCCGCCTCATCGGTCTGCGCGAAGAACATGTCCCCCGCATTGACCCCGGGCGGGGGAAACAGGGCGGTATCGCCCCGACCGAACAGCCCCTTGATCTGCTCCCCCGCCCGCCGCGCCGTGGCCGTCGAGGCCACGATCTTGGGGCCGTGGCCCTGCGCATCGCGGCACAGGCCATCGATGGCCGCCTCATACAGCCCCACCAGGGTACCCAGGGGCCCGGTGATGAGGTGCAGCTCGTCCTGGATGATCAGCTCGGGTGGGGGCAGCCCCCCCGGCAGGGCCCCCGAGCCCCCCGACGCGGGCTTTTGCGACGCGGGCACATACCCACCTTGACCCTTGCCCCACACCTTGCCGAACAGCGCCCCCGCCTCGCCCCGCCAGGGCAGCAGGGCGAACTTGTCGACGGTGCCCACCAAAAACCCCGGCAGCCGCCGATAGATCTGCTCATCTACCCACTCCAGCGGCACCGCCCCATACTCAGCCCCGAAAGGACAGGTCAGGGTCTTGTCGCGACACTCCAGGTGCATGGCCGTGGGGTTCTGTGCGCTGCCCTCGAACCGCAAGCTCTCGTGAGAAAACGGCGTACCGCACCAGGGGCAGAACGTCAGCGGACAGGGCAAGGGCTTGCGGGGATCCCCCGGGTTGGCCCGGTGGCTCGCGTGCTGATCCCGCGCATCCTTCAGGGTGTTGGGGGTGGCCTTGTTGCCCACCCACAGCCCGATCGAGAAGGGGTGATCACCCAGCGCCCCCGGGTTCTCCCGGCGGATCAGCTCGAGCGCACAGGTGAGCGTGGCCGCCCGCTGGAGCTGGTCGAGCGTCAAGAGCCGCAGCGTATAGCGCAGCAGCACCGCCACCCCGGCCCCCTGGTGGAGCGCCGTCCGGTGCCGCAGCCGGCGCAGCACCTGGGCGAACGTTGCCACCCCCAGGTAGGCCTCGGTCTTGCCGCCGCCGGTGGGAAAGAACAAGAGCTCGACCGTGGTGCGGTCATCGTGGCCGGGGTCGGCCAGGCTGGGCAGGTTGAGCAACAAGAACGCCAGCTGGAACAGACGCCACCTGGGCGCCTCACCGGGCCGTGCCTTACGGGCGGAGCGGGCCATGGCATCACAGGTGAACCGAAACGCCCGAAACACCGCGTCATCACCCAAGAGCGCGATGCCCTCGGCGATGCGTGCATGGGCGCGGGCCGCCTCGTCCATCATCACCTGCGCAATGTCGGCCCGGTCACCCCCCAGGGCCACCCCTTCCGCCCGCTGGCCCTCCATCCACGCCAGGTAGGCGGGCAACAGCTGCGCCAGGTCGGCCTGCAGCGTGGCGGCATCGGGCATGGCCGCGAGGACCTCCATGTCCAGCGTCACCCCATACCCACCCGAGGCCTTCATGCGCGAGACCGTGGCTCGGGGCAGCCACGACGTGCTCACCACCCGCCCGTCATCCTCCATCGCTGCCGACACCCCGTGGCCCACCCCCCACTCGGCGTGGTTGCGATACTGCAGGTCGGCGCGGCGCTGATCGAGATCATCGCTGGCCTCGTGCACCCGGCTGGTGCGGGGTACGAACCCCGGCGCGCAGTGCAGCTTCATCTGCGCCTGAAACAGCGCGCGGGTATCATGGGTGGCCGTGCCACCCTTCTTCGCGCGGTTGCTCAGAAACACCGACACCACCTGCGCGCCGGCCTCGGGCGCCGGACGCACCCTTACCATGAGCCACAGATCGGCGTGCCCGGGCACCGAGTGCAGCCCACTCTCCACCGGCACCGGCCATTCGGGCACTTCCACCGGCACTCGCTGCCACCAGGACTCCCGCCGCTCGGGCTTCGCCTCACCCTCGGCAGCCGCCTCGGGGGTCTCCCGCGACTCAACGTGGTACTGCCCCCAGCGCAGGCTCACCCCCAGCGTCGTCGCTGCCGCGGGCACCAGCACCGTCAGCCCGAACGAAGACGGCAACCGCGGCGGTTGCGCGGCGCGCCGACCGTCCCCGTCCCCGTCATCGTCACCGCCCTCGGCCGGCCCGTTGGTGGCCACCTCTTCGTCAGCGAACTCTTCCTCGGCCCACTGGTGCTCCAGCGCCCCCATCGGCGCCCCGTAGGGCACCAGAAAGCCCGTCAGGTACCAGCGTCCCGGCCGCTGGTGGAGGATCTCATCGTCGCGAAAGGGCCCGATCAGATCTGCTTCGAGCGCCCGCACCAGGTGCGCCCGCACCGCCAACGCATCCATGCCCCCACCTCAAACTCCGTGGACACGGGCAAGGTCGCATGGAAACCCAGCAGGTTCAAGCGGGGAACGCCCACGATGGGCTGGAGGGCGGAACTACCCGGCCAACTGGATCTGGGCGCTGCCGATGGTCCGCACCGTCTCGAGGAATTGGCCTCGGGCGGCCTCATCCTGGGTGTCGACCACCGTATGAGCAAAGGGAGCCAGCTGCTCCCTGACCTGGGCCCGAGCCTCTGGGGAACCACCGCGTGGCAGGTAGGCGACCAGCTCACCCGTGCGGCCGTTGGATACTTCTTTCAGAGCGCCCCGATAGGACAGGAAACGCTCGGCCACCTGCTTCACGTCAGCTTCGAATTGGTGCCGCCCCGGCAGGATGGGCTCCATCAGCAGCACACGCTCGCCATCGGCCACCCAGTGGGAAATGGGCTTCAAGCCGAAGCCATAGGCACCCAGCCACCCGTTCCAGTCCCGAGCCGGCTTGAACGTCTTCTTCACCACATCGGCCACATGCCAGGTCTCGAAGAAGCGAAAGCCCAGCGAAGCCCGCTGGGCACCGCGGGCCTCTGGGCTCGTTTCCTCGGCTGAAGGACCTACCAACATCGCTTCGAGCCAGGCCACCGGATCACCCACCCCCTGCGGCACCACCTGGGGTTGGCCCAGGCGGGCGAAGGGGCCGAAATCCAGGGGCAGCTCATCGGCCCGGGTCACCGAATCGAGTTCCTGCACCAAGAGCCGGGCGGAGAGCGCAAACGATGCGCCGACACACTCGGCTGCCGGCAGGTGGCCCGCCTTGGCCACCCGCACCCGGCCCCGCGGATCAGCGACGACCGCTCCCAGGGGAAAGCGCGCCCCGGTGAAAGGGTCGGTCTCGAGGTGGATGAAGCGGAAGGTGGCGCTCACGAGAGGGCTCCCAGGCGTTCGCCATAGGCCGCCGCAATGGCCGGCGCTTGCCGGCATCGTAGCAGCAACGCGCCATCGAGGGCTCCGACGAGCTGTGGAATGAGGCCGGGGGCGGAGAGGGCGAAAGTCATGGATCATCCCGATGGAGGGGGGCCCACCCCCCCCTTGACCCGCCCGGGGGCGGGTGCAGCGCGGCTCAACCCGGTGCGACAGGGGCCTCGGCCTCGGGCAGCGGGGGGGTCGCCTCCCCCTCCAGACCGGTCTTGGGGTCCACATCCCCGAGGGGTCGACGGGCACGGTAGGCGGCCGCGATCAGGCTGTTCTGGTGGTCGATGGGGGCCAACAGCCGGGTGCGGGTCGGCTCGTCGAACCGGTCGAGGACCCGCACGACCACCCGCGCCAGGGTTTCCTGGGTGTTGGCCTGGTCGGCGAGCACGTCCTCCCAGGTCAGGGACCGGCCCGACCCGGGGCGCAGGGCGGCCTCATAGCTCACCAGCAGAGGGCGCAGCTCGTCGAGGTAGAGGCCCAGACCCAGCTTGCTCACCAGATCGGCCTGCTCAGGCGCGTCGAGCTCGGCCACCAGCACCTTCGAGGCAGCGAGCTGATCTTCATAGCGCAGGGTGGTGATGGTGATGGCACCGCGTGCGAAGTGCCGATCGAGCAGCTTCCGGGCGGCCTTGTGGACCGGGTGGGTGGGCGGCAGGGTGTCGACCGCGCGCTGGGCCGACGAATACACCGAACCCAGCAGGCCATCGGCCACCGGATCGATCTTGGCGGCGTCGGGCCTTGTGAGGCGCAGGCCCCGCTCGGCGCTCCACACCAGCAGCCGGGCGAGCTGGTGCTCACCGGCCGCCCGGGCGGCCGTGATGAGGTCGTCGAGCAGGGCGGCTTCGGCCGGCGTGAGGATCGCTTGCATGCCACTGAGGGCAAAGAGCGTGCGACCGGGGGTGAACTGGTAGAGGGAAAGGTACGAGGTGGTGGTGCTCATGGTCTGCATGGTGCCCCATACCGCTTTTGGGCGTCAATGGGGGTGCCGCACTTCCTTCTGGGCCCTCTGCCCCTGCCCTCGTCACCATGGACATGCGTCCGGTTACGGAGACGTGACGCGACTCAACGCGGTCCGCGGGTTTGGGCGTGGCACGGCCGATGCGCAAGAAATGGGTCGAGCCGGGCGAGTCGGCCCGGAGGAGGCAAGGGTCATGAAGATGCGTATGGGTGGCCATCTGGTGGTGCTGTTGGCGGTCGGCTCGGCCTGGGCGCAGGAGGTGGCGGCGCCGGCAACGGTCGCGCCGGCAACGGTGGCGCCGGCCACGGTGGCGCCGGCCACGGTGGCGTCCGAGGCGCCGGCAACGGTGGCGCCGGCAACGGTGGCGTCGGCAACGGTGGCGTCGGCGGCGCCCGGGAATGCAGACAAGGTGGATGCGGCCCGGGAGGCTGCCGAAAATGCCCGAAAGGCCGAAAATGCCCGAAAGGCCGAAAATGCCCGGGAGGCTGCCGAAAAGACTGCGAAGGAGGCGAAGGAGGCGAAGATCAAGGAGGCGCTGACCAATTGCGCCTTGCCGGAGGATGTCGCGAAGATCGAGCCAAACCAAATCAAGAAAATCGAGGTACCAGTCAATGACTGCGTGACGACCTACTTGCTGATGGGGATCAAGGACCGACCTGATCTGATGGCGGCCTTCACCAAGGACCAGCTATCGCAAGTCGAGCTGACCACCGCCGAGGTCCTCCGCTCGGGCATCGATGTCCGGCGGTTTGAGAGGCTCGACCCGGAGGACCACAATGGCCTGGCCATCCTGCAGCGCCGCCTTGAGCAGATGCCCAACGGCATCCGCGTTCTGGGGGATGGGTATGCCCAGCTCGCCAAGAGCTCGGGCAGTGAGAAGGGAGAGGGATCTTTCGGTGTTGGCCTTGAGCTCGAGGTACCTTGGGAGTGCTGTCACCGCTGGAGCAGCTTGACGCAGCTCATCATCCGCAAAGGCAGCCAGCCGGGGAGCCTGGAGACTCGGCGTCTTCGAGGTGGCTCGCTGCTCTCTCCTCAGACGCAGGACACCAGCTTCTCGGCCGACTTCAAGGCTCTGCGTTCAGTCGCTGGCTTTCAACTCAGCCTCGGGGCTCGGCTGGATGCCGCCCTGGTGGACTGGGCCATCGCCGGGCCCGACGGCGAGCAGACCCGGACCGCCGTCACCACACTGGCGTTTGTGCCGGCGGTCGGCGGGCGGTGGTTCTATTCGGGCAACGACAACAAGGTCGACATCCGCGCCCAGGTGGGTCTCTCCATTCGCGGCTACAGCCCCGACGCCGACGAGAAGCGGCAGCTCGGTGCCGAGTTCGCCCGGCTGGGCCTGGGCGCGGACCGCGAGGTCTTCTTCGGCGTCGAGCCCCGACTGACCCTTCGCATCAACGCCGTCGAGGTGGGTATGATGCTGCCCTGGCATCCGCAGGAGGGGGCGGCGGGCATCTCCGGTCTGCACTTCGTGCCCTTCATCTCGCTGCAGCCCGGGGCCCAGCTCGTGACGTTCTGAGTAGACGCCCTGGTCGGCGCCGGAGATCGAGGACCGCACTCTTTCATAAGGAAGGTCGATGAACACACAAGCAAGGGTCGCAATCGTCGCGCTGGGTCTCCTGGGGTCGGGCCGTGGCCTCTCCCAGGAGATGTTTGCCGGGTATGACGCGTTCTGCGGCCTCCCCGTGGTGGTGGGGCCCGATCCCCAGACGGCCACCGCTCAGCGGTTCCCGGACGGATCACCCTTCATCCATATCGATCCGAGGGCGATGGCCAACTGGACCGCCTCGCGCCTCTTCGTGCTGGCGCACGAGTGCGCGCACCACCGGCTGGGGCACACCACCCACCTGGGGGCCCAAATGCGCTTCATGGGCGGACCGCGTCAGCAGGAGCTCGAGGCCGACTGCTGGGCCGCGAAGGCCCTGCAGTCGATTGGGCAGCTCGGGGATATCAACCGCCAGGTGATCGAGAGCGCCAGCCAGGGCCACTTCGCCCAGGGGGGCTATCCTACCGGGGCCGAACGGGCGCAAGCCGTCATGCAGTGCCTGGGCGTGGTCGATCCCGTGGTGACCAGAACCTGCTGGATGGAGCCCTGCAGCCACCCCGCTCATCCGGGCGGTGACCAGGCCCCCTGCGCCCACCGCACCCAGCTGCATGCCTTCGACGTCATGCCCTGTCAGCACAACTGCATGCCCTATGGGCCCTGCCACCCCATGGGGGACCAGATTCCCTGTCAGCATATCGGGCAGATGCACGCATTCGACGTCTCGCCCTGCAGCCACCCGGCCCATTCCGAGGGTCACCAGGTTTGCCGGTGAGCACGCGCTCTGCGGTGGCAGCCTGCCACCTGCTCTGACTGGCGCTGATCAACCCTGCCCGGCAAGGTCGACCAGAGCCCTCGGCCTGGAAAAGCCCGTTGTACCCCCCACGGTTTCCTGCACCCAGATTCCCTGCTGGCCCACCCCCCTCCCCATGATATCATGCACCCAATGGGTAACGATTTCGGTTGAAGGGAAAAGGGCAAGATGATAATCTCCTTCCAGAACCCGGACTTGGAGCAGCTATGTACCCAACAACGCGAAGCCACGAAGCGGCTGGGGGCTCCAGGCTTTCGGAAACTCAGAGCCCGACTGGCCGATCTGGATGCGGCCGAGACGGTTCGTGATCTGACAACGGGCCGGCCGCACCCCCTCAAGGGGGACCGCGCCGGCCAGTTTGCGGTGGATCTCGTCGGTGGGCTCCGCCTGGTGTTCAGGCCGACCGAAGATCCACCGCCTCTCGATGCAAACGAAGCCACCGACTGGTCCCAGGTGCGGTCCATCTGCATCGTGTTCATTGGAGATTACCATGACTGAGACGACGGAATTGCAGGCTGCGCCCGAGGTGGGCTTTGCGCCCGACTGGATCTCGCCTCCGGGGGATACCATCGCCGATCGCCTCGAGGAGCTGGGTTGGAAGCAAACCGAGCTGGCGGCGCGCACGGGGTTCACCCCCAAGCACATCAGCGAACTGATCAGCGGCAAGGCGAGCATCACCGCCCCGACGGCGGAGCTGTTGTCCCGCGTGTTGGGCGGCTCCATCGACTTCTGGTTGGCCCGCGAGGCGAAGTATCAGGCGGCGTTGGAGCGACAGCGGGTGCGCGACGCCCTGGCCATCGAGGCGAGCTGGCTCGATGAACTGCCTTTGGCCGAGATGGTCAAGCGCGGCCAGGTCAAGCGATATGGCCACCGCGGTGATCAGGTGCGGGCCTGCCTCAGCTACTTCGGCGTGGGCAGCGTGGCCGCTTGGCGGGCCCACTGGGCGGGGCCCCTGGCGGCATTCCGGGCCTCGTCCAAGTTCGAGAAGAAGGGGGGCGCGGTGGCGGCCTGGCTGCGGGAAGGTGAGCGC
>Ga0075163_10014214_pt1 | contig 10280 bp, 7 predicted proteins | sample JI1023141ADNA_FD_71478 | JGI IMG/M metagenome (GOLD analysis project Ga0075163, IMG submission 71478) | Wastewater effluent complex algal communities from Wisconsin, to seasonally profile nutrient transformation and Carbon sequestration -... | ecosystem: Engineered > WWTP > Effluent > Algae... | reverse complement strand
CGAAGCGCGCCGACGGCGAAGCGACCGTCTCCGCGAGCGCGAACACGGTCTGTTCGTTCGCCAGCGCGAACCGGCCGCGCGCGACGAACGCGGCCAGCGCGGTGCGCGCCTCGCCGAGCGTCTCGACCGACATCCCCGGCAACGGCGAGGCCTCGCCGCGACCGATCCGTCCGTCGGCGGTGCGTACCTCGAGCACCAGCCCGGCGCGCTCGGTCCGGCCTCGGGCCGCACCTCGGCCGTCGAGGCAAAAGGTCAGCTCGTGCAGCGCGAGGTCGACGATCTCGGTCATGCGAACCTCGCGATAGCACGGCTTCGGTGACGAGCCGGGCACGCCGCGGCGACAGGATTCGGGCTCACCGAGATCGCTATCCCGAGCAGCCGCAACCCGACGCCGAGAGTGCGAGCCCGGTGGCGAACAGCGCACCGTGGAGCATCATCAGCTGCGCGGTGCCGGCGAGCAGGCGATTGAACTCGGGACCGGTGACCGCGGCGACCAGCGCGCGCATGCGGAGGACGGCGAGCGGCGCCGAGATCAACGCGAGCGCGGCCCACGGCCGACCGGTGACCGCGAGGACGAGCGGCACGACGTAGGCGGCGAGCAGCAGCAGCGCGTACTCGGCGAGCGCGGCGCCCCGACCGAAGCGCACGGCGAGCGTGCGCTTGCCGGCGCGGACATCGGTGTGGCGATCGCGCAGGTTGTTGACGACGAGGATCGCGGTGGCGAGCGTCCCGACGGGGATCGACGCGGCGATCGCGAGGCCCGGCACGTCGAACAGCTGGACGTACGCCGTGCCGCACACCGCAACGAAGCCGAAGAACCCGAGGACGAAGACATCGCCGAGCCCGCGGTAGCCGAGCCGCGGTCCGCCGGTGTACGCGATGCCGGAGAGGATCGAGGCGATGCCGATCGCGACGACCGGCCAGCCGGCGATCGCGACGAGGTAGAGGCCGAACGCCGCCGCGATCGCGAAGGCGAGCACCATCGCGCGCTTCATCGCCGCGCCGGTGATCAGGCCGGCGGCGACCGCGCGCGTGGGGCCGATCCGGTCGGGACCATCGGCGCCGGTCTCGGCGTCGAACGCGTCGTTCGCGAAGTTGGTGCCGATCTGGATCGCGAGCGCGCCGGCGAGCGCCGCGAGCGCCGCGGGCCACGCGACGGTGCCGACCGCCGCGACCACGGCGGTGCCGACGACGACCGGGACGATCGCCGCGGGCAGCGTGCGCAGCCGCATCGCCTGGATCCAGATCCCGACGCGCGACGACATCAGGGGTACCGCGGGAACTTCTTGAAGTCGGGCTCGCGCTTCTCGAGGAACGCTTCCTTGCCTTCGCGACCCTCGTCGGTCGTGTAGTACATCAGCGTCGCCGAGCCGGCGAACGCCATCATGCCGGCCTGACCGTCGCAGTCGGCGTTCATCGCCATCTTGAGGAAGCGCAGCGCGGTGGGCGACTGCACGAGCATCTCGCGGCACCAGCGGACGGTGGTGGCCTCGAGCTCGGCGACCGGGACCACGGTGTTGACGAGGCCCATGTCGAGCGCTTCCTGCGCGTCGTACTGGCGGCACAGGAACCAGATCTCGCGCGCCTTCTTCTGACCGACGACGCGCGCGAGGTACGAGCTGCCGAACCCGGCATCGAAGCTCCCGACGCGCGGACCGGTCTGACCGAACTGCGCGTTGTCGGCGGCGATCGTCAGATCGCACACCAGGTGCAGCACGTGGCCGCCGCCGATCGCGAAGCCCGCGACCATCGCGACCACCGGCTTGGGCAGGTAGCGGATGCGCATCTGGAGATCGAGGACGTTGAGGCGCGGGACGCCGTCGGCGCCGACGTAGCCACCGTGGCCGCGCACGCGCTGGTCGCCACCCGAGCAGAACGCCTCGTTGCCGGCGCCGGTCAGGATGACCACGCCGATCGACGAGTCGTCGCGCGCATCGTCGAACGCGCGGATCAGCTCGGCGACGGTGCGCGGGCGAAACGCGTTGTGTACCTCGGGGCGGTTGATCGCGATCTTCGCGATGCCCTCCGACGACACCTCGTAGGTGATGTCCTCGTAGCCGCCGTCCTTCTTGGTCCAAGTGACCGGACCGTCCTTGATCGTGACCTTCTTGCTCGTCTTGCTCATAGGCGTTCTCCAGGTGCGATGACAGGTGCGGAGCTGCGGGCGACCACCGGCTTGGGGGCGCGTGTCGTCGCGAGCTCGATCGCGCGCGCGCGAACCTCGCGGGCACCGGTCGGTGACACCGGTGCATGGATCACGGTGACGCCTGCGGCCAGCGCGGTGGTGACGTCGTAGCCGATCGTCTCGGGCGAGGCAGGCATCGCCGCGAGGCCGAGGGCGCGCGCGACCGCGACGACATCGACGTCGGGTGGCGTGGTCCAGTGCTTCGCGAACGCCTCGCCGAGCCCGGCCTTCGCGACGGGGAGTCCGTCGAAGATCCGCCCGCCGGCGTTGTCGATCACCAGGATCGCGAGGGGCGCGACCGCCGCGCGTGCGGCGAGCAGGCCGCCGAGATCGTGCGCGAACGAGACATCGCCGAGCACGAGCAGGACGGGTCGTCCGGCCTGGGTCGCGCCCGCCGCCGACGCGATCAAGCCGTCGATGCCGGCCGCGCCTCGCTGCGTCAGCACGACGGCCTCGCCGGTCGCCGGCACGTGATCGATCGTGCGGATCGGCAGGCTGTTGCCGAGCTGGATCGCGGCACCCACGGGCAACGCGGCGACCGCATCGCGCAGCACGGCGACCTCGTTCGCGGAGATCTCGCGGATCGCGCGGTCGAGCGCCTCGCGCCCACGCACGTCGAGCGCCTTCCAGTCGTCGCCCCAGGCCAGCGACGCGGCCTCGTGCTCGACGCGACGGCGCAGGCTCGCGCTGGTGCGAGCGGCGGTTGCCAGCTCGCCTGCGATCGCGCGCGCCGTGGTCGCTTCGTCGCCGAGCAGGACGACCGCCGACGAATCGGCGTCGTGCCACCGCGCACCCGCGAGCACGTAGCGGGTGGTCTCGCGCGAGAACACCGGCCACGCGGCCGCCACCGGCTCGGCGCCGAGCTGGAGGATCAAGGCGGGGCGAGGCGCGGCCGAGGCGATGACGTCGAACGCGTCGACGAACACCACGTCGTCGGGGCGCGCGCACGACCGGAGCTGGCTGCCGGCCTCGGCGACGATCGGATAGCCGCTGCGACGCGCGAGCTCGAAGATCTGGGAAGCGATCGCGTCTCGCGCGATCGCGGACAGCGCACCCGCGACGATCAGCCCGCGCGGCTCACCGGCGATCGCGCGCGCCAGCCCTTCGATCCCACGTGCGTCGGGGGCGAGCCTCGGCGGTGCGATCATCGGCTTGTCGGCGATCACGTCGGCGACATCCGCCGCGAGCGCGCGCTCGGGATCGGTGGTCGACGCGACGGGCTCGAGCGGCTTGCGCAGCGGCACGTCGAGGTGGACCGGCCCGGGATCGGGGCCGAGCGACGCGGTGATCGCCTGGATGATCGTCCGCCGCACGGCGCGGTAGGCGAGGACCTCGCCCGACGGCGGCCCGAGATCGAACGACGCGCGCACGAAGCTGCCGTAGATCGCGCGCTGATCGATCGTCTGCGACGCGCCGCAGTGCTGGAGCTCCCCGGGACGATCGGCGGTGATCGCGAGTAAGGGAATGCCGGCCTGCGCGGCCTCGACCAGCGCGGGCAGGTAGTGCGCGGCGGCCGAGCCGCTCGTACAGACCAGCGCCGTTGGCTTGCCGGTCGCGCGCGCCGCCCCGAGCGCGTAGAACGCGGCCGCGCGCTCGTCGATGATCGTCACGAGGTTCGGGTGCTTCGCACGCGCGAGCGCGGCGACCAGGGGCGTCGAGCGCGAGCCCGGGCTGATCACGACGAGCGGCACGCCGGCATCGCGCAGCGTGCACGCGATGACGTCGGCCCACAGCGTCTGGATCAGCCCGGCGTTCATCGCGCCTCTCCGGCGACGCCGAGCGAGCCGAGCATCGCGCGCAGCTTGAGCTCGGTCTCGGCGAGCTCGCGGTCCGGGTCGGATCCGGCGACGATGCCGGCGCCGGCCCACAGATGCGCGCGGTCGCCGACGATCACGCCGGAGCGGATCGCGACCGCAAACTCACCGTCACCGTCGAGATCGAACCAGCCGACCGGCGACGCGTACCAGCCGCGCGGCACCGGCTCGTGATCGCGGATCCAGTCGATCGCGAACGGCGTCGGGGTGCCGCCGACCGCGGGCGTCGGATGCAGGGCGGCGACCAGCTCGAGGACGTGGTGCGGCGACGGCAGCACCGCGCGGATCGGCGTGTGGAGGTGAAGCACGTGGCGCAGCGTGCGCAGCACCGGCTCGGCGGGCGCGTCGATGTCCGCGCGGAGCCCCTCGAAGGCAGCGCGGATCGCGGACACCACGAGCTCGTGCTCGCGGCGATCCTTGGTGCTCGCCAGCAGCTGCGTGCCTGCCTCGCGAACACGCGCGGCATCGCCGCCGTGTCTCACCGTGCCGGCGAGCGCATCGCAGCGCACGATCGCGCCGTCGCGACGCACCAGCCGCTCGGGCGTGGCGGCGATCAGCGCGCCGGCACCCGGCGGGCGGACGAGCAGCCGGACGCAGTCCTGGTGGCGCGTGTCGAGCGCCTCGAGCAGCGTCGCCTCGTGGGTGGCCGCGGTCTCGCGCGGCGGCAGGTTCACCGTGCAGGTGCGCGCCGCGACGATCTTCGAGCACTCGCCCGCGTCGATCGCGGAGGTGATCGCCTCGACCTGCGCCCGCCACAGCTCCGCACTCGCGCGCGTGATGTCCAGCGCCCCGCGCGGTGGTCGCGCGACCTGGGGCTGCGCGAACAGCTCGCGAAACCGGGCGAGGTCGGCGTGCCAGCGGCCGCCGTCCCGGGCCTCGCGCTCGTCGACGGCGAGCACCAACCGCGCCTCGTGGCCGGCGCGGGTGTACGTCCAGCGCGGCAGCGCGAACCACGCGTCGCCGAAGCCGACCCACGGACCCGCCTCGGCGGAGCCCGGCGCGAACGCACCGCCGCCGAACAGCCGCGGGCGTGCGAAGCCGAGCTCGCTGCACTTGCGGGTGGCCGCCGCCGCGAGCGACGACCGGTTCGCGATGCCGCGATCGGGCGCATCCGCGATCAACGCACCATAGATCTCGAGGGCCCGCGCGGCCGCGGCGACCTGCGTCCACCGATCCGGACCCGTACCGCGCAACGCGCGCGCGACGCCGACGCCGAGCACCGCGACCTCCGCGGAGCTCCACGACACCAGCGGCTCGCCCGGCCACGCGTCGACGAGATCCGCCGGGGCGAGCAGCGGCGCCGGGAACGCGATGAACGTCAGCCCGCGCGCACCGCGGGCGACCGCGAGGCAGCGATCGAGCAACGCCGGCTCGTCGGGCGACAGCGGCAGGGGCGCCATCACCTCGGAGCGGTTCGCGAACCGATCGGGTTCCGCCGCTTTCACGACGCGTCCTCCGGGGTGGCGACGTAGAGCGTACACGCGCCGAACGACAGCGGCACGACCTCGACGACGTGGAGCCCGGACTGCTGCATGAGCTGCGCGAACTCTTCGGCGGGCGGAAACGCCGTGATCGACTTCTGGAGGTAGACGTACTCGCGCTTGCCCGAGAGCAGCGCGCCGATCCGCGGCACCAGCGTGTTCTTGTGGAACCGCGCGACCCGACCGAGCACGCGCCCGCGCGGCTCGCCGAGCTCGAGGATCGCGACGCGACCGCCGGGGCGGACGACGCGCGCCATCTCGCGCAGCGCCTTCGCGCGATCCGGCACGTTGCGAATCCCGAACGCGATGGTCGCCGCGTCGAACTCGCAGTTGCCGTGCGGCAGCTGCTGCGCATCGCCGACGATCAGCTCGACCCGGTCCGCGAGATGCTTCTTCTCGACCTTGGTGCGCGCGATCCCGAGCATCTCGTTGGACGGATCGAGCCCGACAACGGTCGCGTGCTCGCGGGACTTCGCGATCGCGATCGCGAGATCACCCGTGCCGGTCGCGAGATCGAGGACGCGGGGCCGCTCGCCGAGCTGGAGCGCCTCGACGGTGCGGCGCCGCCACCGTTGATCGAGGCCGAGCGAGATCACGCGATTGACGAAGTCGTAGCGGCGCGCGATCCGGTCGAACATCTGACCCGAGCCGAGCGACGCGAGCGCGACGTCCGGCTTGGCCTCGGGGGTCACCACGGGCTCGTTCACGATGCACGCTCCAGCGAGGCGAGGGCGACGGTGACCAGCGCTTCGCGCGCCGCTCCAGCGGGCAGATGGTCGAGCTCGGCGAGCGCACGCTTGACGCGATCCTCGGCGAGCGACCGGGTGGCGGCGAGGGCGCCGGTGGCGCGCACGGCGGTGGCGAGCTTGGTCAGCGACTCGCGCGACGGCTCCTCGCTCCCGAGCAGCGCCTCGATCTCCGGGCGCAGCCCGGGCTCGCGCTCGAGCGCGACGACCAGCGGGAAGGTCAGCTTGCCCTCGCGGAGGTCGGCCAGCGGATCCTTGCCGGTGACATCGGCGGTGCCGAAATCGAGCTCGTCGTCGACGGCCTGGAACGCGACGCCGAGGTGCAGCCCGAACCGGTCGAGCGCGGTCTCCGCCGACTCCGGCAACTCGGCGCAGCGCGCGCCGGCGATCATCGCCCACCGGAACAGCGCCGCGGTCTTGCCCTCGGCGACCGTGAAGTAGTCGTCGCGCGTCCCGGCGAGCTGGCCCCCTTCCGAAGGATGAGAGGGTGGGTGGGTCGGCGGGCGAGCCGACCCACCCACCCTCCGCTCGAGTTGCAGCGACTCGGCGGCGATCATCTCGTCGATCACCGCGAGCATCTGCTCGAGCAGCCCGGGCACGCCGGCCGCGTTGATCTTGCGCAGGGCGGCGACCAGCAGCCAATCGCCGGCGAAGATCGAGGCGGCGTTACCGTAGACCACGCACGCCGTCGGCTGACCGCGCCGGCGCTCGGCGACATCGACGACGTCGTCGTGAAGCAGCGTCGCGCTGTGTACCAGCTCGACCGCCATCGCGAGCGTCCGCGCGCGCTCGGTGAAGCCTGCGCCGAACTTCGCCGCGAGGGCGACGCAGATCGGCCGGAGGTGCTTGCCCTTGAGATCGAGCAGGTGATTCGCCGCGGCATGCACCGCGCGCCCCCCGTCCTGCAGGCGAGGGACGCTCGCCGAGAACGCGGTGAGATCGCGATCGAGCGTCACCAGATCCTCCCGAACCCAGCGATCGAGCGAGGTCAGGCGCTCCGCGAGCGAAGGGACGTCACGCTGGAGCGAGACGTGGGCAAGCCGATCGAGCACTGCGACGGATCCGAGCTGGGTCATGGTGGGCCTTCCGAACAGATGCCTGCAGTATGTTCAAAGATTCTTGAAAAGTTCTATAGATCTTCGAAACCCAAATGAATCCGGACGGATCCCGAGTTGAATTCAGCGGTTTACCGAGATGGCGTCGCTACCCGGCGTAAACAGGACTTCCCCCGCAGAGGCCGATAAACTTTCGGTCTTGGTGGGCACTCCGCGGCGAGGTCGCGATCAACGGCTGGTCAGTCGTTGTCGCGTCGAGTTCGAACGCCCGTCCGGAACGGTGGTCGCGGAGACCGAAGATCTGTCGCCGCGCGGGCTCTACATCCGCACCGAGGATCTGTTGAACGTGGGGGACGAGACCGATCTGCAGTTGACGCTCCCCGACGGTGACGTGCTCGCGCTCTACGCGCGTGTCGCGCACGTGCTCACCCCGACGGCCGCGCAGGCCCTCGGCCGCCACGCCGGCATGGGCTTCGAGCTGCTCGGCGCGGACACCCCGGCGCGAATCAAGCTCCGCGCGTACGTCGATCGGCTCCGGGCCGAGATCACGAACCCGGGTCTCGGGCAGACCACGCAGATCATCGTCGTCGAGCCAGCCGCACCGATGCGGTCCCGGATCGCACGGTGCTTGGAGAGCGCCGGCTTCAAGGTCAACGCCGTGGGCGACGTCCCCGACGCGTTCGAGGCGTGCACGGTGTGGCGACCGGACACGATCGTCGCCGCGTCGTCGATCGGCGCGATGAGTGGCATCGATCTCGCGATGGCGATGTCCGACAACGACGCGCTGTCCGACGTGCCGCTGATCCTGACCGGCACCGACGGCGATCTCGGTCGCCTCGAAGCGTTTCGCGCCGGCGTGCGCGATTACATCCCGCAGCCGTTCCTCGACGAGGAGCTGGTGATCCGCGTCCATCGCGTCGCCGCCCCGCCCCCACCGTCTGCCGTCGGCCTGCGCGGCAGCCTGGTCGATATCACGCTCGGGACGCTGCTCTCGCTGTTCGAGTTCGAGCGCAAGTCCGGCGTGCTGCTGCTCCTCGGCGGCGGCGAGATCGCGCGCGTGTTCCTCGCCGAGGGTCGCTGCGTCAAGGTCGAGGCGAGCGCGAAGAACGGTGCGCTGCGAGCGCGCGACAAGCTGATGCGCCTGCTCGACTGGAAGGAAGGTCAGTTCGAGTTCTCGCCGATGGCGATCGGTGGCCGCGACGAGATCGGTGTCACCACCACCGCGCTGCTGCTCGAGCACGCGCGACGCTCCGACGAGGTCACCCCGCGACCAAAATAGCTGTCGCATCGTGTCGCAGTCGCGGCGCGAAATTAGATCTGCAACGATGGCCGCCTCGTCGAGTCCACCGCTCGACGCGCCGAGGGATCACGCAGCATGTTCCGAACGTTGTCGATCGCTGCGCTGATGTTGACGAGCGCGACCTCGTTCGCCGATCAACGCGCGAAGGCGGTGCGGCGCACGGGCGCGGTCACCGTCGACGGTCACCTCGACGAAGCGACCTGGACGGCGGCCGCGAAGTACACCGGGTTCACGCAGCGCTATCCGAAGGACGGCGGCAAGGCGACCCACGACACCTCGTTCGCGATCGTCTACGACGATCAAGCGATCTACGTCGCCGTGTGGGCCACCGATCCGGAGCCGGCGAAGATCCGCCGCACGCTTCATCGCCGCTATCTCGAGGCGGCCGAGGACGCGATCATGGTCGCGTTCGACAGCTATCACGACAAGCGATCCGGGTTCGTATTCCAGCTCAACGCCGCCGGCGTGCAGCGCGATCAGGTCCTGTTCGACGACACCAACTCCGATGACACCTGGGATGCGGTGTGGACCGGGCAAACCCAGGTCACCGGGGACGGCTGGACCGCCGAGTTCCGGATCCCGCTCAGCCAGCTGCGCTACCCGACCGCGGCCGCGCACGAGTGGGGCCTCCAGGTCGTTCGCATCATCGGGCGCACCAACGAACAATCGGCCTGGTCGCCGTGGCCGCGGACCGGCGGCGAGATCGTGTCGAAGTTCGGCGTCGTCAGTGGCATCGACAAGCTCCAGCCGAGTCGCCGCCTCGAGCTCCTGCCGTACGCCACCGGCGGCCTCCAGCGCGATCCCGTCGAGGAGGGCAATCCGCTCTCCGATCGCTACGGCGCGGTCGGCAACGTCGGCGTCGACATCAAGTACGGGCTCGGGTCGGCGTTCACGCTGTCGGCGAGCATCAACCCCGACTTCGGTCAGGTCGAGGCCGATCCCTCCGCCGTCAACCTGTCCGCGAACGAGCTGTTCTTCGCGGAGAAGCGCCCGTTCTTCCTCGAGGGCATCGACCTGTTTCGCATCCCGACGGACGTCAACGACACCGTCGAGGGCGCGTTCTACACCCGCCGGATCGGCGCCGCGCCGACGATCGAGCCCGACGACTACGAGTACCTCCAGCAACCGCAGGCGACGACGATCTACGGCGCGATGAAGCTGACCGGCAAGAAGCGCGGCTGGTCGGTCGGCGTGCTCGATGCGATCACCGGGGAGGAGAACGCGACGATCGTCGCCGCCGACGGCACGCAGGCGCGCCCGGTCGTCGCGCCGCTGACGAACTACATGGTCGCGCGTGTCAAACGCGACCTCCGCGAGGGTCAGACCTCGGTCGGCTTGTCGGCGACCGCGGTGAATCGCTCGCTCGACCACACCGGCCTCGAGAAGCTGCTCCACGATCAGGCCTACACCGTCGGCTCGACGCTCGCGCACAAGTGGGCGAAGAACGCGTGGGTGTTCAACGCGTCGGTGCTCGGCTCGCTCGTGCACGGCAGCGAGGAAGCGATCGCGAGGACCCAGACCTCACCGCGGCACTTCTGGCAACGGCCCGACACGTTCCGCTTCGATCCGACCCGAACGTCGATGACCGGCGTCGCCGCGTCGTGGGACATCGGGCAGTTCGGTGACACCAAGCACTGGCGCTACGGCGTGGCGGGGCGAGTCTCGTCGCCGGGGCTCGAGCTCAACGATGCCGGGTTCC
>Ga0075163_10014213_pt1 | contig 10280 bp, 6 predicted proteins | sample JI1023141ADNA_FD_71478 | JGI IMG/M metagenome (GOLD analysis project Ga0075163, IMG submission 71478) | Wastewater effluent complex algal communities from Wisconsin, to seasonally profile nutrient transformation and Carbon sequestration -... | ecosystem: Engineered > WWTP > Effluent > Algae... | reverse complement strand
CGCGAGACTGATCGCGCGGTTTCCGTTGGGGTTCCGCTCGTACTCCCACCGCCACTGCTCGTCGGACCGCCGCGGCCCGAAGCTCGTCTGAAACAGATCGAGGATCTGCGCCTCGTCGCCCGGAGCGTAGTCGCGAAGGACGTAACCGTCGCGCCGGGCAACCACGCACACGGAGTCCGCGGACGCGGGCACGAGCCAGCGCGGCGGCGAAAGGATCGAGAAGCCCGACGCGCCAAGCTGCCGGATGACCGCGCGCACCTCCGGGCTCGACAGCAGCCGCTCCCCCGGATTCACGGCGCACAGGACGACGAGAACTCCCTCGGGGGCAAGACTCGACCGCACGGCTTCGATGAGGCGCGGGGAAAGCGAGGGGGCGCAGGTCAGGAACAAGTCCCCGATCGCCGTTCCGCCTTCCGGCGCCGCGGGATCGAGGGTCGCGATCGGACCCACGCCCACGAGGTCGCGCGCGCGCGCGGCCTCGACCCCCGCGATCACGAGACGCGTGTCGGGGCGAACGTGGCGGGCCAGATCCGGAGCAGGTGTCATCGCAACGGTGCGGGCGTTTGGGTTCGCCAGCCGACCATGGCCTCAGACCGAAGGCGCGGTCCGGGCGAACACGCACTTGCGACAGATGAAGTCGGCGGGCGCCTCCTCGAGACCGTACGCCTGGTTCCTCAGGCTCGCGAACGCGGGGCTTGCGAGCACCTCGGCCACGGTCTGCACGTTCAGGTCGCCCACTTCGTGATGCTCGGAGTAGTCCTCGCAGCACAAGACACACGTGCCGCGCGGCGTGATGTGGAGATGCTGGAGGGGGCGGGAGCCGATGTTCTCGCACCCGCGGAGATTCTTGTGGGGAGCGACGGGATGCAGTCCCACCGGCAGGTAGCCCGCCCGGTCCATCACCTCGAAGAACTTCACGGTGAAGCACGACCCTGCGTAGCGGGCCTGGATCTCCTCGAAATCCCGGCGATGCACGTCGTCGCCCTTCCCGAGGACCACGAGGTCCATCTGCTCGGCCACCTGGCGCCGGGCCACGTAGTCGACGTTGCGGAGAACGAGGTCGAGTTGATCCACGCCGCGTTCGCTCGCGTAGCGCTCGCGATCGAGAGTGGAGAGGTTCACCGACAGGAAGCGCAGGCCTCCCATCTCCGCGAGGGCGTTGACGCGCTGGGGCGTCAGGCCCGACCCGTTCGTCAGCACCGCGGGCGGCAGACGGTGGTACTTGAGGGTCCGCACCTGATCGAGGAAACGGTGATCGACGGTGGGCTCGTTGTAATTGATCATGAAGACCGCTTCGATCGTGTTCCGATAGGCGGCGAGCTGGGCCGCGATCCTCTCGTAGAGGTCGGTCGGCATGAAGTAGTCCTCGCGCGGCGCGATCGAGACCGGGCAGAAGTAGCAGGCCTGATTGCAGACCGTGTGCGCCTCGAGCGCCACATACTTGAGCCGGAAGCGCTCGGCGAGGCGTCCGGTATCGGGCACGAGCCAGCCCTGTTCGGCGAGCCGGCGGGAGTGCTCGAAGGCGAGGGCCGCGATCGGCCGTTCTCCGGCGGACAGCGCGCGCAGCACGGCATAGTCGGCGTCGGCCGATTCGATCCGCCGGTCGGTCAGAGGGTTGTAGAGACTGTCCGCCTCGATGTGCAGGAAGGGTTCCACGCGCAAGGGGGCGGCCGTCACCTGAAGATCTTCACTCGGCATCGCTCGTCGTTCATTCCTAGCCTGTAGTCCCGGGAAGCGCCCGGGCGAGCCCGAAGGCCCGTCGATTCATCATATGCAGAGGGACGGCCTCACGCACCCGGAAGAACGACACGAACCGGGCGCATCTCCGACGACGCGAGCCCTCCGGACGTGTCCTGGCTGAGAACCCAGTACCAGATCCGGCCGTCGTAGAGGACCGCGACCTGCCGAAGCACGCTCTCGGGAACGAGCACCTGCCCCGGAGTGGCGTCGCCGCTCAGGACAAGAGACAACGCCGGGGACAAGACGATGACCCGATACCGTCGACCCGGCTCGACGCCCCAGGCGATTCGAAGCCCGCCTCGAGCAGGAACATCCCCTTCCGGCCCCGAGACGGCAAGGCGGCGGACGAGCGGGGTCGACGGTTCGAGGCGCGAGATCCGGGCGGGGTCGCCGGAGTCGCTCAGAACCGTCGCCCCGGAGGCGAGGAGCGGCGCCAGCTCTTCGGCGGACAGGGACGGGAGGGACACCAAGGATCGCGGGACGGTGCGAAAAGGGGGAAGAAACCTGTCGGCCAGCCCCCAATGGTGAGCCTGCGCGATGGGCGTCCCATCCTCGGCGTAGACGAAGGGCGGAAGACCGCTCACGAACACGGTCTCCTCCGGACGGAGGCCTTCGATCTCGCGCTCGAGCCTGGCGTGCGCGGTCCGAACCGTGATCGCCGCCTGTCGGTAGACGTCCACCATGCGGGACAGTGCCAGGGCCTCGCTGGCGACGAGGGTGAGGAACACGGCGGCGAGCACGCCCTCGATCGCTCGAACCCGGCTCCGACCCCGTGGCCCGAGCAGGAACGCAGCCAGCAGCATCGAAGACCAGAACGAAGCGAAGTAGGCGTAGCGCCCGGTCGCGGGGACGATCCGCACGAAGGCGAACGGAGCAAGCGCGAGTCCCAGCCCCGATAAGCAAAGGAGCGCGACCCGCAGCGTACTCGTCTGCTGATCGGACGAGGCCTCTCCCGCGAGGCGGAGCGCGCGCGCCAGGACCGCGAACAGGGCCACTCCGACGACGAGCCCGCCCACGTTTCCAGACAGTCCGGGGGCGAACAGGATGGGGAGGGCGTGCGCGGCGTCCGCGAGGAGGACGCCGAGGCCTTCCATGGAAAAGCGTCCGCGGAACGAGTCATAGCCGCCGACCGACACTCCAAGTGCTCCGGCCCGGACGAGCAGATAGGCCGTGAGAAGTCCCGAGAGGCCAAGCGCGATACGACGGCGGCGCGGTTCCTTCCATGTGTCGCGGCCTTCGAAGAGCACGAGGAGGCTGCCGCTCAACACGGCGCCAACCGCGCCTTCGTACGACCAAAGGGCCGCGGCCATGGCGACGAACCCCGAAGAAACGCGACCCGTGTCGAAAGCCCGCAGTGCGTAGAGGACAAAACCCGTCGAGTAGAGGGTCGCGAAGGAGGCGAGAAAGGAGACGGTGTTCGGGTGCAGCGGAAAAAGCGCGAACAGCAAACCGGCGCCGACCCCCGCGGCGTTGCCGCTTCGACTCCCCACGAGTCGCCGGACGAGCAGAGCGCAGATCACGTGGACCGCGAGGTGAAGGACATCGAAGGCGAGCGGCGACGCGCCGAACAGACTCCAGAAGGACAGAAGGATGAGCGTGGAAACCGGGCGGTAGAAGTCGAGCGCCCCTAGCCAGGGTCCCGTGAACTCGCGAGCGAGTTCGCGGAGGCCATAACCGTCCAGGGTCCTCAGGATCACGAAGTCCTCGCTCACGAAGCCGCGGCCCAGGATCGGCGCATACAGGGAGAGCGTGACGCCCGCGATGAGCGCGTCTCCGGCCAGAAAGCCCGTGCGTGCGATCCCGGTTCGCGGACCCGATTCAGGTTCCTGGAGGGAGACGATGGGGGGCGCGTTCATGGAGCCTCAGGGCCTCGGAGGAGCGTGTGCTATCTTGCCGCGCCATTCGGTACGGTCGAGGGAGGGTGCGGATGAGGATAGCCATCTACGGCCAGTACAAGACGGGAACCACCGGTCTCTTCTACGCGATCCTCGGAGGCCTGCCCGCGAACACGCGGACCCTTTTCGAGCCTGAAGGCTACGCCTTCGAAGCGGGTGACGAGTCGCGCTCCGTGCTCGCGAAGGTCATCCTCGGCATGCCCGGGCCGGGCTGGCCCGTCGACTACGGCAGCTTCCGCCCGTTCGACCGTCACGTGTACATAGTACGGGACCCTCGGGACTGGGTGGTGAGCGGCCTGCTCTTCCTCATCCAGCAGGAGCAGGCGGTCTGGGGCAACGATGCCCACCTCGAAGAGGTCCTCGCCCTCATCCGGGCCAAGGAAGCGGCCCCCGCGTCCTTGTCCGCGTCCCGCATCCTCGGACGCATCGTGGAACTCGGGTCGGGCCAGTCGCTCGAGGCTCTGACCGCGTGGATGGCCGCGCAGTCGAGGTGGCTGATCGACTTCGAAGCGGGTCTTCCGAACGCCCATCGCATCCGCTACGAGGACTTCGTGGACGGAAACGTGGACGGGTTGTCCGAGTACCTCGGGTTTCGGGTCGGGATCGCGCCCGCGGTGGCGCCGGAGCACGACCATGTGCCTCGGACGCGCTCGCACGGGAACTGGCGGGACTGGTTCCTGCCGGAGGATGTCGCCCGCTTCCGGCCCGTATTCGAGCCTTACATGGCTCACTACGGTTACGACGACTGGGCCTTGAACCCCATGCCGCGCATCCTGCCCGAGCATGCCTCGCAATACGTCGAGCGAACCGTTCGCAAGAAGCGGAGGGCCGCCGGGCTCTGATGTGGCCGGAGGGCCGGAGGGCGGGAGGGCCCGACCGACCACGATCCTGCGGAGAGACCTGACACGGGGCCGGAAGGGGGCGCCGCCGGGTATCGTAGAGACACCCCCAAAGGAGCCGCCGATGCCTGCCAAAGCGAAGCCCGCCGCGAAGACGAAGCTGTCACTCGAGGACGCCATGGCCGCGCTCGAAAAGGCGGGGACGGCCCAGGCCCGCAAGATCTATGCGCGTCACGGCGCTCCCGAGCCGATGTTCGGCGTGAGCTTCGCGGATCTCAAGGCACTGATGAAGCGGATCGGCGTCGACCACGATCTCGCACTCGACCTCTGGAACACGGGCAACTTCGACGCGCGCAATCTGGCGCTCAAGGTCGTCGACCCGCTGGCGATGTCCGCGACGGAACTCGACCGATGGGCTTCGGAAGACACCGCGCGCTCCTGTCACGCCTACGTGGCCCAGCTCGCAGCCGAGGGGCCGCATGGCAGGACGCGCGCCGAAGCGTGGCTCGTCGCCCGGTCGGAGGTGAAGCGCCGCTTCGGCTGGCACCTCGTGGGCGCGCTCGCGATGCGCGACGCCTCGGTGCCCGCGGAGTGGTTCACCGAGCGTCTCGCCGCGATCGAGAGCGGCATTCACAAGGCGCCGAACACCGAGCGCGAAGCGATGAACCTGGCCCTGATCGCGATCGGCTGTCGCGACGCGGCGATGCGAAAGGCCGCTCTTGCCGCCGCGAAGAAGATCGGCCCGGTGACGGTCGACCATGGCGATACTGAGTGCAAGACGCCGTCCGCGACCGACGCCATCGAGAAGGCGTGGACCCACGCGAAGGCGAAGAGCTTCGAGTCCCCCGCCGCTCAGGAGCGCGGGCGCGAGCCCATGCGCACGCGCTGCTGATGGCCGACGACGGGCTTCGGCTCTAACGCGCGGCGAGCGCCGCGTCCGCTTCGATTGCGGCAAGCGTCCGGTCGTACAGAACGCGCGCGTCTTCCCGCGAGTTGCCCACCGCGGTGAGGCCGAACGACCCGCTCTCGCCGAGCGCCGCCATCATGTGGAACACGACGCCCGTCTGGGTGACCGAGTTCCAGTGAAGTTCCTCGCGGACGACCACGTCGAACAGATCGAGAGGCTGCAGTCGCCGCGCGCCGTGCGGCTCGACGTGATCGCTCGACACGTAGTGCTTCTCTTCTCCGCTCGAAGTGAGGAAGCGGCCGGCTTCGCCGTCATAGCGACCCTGGGTGAGGAACTCGAGGGTCAGGTACGGCGCCGTGGTGCCGCCCTTGCGGAGGTTCAGTTCGATCGCGTAGACGCGCCAGTCCTCGCCCTTCGAACGCACGGTCACGAAGTCCACGGCGCTGCGGCCCCAGACTCCTTCCCGCGCGAGACGGGCGCCGATCTTGCGGGCTTCGCGCGTGATCGCGGCCGCGTAGCCTGGATCCGCAGGGAACATCGAGCCGAGGAAGCTCATGCCGCCCGGGCCGCCGAGGAGCTGGTCGTGGCTCGACAGGATTTCGACCGCGCCGAGGGGTGTCACGCGCAGCTGAACGCTGGGGCTGCGGAACTCGTCGCCGGTGATGCGTTCTTCGACGACGCCCCCATCCTTCTCGAGCGCGCCGATGTAGTCCTCGCGCGTGCGCCATTCCGCTTCGAGCTTCAGGTTGGCGACGCGCTCCGCCAGGGCCGCGGCTTCGGCCGCCTCACCCGGAGCGGGGAGTCCGGCCAGATCGACGAGCGCGTTGCCGGCGCCCGAGACGCCGTCGTTCAGCTTGATGAGGACCTGCTGCATCGAAGGACGCGTCACGCGCATGCGCGCGATGGCGGCCGAAGCGTCGGCGAGGCTCATCAGTCCCTCTTCGCCGAGGGGATGCGGCACGCCTTCATCCGCGAACATCCGTCGGCAACCCGACTTCGTGCCGAATCCCATGAACTTCGGATCGGCGCCGTACATCGGGATGCCGAGGCGCAGCGCCAGTTCCTTCTCGAGCGGCGTCGTGTTGAAGGGGATGAGATGGCACTTCGCAGGGTCGGGGATCAAAGAACGAATGCGCTCGATCAACCGGGGCCGCTCGAGGATCTTGAGACTCAAGGGCCGGGGCGTGCCGTCGAGGACCGCCACCGGGAAGAGACGGGCCCGGGCGTGGCTCGGGATGACGCCCGGCAGCAGACCAAGGTAGTAGTCGATGACCTCGGGCAGGATGGGCTGTGACGTCACGTAGATGACGCGCGCGCGGGGCAGGCGCAGGAGCAACATCAGAAAGAGGAAGCGCTCCTCATAGGCCTGCATCACCGCCGAGGGAATGTCGAGATCCATCGACAACGACGGCGCCACCACCACGCTCTGCGCCTCGCGGCTGCGCGAGGAGATGACCTGCCACTGAGCGACGAGCTGGCGCTGGAGCGTCTCGAAAGCGGCCTCTTCGGCGGCGGTGAGGGGCGGGCGGGATTCCATGGGCGCGGAGGCTAGCACGCGTGAGTTTGGCGGTCCGGGGGTTGCTTCGGCGGGAGCGAGGCCCCTACGATGGCGCCGCGTGAATTCCGATCTGAGCCCACAGCACCGACGCGGACGGATCGGCGCCTTCCTCGCCCTGGCCCTCGTCGTTCTCGGGGGCCGCCTGTGGGTGGTGGCAGGAGCGGCAACCGATCTTCCGTATTGGGACCAGTGGTTCATCTCCTTTTTTCAGGTCGTCGTTCCATGGATGGACGGCGAGCTAAGGCCGTGGGAGATGCCTCTCCATACGGAGAACGAGCACCACCTGCTCTATCAGCGATTCCTGACGTGGGGATTGCTCCAGGTGACTGGCCGGTGGGAACCCGGGGTCGAGGTGGTGGTGGCCTCGATCTTCCGGGCGTTCGAACTGTGCGTGGTGTTCACCCTTCTCGCCGCCGGCCAGCCGGGTTACGCGAGACGCGGCCTGCTCGTAATCCTCGCGGCCCTCGGCGCGCTGCCCGCCGCCTCCTTCAACCTGCTCTCCAACTGCGGAATCCAGTACTTCATCGGCGAGGCCCTGCATATGGGCCTGCTCGCGGTCTGTGCCCGCGCCCTCGACGGCCGTCGATTCCTTCTCGCCGTGGCGCTCTCGCTGGCCGCGTTCATGAACATGGCGAATGTCGTCATCACGCTCGCCGCGGCCGTTCTCACCCTGATGATGCGGCGACTCGTCGCAGGCCGCGCGGCTTCCTGGACGGTCGCGCCGGCGGCAGGCCTCTTGGGACTCGCGCTGGTCTTCTTCGCGGCCACGCCGCGGATGCCGGGCCTCGGAGCGCGCGGACCCGCCGAGTTCATGGACACCTTCGTTCGCGTTCTCGCCTGGCCCTTCCCGGATGCGTGGGGACTCGGACTGTTCATCCTCCTGCCCCCGATCCTGCTGTTCGCGCGACTTCGCGACCTTCCAGAAGAGTCGCCCTCGTGGTTCCTCCTCTCCCTCTCCATCGGCTCCATCCTGCAGGCCGCCGCCATCGCCTTCGGTCGGGCGCGTTCGCTGCCGCGGTCCTTCGCGCAGTACACGGACGGACTGTGGATGACCCTCATCATCGCGGGCCTCGTTCTCGTGACCGCGCTGCGGCCACGACAGGGCGAGCGCCGGCGGCGGCCGAGCGGACTCGAGGGACTCGTCGGTGCCTTCGTCCTCCTGCTGATCGCCATCGGCGCCGTCGTTCGGGGCATCCCCGAAACCGCCGACGCGGCACGGGCCGCCCGCCTTCGCGAGCCGCTCCTCGCCACGGCCCTCGAGACGGGGGACTTCCGGGTCTTCTCGGCGGAGACCCTGGCGATCGTGAAGGAGCAGTCGGCCGGCGTCTTCGACTTCTTCGACCATCCGAGTGGCCGGTTCGCCATCCCGCGATCCATCCAGGTCATCCTGGTTCCGGGGTTCACCCGATATCGGGCGGCACTGCCCGCAAGCCTCGCCCGCGTCCCGCCGTCCAGGGTCGTCAGGGCCAGTCGCGGCCTCGCTCTGGCCGGACCGGGGGTGCTCCTGGTTGGACTCCTGCTGATGTTCGCCGTCGTTCGCAGGTCCGGAAGCGGGGCTTGATTCGGGGACGGCGACTGCGGGAGCGGTGGGCGCAGGTTGATTCGAGCCAGTCCGGCCCCCTACGATGCCGTCAGGTGACAAGCGAGGATCTTCGAGCCGGCGCTGCGCAGGACCGACGACGACTGCTCGCGGGAGTTCCTCTCTTCCGAGAGGTCAGCGCCGAGGATCTGGAACGCGTGGCCACGGTCGCCCACGAACACAGCGTCACCGCGGGAACCTTCGTGTTCCATCGCGGCGACGAGGGGCGCGACCTCCATGTCGTGACCGAAGGGACCGTCGAGGTCCGGCTCGGCGGGCGCGTGACCGCGACCCTCCATGCCGGGCAGGTCGTGGGCGAACTCGCGGTCCTTGACGATCGGCCGCGGTCGGCCGATGTCGTCGCCGCCACCCACACGCGTCTGCTGCGCATCGCGGGCGCCGACTTTCAGGCCCTGCTCGAGAAGAGCCACGGCCTGTCGCGCAGCCTTCTGCGCGTGCTCGCGTCGCGTGTGCGCGAGGCGGGATCGCGACAGCTTCGCGTCGAGCAGCTCGTGCGCGCGTATCGCGAGCGCGGGCATGTCCTCGCTCAGCTCGATCCTCTCGGCTTCAAGGCAGCCGCGTCCCACCCCGAACTCGATCCCGCGCATCACGGATTCGCGGAGGCCGATCTCGACCAACGATTCCCGGTTCAGCTGGGTGCGGAGACCGCCGCCCTTCCCCTGCGCGACATCCTCGCGCGTCTCCGCGAGGCGTATTGCGGCTTCACGGGCGTGCAGTACATGCACATCGACGACCTCGCGGTTCAGGCGTGGCTGCGCGAGCGGCTCGAGAACCGCGAACACCACCGGGCCCTCGCGCCCGACGAGCAGCGGCGGCTTCTCGCGAAACTCACCGACGCGGAGATCCTCGAGACCTTCCTGCATCAGAAGTTCGCGGGATCGAAGCGCTTCTCGCTCGAAGGCGCGGAGACGCTCATCCCTCTGCTCGACAGCGCGATCCTCGAAGCGTCGGGACACGGCGTGAACCAGGTGGTCATCGGGATGGCGCATCGCGGACGGCTCAACGTGCTCGCGAACATCCTCGGCAAGCCTCCCTCGCTCATGTTCCGCGAGTTCCAGGACCGCGCGAGCGACGCGCCGGAACGCGGTGACGACGTGAAGTACCACCTCGGCTTCGAGTCGTCCCGCGTGCTGCCGTCGGGCGCGCGCATCGACCTGGCCCTCATGGTGAACCCGAGCCATCTCGAGTTCGTGGGCCCCGTGGTGCTCGGACGCACACGCGCCTTGCAGGAGGAGCGCGGCGACGCGACGGGCGCTCAGGTGCTCCCCATCCTCATTCATGGCGATGCCGCGTTCGCGGGCCAGGGCGTGGTGCAGGAGCTCTTCAACCTGAGCGGCCTGCCCGGCTATGCGACCGGCGGGGCGCTGCACGTGATCGTGAACAATCAGATCGGCTTCACGACGCCGCCCGAAGAGAGCCGTTCGAGCCAGTACGCGACCGACGTCGCGCGCATGCTGCAGATCCCGATCTTCCATGTGAACGGAGAGCGGCCCGAGGCCGTGCACCGCGTGCTTCAGCTGGCTCTCGAATTCCGCGCCACGTTCCGCCGCGACGTCGTGATCGACATGTACTGCTACCGACGGCACGGCCACAACGAGAACGACGACGCGTCGTTCACGCAGCCCCTCGTCGCCACTCGGATCCGCGAGCGCGAACCGATGCGCGTCACGTTCGCGCGCAACGTCGTGGCCCTCGGCGCGATCACGGCGGAGGAGGCCGACGCGATCGCCGCGGCTTCGCG
>Ga0075163_10014212_pt1 | contig 10280 bp, 8 predicted proteins | sample JI1023141ADNA_FD_71478 | JGI IMG/M metagenome (GOLD analysis project Ga0075163, IMG submission 71478) | Wastewater effluent complex algal communities from Wisconsin, to seasonally profile nutrient transformation and Carbon sequestration -... | ecosystem: Engineered > WWTP > Effluent > Algae... | reverse complement strand
GTGGGGCGGTCGATGGCGTAGGCCGCTTCGATGACGGCGACCGTCTGCGAGCCCTTCACGTCGAGAGCCTCGCGGCGAGCTCGGCGCGCGAGCCCACGGCGTACTTCCGAAACAGACTCGCGACCTGATTCGCCACCGTGCGAATCGCCGTCTTCCGCTTCTTCGCGATCTCGGCGTTCGACGCGCCCGAGAGCAACAGCTCGAGCACCTGCTGCTCCGCCGCGGTCAGCGTCGGGGCGGGCTGCATCGGAGCCTCTTCGCTCATCACGGCGAACTGCTCTTTGCCAAAGCGAAACGTCGTCCACTGACGCATGAAGGTCCCACCTTAGCGCACCACGCGGGCGTTGCCCTTCTCGCAAGACGAAGGGCGGCGCTTGTGGCTACGCTTCGCGGCGTGAGTCAACCCGATGAGAAGGGCAGTTTTTCCACCAGCATCGCCGACGACGTCATCAACGAAGCACTGAAGAGTGTGGAGAAGGCGAAGGCCGCCGTTCGGGGAGAGCCCGTACCTGCCGCACCAGCAGCTCCCGTTCCTGCACCAGATGCCGCGCCAGTGGCTGCGGTTGCAGCCCCGAGCCCTGACCCTGCCAACGACGAAGTGGCCACGCTGAAGGCCCAGCTCGAGCTGTCGATGGCGAAGGGCCGCGAGCTGATGGGCAAGGTGAAGGACGAGCACGAGAAGATGCTGCGCGCCATCGCCGACCTCGAGAACTACAAGAAGCGCGCGCTCAAAGAGAAGGAAGACGTCCAGAAGTTCGGCAGCGAAAAGCTGCTGAAGGACTTCCTGCCCGTCGTCGACAACTTCGACCGCGCGCTCGAGCACGCCCGCAGCAGCGGCGACATCGAGAGCCTGAAGAAGGGCGTCGAGATGATCCGCAAGCTCTTCGAAGACACGCTGGGAAAACACGGCGTGCGCTCGTTCTCGACCAAGGGGCAGCCGTTCGACCCGAACAAGCACGAGGCGATGTCCGCGGCTGAGACCGACGAGATGCCGCCCAACCACGTCCACTCCGAGTACCTGCGCGGCTTCATGCTGAATGATCGGCTCGTTCGGCCGGCGCTGGTGGTGGTGTCGAAGGCGAAAGCAGCGCCTGCGCCGGTAACGGACGCGGCCCCGATTGCACCAGCAACACCTGACGAGACTCCGAAGGCGTGATGTCGATCATTCGCCGTGGGGGTCACAATTCTGTGATGATTCTGGAACGTATCTGTCGTGTTCTGAGGGGGTCATGAGCAAAGTCATCGGTATCGACCTTGGCACCACGAACTCGTGCGTGGCGGTCATGGAGAGTGGCGAGCCGGTCGTCATTCCCAACAGCGAAGGAAGCCGCACCACGCCGTCGATGGTCGCCTTCACCGATGGTGGTGAGCGCCTGGTCGGGCAGATCGCCAAGCGGCAGGCCGTCACCAACCCCGAGAACACCGTCTATGCGGTGAAGCGGCTCATGGGCCGCCGGCTCGACTCGCCCGAAGCGAAGCGCGCGGCGGGCATGGTGCCGTACAAGGTGGTGGCCGCGGACAACGGCGACGCGTGGGTCGAGATTCGCGGGAAGAAGTACAGCCCTCCCGAGATCAGCTCGATGATCCTCACCAAGATGAAGGTCACCGCCGAGGACTATCTCGGCGAGCCCGTCACCGAGGCCGTGGTCACCGTTCCCGCGTACTTCAACGACGGCCAGCGTCAGGCCACGAAAGACGCAGGCCGCATCGCGGGCCTCAACGTGCTGCGCATCATCAACGAGCCGACCGCCGCGGCGCTCGCCTACGGCCTCGACAAGGACACGAGCAAGGCCGAGACGATCGCCGTCTACGACCTCGGCGGCGGCACGTTCGATATCTCGATTCTCGAGCTGAACTCGGGCGTCTTCGAGGTGAAGGCCACCAACGGCGACACGTACCTCGGTGGCGAAGACTTCGACAACAAGCTCATCGACTGGCTCGCTGATCGGTTCAAGGCTGCCAACAACGGCCTCGACCTTCGCAAGGACCGCATGGCGCTGCAGCGCCTGAAAGAAGCGGCCGAGCGCGCCAAGCACGAGCTGTCGAGCGCGACCGAGACCGAGGTGAACCTGCCGTTCATCACGGCCGACGCGTCAGGCCCCAAGCACCTGCAGGAGACGATCAACCGGTCGGCCTTCGAAGACCTCGTGAAGGATCTGATCGATCGCTCCATCGAGCCATGCAAGATCGCCCTGAAGGACGCGGGCATCTCGACGCAGCAGGTGAACCAGGTGCTGCTCGTCGGCGGCATGACGCGCATGCCGGCGGTGCAGGCGAAGGTGAAGCTGTTCTTCGGCCGAGACCCGCACAAGGGCATCAACCCCGACGAGGTCGTCGCAGTCGGCGCCGCGATTCAGGGCGGCGTGCTGAAGGGCGAAGTCAAAGACGTGCTGCTGCTCGACGTGACGCCGCTGTCGCTGGGCGTCGAGACGGCCGGCGGGGTCTTCACCAAGATCATCGACAAGAACACGACGATTCCCTGCAAGAAGAGCCAGATCTTCTCGACCGCCACCGACAACCAGCCGCTCGTGAGTGTGCACGTGCTGCAGGGCGAACGTGAGATGGCGGGCGACAACAAGACGCTCGCCCGCTTCGAGCTCGTCGGCATTCCTCCCGCGCCTCGTGGCGTGCCGCAGATCGAAGTCACCTTCGACATCGACGCCAACGGCCTCGTCAGCGTCTCGTCGAAAGACCTGGGCACCGGCCGCGTCCAGACGGTGAAGATCGTCTCGAACTCGGGCCTCACCGAAGCCGAGATTCAGAAGATGGTGAACGACGCGCAGTCGAACGTCGAAGGCGACAAGAAGAAGAAAGAGCTCGCCGACCTCAAGAACAACGCCGACGGCCTCATCTACACGACCGAGCGGTCGCTCGAAGAGTACGCGACGATGCTCAAAGAGAAGGACCGCGACGAGATCAAGGTCGACCTCGAGAACCTCAAGAAGCAGCTCACCACCGCCGACCCCGACAAGATTCGCGCTGGCATCAAGCAGCTCGAGGGCAGCGCCTACCGCATCGCCGACGCCATCTATGCGGCCGAGTCTGGGGAGAAGAAGTAACGGATGAAGGCCGCTCCGCTGAAGTTCGAGAGCGTTGACGAAGAGGTGCGCTTCCTGCGGGGGCTGGTCGCGGTGCAGCGGCTCGCCGACGAGGTGCTCGAAGACTGCCTCGAACGCCAGCTGGGGCTCTCGGCCGCCGCCGACGTGTTCCTCACGCAGTGCGCGCGCATGATTCACGCGCAGGCGGCCTTCGTGCAGGTGAAGGGCACGCAGGGCGTGGTGTTGACCCGCGTCTGGGGCAGCGGCCTGTACGATCTGATGCGGTGGGTCGACGCGCGGGGAGCGGTGCGCATCGACAACGAGCACACCGTCTTCGTGGCCAGCCTCGACATCGGCAAGCTGCAGCTCGGCAGCATCGGCTTCGTGCTGCCCGGTCACTTCTCGGACGGCGGCCTTCAGGTGATGGAGCTGGTGGGCACCGTCGCCGAGATGTTCGACTCCGCGGTGCTGTCGTTCATCGCGCTGGCCGAGGGCCACACGCCCGGAGAACGCCTCGACGAGCTCTCGCAGGCCGGCGAGTTCAGGCCCAACGCGCGCATCGGCAAGTACGAGCTGCTCAACCCGCTCGGCACTGGCGGCATGGCGCAGGTGATGGTCGCGCGCACGGTGAACCCCGGCGGCGTGTCACGGCTGGTCGCGCTCAAGCGCATTCTGCCCAAGCTGGCCGACGACGAAGTCATCGTGAAGCAGTTCCTCGACGAGGCGAAGCTGGGCATGCGCCTCAACCACCCGAACCTGGTCACCATCTACGACTTCGGTCAGGGCAACGGCTCGTACTTCATCGCCATGGAGCTCGTGGCCGGCGTCGACTTCGACCACGTCGTCTACTGGCCGCACGGGCCGCTCCCCGAGGCCCTGGTCTCGGCGATCGTCTCGCAGGCGCTGGAAGGGCTGCATCACGCGCACGAAGCGAAGGGCGACGACGGCATCGGCATGGGCCTGGTGCACCGCGATCTCTCGCCACACAACCTGATGGTGGGCTTCGACGGCCGCGTGAAGGTGCTCGACTTCGGGGTCGCGAAGATGCGCAACGCGCGCACGGTGACGCTGCCGGGCATCGTCAAGGGCAAGCCGCTGTACATGTCTCCCGAGCAGGCGACGGCCGAGCGCATCGATCGCCGCAGCGATCTGTTCTCGGTGGGGCTCATTCTTCACGAGGCGCTCACCGGCACGCGCGCGTTCGATCAGCACGACGACACGAAGACGATGGAGGCCATCGTCAACGAACCGCTGGTACGGCCTTCCGGCATCGCGAACCACTGGTGGGACATCATCGAGAAGGCCCTGCAGAAGCGGCCCGAGGATCGGTACCGCAACGCCCTCGAGATGGCCCAGGCGGTGCGCGAGACGGTCGAGCCGATGAAGGACCACGAGCTGGGCGCGCTGGTGTCGTCGAAGTTTCCGCGGCGCGTGGCCGACGTGAACTCGTGGGAGCAGACGAAGAACAAGCTCGCGTCACAGAGGCGGTGACTTCTCCGTGAGAGCCGCGGCCCTGCTGCTGCTGCTCGCCTGCAACCCTGCGCCCGAGCGCCAGTCCTCGCTCGCCGACTGCCCACCACGCCTGCAGTTCGACTTCGCCGATCGCGTGCTGATCGAACCCGGCGCCCAGCGACTGCACATCGACTTCGCGGCGGCCCGGCGGTGCCGCGACGGCAGCAGCTTCACGGCCGAGTCCGTCTTTGCCGAGGTCTTCACCGAGAGCGGAGCAGACGTGCTGCGAGGCATGGAGGTCTCGCTCGACGCGGGCGTTCAGGCCTCGGTCGAGCTGCGGCTCGAGGTGCCCCTGACGGCGAACCGAATCTCGGTGGCGGTCCGCGTCGAGCCGACCATCGGCGTCATCCGGCAGACGCTGCTCGTCGTCAGCCCTCGCGAGCCTGCCTTCATGCAGGTCGGGCCACGCGAGTGCGCCTGGGTGACGCCGTTCGCGCCCGGCAGAACGCTCTGTGTGACGCCCTCGTCCGCGGGGTTGATCGAAGCCGATGCGGGGCTGTGGCTCGACAACGCGCGCACCGTGGCCATCACGCCGGGCGCCCTCTGGCACTTCGCGTCGACGAGCGTCGTGATGACCCCGACCGATGGCGGGGCGCTCGCACGGTGGCCGCTCGCGCTCGAGTCGACGACCATCGCGACACGCGGAGACCGGGTCTTCATCGCGGGCGCTGCGGGTGTGGCCGAGGTCGCAGCGGGTGGCGCGACGTCGTTCTCCGCCTTCACGGTGGATGGTGGATCGAACTTCGTTGCGCCCCTGGGTCTGCGGGTCGTGGGCGACGAGCTGCTGGTCGCGCGATCGGAGCGCATCGATCGGTTTCCCCTGTCACGTCTTCTGGGCGGGTCCATCGACCTGCCCCGCACGACCGAGTCGGTCGAAGTGCATGGAAGCACCGCGGGGCTGTGGCGCGTCAGGCAGGTGCAGGTCGAGCTGCAGACGGACGACCGAACGCTGGTGGCCACGCTGCCTCCCCTCGTCGAGCCGCCGCGCACCGATGGGCTGCCAGGTCTCAGCACGGCTCCCGTCGGTACGACCGACTCGACGCCGCTGCGCCCCATCGGCAGGACCGTGGCGGGCCGCAGGGTGTGGGCGCACCCCGTGGAGGAGCTCGATGCAGGCGTGCTCGAGGTGCAGCTCCTCTTTGCGCCTGAGGGCAGCGACCTCGTCTGGGCAGACAGTCAGCAGATCTTCGCGCACGACAGCGAGCGACTGCTCGCAGCCCCGAGGCGCTGATCTCTCGTTTCAGCGACGCGGCGCGTCCCGCACTGAACGAGACAGAATCGTCGGCCAGAGCGGCAACGGTGGAGCGGCGCGAGGAGCCGCCTGGGTCCACGACTCCCCGAGGACCTCGGCGACGGTGCTCGCGACCTGCGCCTGCGTGACGAGGCCGGTGCCCGAACGTACGCCGAGCGCGGGAATGCCCGGGCCGATCGCCGCCAGCCAGATGTCTTCGGCGCCGCGAACCGACGCGCCGTGGTGCTTCCAGTCCCAAGGGAGGCCGCCGCGGCCGTGATCGGTGGTGATGAGGAACACCGTCGAGTCGCGGTACTCGGGCATCGCCTGCATGGTGGTCCAGAGGTCGGCGATGGTGGCGTCGGCGCGCTGCAGCGCCTCGAGCGAAAGATCGTACCGGCCGGCGTGCATCCACTCGTCGGTCTCGCCCAGACCGAGGAAGAGCACGCGCGGTTGCGTCGTCTTGAGGGACTCCTTCAACGCAGCGTACGTGAGCGCGTCGAGGGCGTTGCCTCCGAACACCGGCGTGGTGGTGCGGTAGAGCGAGTCGATGAGGTCCTTCCCCTGCGTGCGAACGGTGTCTCGCTCGAAGGGCGGCTCCCAGCCGGCGTGCACCTCGAGCTTCGAGCGATCGACGTTCAAGATGCGCGAGAAGGTCGCCCACGTGGCGAACGCCTGAAACGGGTAGCCCTTCGTCGACAGCCACTCGAAGACGCTCACGTTCGGGTTGTCGACCCACGCGTTGGTGGTCAGCTTCGGGTCGGCGAACCCGCTGAAGAGCTCGTTGTAGCCGGGGTACGAGACGCGCGCGCGGTTGGTCACCTGCATCGGGCTGCCTCGGGAGGAATCTCCGAACAGCTGCCCTTCGCGCACGACCTTCTTCCAGAGGAACGGCATCAGCGTCTCGCGCCGCGCCTGCAGGTCGTCGCGCCAGAACTTCTCGACGCACCCCGCTTCGTTCTCGACGCCGCCGCCCTTCCCCATCAGCGCGCGGTCGGCGCCCGAGAAGATCTCGCTGGCCCGAACGCCGTCGCTCACGATGACGACCACGTTCTTCACCTGGGCCGAGCCGGTCTGCGCCAACACGAGAAGCAGCAGTGCGTTCATCATGGGCGCGCACCGTACGGTCGGTCAGAGCGGGTCCTCCGTCACGAGCGTGAAGCATCGGGTGACATGTCGATGGCACACGCGCTCGTGACGTGAGCGCCGTGGAGTCGCCGCGTCGGACGCCGCCCGTGACCGAGTTGTGATCGAACCCGCAGCGCGCTTTCCGTGACGAGCATGAAGCATCGGGTGACATGTCGGTGGCACACGCGCTCGTGACGTGAGCGCCGTGAAGGCGTCTCGGCGCGCGTCGATGGAGGCCCCATGGTGATCGACGCCGCGCTCGAACCCTGGGGGCTGTTGCCCATTGCGTTGCCGCTGCTGGTGCTCTGCGCCGTTCGCGCCGCCCGGCTCGTGCTTCCGAACGGGAGCCGAAGCGATCGTCTCGCGGCCTCGGCCGTGCTGGCGATGGGGCTCGTGCACGTGAACGTCGGACTCCTCGGCACGCTGGGAGTGCTCACGGCGAACGCGCTGCTGTTGCTGCTGGGCCTCGAAGCGGTGGCGCTCGTGGCCGCCACGTTTCGGATTCCGGGTGATGGCTGGGGGCGCGACTGGAAGCAGCTGTGGCCAGCGTTGACCCTGGCGTTCGTCGTGAGCGTGAGCGCGGTGACGGCGGCGAGGCTGCTGCCCGTCTGGCAGTGGGACTCCATCGGCTACCACCTGCCGTTCGTGAACTTCGTGATTCAGTCACACGGCTTCGCCGAGGTGCCGCCCGACCTTCGGTACATCTCGACGTACCCGCACGACATCGAGCTGGGCATGATCGCGCTGCGGTTGATGCTGCCCGACGATCGGCTCGTCGACCTCGCGCAGCTTCCCTACGGGCTGGCTGGCGCAGCGCTCACGGCGGCCGTCGCGCGACGACTCGGCGCCAACCCTCGCAACGCCTCGCTCGCGGGAGCTGTCTGGCTGACCCTGCCCTGCGTCTTCCTGCAGCTGCCGACCAACTACGTCGACGTGGGCACCGCGGCCGCGCTCCTCGGTGCGCTGTACTTCCTCGTGTTCAGCGACCTGCGGCTTCCCACCGTGCTGCTCGGCGCTGTCTCACTCGGGCTCTTCCTCGGGGGTAAGCCGTCGGCACCGATCGCGGCGACGGCGATCGCGCTGTTCGTCATCGTTCGAGGCGTGCGGGCCCGCCAGCTCATGCCGACGGCCGCCTTCCTGCTCGTCACCTTCGTGTTCGGGGCCGAGATGTACCTGGTGATGTTCGCCCGGCACGGCAACCCGGTCTGGCCAGTCGCGCTGCACCTGGGGCCGCTGTCGTTCCCGGGAGAGCTCGCGGTCGATCAGCTGCTCGCCGCAGGGGCCGCGTTGCCGAGCGCGTCGGGCACGAAGCTGGATCGATTGCTGGTGTCGTGGCTCGCCGTTGGAACCCCGCCGGTCTTCGACATGAAGCTGGGAGGCCTGGGGCTGCCGTTTCTGCTCGCGCTGCCCATCGCGCTCGTGGGGTTGGTGCGTCGACGGAGCGCGCTGCTCGCCTTCGCGCTGCTCGTCGCGGGGCTCTCACCTGATCCCTCGCTTGGCCGGTACGTGCTGGCGCTGGGAGCACTGGTGCTCGCCCTTGCCCTCACGGAGCTGAACGCGGTTCGCGTGACGACCCCAGCCGTGCTCGCCATCGCCTCGGTGTCGCTGGTGTGGAGCTGGCCTGGCCTCACCGGCGACGGCCCTGCGCTCGCGACGTATTGGAACCTGACCGACGATCAACGGCGCGTCGCGGTCGGGCCGCATGGAAGGCCTACCGACTATCCACCCCTGTGGGACGTGGTCGACCGCGGGGAGTCCATCGCCTTCGACGAAGACTTCGAGTTCCCCGGGCTGCTCTGGTCGCCCGAGCTGCGCTACCCCGTTCACGCCGTGCCGAGGGCGCCCGGGAACCTCGACGAGTGGCTGGACGAGCGGCGGGTGCGGGTGCTGGCGGTGGGTCCACGCCGTCGCGCGCAGCTCGGGAGCAGTTGGCGGCGCGCGTTCGACTGTCGCTCGGCCGATTGCAGCGTCTTCGTGCGTACGCGCGAGGCGATGTCAGCGCGGTGACTGTTCGGCCAGGGCGAGCGTCGCGCGAAGGTTCGCGTTCTCACGCAGGTTCATGAAGAACAGCTGGTACTCGACCGGGTGGTAGTTGCCCGAGCCCATCAGGTGGTCGAGCACCCGGCTCACGACGTCTCGCGGCCGCGGCTTCACCTGCGAGACCTGGAGCACGCCGTCGACACAGCGCGCGTCGGCGAACTCGGGCCGCACGGCGTGATCGTTCGTCTCGAGGAAGACGCCGCCCAGGTTGGCGCTGGCAGGAGCACCTTCTCCGTCGAGCCGCCACGTGAGCGGGTTCGTGCACAAGCGCGTGCGTGGGTCGGGCCGCGCGAGCTCGAACGTCGTCGGCACGAAGTCGGGGCTGCGGGCATTCCACGCGATCACGCAGCGCAGGTCGTCGGCGCGCTGACAGGGCGGCAGGTCGGGAGCGCGCTCCGCCAGGCCGGCGACGGTGACGCGCCCGCCGGCGAGGTACGCCGCCACGAGCCCCGCGCCGGCCGGTTTGCCCGACAGCTCTTCGAACAGCAGCCGCTCGAGCATCACCGTGCCCTGACTGTGGCTGGCGAGGATGAAGGGCCGGTCCGCGCCGCGCCGTCGCTGAAACGACTCGAAGGCGCGCTTCACGTCTCCGTACGCGACGGCCATCGCGCGGTCTCCATCAGGGCTGGGACGGAAGAAGGCCGAGCCGTTCGCCTGCCGGTACCTGGGCGCGTAGATGGCGCAGCACCCGTTGAAGGCCGTCGCCTGAATGCCGGTCGAGAGCCGGTCGGTGCCGTCGTTGATGGTGGCGTCGGTGGTTGACGCGTTCCAGGCGCTGCCAACGGCCGAGGTCGGGTGCACGTAGAAGACGTCGACCTTGGCGCTGCGTTGATCGACGCCCGGGTGCCCATCGGGCGCGGCGTCGGCGGCGTCTTCGCGGTCGGGGAGCGCGCTCCAGCTGCCAGGGTCGTCGTAGTCGGGCGGCGGCGGCGTGAGCCGCTCGTCGAACGGCGTCGAAGGCGTCATCACGCGCTCCACGAGCGGACCGAGCCCGAGCATGAGGGCCACCGCGCCCATCGCGAGCGTCACCACGACCCACCGCAACCAATGCCGTTTCATGGAGCCACCCAACGCTCGAGGTTTCAGGGCATTCCGTCGTGGAGCGGCAGCTGCCACGACAGCTCGCTCGGGTGCAGGCTGAACCACGCGCCCGTCAGCGCATCGACGACGAAGCCGAGCCCCAGCGTGAAGATGTTCAGCAGCGAGACGAAGTTGAACCGCGTCTCGACCACCACCAACTTCGCGCGGCGGCCGGGAGCCCAGCTGATGGCGGCGTACTCCGAGCCCTTCTTCAGGTTCAGGCCAAACGGCGTGGTGCCCGCACCTGCGAC
>Ga0075163_10014211_pt1 | contig 10280 bp, 7 predicted proteins | sample JI1023141ADNA_FD_71478 | JGI IMG/M metagenome (GOLD analysis project Ga0075163, IMG submission 71478) | Wastewater effluent complex algal communities from Wisconsin, to seasonally profile nutrient transformation and Carbon sequestration -... | ecosystem: Engineered > WWTP > Effluent > Algae... | reverse complement strand
GCCACCAGGAACTCGGCCCAGTTCCAGGCCGGGCGCGCCTCGCCGCGCATCGACGCCGGCGGTCGGGCGAGCATCCAGCTGTAGAACGACCAGCCCAGGATGGCCAGCAGCATCAGCAGGTCGCCCTGCACCAGGCGCACGTCGGCCAGCGCCGCCAGATCGCCCCGCGACAGCACCAGCGCCACGCCGCACAGCGACAGCACCGCGCCCGCCAGCTGCATGCGGGTCGGGATGACCCCGTAGGCGAGGGCGCCGATCAGCATCGTCCACACGGGCGAGCTGGAGGCGATCAAGGTGACGTTGAGCGGCGTGCTGGTACGCAGCGCCATGTACTGCAGCGCGTTGTAGGCGCCCACGCCGATCAGGCCGAGGACGGACAGCACCTTCCAGCGTTCCCATATCTGCGCCCGCGCCTGCGCCGTGCCCAGCGCCGCCCAGCCCAGGGGCAGCAGCAGTGCGAAAGCGACGACCCAGCGCAGCGCGTTGAGCCACAGGGGCCCGATGCTCTCGATCGCCAGGCGGCCGACCACGGCGTTGCAGGCCCACATCAAGGGCGGGGTGGCGAGCATCACGACGAGGCGTGGCGTGAGTTGCATGGGAGATCCTCGGGGCGGGTTGGGGGAGTGAGGCCTGGAGTGTAGGCAGCCGCCGGGCGGGGTGGAAGGTGCAAAGCCTGGTTTCACTGTTCGGAATATTGAACCTAGAAACGGCAGTTGACCGCTTTCCTCTGCCTCAAAAACCGCATGAACACTTGCAATAGTGCCTTCGCCGACGCCCACCCGAAAGGTGAGCGCGCTACACGCCCGCTGGCACGCCTGCGCGGTCGCCTGGCTTTGTCGCTCCGCCTTGCAGGCATGAGCCTGCGGCGTTGTCGCGAGAAAGCGCCGGGCCGCCCCCAAGCTTTCTCGCGGCCCCCTCGGGGGGCAGGAGCGCCGCATCGCGGCGTCTCCGGGGGGGGGTGTGCCCTCGCGAGAAAGCGCAGGGCCGCCCCAAGCTTTCTCGGGCCCCCCTCGGGGGGCAGGAGCGCCGCACCGCGGCGTCTCCGGGGGTGGTTCTCTTCGCGCCAGACACCCGCCCAGACGCACCCGCGAGCGCGTCCAACTGCCGTTTTTAGACTCAAGGAAACGCCCGGCCGCCCCAGGCTTCCCTGGCCCCCTCGGGGGATGGGCTGGGCGAAGCCCGGCCCTGGGGGGCATCTCTAGTCCCCGACACCCTCGTGGCGTGGCGCCTCTGCGAGACCCGTTCGGTGCTGGTGGCGAGCCCCGACTACCTGCAGCGCCGGGGTGCGCCGGCCACCCCCCAGGCCTTCGCCGGCCACGACTGCCTGGGCTACCGGCGGGCTGGCGGCACCTTGTCGTGGCGTTTCGAGCCGCTTGGCGGCGGTGCCCAGGTGAGCGTGCCGATCCGCGGCTGCTTTGCCGCCAACAACAGCGAGGCCCTGCGTGAGGCGGCGGCCTGGGGCTGGCGGTGCTGTCCGACTTCACCGCCCGCGAGGCGCTGCTCGACGGTCTGCTGGTGCCGGTGCTGCCCGAATCGCGGCCGGTCGGCCTGTTCGGCGACTGCCTGTGTGCGATCCGGCCCTACAGCCCGACCGTGCCGAAGGCGGTGCAGGTGTTCGTGGCCTGGCTGCGCGAGGCGCTGAAGGAGGGCTTCCCGCTGGAAACCTGAGGCCGCACCGGCGCCCGGGCTGACCGTCTGTCACAAACCCTCACGCCGGATGGTCTAGGCTGGAGTCGGAGGCTTGAGCGGCGCGCCTGCGCTGCGGCCAGGCCGAGCGCTTGACGAACAGGGGAGTTCGAGATGACGAAGTGGACAAGGAACGCGTTGGCCGGGCTGGCCATCGCTGCAGCGTCTCATCTGGCTGGTGCAGCGCCGACGCTGATCCGCACGATGCCCGGCGTGGGGGATTCGACCGGCTCGGTCGACACCTGGGCTTCCGGTACGTGGAACGACGTGGCGGCCGGCTTCGAGGTGGGCTCGGCGGGTTACGTGACCAATGTGCGGGCTGCGCTGTGGGTGAAGGAGGTGCCCAATAACCGGCTCGGCTTCATCGTCGGCATCGCCAGCGATGCGCTGATCGGGTCGGCGTCCGGCAGTTATCACGCCGACCCACCGCCCGGCTCCTTGTGGGAGATCGATGTGTGTTCGTCCGTGCAGCAGATGGTCGGCAGCAGCCTGCAGTCCGCCTGCGACGTATCGACCAACCACACCACCGGCGGGCGGGTCGAGCTGGCTGCGGGTGAAGAATTCGCCGCAGCCCTGAACGTCTTTCTGCCGGGCGCGGGCACCTACTGGCTGTACACCCGCTACGTCGGTGAGGACTCGATCAACGTGTGGAAGACCAACACCAGCCTGCCGCGCACCGACCTGTTCGCGGCGCGAACCGGGTCGCTCGACGACGCAGCCCATCCCGCCCACCGGACCTTCTTCCAGACCACCCAGCCCGTCGCCCCGCTGGCCCTGGCGATCACCTTCGAGGCCGTGCCGGAGCCCCCGGCGGTGCTGCTGGGCCTGACCGGCCTGGCCATGCTGGCGGGCCTGCGCCGTCGGGCCGGGCGCGTGGGCGCCTGAGCCCGGCACACTCAGTGGCTTGCTGCGGTATGGTGGTTCAACCTGGAAACAGCAGTTGACCGCTTTCCGTAAGCTTCAAGAGCCGCATGAGCACACACGCCTTCGTGCCCTCGTGCCTTCGCCAATGCTCACCCGGTGGGTGAGCGCGCTACACGCCCGCTGGCACGCCTGTGCGGGCGCCTGGCTTTGTCGCCCGCCTCGCAGGCATGAGCTCGCCGCGTTGTCGCTTCGCGCCAGACACCCGCCCAGACGCACCAGTCAGCGTGCCCAGCTGCCGTTTCCAGGTTCAACGGCCCTCGACCGGAACCACCGGCAAACTCGCCGGCCAGCTGCCTTTGGCGACGGCGCGGCCGCCGTCGAAGACCAGCCAGCTCTGGGCGCCGTAGTGGGGCAGGCCGCGCTGGAGGGCGTCCAGCGCCGCGGCGCCTTCTGCGGAGATAACGGCCAGCGGCGCGGGGCGGGTGTCGGTGGGCGCCAGCGTCCACACCTGGGCGCTGCCGCGGCCGGTGACCTCGGCGGGGCGGGGCGGCAGGCCGGCGGCAGCGAGGGCGCGGTCCACCTCGGCGTGGGTGCCGGCCAGCACGACTGGCTCGCGGCCCGCGAGGGCGCTGGCGAGAGCGGCGCCGGTGGGGGCGTTCTCGAGCAGGCGGCGGGCGAGGGCCTCGACTGACGCGCGGGTGCCGGCGTCGACACCGGCATTCACCAGCCGCGGCGCGGCCGCGCCTATCCACTGGCGCAGGATGGGTGGCAGGCTGCCCGGCGGGAGCCGGCGCCAGACGCGGGTGTCCGGGTCGAGGCGGACGCCGCTGGCAACAAAGCCGAGCCGCAGCGCGGCGCTCGCCCGCGGGCCGTCGAGGCTCACCCAGTGGATCTCCCGGCGCCCGGGAGCGATGACCTCGACCGGCAGGCGCAGCGGGTGGGCGGGGGTGTCCTGCGCAACGCTTAGCGTGAGCTGGTGGTGCTTGTCGCCATCGGCGCGCAGGTTGGCGCTCTCGATGCGCACCGCGGGCAGGGCGCGCTGGTTGAGCCAGGCCTCGAAGAACGGCCCGAGCCGCTGGCCCGAGGCGCCCTCGAAGGCCGCCCGCAGCTCATCCCAGCTCGCCGTGCGGAAGCGCTGGCGGGCCCACAAGCTGCGGATGCCCTCGCGGAAGGCGGCCTCGCCGATGCGGTCCTGCAGCATCACGAAGAGCATCGCCGCCTTGCCGTAGCCCACCGCCGCCTCGGCGCCGTGCTGGCGGCTGCGGAAGTCGCGCAGCGCCGGCTGGGCGTCGGCGGGCAGGGCCAGGGCGTCCCGCAGCCAGCCCAGGCGCATCTCGGCCGCGGCGGCGGGCGACTCGTCGAGCCGGTAGGCGTAGTCGGCCATGAAGGTGGTGAGGCCTTCGGACCAGTTGCCACGGCGGTAGTCCACATACACCCCGTTGCCCCACCAGTTGTGCAGCACCTCGTGGCCGAGCGAGGTCTTGCGGATGAAGGGCAGGCGCACCACCGCCTCGCCCAGGTAGGTGAGGGTGGGCATGCCGAAGCCGGTGGGCAGCGGGCCGGCCACCACCGAGAAGTTGTCGTAGGGGTAATCGCCGATCGCCTGGCTGTAGCGGCGGATGTAGGCCGCGCTGTCGTCCAGCCAGGCCTCGGCGAGGCCGGGCGTGGCGTCGAGCGCCGCCGCAAAGTAGGTGCGCAGCACCAGCGGCGGCGCGCCTTCGCGGGCGACGCGCTTCTCGCGCACACGCCAGGGGCCGGCCATCAGGTCGATGCCGTCGGTGGGCTGGCGCATCTCGAAGCTGGCCTGGTAGGGCTCGCCGGGGCGGGCCGGCAGGGTTTCGGCGAGCAGTTTGCCGGCCACCAGGCCACGCTGCTCGCCGGGTAGCGACAGGCGCAGCCGGTAGCCGAACATCTCGCGGGCCTGGGGATACCAGCCGCTCCCGGCGGGCAGAAAGCTGCCCTCGGGTGAGCTCATCGGTGGCATGCGCTGCAGCACGCTGCGGTGGTCGCGCTGGAGCTCCAGCGGCGGCAGCTGGCCGGCGTAGTTGATCTGCAGCGGCGCACCGGCGGTGGTCTGGCGGATGCGCCACTGACGGAAGCCCGCCGGCCCCCGCTGCGCCTCGGCCGCCAGCGCCCGGCCGCTGGCCGAGGCGCCGGTGACGCGCAGCGATTCATGCAACAGAAAGCGGAAGTCGCCTTCGGCCGGGCTGAGCCGGGCGCTGGCCTTGAAGGCGCGGCTGGCAGGGTCGAGGCTGACGTCGAGCTCGACCAGCCCGTCGGCCCGGGCCAGGCTGGCTACCATCAGTGGCAGCAGCGACAGCAGCACGGCGAGGCGGCGCGACCAGCGGCGGAGTGCGGCGGGCATCGGCGCGCCCTCAGGGCTGGGGCTGGGCCGGCGCAGGAGCCGGCGCCGGGGCCTGCGGCGGGAAGCGGACGATGATCTCCACCTCGCCGTCCTTGCGCGCCACCTTGAAGGGCAACCAGGTGCCGGGCGGCTGGCGGCGGATCGCCGCGCTCACCTCGGCGCTGCTGCCCGGCGCCCGCCCGGCCAGCTCGACGATGCGGTCGCCCGCCTTGAGGCCGTAGGTTTCGGCCAGGCTGCCGGGGTTGAGCTGGGCGATGCGCACGCCCTTGCCCTGGTCTTCCAGGGTCACGCCCAGGCGCGGCGGCTCGGGGTTGGCGGCGGGCCGGTCGGGCAGCACGAACACCGCGTGGGCGATGCCCGGCTGCAGGGCCTGGCACTCCTCGCGGCCGGAGGCGGGCAGCAGGCTGGTCACCCGCTTGACGCCCAGGTCGCGCAGCTGGTGGGGCACGCCGTGCTCGAAGCGGATGTGGCCGCTGCCCATCACCCCCACCACCAGCGGCCGGCGCTGGCCGGTGGCGGGGGCGAGGCGGGCCGCCAGCGCCTCGGCCATCGCCCGGTCCCAGGCCAGCTGGGCGTCCAGGAAGTTGTCGAAGCTGTTCTCGCCCTTGCCCGCCTGGCGCCGGCCGGCCAGGTGGTGGCGGTGCAGCTCGCGCAGCAGCTCGCGGTAGGCCGGTAGGGCCGCGGCCGGGCGGCCGACGCCTTCGCGCTCGGTGGCCGGCACGCCCTGCCAGCCCTTGTCGGCAATGGCTCGGGTGAGCTTCTGGTCCACGTTGAGGGCGACCATCGGGATGCGGTTGATGCGGGCAAACTCGAACAGCGGCAGGTAGAGCTGGGGCGGGAAGTTCCACACCTGCTCCCACTCGGCCTGGGTGAGGAACTCGCGCACGCCGAGCTGCCCGTCCACCCAGCGGTCGAGCACCGGCTGCAGGCGGCGCGGGAACATCTCGAAGCCGATCGCCATGTCGGGCCGCTGGGCGTGCAGCGCGGCGAGCACCTGCAGCTGCCAGCGGTGGTGGTCGTCCTGGTCGTGCTGCTCGCCCAGCAGCACGACATCGCTGGAGGCGGCCTCGCTGAGGGGCCCGGCCGGCAGCGTGGGCTGCAGGCGCTTGCCGCCGGTGAAGAGCCAGCGCCCGGTGTCCTTGCAGAGGGCGGCATCGGCGGCCTTCGGTGCCGGCGGGGCGGCGCTGGCGAGGCTGGCGCTGGCGGCGAGGAGCGCTGCGCCGATCAGGTGGAGGGGCTTGAGCCGGGGCATGGTGTGTTTCCTGGCATGGGAGGGGTAGGTTGGGGGCGCTCAGTCGCCCAGCGCGATCTCGCGCACGTCGAGCCGGAAGGGGCCCGCCTGGCGGTCGGCGATGAGGAGGCCGACCTGCTTGATCTGCGCCGCCGAGATCGGCCCGGCGCTGGCGGGGCGGCCGCGCCAGGTGGCGGCGAAGCCCGCCAGCGGCAGGCGGATCACCACCCACTCTCCGACCGGGGGCTGGAAGGCGGCCTGGTGGGTGACCCCGTCGAAGCCGTCGTCGCTGCGCAGGTTGAACTTGTAGCGCCGCCCGTCACCGCGCACCTCGAGCAGGCAGGCGAGTGCGCCGGCGGCGGTATCGGGGGCCACTGCCGGCGCGCGCACCGAGGCGAAGCCGCCGTTGTTGTCCAGCGATACCTCGCCCTCGAACACTCCGTGGCCTGTTGGGGCGTGGCGCATATGGCTTGCCGACACGCCGCCCATCACGCGGTCGTCGATGGCCTGCCAGGGGATGACGGCGGCCGGGCTGTCGAAGCGGTGGAGGGGGTGTCTCATGGTGGTGTGGGGGTTATCTGGGGCGTCTTTGAAGGCCGCGGGTCGGTGAGCAGTAGGGGAGAACTTGTTCGCCCGCGGAGGTGGAATTGAGGATCTACCGTGGTTTTGCCGACAGCGGGCGAGCAAGCTCGCCCCTACAGCAGCGCCTCGGTTCGTGCCCACGTGCGGCTGCTCGGTGCCTCTTCCCCCGCCACGATGACCGAGCCGTCTCATCGGCCGCCTGCCTCAGGCCAGGCTGCCCGCCGCGTGGCGCAGGAACAGCCCGCGGATGTCCACCCGCGCCCCGAGCCTCGCCGCCAGCAGATACAGCCCGCCGATCTTGCGGTGGAGGAAGAGCGCATCCACCGGCGGGGTGTGCCAGAAGTCGCGGTCGGTGCCCAGCTGCATGCCGACGTCGCGCATGCGGCGGGCCAGCGTGGAGCGGCCGAAGTCGTAGGGGCCGTCGTGGCGCAGGGGCTCGCAGGCCTGCACGAAGATGTCGAGCACCAGGCGGCGGTGCCGGTCTTCGATCTGCGCGCCGAAGTAGCCGATCTCGCTGGCCGCGGCGTCGAGGCCGGCGCGGTCACCCGCCATGCCGGCCGCGAGCAGGCGCCGGTAGGCGTCGACCAGGCCTGCGTCGAAGCGCCGGGTGGCGCCGAAGTCGAGCAGCACCAGCTTGCGGCTGGCCGGGTCGTAGAGGTAGTTGGCGAGGTTGGGGTCGGTCTGGACATGCCGGAACGCAAAGATCTCGTTGAACAGCAGTTCGAACAGCAGCTGCGCCACCCGGTCGCGCTCGGCCTGGGGGGCGGCCTCCAGGGTGTCGAGGCTCTGCCCTTCGACCCGCGACATGACCAGAACGTTCGGGGTGCCCAGCTCGCCGATCACCTCGGGCAGCGTGAAGTCCGGGTGCCCGGCCAGCAGGCCGCGGTAATGATCGAGGTGCGCGGCTTCTTTCAGGTAGTCGGCCTCGTCGTGGAGCTGGCGCTTGGCTTCGTCGAGCAGCGGCGCGATGTCGAGGCTGGCCGGCAGCAGGCCCGACAGGCGCAGCAGGGTGGCCACGTTGTCCACGTCGCTGGCGATGCTGCGGGCGATGCCGGGGTATTGCACCTTGATCGCCAGCCGGCGCCCGTCGAGGGCTTCGGCGGCGTGCACCTGGCCGATCGAGGCGGCCGCCATCGGGGTGAAGGAGAAGCGCGTGAAGTGCCGTGTCCAGTCCTTGCCCCAGTTGGCCTCCAGCACCGTGACCAGCTGGCTCATCGGCATCGGCTGGGCGTCGGCGCGCAGGCGGGCGAGGATCTCGCTGAGCTCGGGGGGCAGCAGGTCGCCGGCGTCCATCGACAACAGCTGTCCCACCTTCATCGCCGCGCCCCGCAGCTGGGCCAGCTGGTCGGCCACCCGGCGGGCGTTGGCGGGCGTCAGCAGGAGCTCGCCCATCGACGGGCGGCGGCCCTGGGCCAGTTGCCGGAAGCCCTCGGCGAGCATGCCGCCGGCCACGCCGGAAGCGAGGCTGCCCAGCCGGGCGAGGCGGGAGATACGGCTGCTCGGCACCGCGGTGCCGGCTTTGGTGGAGGGCGTTGTCATCGCTGGGTTTCCGCTGGCGTGCTTGGGGTGAAGCGCCGGGTCGCCTGCATGGGGCGCGCAGGGCTGGCGGCGGCAGGGTTGGTGTGGGCTTTTGTCCCGGCTCTGTCAGGGCCGCATGAGGGGCATCAGCAATTGGGTGATGCGGCCACAACAGCCCCACGGCTCGAAGCAGAAATCAACCGGCCATCACACGCCTGTAGGTGCGAGCTTGCTCGCACTCGGCCGGTGAAGTCGGTGCAGATCCTCCATTCCAGCTCCGCGGGCGAGCAAGCTCGCCCCTACAGCGCACCGACCAGCAGGAGCTCGCCCCCGGAGATTTCATGGCTGACACTCACATCAACCTGATCTTAGGTGTCCTGGCTTTGTTTTGTCTAGGACAAGAAAGTTCCGCTTCAGCGCAAACTGCGGATCTCCTCGAAGTTGCCGTCGGCGAGCTGCCCGTCGGGGGTGAACACCAGCTGCACGATCACGTCGGTACGGCCGCCGAGCCAGTCGGTGCCGACCGGGATCTTGCCGAAGATGCACGGCCCGCCGCGGGCCGGCAGCTGGGCGGCCATTGCGCTCTTGCGGCCGATCTCGTCGCACTCGGCGGCGGTCTTGATGGAATAGGTGGTGGGGTGGCGCTTGAGCTCGGCCTCGGCGGCGGCGACGCTGAGGCCCGGTTTCAGCGCCTCGCGCAGCTGGGGCACGAGGGGCGAGGGATCGGCGGAGCATGCGGCGAGGGCGGCGCAGGCGAGGAGGAGGGCGAGGGGCTGACGTGTGTGCATGGGGGGCTCAGGCTTGGCTGGAGGCTTCGGCGAGGATCGCGGCGAGCAGCCGCCAGGCCTTGCCGACCGATTCGATCTCGACCCGCTCGCCCGGGGCGTGGGCGCCGCGGATGGTGGGGCCGAACGAGACGATGTCGATGCCCGGGTAGCGGGCGGCGATGAGGCCGCACTCGAGGCCGGCGTGGATCACCTGCACCGTCGATTCGGCGCCGAACTCGCGGCGGAACACCTGCTGCGCCAGCGCCAGCAGCGGCGAGCCGGGGTCGGGCCGCCAGCCCGGGTAGTGGCCGCTGATGTCCACCTGGCTGCCGCTCAGCGCAAACAAGCTGGCGATCTCGTCGGCAAGCGCCTGGCTGCCGCTGTCCACCAGCGAGCGCACCATGAAGTTGCAGTGCCCGCCGGTGGGCTGCAGGTCGACCATGCCGAGGTTGTTGGAGGTCTCGACCACCCCGGGTACCGCCAGGCTGCGCCGGCGCACGCCGTGGGGCGCGGCGTGCAGCGAGGCCAGCCACACGGCCTGCTCGTCGGCCGCCAGCACGGCCTCGGCGGTGCCGGGTGCGACGCTGAGCGTGAGGCCCGCATCGACGCCGGCCAGCTCGCTCCGCAGCAGGGCTTGCCAGCCGTCGAGGGCCGCCGCCAGCGCCGGGCCGAGGCCGGCGGGCAGGCACACGCTGGCGCGGGCTTCGCGGGGCAGGGCATTGCGCGCGGTGCCCCCCGCCAGACCGGCGAGGCGCAGCGGCAGCGTCGCCTCGAGCGCGCGCAGCACGCGCACCAGCAGCTTGATGGCGTTGCCGCGCTCCTCGTGGATGTCGACGCCCGAGTGCCCGCCGCGCAACCCGGCGAGCCCGATCTGCCACGCCTCGAAGCCGCCAGGCACGGGTTCGCCTGCACCGCTGCGGGAGACGTTCACGTCCAGCCCGCCGGCGCAGCCCAGGTAGAACTCGCCCCAGTCCTCGGTATCGAGGTTGAGCATCAGGCGGCCCTGCAGCACGTCGGCGGCAAGGCCGTGGGCGCCACCCATGCCGGCTTCTTCGTCGACGGTGAGCAGCGCTTCGAGGGGGCCGTGCACCAGCGTGGCGTCTTCGAGCGCAGCGAGGATCAGCGCCACGCCGATGCCGTTGTCGGCGCCCAGGGTGGTGTCGTCGGCAATCAGCCAGCCGTCGGCCAGGCGCGGGCGGATCGGGTCGCGGCTGAAGTCGTGGGCGGTGCCGGTGTTCTTCTGGCACACCATATCCAGGTGGGCCTG
>Ga0075163_10014208_pt1 | contig 10281 bp, 3 predicted proteins | sample JI1023141ADNA_FD_71478 | JGI IMG/M metagenome (GOLD analysis project Ga0075163, IMG submission 71478) | Wastewater effluent complex algal communities from Wisconsin, to seasonally profile nutrient transformation and Carbon sequestration -... | ecosystem: Engineered > WWTP > Effluent > Algae... | reverse complement strand
TACGCGGCATTGATCTGGGACCTCGCCGCCCAGGACCCCCGCGGCGCCGGTCTCTCCCTCGACAAACCCGAGGACATCACCGGCCCCTGGCATTACCCACCCCTCGCCAAGTTCGAGCGCCTGCTCCGCCAGTGTCGCGTCCCCATCGGTTTAATTACCAACCGCCGCGAGCTCCGCCTGGTCTACGCCCCCCACGGCGAATCCTCCGGCTGGATCGCCTTCCGCGTCGGCGACATGCTGTCGACCGGCGGCCGCCCGATCCTCGACGCGATGATCATGCTGCTGCACAAGCAGCGGTGGTTCGGCGTCGAGGAGGCGCGCGCCCTCCCTGCCATCCTGTTCGACAGCCGCCGCCGTCAGGCCGAGGTCACCAGCGCCCTCGCCGACCAGGTCTTTGAAGCCCTCGAGACCCTCCTCCGCGGCTTCGAAGCCGCCGCCGAGCGCGACCGCAGCACCGACCTCCGCGAGACCCTCGCCGAGGCCCCCGACCAGGTCTACGGCGGCCTCCTCACCGTCCTCCTCCGCCTCGTTTTCATGCTGTTCGCCGAGGACCGCGGCCTCCTCCCCGTCGAACACGACGTCTACGCCAAAAATTACAGCGTCCTCGACCTGTTCGAGCAGCTCCAAGCGGACGCCGGCGCCTTCCCCGACGCCATGTCCCGCCGCTTCGGCGCCTGGTCTCGCCTCCTTGCCGCCTGGCGCGCCATCTTCGCCGGCGCCGCCCACGGCGACCTCCACATGCCCCCGCGCGAGGGCGAGTTCTTCGACCCCAGCCGCTACCCCTTCCTCGAGGGCTACGGCCTCGGCGGCAGCTCCCCGCTCCACTTCGACCTCCACGACGAGCGCGCCCACGTCCGCGTCCCCAGCGTCGACGATTTAACGATTTATCGCGTCCTCGAGCGCCTTCTGTTCCTCGAGCGCCAGCGCCTGTCCTATCGCGCCCTCGACGTCGAGCAGATCGGCAGCGTCTACGAGGCCCTCATGGGCTACCACGTAGCCCGCCTCCCGGCCCCCGCCGTCTGCCTGCGCCCCCAGCGAGCCAAGTGCGTGTGGGTCACCGCCGCCGAGGTCCGCGCAATCCCAAAAGCCCAGCGCGCCGCCTACCTGCAAGACGAGGCCGGATTAACAAAGGCCGCCGCCACCAAGCTCGCCGATGCCCTCGAAAAAACAAAGGACGACGCCGCCGCCCTCGAGGTCCTCGCCTCCGCCCGCGTCCGCGGCACCGACGTCCTGTCCACCGGACGACTGGTCATCCAGCCGGGCTCCGAACGCCGCCGCACCAGCTCTCACTACACCCCCCGCGCCCTCACCGAGCCGATCGTCCGCAAGACCCTGGAGCCCCTGCTCGCCGCCATGGGCGACGCCCCCTCCTCGGCGAGCCTCCTCAATCTAAAAATCTGTGACCCCGCGATGGGCTCCGGCGCCTTCCTCGTCGCCGTCGTCCGCGCCCTCGCCGACCAGGTCGTCGCCGCCTGGACCCGCGAGGGCGACCTCCGCCGCGTGGCCGACGCCCACGAGGATGTCGTGATGCACGCCCGCCGCCTCGTCGCCCAGCGCTGCGTCTACGGCGTCGACAAAAACCCGTTCGCCGTCAACCTCGCCAAGCTCTCGCTCTGGCTCGTCACCCTCGCCCGCGACCTTCCGTTCACCTTCCTCGACCATTCTCTGCGCTGCGGCGACTCGCTGGTCGGCCTGTCGCTCGACCAGATCACGAGCTTCCACTGGGAACCCTCCGCCCAGATCGAGCTCGTCGAGTCCGAATTACGAAATACCCTCGCCGAGGCCGTCGCCCTCCGTCGCCAGATCTGCGACCTCGCCGAAACCGATGACGCCCCCTCCCACCGCGAACGCGCCTACCTCCTGCGCAATGCCGACGACCTCGTCGGCCGCCTCCGCCTCGTCGCCGACCTGGCAGTCGGTGCCTTCTTCTCGAGCGACAAACCCAAGGAGCGCGACCAGGAACGCCGCCGTCGCATCGAGCAAGTCGCCATCTGGCTCAAATCCGGCGAACCCGCTCCATTAAACCTCAAGCAGCTGCAGGCCCAGCTCCACGAGACCCAGCGCCCGTTCCACTGGATGCTCGAATTCCCCGAAGTCTTCTTCAAAGACCGCGAGGACCCCCTCGACGCCGGCAAAATTAATAACGCCGCCTTCATGGACGCCTTCGTCGGCAACCCCCCATTCCTCGGCGGAAAGCGCATCTCAACTGAACACGGCGACAGCTACGCGAACTGGCTTGAGGTGCTCAATTCAAGCAGCAAGAACACAGACCTCAGTTCGCATTTTTTTCGCCGAGCGGATGCTTTGATTGGAAATCATGGCACAATCGGTCTGATCGCCACAAACACAATCGGACAAGGAGACACCAGATCTGCAGGTCTGCAATATCTCCTGAATGTACGGGATTATATCATCTACGATGCTATCCGTAATCTCCCCTGGCCGGATGACGGGGCAGCGGTGACGATCTGTGTCGTACACCTTGCACGAGGCAATCCAATTCAACGCATTGACGCCGTCTTTCTCCACGACGTCGATCCAGGCCAAACAGATACAATTACGACCCGGGTTTCACCAGCGATCAATTCACGCCTTCGCCCGACCCCAGAGCGTTCAGACCCTAAAGGTCTGATGAGTAACATGAGGCTGAGCTTCACCGGAAGCCAAGTCAGCGGCATGGGCTTTGTTCTGTCACCTGAAGAACGCAACGACCTCGCACAGAAGAATCCGAAGAATTCAGAGAGAATATTTCCCTATATCGGAGGTGAAGAGGTCAACTCAAATCCTGATCATGGGTTCGATCGATACGTCATTAATTTTGGCCTGATGGAGATTCAAGAGGCGTCGAAGTGGCCCGAATTGCTTGAGTTGGTTCGGGTCAGAGTTAAGCCCGAGCGCGACGTGGCCGGCCGCGAAAATCAAAGAAAATACTGGTGGCGGTACGCAGAAGCAGCTTCAGCACTTTACGACGCTATCAAAAGCCTTCAGCGATGCCTCGTCATTTCACAAGTGACAAAGCATATCTGTTTCTCGTTTCAGCCCACCGATCGGATTTTCTCGAACAAGTTGATCGTTTTAACCCTCGCTGAGACCTCAGCGTTCAGCGTTCTTCAGTCAAGGGTCCACTCAAGTTGGACGTGGCTCCTTTCCTCAACCCTTGAAACACGACTCAACTATTCCCCCACGGACTGCTTCGAGACGTTCCCATTCCCGCAGAGTAATCCCCATACCAATATCTCCGATCTCGAATCAATTGGCGAACGCCTTTACCACATCCGCGCCACCTACATGCAAACCACCCAGCAGGGCCTAACAAAGACTTACAACGCCCTCAAGGACCCCGCCTGCGCCGATCCGGCGATCCTCGACCTGCGCGCCCTGCACATCGACCTCGACCGCGCCGTCCTCGGCGCCTATGGCTGGTCGGACATCGAGGTCCCCCCGTACACGACCCCGCAAACCCCCACCGAGCGCCGCACCCTCGAAGCCTTCGAGGACGCCGTCCTCGACCGCCTGTTCGCCCTCAACACCACCCGCGCCGCCGAGGAAGCCCGCCAGGCCCCTCCCTCCACTTCACCCACCAAGGGCCGCGGCAAGCGCCCTCCTGCCACGCCAACCGCCCAGCGCTCCCTCCTCCCGGATGACGACTCGTGACGTTGGTTTCACACTTCTCTAAGCCGTGGGCAGGTCGTGTCGATTTCGAGAAACTCCTCTGCTCTATATTCGATTCCGATGATCTGCGTAGATGGTTCACCCTCGATCCTAAGCTCTACGACATACGCAACCAAATTCCTGACACGACCACATCATTGAGTAAGTTAGTCCACGAGACCGCAGCGGTCTTGCTGCGTCACGGGCTCTTGGAGGACTACCTTTTTGAGCGTTTGATCCGCGAGTTCCCCGGACGCAAATCCGACATTCATCACGTATGGGCCGCTTGGCGAGGCCACGCAGCACTTTCCGCGACCACGCCTCCCCCAGTACCGAGGTTCGTTGACGAAGCGATCCTGCATTTGACCGAGGCCCTCAGTGAGGCTTACTCGCGTCGCATGGCGCAAGCCCTTGCCATGAGCGACACCTCGCAGGTTAATCTGGAGATCCTCGAACTACGCCGTCAAATCCGCCAAGGACCCCAGCTCAAGGCCGGCGACTTCCTCCACCACGGTCGTTTTCGCCTCCACGATCAGATCGGACACGGCGGCTTCGCCAACGTATGGCGGGCCTACGATCGCGAAATACATGATTGTGTTGCTGTCAAGGTGCTTCACGGTCACAAGAGTAGCGATCCGACGAATTTAGAGCGTTTTCAACGTGGTGCACGCAATATTGCAAATCTGCGGCACCCCAATATTATCAAGATCGTCCGAACGGCCTTCGAAGATGGGGGCTTCCACGCATACGTTATGGAATACGTTCCCGGTGGCACCCTGCTTAACATGGCCACCCGCGAGCAGCCGTCCGAAGCCAATCTAATCGAACTTTTTGCCGCTCTCTGCGATGCGCTTGGGCACGCTCACGAGCACGGGTTCATCCACCGAGATATCAAACCCTCCAATATCCTGGTCGACACAAGCGGGCATGCCCGCCTTACCGACTTTGACATGATGAAGTCCGACGACACGACAGGTGGAACTCGCAGTGGCGTCGGTATCGGCACTGTCATCTATTCAGCGCCGGAAACTTGGAACAACGCAGTGGTCGCCGACGAGCGCTCCGACGTCTACAGCCTAGGCATGACTCTGCTCGCCTGTATCATGCGCAAGGACGTCGATCAACATATCCTCCGCGACGCCAAGGCATGCCTACGCGAGGTCGAAGCATCGTTACGCCTGAAGGGGATTCTCGCCCGCACAATCAACCAAGATCCGACGGCCCGACCGAGCAGTGCGCACGAACTCTGCCGACTGCTCCAGGATACATCCGTTGCTACGAACACCGACGATCTGGAACGATTCAACGAGAGAAGCACCATCTATTTAGCCTCGGACCGTTGGGATCGTGAGACTTTTAAACTTAACGATGACAATAGGCATATCACTCTTTGTCGGGACGACATCTGCCTTATTCCCGCGGGCGCATTAGTGTGTGGCATTAGTCGGCACGCTAGCGTTGGTATCCTCGGTACCAACATCACGGACGCTGGCGGTCCTCACGAGGTACCCGGGCGCCACGAACTCGGACCCCTGCCTCCGGGTAAGGTGATGGTCGCGCCAGGCGGGAAAATTGCAAGCGATCATGTCCTATTCGTAGTCCAAGATGACTCAGACGCAGCCACCGGCAATGGTCTTACCGAGCAGATACAGCTTATCGTTCGCCGGACGCTACAGGTAGCGGATGCTCTTCAACTACGCACGATCGCCTATCCATTACTCCTCACCGGCGTCGTCGGCCTTCCTCGCGACATGATCCTTCGTCTGTTGTTCGAGACGCTCTACAAAGCAATGGGCGCCACCGAACATGTCGAAGAAGCCTTCATCGCTATCTACCCCTACGATCGGGCGATCGGACGACATCTTCCTACTTCACCCTCCGCGACATCGGAAGTACAGGTTAAACGAAAGCTTCCGTTGGCGAAGCCGCTGGCTAGTAACGCCAATATGAGTTTCTCGGGGACAAAGGTTGTCGGAACTGGTTTTTTACTCTCAAGCGAGGAGAGAGCAGCGTTAATTCAGCGTGACCCACGAAATGACGCTCGGATTTTCCGCTACTTGGGAGCGGACGATGTCAGCCAAGACAGCGATCATCGAGCCAAGCGATTCATAATCAACTTCGGCCACATGAAACTTGAAGAAGCAGAGCATTGGCCGGACCTGTTGAATATCATCCGCAAGCATGTCAAGCCAGAGAGAGAAACGAGCACCAACAAACATCTACGCCGCTACTGGTGGCGCCTTGCACCGCCGATGTCACCGCTCTATGAGCGCCTGCAGGACAGTCGAAGATGCATCGTTAGCCCCCAGACATCTGCACGTCTCTACTTCGCGACATGTCCGTCCGCACAGATCTTCGCCAATACGCTGCTCGTCCATGCGACGGACTCCATGGCGTATTTCGCGTGCGTTCATTCTCGCATCTTTGCCGTTTGGAGTCGATGGCACGCCTCGACATTGAACGGCACCTATCGGTGGGGGCTGGAGGCATTCAACACATTTCCATTTCCCTACAAAAATCCTCAGGACAATAATGCTGGGCTTGCGCGGCTTGGCACCCGTCTCGAAGCGGAACGACAAGCCTTTACGCGCACAAATCCACGCAGCCTGAACCGAACTTACTCTATCCTCCAAGACCCTGCTGTAACCGACGCAGATGTGCAGTCACTCCGCAGGATCCACCTTGAGATTGACGAATTCGTACTGACGGCGTACGGTTGGAAGGACATGCAAGCACCCCCTTACGCTACGCCCGATACCACTAACGGTCAGGATGCCATTAATTCTTTTGAGGACGAAGTCCTTGAACGACTTTCCGCCGTCAACCAGCAACGCTGGTCCCAGCGTTGAGGCTGCCATTCTTCCTGATCTAATCACCCCGGAGATGATCGATGGCATGCTCGAACTGCGGCGCCGCGGACCACAGAATCCAAACCTGCCCGACCGTACGGCGCTGTGGCCACTGTCACCGCCACGGCCACGACCGCCGAAACTGTCCCCAATTATCGAACGAAGCTCCGCCAGCCCTCCCCGCCGAGCGTCCCCCGCGACCCCCGACACCGCCAACCCTTGCGCCCGACGACCCGGTATGGGGTCATATCGCCAGACTCCGCCCCATCTGCGCCCGCGACCCCGACCTCCTGGTCCACCTCTACTGGCCCCGCAACGAGTCTTACTTCGAGGCGTCCCGCGCCCATCATGCGCAAGGAGGATCCTGGCGCCTGACGGCAACAACCGGACACGGCCTGCATTCCGAGGACCATCCCCGGCCAACTCTGAACTTTTTCGTCGCCACAGTTCCCTGGTTGATAACCTATCAGGAGGCTGCAGCGCGCCGCGGAATCCGCCACGGAGTGCTTCTCCGCCGCACGGCGATCCAGGCATTGTCGGAGCGGCGTGGTTTCGATTTCGCCGAGGTCACGCCCCGTTATCCGGGCGCAGGCGACATCACCAGCCCGGGCGATTTCTGGAAATTCGACATCGCAAAACGCCGCTTCGCGGCGCTCGACGTGATGCAACACGCAACCGTCGTTCGGCTCGCAACACCTTCTCCCGAGAGAGCCCGCAGTATTGATGTTCCCGGTGACACGCTCGTCGCCTGGTGGTAACCCCGAGAAATCTCCATGAAAACCCTCCTCAAAGTCCTATCTCCCATCCTCGCAATCTTCCTCGTCGTCGGCGGCGGCCTGTTCGGCTGGAACCACCTCGTCGCTGACGCACCGCTACAACGCGTCCTGGACGGCGACCCGCGCAACGCCGGGATCGAGGCGCGCGCCCACTTCGACGTTTACGTGCGCAGCAGCGCCCTCGTCTTTGATCTGAAGCAGGTCGGCCCCGAGACGGCGCCCGTGGACGTATTTCGCGTGTTTCTCGGTTACGCGTCCGCGATGAAAGCGGAGCGCTTCACCACGGTCACGCTGGCCTACAGAGGCACCGCCAAGTTCATGATGACCGGCGATTATTTTCGCCAGCTAGGCGAGGAGTACGGCGAGCAGAACCCCATGTACACCACGCGCACCTTCGCCGAAAACCTGCTCACGCCCGAGGGTCGACCCGCCTTCGACGCGATCGACGGCGGCGTCCTCGCCGTGCTCGGCGCGCAGATGGAGCAGTTTGGCGAGGTCCATCGCCGCTGGTACATCGACGCCCGGTAGAACCGGCGGTCGCCGTACATGCGAAGGTCCGCGCGCTCTGTGATACCGTGCGGACCTCTCCTCCGATGCCCACCGCGCCCCAGCCCGCCCCGTCGGCCTCCGCGATCCGCGACGACCTGCTCGCCGCCCTCCACGCGGACCTCATCGGCCCCTACGCCGGGCACGCGTCCCCGGACGCTCCCGAGGTCCTGACCCTCCCGCCCTCGCGCTGGTACCTGGCCGGCTTCCTCGCCCCTGAGTTGGGCCGCGAGATCGACGACCCGACCCAGGACGACGAGGACGGCGCCGGCGACGACACCGACGCGGAGGACAGCGGCGATCAGGACGCCGTCCCGCGTCAGCGCAAGATATTCCCCGCCTCGCTCGGCCTGTCCGTCATCCTCGGCCCCGGCGCGGGCGACACAATCCTCGCCCGTGTGCGCTGGGCCGAGTACGTGCTCTCCGAGGTCGACCGCGAACCCGGCCCGGACGGCAAGTCGCGCGGCAAAAAGCGGCTGTGGACCCGCCATCCGCGCGGCCCCATCGACGTCCAGGTCCCACTCGACGCGGCCCGCCTCGCCGACGACGGCATCGCCATCCCCGGCGCCCCCAGCGTCCGCATTGTCGGTAAGCTCGAGCGGGGCAGCGGCCACGGCCTCGCTCCGGACAGCCGCGCCCTCTCGCTATTTATCGTCAATCGCCGCGCCGTCCCCGAGCCACGCCGCGCCGACGAGAGTTTTTTATTTCAGGTCGAGCTCGAGCTCGGGGTCCCCGCTGGCCTGTGCCCGCGTCCCAACCGCGCCCTCGAGCGCAGCACCGACTTCGACGAGCGCGTCGCCGACCTGCAATATCGCGATCATTTTGAGTACGCCGTCGGCCACGGCGTCTCCGTCGCCCTCGACGACACGAGCCGCACCGCCGAGGGCCACCCGACACGCGTGCGCACCTGCTGGCTCCCGACCAGCGAGGTCCGCCGCGTCCGCACCCACGACGACCCCAATGTCGAGACCGACATGGACGTGCTCGCCAACCTCGCCGGCCCCGACGCCGACCGGGCTCTCGGCGCGATCGTCACGCAGTACACCGCCTGGCTCGCAGACCAGGCAAAAATCTCCCTCGACTCGGATCTCCGCGACAAAACCCGCGACACCCTGCTGCACCGCGCCGAAATGGCCTGCCAGCGGATCCGCGGCGGCATCGACCTCCTTGCCCGCGACCCCGATGTACTCCGCGCCTTTTGCCTGACCAACCGCGCCATGGCCATGACGGCCCAGCAGCGCGGCCGCGGCGGCCGTTGGTACATGTTCCAGCTCGCCTTCCTCCTGCAAAACCTCGCCGGCATCCGCGACCCTCGCGACAAACACCGCGACGACGTCGAACTCATTTTCTTTCCGACCGGCGGCGGCAAGACCGAGGCGTACCTCGGCGTCATTGCCTTCACCCTGCTCCTGCGCCGCATCAGCGGCCGCACCCGTCCCGACGCCGGTCTCGGCGTCGCCGTCCTCCTCCGCTACACCCTGCGCCTCCTGACCCTCGACCAGCTCGGCCGCGCCGCGACCCTCGTCTGCGCCCTCGAGTTATTGCGCGAAGAATCCCCCGCCGAGCTCGGCGAGGCCCGCTTCGCCGTCGGTCTGTGGGTCGGCCGCAGCGCCACCGCCAACACGATCGCCGAGGTCGCCACCAAGGTCACCGAATACAAAAATAATCGCGGCCCGAGCCCATTTCCGCTGACCGAGTGCCCGTGGTGCCGCCATAAACTCGAGCGCGACAGCTTCGTCATGTTCCCGGCGACCAAGCCTGTCGAGGTCCGCGTCTCCTGTGTCCGCCCCGAGTGCCGCTTCTCGGGCCGCAGCACCCGCGGCATCGGTTTCCCGATTTTATTCGTCGACGAGCAGATTTACCGCGAGCTGCCCGCCTTCCTGATTTCGACCGTCGACAAATTCGCCATGCTCCCGTGGCGCGGCGACACCGGCTCTTTGTTCGGCCACGTTCACAGCCGCGACGGTCGACATTTCTTCGGCCCCCTCGATGGCGCGCCCCGCCGCAATACGACCCTGCTCCCGAACGGCCTGCGCCCGCCCGAGCTGATCGTTCAGGACGAGCTCCACCTGATCTCCGGCCCGCTCGGCACCATGGTCGGCCTCTACGAGGCAGCGATCGAGCGCCTCTGCACCTTCCACGAAAAAGACGGCACCGCCGTCCGCCCGAAGATCCTCGCATCGACCGCCACCGTCCGCCGCGCCGCGCGACAAATCCAGGCGCTGTTCGCCCGCCACCACACCAATTTATTCCCACCACCCGGCGTCGACGCGTTCGAGACATTTTTCGCCACCGTCGACAAAAAGACCCCCGGACGCCGCTACGTCGGCGTCGCAGCTCCGGGTCGCGCCATGAAGGCCATTTTGCTGCGCACCTACGTCTCGCTGATCGGCGCCGCAACAAAGGCCCACGACCCGCGCGGCCCGAAAGAACAGCCCAGCGACGGCTACATGACCCTC
>Ga0075163_10014207_pt1 | contig 10281 bp, 9 predicted proteins | sample JI1023141ADNA_FD_71478 | JGI IMG/M metagenome (GOLD analysis project Ga0075163, IMG submission 71478) | Wastewater effluent complex algal communities from Wisconsin, to seasonally profile nutrient transformation and Carbon sequestration -... | ecosystem: Engineered > WWTP > Effluent > Algae... | reverse complement strand
CCTTCGTTCTTACAAGCCCACATCCAGTTAGCAGATAAAGACACCGATTGCAAATTATCTTTTAATGGCGCCCAAACTAAATTAGATAAAGCTTCTGCAATCGCAGTTCTTGAGCCTGCTGCTGGATCTATTAATGCCGCAATTGATGAATGACCAATAGTTGTGGCAATACCTTCTTTACCTTTATAATCTAATGCCATTACACCAACATTGTTTAATGGTAATTGTAATGGACCCGCACATTGTTGTTTGGCAACTCGTCCGCCTACACAACGGTCAACTTTATTCGTTAACCAATCTTTACAAGCAACAGCTTCTAATTGCAACACTTGATTTAAGTATGAAGGAACATTAGCTGTTGAATACGTTAACTCTGCATAACTGCGTTGAACGTTTTTATCCGTCATAATGGTTTTTGGAGAGCTTCCAAAAAAATCTTCCAAAGCATAATCCATTGGTTTTAAACCAGTCGATTTTGATTGAAAAGTAAAACGATGGTCATTCGTTACATCACCTACTTGATACATTGGCGAACGCTCGCGGTCGGCAATACGTTGTAAAGTCGCTATATCTTTTTCACCAATCACTAAGCCCATGCGTTCTTGTGATTCGTTACCAATAATTTCTTTAGCTGATAATGTTGGATCGCCCACTGGCAATTTATCCAAATCAATTAAACCACCTGTAGCTTCTACTAATTCTGATAAACAGTTTAAGTGTCCGCCAGCACCATGATCGTGAATCGATACAATTGGATTATTATCGCTTTCTACTAAACCACGAATAGCATTAGCGGCACGTTTTTGCATTTCGGGATTAGAACGTTGGATAGCATTTAATTCGATTCCCGAACCAAAAGCACCTGTATCAGCTGAAGAAACAGCTGCTCCACCCATTCCAATGCGGTAATTTTCTCCACCTAAAATAACAATCTTATCTCCTTTGCTTGGCGTTTTTTTAATAGCTTGATTTAATTTCCCGTATCCAATTCCGCCAGCTTGCATAATTACTTTATCATAACCAATCTTGCGATTATTTTCGTCGTGCTCAAAGGTTAATACCGAACCAATAATTAATGGTTGACCAAATTTATTTCCAAAATCAGAAGCACCGTTAGATGCTTTGATTAAAATATCCATTGGTGTTTGATACAACCATTTTCTTTCTTTCATTCCTGCTTCCCAATTCCTTCCTTCTTCTAATCTCGAATAAGAAGTCATGTATACTGCTGTTCCTGCCAATGGCAATGAACCTTGACCTCCTGCTAAACGGTCGCGAATTTCTCCACCGGAACCAGTTGCTGCGCCATTAAAAGGCTCAACCGTTGTTGGAAAATTATGTGTTTCTGCTTTTAAAGATAAAACCGAATCAAATTCTTTTTCTTGGTAAAAATCTGCTTTGTCTGAAGTCTTAGGCGCAAACTGAACAACCTTAGGTCCTTTCACAAAAGCCACATTGTCTTTATAAGCAGAAACGATATCGTTAGGATTCGTCTCTGATGTTTTTTTAATTAATTTGAAAAGAGAAGTTGGTTTTGTTTCTCCATCAATCACAAATGTTCCATTAAATATTTTATGGCGACAGTGTTCTGAATTTGCTTGAGAGAACGCGAAAATTTCAGAGTCAGTTAATTTACGTCCTAACTTGGTAGATAAGTTATTTAAGTAATCTACTTCTTCGCTGCTTAAAGCTAAACCTTCTGATTTATTATAAGCGGCAATGTCTGTAATATCTAAAATTGGTTCAGGCTTTACATTAATCGTATAAATATCTTGATTCAATTCGCTATACTTTTGAGAAAGCATTGGATCAAAAGCAGTAAAGTCAGCTGCAACTTTTTCAAATTCTTCAATTCGGATAATGCCAGTAATTCCCATGTTTTGGGTAATCTCAACCGCATTAGTACTCCAAGGTGTAATCATAGCGGCACGTGGGCCAACAAAAAAATCCGTCAATACAGATTTCTCTATTTTATGTGCATCAGCAAAAAGCCAATTTAATTTTTGAATGTTTTCTGATGAGATGGAATCTTGTGCTTGAACTGCAAAAACGGTGTTGGATTGGTTTCCGAAGAAATGAATCATATGTAGTGATTTTTGTGTGATTTTTGAAGGTACAAAGTTAACTTTATAGAACTAATTAGCCAATTAGCTAACCATTATTTATCCATAAAAATCAATAGATTTAAACAAAAAAGGCTCGGTATAATACCGAGCCTTTTTAATAATTTATGAGATAGATTATTTACCGCCACGCATAGCCTTTAATTCATCCATGGTCATCATTTTGTAGCCTTCCGTTGATAATTAAAATTTAGAATCCGCTACTGGATCTATAGAAACTTCTTTAGCTACCATTTTAAATTTCATTCCGCCTTGTCCACCAGCAAACTCAAAAGGCATTCCTTTTAAACCCTTCATAAAACTCATTCCTTGTCCTTTTCCTTCTTTATTATTGTTTTCAAATTTATCAGAATACCAAATATCCATTTTTTCTTCTTTTTTATCTTTACCTACCATGGTAACAATTACTTTTTTGCATTCATAGCCTGCAATCGTTTTTGTTTCAGTAGTATATTCCATTTTTGGATCAGCAGGCTTATCTTTTTGTTTAGCCTCTTCTTTTTCCATTTCTTCCTTAGTTTGCTTAACAGCAATTTTATTTCCCATTTGTTCCATTAACATTACCATTCCTTTGTCATCAGTTAACGTTTGGTTAGTAAACATCATCGATGACATTTCTTGTAAGGATTTACCGTTTTTAAATGTCACTTTGTTTTCCATATCACCTATCATGGCAGCCTGCTCTGGAGGAAGCCCTTCAATAGTCATAGCATAAGTAATTGAACCTTCTTTAATTTGTGCATTTAATGATAATACTGATAATGCAACAACAGCTAGTGTAGAGAATAATTTGTTCATTTGATTTATTTTAAATATTTGATTTTATATTTTCAATTGGTATGCCAAGTTACCAATTTGATAGTTTTGAAATGCAAAAATATGCTAAATGGTAAAATGAATTGATGAATTGTAGAAAAAACGAGTTAGTAATTAAACTACTTTTGGATATCTTCAAATAGCTTCTCCATCTCGGTGCGAGTTACTATTTTATAAAAAGCTGGAACTTCAAAATCCTCATCTTTTATTTCTTCTTTCTTTACTGCCGTTGCGGTAAAACACATTTCTAATCCTAGTTTCTTTAAACGGTATTGCATTAACATTCCCTTAATTTCTTTATAAGGACCCACGTTATTAATACTATCTAAGCCTAATTCATCTGTATAATATACATCAAACGTAATACTTGGATCGCTAACCATTGTTGCTTTTATTTTTTTGCAATCGTAGCCAGCTATTTTTTTCGTTCCTTTTACTTCTTCCAACTTCAATTCATAACCTTTATTTTCTTGAATTAAATCGGCTTCATTTTGAATACAAGCATTTTTAATATCCATAAACTTCACCATTTGACTCAGGGTCTTTTTTGCTGGATCGCTAATGAATGTGGTATTAAAAATACCCATAGTACTCATTTCAACTTGTAATTTATTTCCTTTAAACTTAACGGTTGCCGAACTTGGAGCTAAGCCTGCCATAGGATGGGATTGATCCACCACCTCAGCATTATACTCGATTAAACCTTCTGTTAAGGAATTCTCAGTTCTCTTAGAGTCGCCACAAGAGCTAAGTATCAATAATGAAACTAGAGAGAAGAAAGATAGTATTCGTTTTGTTGTTCTCAAAAAGATAAGTTATAGAAATCGAAAGATAATCATTTGGTTTAAACCGACAAATTAATCTCTTAAATTTCGTTAAATTATTTTTTTAACCGTTTTGCAAGATATTGTATCCGCAAACTAGTATCCTAAAATTTTCAACATCGATTTATAACTCTGTTCTTTTGCAAACAATTTGGTAGTTAATTTCCCATCTTCATCCTTATCAATTAAAACGTGTTTGGGTGCAGGTACTAAACAATGCTGGGTGCCACCATAACCACTTAATGCCTCTTGGTAAGCTCCCGTGTGAAAAAATCCTACATACAAAGGCTGTTTATCTGTCTTAGAAACTTTTGGTAAAAACACTTGGTTAGTATGAGCTTCGCTATTATAGTAATCCATACTATCGCAAGTTAAACCGCCTAAGTTTACAGGCACATAAGGTTTATCCCAATTGTTAACTGCTAATAGTATAAAGCGTTGGTTAATACCCCAAGTATCAGGAAGTGTAGTAATAAATGAACTATCAATCATGTACCATTGCTCTCTATCGTTTTGTTGTTTTTGATCGATGATAGAGTATAACGTGGCTCCGCTTTCTGCTACTGTAAATGAACCAAACTCTGTAAAAATATTAGGTTCATCTAACTCATGTTGGGTGCAAAATGATTTCACCTGAGCTACGATTTCTTCAATCATGTACTCATAATTATAATCAAAGCTTAAAGAGGTGCGAATTGGCATACCACCGCCAATGTTTAACGAATCTAAGGTTGGGCAAATTTTCTTTAATTCCTTATATATATTGAGACATTTGTTTAATTCAGTCCAATAATAAATAGTATCCTTAATTCCATTATTGATAAAGAAATGCAAGAGTTTTAGTTCAAACTTAGGATTGTTTTGTATTTTCTCTGTATATAAGCTAACAATATCCGTGTAACGCACTCCCAATCGCGAAGAATAGAACGCAAAAGAAGGCTCTTCTTCGGTACTAATTCTAATTCCGAGTTGGCATTTTGGCACTTTAACATTCTTTTTATAGTGATCAAACTCATCTAAGTGATCTAAAACGGGGATGACATTGTACCCGTCGTTTAACAATTCCGAGATATATTGTTTGTAGTTTGTTTTCTTATAACCGTTACAAATAATAAATGTCTCTTTAGAAATCATCTTCTTTTTAATCTGCTCTCTAATAATTTGGATATCATAAGCCGAAGATGTTTCGATATGAACATCATTTTTAAGTACTTCATCCAAAACAAAGCTAAAATGAGAGCTCTTAGTGCAATAGCAATACACATATTTTCCCTTATAATCGGCTTTTGCCATAGCCACGTTGAACATACGTTTTGCCTTTTGTATCTGTGAAGAAATTTTAGGTAAATACGTGATTTTCAATGGAGTACCATATTGTTTAATAATATCCATTAAGGGAATATCATTAAAATATAATTCGTCATCAATTACTTCAAATGATTCTTGAGGGAAATCGAAGGTCTGCTCAATTAAGTTTTGGTATTTGTTTTCCATACTACAAATGTAAGTTACTTGGATTACAGTACAAAGGGTTAAAGTAAGTAATTTAGATTTATTAATAATTATTTAACCGTAAAGAACGCTAAGTGAAATGCAAAGAGTGCAAAATGTAGACGTGGTGAAATTATTCTTAGCGAACTTTGTGAAAAACCTTTGCCTCTTTGAGGTTAAAAAAGTACTTTTACGCCATGATTCAACGTAAACAAACTCTTTTCTTATTAGCTGTCGTAATTATTGCTATTGCGCAGTTTTTTGTACCTTTTCAAAACATTGTTATTACTAACGGACATTGGCCCATTTGTTTGATGCCTGGTTGTAGCTCAGATATTATGAGTTCTAATATCTATTTCCCCATGATTTTTAATGTGGTTATCCTTATATTAAGTGCGGCAATCATCTTTTTATATAAAAACAGAGTATTACAATATAAGTTAGCAAACCTATTAGTTGTATTTAATATGATTTTAATAGGTTTATTTTTTATACTACCTTATAGTAATGAAGGTGGTCCTGAAGCAATTTCATATCAATTTGGTTCATTTTTACCTCTAGTTTCTGCTATTTTCGCCTATTTAGCCGCTCATTTTATCAAAAAAGATGAGCAATTAGTGAGAAGTGCGGATAGAATCCGATAGTTTTACCCTTCGACTCCGCTCAGGGTGACAAAATAGATTCATTTGCAATGGATTCAATTATCTAATTGTCGAATTACCTCATTATCTAATTTTATATTGTTGATAATTAGTGCTTTTTTTGAACATTTAGGTCATTTTCGACCAAAAAGAGATGATTTATCTCGTTTTTTATAAATAAATGGTATTTTTGCCCCCACTAACTAAAACACACAAAATGAAATTAACTGAAATTCAAGATTTAATTAAATTTGTTTCAAAGAGCGGGGTAAACGAAGTTGAACTAGAAACCAAAGAAATTAAAATCGTTATTAAAACTGGTAAGCAAGCTGCTCCTGTAGTTTATCAAGCTGCTCCCACCCAAATTACTACTGCTCCTGCTCAAGTTATCGCTGCTCCGGTAGCAACTACTACAGCCGCTGCTGAAACTACAACGCCGACTACAACGGCTGCATCTAACGACGCAAAATATGTAACTGTTAAATCCCCAATGATTGGAACATTCTATCGCTCTGCTGGTCCAGATAAGCCTGCATTTGTGAACGTAGGTGATGATATTGAAATTGGGAAACCAGTTTGTATTATTGAAGCGATGAAATTATTTAACGAAATTGAAAGCGAAGTAAAAGGTAAAATCGTTAAGGTATTGGTAAATGACGCTACTCCTGTTGAGTACGATCAACCTTTATTCTTAGTAGACCCGTCATAATTAGACGATGAGTCAATGAGGCAATTTGACAATGAGTGAAATTGCCTAATTATCATATTAACTAATTAACTAATTATTACGATGTTTAAAAAAATATTAATTGCCAATCGTGGCGAGATTGCTTTACGTGTAATAAGAACATGTAAGGAAATGGGAATTAAAACCGTTGCGGTTTATTCTACAGCCGATAAAGAATCATTGCACGTTAAGTTTGCTGATGAAGCTGTTTGTATTGGGCCTCCGCCAAGTAAAGATAGTTACTTAAACATGGCAAACATTATTGCTGCTGCCGAGATTACCAATGCAGATGCTATTCACCCAGGTTATGGTTTCTTAAGCGAGAATGCTAAGTTTTCTGAAATTTGCCGCCAAAACAATATTAAGTTTATTGGTGCTTCTCCAGAGATGATTAACCAAATGGGAGATAAGAGTAACGCCAAATCAACCATGATTGCAGCTGGTGTGCCTTGCGTTCCTGGCTCTGAAGGTTTATTAGAAAGTGCTGCTCAAGGCATGGAATTAGCCAAAGGTATTAAGTATCCTGTTATTATTAAAGCTACTGCCGGTGGTGGTGGAAAAGGGATGCGTATTATTTGGAAAGAAGAAGATTTTCAAAATGCATGGGATAGTGCAACACACGAAGCTACGGCTGCGTTTGGAAACGGTGCCATGTACATGGAAAAATATATTGAAGAACCACGCCATATCGAAATTCAGATTGTGGGCGATGCGCACGGTAAAGCTTGCCACTTAAGTGAGCGTGACTGTTCAGTGCAACGTCGTCACCAAAAATTGGTTGAAGAAACGCCTTCTCCATTTATGACTCCTGAGTTACGTGAATTAATGGGTGATGCTGCTGTGAAAGCTGCTTTATCTATTGGTTACGAAGGTGTTGGAACAGTTGAGTTTTTGGTTGATAAACACCGCAATTTCTATTTCATGGAAATGAATACTCGTATTCAGGTGGAACACCCAATTACTGAAGAAGTAATTAACTACGATTTAATACGCGAGCAAATTTTAGTGGCTGCAGGTGTGCCTATTAGTGGTAAAAACTACTACCCACAATTACACGCTATTGAGTGTCGTATTAATGCAGAAGATCCATTTAAAAACTTTACACCATCTCCAGGTAAAATAACTACTTTACACACTCCAGGCGGACACGGTATACGTGTTGACTCGCATGTGTATAGCGGTTATACAATCCCACCAAACTATGATAGTATGGTTGGTAAATTAATTACGGTTGCACAAACACGTGAAGAGGCGATTGCGAAAATGCACCGTGCTTTAAGCGAGTATGTGATTGAAGGTGTTAAAACAACTATTCCGTTTCACATTAAATTAATGCAAAACGAGGATTTTAAAGCCGGTAATTATACCACCAAGTTTATGGAAACTTGGGATTTTAATAAAGCTTAATTTAAAAAAGCCTTTCGGAAACGGAAGGCTTTTTTGTTATATTTGATTAGCTGCTTTTAAGCATTTGTAAATGATTACAATCGTTTGTAATTAGCAAATGAGTCTTAGCGAGTAGTTAGCACTCACCGTTAGACAAATTACATACAAAACATAAACAGACCATGAAATATTTATTTTTAGGAATTGCAATTGGACTTGAAGTACTAGGGTCAAGCTTTTTGAAAGCGTCAGAAGGTTTTACAAAGTGGCTTCCATCGACAATATCAATTGCGGCTTACATATTATGCTTTTACTTTCTATCATTGGCTCTTAAATCCATTCCATTAGGAATCGCTTATGCTATTTGGGCTGGTTTAGGAATTGTTCTGACAGCAATAATTTCGGTAGTAATTTTTAAACAGACACTTGACATGCCTGCAATTATTGGAATAGTATTCATTATAACTGGAGTAGTTATAATGAATTATTTTTCAAAATCTGTATCGCACTAAAGCAAAATGCCAATATAAATTTAGAATCATAAATAATTGACATTTGTATCAGTGGACAAGAAAGCTATTTTTTAAAACTAAACTCAGAAAGAAAACGGCGAAGTGCTAACAGCACCTACCAGTAATGCGGGCGGACATCAAAGCTTTTGCAAACAAGGTCGCTTCGCGAAAGACATTTATTTTTCTTTGCAAAAGTCTATTAAACATAGTATCATTGTTAGTAGCATTTCGGTAGACAACGGTTTCAAACCGCACTACTGGTAGCTCCAAAACGTTAGTGGCAAGTGCAACAGACCGTACAATCAATGAAATACGAAGAAATAAAAACAGACGGTTTTCTATCGAATTTTGTTAACTGCTTTTGGACTTCCAAAACATTGACAAAGAGTTCAGATTACACAATTTTACCAGACGGTTTTTTTGACCTAATTATTGAAATTAAAAACAAGAAAATTTCAAGTGTTAAACTGACAGGCATTTGGACAGTTCCAATTGACATAAAAACAGAAATTCATACGGTTTTTTTTGCTGTAAGATTTAAACCTCTCGCAATTGAACTATTAGAGAACATAAATCTAAAATCACTATTAAACTCTTCAATATATTTAGGGACTGACTTTATTGGAATTGACAATTTGGCTTTTGATAACTTTAAAGACTTTTGTAAGCATATCGAAAACTACTTACAAAACCGAATAGAACAAAGCAAGACTATAAATGATTTGAAAATTCGCTTATTCAATGAAATTTATAAAAAAGAAGTTTTTAATGTTCGAGAAATATCAGAAAAAGTATTTTGGACAAGCCGACAAATAAACAGATATTTCAATTTGACTTTTGGCCTATCACTAAAAGAATACTTAAATATTATTCGGAGTAATCAAACCTTTAAAGACATTGCAAACAAAAATCTTGCACCACAAAATAAATATTTTGACCAATCTCATTTCATCAAAGAAATCAAAAGATATACAGGCGTAACGCCAAAAGAATTGAGCAGAAATGAAAACGACCGATTTTTACAATTATTAACCATCAATGGAATTTAACTTTGTGGCTTCAAAGTATTAACAATTTAAACAAGACAAGATGGTAAAGTTAGGTTACACAATTTTATACGTTTCGGACGTAACAAAATCAGTAGAGTTCTATGAATCTGCTTTTGGATTTTCAAGAAAATTTATTACACCAGAAAATGATTATGCTGAACTACTCACAGGAGAAACAACTATTTCCTTTGTTTCAAAAGAGTTGGCAAACTCAAACTTAAAAAACGGGTTTATAATGAGTAAACAAGCAGACAAACCTTTTGGTATAGAATTAGCTTTGGTAACAGAAAATGTTCAAGAAATAATTGACAAAGCCATAAAATGTGGAGCAATTATTGAAGAAAATCCAATTGAAAAACCTTGGGGACAGACAGTTGGCTACATAAGAGATATTGACGGATTTTTACTTGAAATATGTACACCATTGAAGCAGTAGACACAAGAACACCAGCCACTAACAGCAAATAAACCCAAGCGGGCGGACTCGGTCATCGTTCGCGCGCATTAAAGCGGTAGACAATTTATTTGCGGCTCACTAAAAAACTAAGTATCTTCAAATAACCTTTGGTAGGTAAAGACAGGTGATGCTTCGTAAGCCCGCCTGGGTCTATTCGCCAAACGTTATGGGCAAGTTTAACAGACCACAAACAATGAGACAATCAACTATGAAAAAAGCATTAATTACGTCAAACATTATTACAGCTATTTTTTT
>Ga0075163_10014204_pt1 | contig 10282 bp, 8 predicted proteins | sample JI1023141ADNA_FD_71478 | JGI IMG/M metagenome (GOLD analysis project Ga0075163, IMG submission 71478) | Wastewater effluent complex algal communities from Wisconsin, to seasonally profile nutrient transformation and Carbon sequestration -... | ecosystem: Engineered > WWTP > Effluent > Algae... | reverse complement strand
ACTCTGTACATCATCGGCTATGTGCTGATGCTGGTGAACCTGATCCAGACCATCAGGGCTGGCGCTCCCGAGGAAACCTCGGTGACTGTGGTGGAAGAAGAGCCATCCACGGAAAAAGAAGTCGCGTGGCCAGCGCTCGTCTTCTCGCGGCCCATCCTTCTGGCGGGGTTTGCGGTGCTGCTCATCGGTGCATTCTTCCTGATCGATTCAGTGAAAATCTGGATTCCAGTGGTGACGCTGATGTCAGGATTCCTGGTCGCCGCATGGATTGCCTACGCCAGCAAACGCAATCGCGAAGGACAGCTCAACGTTCACCGGGCGCTGGAAGGTCGGTCGCTGATCTTTACTGCTCTGGTGTTGATTGCGGTGCTGATTGGCGGTGTGGCCGAGATCCTCCCAACGATCGTACTCGATCGCGCTGTCCCGCTGACCGGCGAGATCCAGAAGCCCTATCGACCGCTGGAACTGCACGGCCGGGACATCTATGTTCGCGAAGGATGCTACGTCTGTCACAGTCAAATGATTCGTCCGTTCCGTAGTGAAAAGCTGCGCTACGGAGATCCCAGCACCGCCGGAGAGTTCATCTACGATCACCCATTCCAGTGGGGCAGCAAGCGCACGGGACCGGACCTACACCGCGTCGGTGGGAAGTACGGCAATCTGTGGCATTATCAGCACATGATGGACCCCCGATCTACGTCGCAGGGATCGAACATGCCGTCGTATGCCTTTTTGTCCAAGAGCAAGCTCGATCTAGGGGACACAGCGGTCAAAATGAACGCGATGAAAACGCTGGGAGTGCCGTATAGCGGCCAAGAGATTAGCGCGAGCGGTGGTGAACTGGAGACGCAGGCCAAGAGCATCGTGGCGGATCTGCGGAACCAAGGAATCAACCTGGATTGGGACAGCCAGATGGTTGCGATCATCGCTTACCTACAGCGACTCGGAAGAGGCCCAGTTCCGATGGCTGCGAGCACGAAGTAAGGAGTCACCCATGTACCAAGAGTTCTTCATCCAAAAGGGAGTCCTTCTGCTTCCGATCCTAGCGATGCTGGCTTTTGTGGGAACGTTCCTGACCGTTGTGATCGCGACCTACCAATCGCAGCGGCGGGCCGAGTTCGACAAGGTGGCGCAGCTACCGCTTGCGGAAGAGTCGGAGGAGTGTAAGCCATGAGCGGCCTAGACAATGCCAGTGCCCCCGGAAGCGTGACCTCGGCTGCCGGCGAAAATGTGGATACGGGTCACGACTACGATGGTATTCGAGAGTTTGACAATCCGCTGCCGCGCTGGTGGCTGGTCACTCTGTACGCAACCGTCGTCTTCTCCATCGGCTACTGGTTCTACTATCACACGTCCCAAACGGGAGATTCCCAGATGGCGGCGTTTAACAAGGAACAGGCGCAGGTGAAAAAGGAGGAAGACCAAAAACTGGCCGCGCTGGAAGCCGCTGGCAAAGGAGTCACCGAAGAGCAGCTTGTGGCAATGGCGAAGGATCCTGCGGTCATCGAACGCGGCGCGGCGGTATTTAAGCAAAACTGTCTCGCATGTCACGGTGATCGTGGACAGGGAGTGGTCGGCCCAAACCTCACCGATAAGTACTTCCTGCACGGTCCCAAGGCCAAGGATGCTTATAAGGTGATAGGCACCGGCATTTTGGAAAAAGGAATGCCAGCGTGGCGGACCGTGCTCGGCAGCTCCAAAGTGCAAGAAGTGACCGCGTTTGTCGTCAGCCTGCGCGGCCAAGAAATCGCCGGACGCCCAGCCCAGGGAGTCTCGGAACAGGGAGAGCCCGCGCCAGTGCAGAAGTAATTCGGCACACGGTGGGGGGGCGGTAGCGGGAAGGGATTGTGAACTATGAAGCGGCAAGAACCGAGCCTTGATAAGCTGCACATGCTCGACGAGCGGGGCAGCCGCCATTACATCTATCCGGCAGAGGTATCTGGTCGCTATTCCAACCTCCGACCGCTGGTGTTTGCGGTCCTTATCGTGATCTATGTCTCGCTGCCGTGGATCGAGGTCGGGGGTCATCCGGCAGTATTTCTGGATATTGCGGCACGACGCTTCTATCTATTCGGTCGCACGTTCAATGCTCAGGATCTGTATCTGGTCTTCTTCATCCTCACTGGGGTGGGATTCCTGCTCATCTTGCTGGCGGCTCTGTTCGGTCGCATCTGGTGCGGTTGGGCTTGTCCCCAGACGGTCTTCCTAGAAGGCGTGTTCCGTCGCATCGAACGAATCATCGAAGGCCCGGCCAGTCACCGCCAAGCGCTCGCAAGGGCACCGATGTCGCTGGAGAAGTTTTTCCGCAAGTCACTTAAACATGCGGTGTATGCGGTGGTTGCGTACGTACTGGCGCATCTGTTTTTGGCCTACTTTGTCTCGGCGTCACAGCTTCTGCGGATGATCAAAGACGGCCCGGCTGCTCATCTGTCGACGTTTTTGTGGGGAGTTGGCATGACCATTGTGACCTATGCCAACTTCTTCTGGTTCCGTGAGCAGCTCTGTCTGATTGTCTGTCCGTACGGGCGGCTTCAATCGGTCATGCAGGACCGCGATACCGTCGTCATCGGCTATGACAAGCAACGCGGCGAGCCACGCGGCAAGGTTCACTCCCAGGGAGCCGGTGACTGCGTCGATTGTCATCGCTGCGTGGCAGTCTGTCCGACCGGCATTGACATTCGCAACGGACTGCAAATGGAGTGCATTGGCTGCGCTGGCTGTATTGACGCCTGCGATGAAATCATGGTCAAGCTGGGACGCAAAAAGGGTCTCATCCGCTACGATTCAGAGCGCGGACTACAAAGTGGTGAGCGACGATTCTTCCGACCACGACTCTATCTGTATTCCGTGCTGGGAGCGCTTGGGCTGATTGTGTCAACCACCTTGTTTTTGCGTCACACGGCGTTTGAGTCGAACCTGTTGCATGTTCGCGGAACATCGTATGTGATCGACGGGGAAATGGTTCGTAACCAGCTCGTGGTTCACCTGATCAACAAGAATCCGGGCCCCACGGTACTCACGGTGAAGAGTGCCTCGACCACACCGATCGAACTCATCATTCCACAGCCTTCTGTGAACCTCGATTCACTGGCGAGCATGGAGGTTCCGGTGATTGCGTCCATTCCGCGCTCTGCCTATCGGCTGGGAATGCGGGTTCGACTCGAAGTCACGGACCAGGTATCGAAAACTTCTCGACTGATTGATGCGGCGCTCACCGGACCCCACGGAGGCGCAGGCCAGTGATACTCCCTGCCGCGTATGCCCAGGTATTGGGACTTGGCGTGCTCTGGACCAGTGTCCACTGCATCGGCATGTGCGGCCCCCTTCTGGCGGGATTTGATATCGCTGGAGTGATGCGCGGACGAAGTCGACTGCTAGGAGTCTGCGGAGTCCTCTTGTATCAAGCAGGACGAGGTCTCACCTATGCTTGGCTGGGTGGTCTGGCAGGGCTTGTGGGGGCAGGTCTGGCTCGGATCACCACGCTTTCTTTTGGCATCCTGGCTCTAGGTACGGGTCTTATTCTGAGCTATTCCGCGCTGCGCTCACTGCAACCCGTGTCAGGCTCCGCAACGCAGCTTGTTACGCTCCGCAGCACTCGGAAGACATCGAACTTCGGCCTCGATATGGTCGAGCGAGTCGTAGCGCACGGTCGCCGCTCGCTTCTTCCGCTACTGTCTAGTCGCCATCCCCTGCGCGAGCTGGCCCTTGGGGCGCTGATGGGCCTTTTGCCCTGCATGATTCCGGCCTGGGCACTATCCCAAGCTGCGCTCACGGGTTCGCCGTTTCATGGGGCGCTGGTGATGCTGTTGCTGATTGTATTGACTACGCCCGTGCTGCTCATCTCGACGCAGTTACCGCGACTGCTTGGGCTCCTTCCCGATTCCCTGCGCGTCCTTCTGCCCAAGCTCTTCCCGGTGCTGTCGGGCGTGTGGTTGATCCTCATTGGGGGCGCGGGTCTAGGACTGTGGTCGCACGCTCATCTGGCGCTCTCCGTTGTGGGAAAGCCTTTTCTGATGATGATCTTCTAGCCGGCTTCTCTATCTTTCGGCCCAGCAAGTTTCAGCACTTGTTTTGTCGCCCAAGCACAGGCTAGCGTGCGACCCATGCGCGCTGTCTTCGCACTGCTTTTTTTACTCTTCACGCACAGCCTTGCCTTTGCGACGGACTTTACAGCCTCTCAAAGCGGCTCAGCAAGAGATCAGCCGGACGGCCCCCGCACAGTCGGCACCGTGGAGCAAGGGAGGTCGTATCCGCTCCTAAAGCGTGGTGGACCTGGGGCCAAGTGGTGCAAGCTCGGACTTCCGACAGGGCCCGCATGGGTACTCTGTAGTGAGGGAAGTCTCAGCGACCAGGGGACGACGCCAGTACGTCCTGGGCAAACCAAGTCAGCGTCAGCCCAGTCTCCTAGCCAGCAACCTGCGGCCCTTCCCAACCAAGGTTCGACGACGCTGAGTTTTGACTACTACTTGCTCAGCCTGTCGTGGTCGCCTTCCTTTTGTGCGAGCAAAGGTTCCAGCTCTCCGGAGCAGTGTGGTCTCGACAAGCGCTACGGATTTGTCGTTCACGGACTGTGGCCCCAAGCCGAAAACGGAGACAATCCGATGTCCTGCTCACTGTCGGTGAAACCATCCCCCGAGCTGGCCGATCGCATGATGGACGTGATGCCCAGCCACCACCTGATTGAGCATGAGTGGCAAAAGCACGGAACCTGTTCTGGTTTGTCGCCCGAGGAGTACTTCGCGAACCTGCGCAGCACTTTCCAAAACGTCCGCATTCCCAAGACACTCCAGCGTCCAGTCCAGCCGGTGCGCCTTTCATCCGATGACATCAAGTCACAGTTTGTCGAGTCCAACCCAGGTCTTACCAAAGAGATGTTCACCGTCCACTGCCGAAACGTCTTTTCCGAGATCCGATTCTGTCTCGACAAACAGTTGCGTTTTCGAGCTTGTGGAAAGCGAGTTCGTGATGCCTGCGCGGGCATGACCGTCTTCCCGCCTCTTCGTTAGGTAGGTCATAGCGCAGCAACCGTCGTGCGGGTGCCGTCATCCGAGACGGCTTGACACTCCAGTATCGGCACTGTTAACCATCGAGCCCTGTGAAGGACAGAACATGACCCAACTGCCCTCTTCCGCACAAAGGGAGTCCCGCGAGCTTGGTCCAACATGGCTGCGCTCGACAGTATTCCCACTGTTTTTGCTTGGCTGTTGCCCCCCCTTTGTGATGCTGCTCTGGTATACGCACACGCAGCTAGATGGCTCTGTGCTGAAGCTGGGTCGGGTGCTGTGGAACGAAGGACTGACTCACACCCTCGCCCAAATCTGGCTGCCGCGCATGTTTGGGAGTACCACCGCATGGAAGCTGCTCGGCATCTACATCGCCGTCGAGCTACTGCTGCTGCGATTTCTACCGGGCAAGCTGGTTCATGGTCCGATTACCGCCAAGGGACATATTCCCAAGTACGTTGACAACGGGGTGGCGTCCTTTGCGGTGACGATCGGGCTGTTTATGACCTGTTCCTATGTCCTGCACTGGTTCCCAGCCAGCATTCTGTACGACAACCTGGGCGATATCTTGGGGAGTCTCAACCTGTTTGCGCTGCTCTTTTGCGCCGTGCTCTACCTGAAGGGCCGATTTGCTCCCTCGACGCCGGATCACGGACTGTCCGGCAATCCCGTTTTCGACTACTACTGGGGCACGGAGCTATATCCGAACATCCTCGGTTGGGATGTGAAGCGCTTCACGAACTGCCGATTCGGAATGATGGGCTGGCCTCTGCTCTTGTTGTCCTACGCCGCGAAGCAGCATGAGGTCTACGGGCTCAGCGATTCGATGATGGTTGCGGTGGGAATTCAGCTTGTCTACATCGCGAAATTTTTCCATTGGGAGACGGGGTATCTACGGACGCTCGACATCATGCACGACCGCGCTGGCTTTTACATCTGCTGGGGTTGTCTGGTGTGGCTACCGTGCGTGTATACCTCAGGAACGATGTATCTGGTGCATCATCCGCATCACTTGGGAACGCCGCTGGCCGCAGGTATCTTTGCGCTGGGAGTGCTGGCCGTACTCGTAAACTACCTGGCCGACGAGCAGCGCCAGCGAGTCCGCGCCACCGCCGGGAAGACCACCGTGTGGGGCAAGCCTCCCAAGCTGATGATCGGTCACTACACAACCGAAGGCGGCGACAAAAAAGAGAACCTCCTGCTCGCTTCGGGATACTGGGGACTGGCCCGACACTTTCACTACCTACCAGAGCTGGCAGCGGCCTTTTTGTGGTGTGTTCCGGCGCTGTTTGACTCTGTCCTGCCGTACTTCTACTTCATCTTCTTGACCATTCTGCTTGTCGATCGCAGCTACCGCGATGATGAGCGCTGCGCCAAAAAGTACGGCTCGGATTGGGAGGAATACCGCAAGCTCGTTCCTTACCGAATTTTGCCCGGAATCTACTAGAAAGGCCGTCCACTCTGGTGACCGGCCGCGCTCGCTACTCTAGATTCTGACCGTCTTGCTCCCGGCACCGCGGATGAGGTGTGCTCACTGCGCGTGTCTGTCTGCCGCACAGATAGGAGGTAGCCACATGGATAAGTCGGTGACTGTTGGCTTCGCTGCTCTGTTCATACTCGTGCAAGCGACGTGTGGGAGTTCGTTACCTGAGGGCAACGTCATCCCAGCCCACAAGTCGGACCATCTGCGCATTGCCCAACGACATACGCTCGCGGCAGGCGGTCAGCACTCTTTGGTGATTGGGGGCAAGACCCCGCAGGTCTATTCGTTCGGAGACAATGGTAGCTGGCAGCTTGGCAGAGTGAAGGGGCCGGCGGATGACTCTGCGGTGCCGATCACCGGCTGGGACAAGGTGGTTTCCGTTTCTGCCGGTGAGAGTCACAGCCTGTTTCTGAACGCCAGCGGTGAAGTGTTCGGAGTGGGAAAGAACGACTTTGGCCAGCTCGGCAGAAGCATCCCGCTAACCTTACGGAGTCCGACCAAGATCGAATTCCCACCCGGCGCTTGGAGCATGGTCCATGTCACAGCAGGAAAGTCGTTCTCTCTGGCACTGAGCGCCAACGGTCAGCTTTTCTCTTGGGGGGCCAATCAGTATGGTCAGCTCGGAAGAGCCGCCCACACCAGTCCCCCGGTTTCTGAGCCGATCCCTGCCGCGATCCCAGATTCTGATCTCTCGGAGGTCGTGACGTTCGCTGCTGGCTCAGAGCATGCGCTAGCGATCGATGCCCAAGGCCATCTCTACGCATGGGGAAGGAACGACCGCGCTCAGGTCTGTGGACAAGGAGCCGCCTGTACGGACATCCGCGGAGCCTTGCGGACCATCATCAGCAAACCGACATCGCTCGCGGTCGACTGCGCTGGAGCTCCGCTGGAGCCGATGATCGCAATGGCCGCCGGTTTCGATCACAGCCTGGCACTCTCTTCAAGCGGCAGCGTCTATGCGTGGGGCAGCAACTCGCAGAAGCAGCTCACCAGCCTGGCCCCGAACCCGTCCAAGTGCCCATTCGAAGTCTCGCTGCCAGGCACCCATGGAGGCATCACGCAGCTCGCTGCAGGGAAGGGATTTTCGCTGGCCCTCACCGCGGATGGCAGACTCTTCGCGTGGGGGGCCAATGACCGAGGCCAACTCGGTACCGGGGACACCGTCCTGCGGGGCACCCCCATCGAGATCAAGCTACCGGAGCCGCTGATTGAGATCGTGGCCGGAACCAGTCATGTCCTAGGCAAATCAGCCTCAGGAAAGACATATGCATGGGGACTCAATTCCAGCGGTCAACTGGCCCAAGATTCCAGCAAGGTTCCCAGTGCTTCCGCCCCCCAGCAGGCCGAAGGAATCGAGGTCGCACGTCGCGCCACTGGACTGGCTGCTGGTGACTCCCACCTGCTCGTGCTGCTCTCGGACTCGTCCGTCCTCAGCGCCGGTTCCCAGAAGAACGGCCGACAGGGGAACCTCAAAGACGATGATTCGCTCATCGGTCTTACGGAAGTATCGCGCTTCGAGGGGTTGAGCAGTCGTCCGATTGCGCGGGTCAGCATGATAGCGACCGGAATGGCTCACTCGCTGCTGCTGCTGAGCGATGGGGAAATACTCCCCTTCGGCTCGAACCTACGCGGCGAACTCGGTCTCAGCTATCCAGTTCCCGACCCCATGAAAGCAATCGGCGGTGTGAGTTTCTGTCCTGCGTCGAAGACGATTGCCAACACCGGTCTGCGCGTTGTGCAGATCGCCGCAGCACAGACCCACAGTCTGGCGGTACGCGCCGACGGCAGCGTGCTGGCCTGGGGGCTCAACGCCAACTATGAACTGGGGCTTACCACCGGCAGCATCAAGAATGCACCCGAAGCAATTCCACTTCTGTGGCCAGTCCGCCAAGTCTCGGTAGGTGAGGAGCACAGTATGCTCCTTACTGAATGGGGAACGGTCTACACAATGGGAAGCAATCGCAACGGGCAACTCGGGGTGCGATCGGTACTCCTGCCGACGTCGGCACCGACCCCGGTGACCGCCCTCACCAAGCACGTGGTGTCCATTACGGCCTGCGGTCAATCAAGCTTTGCGATCACCAGCGATGGTTCTGCTTTCGCATGGGGATCGAACTCCATGGGACAGCTTGGCCTGGGTCTCTGTCCAGCGGTAGCGGGCAATCAGACGATTGCCACCCCCACAGTCATTGCTGCACTCAACGCTCCTGTTGCAGAGATCACCTGCTCTGGCGTCCATACGCTGTTCCGAATGGCCGATGGGAGCCTGTACGCCACCGGAGCACAAAACAGCGGTCAGTTGGGAGCCGCTGGCGCAGTGGACGATGGCAGTTGTCTGACCTCCGCAGAACGCGGTGATGTGCTTCCCCCCATCCGCTCGCTCGTTCCGGTAAAAGTGCAGATGAGCACGCCGCTTGGAGTCACCGCAGACCTCAGGGATGTCGTGAAGGCTGTCGCCGGAGCTTCGGCAGATTCGCCCCTGCGGAAAGGATTTTCGGCAGCGATCACGGCAGATGGTCGACTGTGGACCTGGGGGGAGATCACCAGCGGATCCGGCTCGCTGTTCGGTACTCGTATGGCGACCGAGACTCCGTTCTAGACCGGTTCCAATCGCCCCCGCTACCACTTCCTAAACACAAAAAACACCGCCATCGCCATGAAGCCGAAGCCGACCAGGTAGTTCCACTTGAGCGGCTCTTTTAAATACAGCACAGAGAATCCGCAGAACACGAGCAGGGTGATGACCTCTTGCATGGTCTTGAGCTGCGCAGCGCTGTAGACGCCGTGGCCAAGGCGGTTTGCGGGAACTTGCAGGCAATACTCGAAGAACGCAATCAGCCAGCTCACGATGATGACCTGCCACAGCGGCACGTTCTTAAACTTGAGGTGCCCGTACCACGCGAAGGTCATAAACACGTTCGATAGGATGAGTAGGAAGACGGTCTTCATGGCGGGCCTGGCCAGGGCTAAGGGTCGCAAAGTTTTTGCCCGCAAGACCGGCAAAACTCGCTGCGAGCACAAAGTTTTTTGCCCCCGAATCAGCCCAAGTCGGTTTTTTTGCAAAAAACATTCAACTGTTTGGCCCGTAAGGCCGGGCACGGGCTTGGCGCATCCACCTTTTTCAGGTTGCCTGCCGGCAAGTCGCTTTCAGTATGATGCCGCTTTCTTTGCCTCCAGAGATGGGGGCTTACGAGGAGGCTCATATGATCCGATTTCTGACCCAGACGAGTTCCCGCAGCCATCGGTGGGGACGACTGCTCGCCTTTGCGGCAACTCTTTCGGCGGCGGGCTGCCACAGCGGCTCGATGGCGATGGACGATCCTGCCGCCCAGACCGATCCGCTCACCGACCTCGACCGCTATGTGAAAGCCAAAGACCCTAGCTACACCTGGAAGCTGCAAAAGACCGTGAAGGGCAGCGGCTACACCGCCTATCTGATCGACATGAAGTCACTCACCTGGCGGACCAGCAAAGAGGTCGACCGGCCCCAGTGGCAGCACGACCTGACCATCATCAAGCCGGACAACCTGACGCCCGGACCGGCGGTGCTGGCAATCTCGGGTGGTGACAACGGCGGTGCGCCCCCGACCATGGCGGATAGCGACATGGTGACGATTGCCAAAGGAGCAGGTGCGATCGTCGTCAACCTCGAACAGGTGCCCAATCAACCGCTGACCTTTACCGGCCATGACGGCAAACCACACGAGGAAGACGGCATCGTCGCGTTTTCGTGGTCGCAAGTGATGAAGACGAGCGATCCCACCTGGTCGGCGCGATTCCCGATGGTCAAGAGCGC
>Ga0075163_10014200_pt1 | contig 10284 bp, 10 predicted proteins | sample JI1023141ADNA_FD_71478 | JGI IMG/M metagenome (GOLD analysis project Ga0075163, IMG submission 71478) | Wastewater effluent complex algal communities from Wisconsin, to seasonally profile nutrient transformation and Carbon sequestration -... | ecosystem: Engineered > WWTP > Effluent > Algae... | reverse complement strand
AGACGGTGTTCCAGATCCACCTGCACCTGCTCGCGGGTGCGCCGTTGGGAAGGTTCGGGACGCCGGGTTGAGGTCGATGCCAGGTTTGCGAATCGAGCCAATCAAGATTCGCGATCCGGACTACATGGGTTCTGGACAATCCAGGTTCGTTGAAATCTTTTCCCATCCGTGCGGAGTCTTGGAAAATCCAGTCCAGTTTCCGCCCGAATCCGATCCGTGGAAGTACACGAGAAGACCTGTCGCCGTCTTGTACCAAGTCGTGAAAGATAGAGGGCTCTGATATCCGTCCTGATCGTCATCAAGTTGATCGACCAGTTCGTCAGCCTCGGGAGGCGGGGATCCGAGATGGTTCAACGGGGAGGGCGGATATCCGGCGACCTCGATGAATGGAAAGAAATCCGGCTTGCAATCCGTTTCGCGAGCTTGCGTACCTGAAGACCAGCAGGCAAACACCGCAAACGCGACGACGCCAGGAAATCTCATCGCGTCAACGCCGGCTCACCAGCCCCACCCCCAGCCCCAACCCCACCACGGCCAAGGCTGCGGCGCCGGGTAGCGCACATCGACCGGACGCGCCTTCGGCCATAGGTAGACCACGTCGGCGGCGACGCGCGGCTGGCGGTAGTCGTAATCGCCGATCTTGCGGCTCTCGTAACCGTCGATGCGGCCGAGCACGGTCAACTCGCGATCCTTGAGGAAGATCGCCGGATCGTAGAAACCCGACTTGCAGGCGATGAAACGGCCGCTGCCGTCGTCGCTCATGTCGGCCGGGCGGCCGTCGCCTTGCAGCGTGCTGCCGATCATCTCGAAGCAGGTCTGGTTGGCGCCCGGTTCGGTGCTGACGATGCGTCCGCCCCAGCGCACGGTGGCGCCGGCGGCGTCGGTTTGCGTCGCCTCACGCGGGGTGATCGGATTCACCGTGCCTTGCAATGGCTTGGGCACGCTCGCGCAGCCGGCGAGGGCGACGACGAGCAGGGAAAGGACGAGGGTACGCATCACGGTTCTCCGTCGAAGGGGCGATGCGCGCGCAGGTCGCGGAGCAACTGGCGGGCGCGGCGTGGATCGCGTTCGTGCAAAGCGTAGCGCCATTCGGAAAAACGCGTCGTGAGCGCGACCAGTGGCGACGCTTCCGGTGCGCCAGCGTTCAGCCTGCGCGCCCAAGCCGCGGGTGGTTCGTGCGGCACGCGGCCGAAACCGCGACGGGCATAGCGTTTTTCCAGCCCGCGCCATGCGCGCAGGACCGGGTCGCGCTCGCGTTGTTCGCGTGCCACCCGCCAGGCCATCCACGCCAGCGCCAGCAATGCCGCGGCGGCGAAGGCGGCGAGCAGGGCGCGGTCGGCATCGGCGTCCACGTGCAGGGCGCGCAACAGGTTGCGCTGGCGGTTGGCGTCGAAGCCGAGCACGAAGTCGTTCCAGCCGCGGCGCAGCCAGTCGCCGACTTCGAACATCGATCCGATCGTACCGTTCCCGAACGCGCCGCCGCCGGCATCCGCGCGGTCGGCCAGCGTGTCGTAGACGCGTTCGGGCGAAACGGCGGCGGTCGGGTCCTCGCGCACCCAGCCGCGGCCCGGTAGCCAGACTTCGGCCCAGGCATGCGCATCCGAACGCCGCACCAGCCAGTAGCCGCCGATGCGGTTGTAGGTGCCGCCGGCGTAACCGGTCACCACGCGCGCGGGAATGCCGGCCGCGCGCATCAGCACCACGAACGCGGAACTGAAATGCTGGCAGTAGCCTTCGCGGGTATCGAACAGGAATTCGTCGACGCCGTTCCTGCCGGAAGGCAACACGGCCAGGGTGTAGGCGAAGGAGTCGTGGAACATGGCCATCGCTCGACGGACGACGGCTGCGTCGTCGCCGCCGGCTTCGGCCCGCCATTGTTTCGCCAGCGCCAGCGTGCGCGGATTGAAGCCGGCGGGAAGTTGCAGCGCGGCGCGCCGCAACGATTCGGGCAATCGCGTTTCGAACGAAGCCACCGGCGCGGAACGCATGCGCCAGCGGCGCAGTTCGGTCAGCGGCCGGTCGACGCTCAGGCCGTAGTCGTGGTCGAGCACCGCGTCGTCAGGCGCGGCCAGCGGCAGGTCCAGCGCGACCAGCTGCCGGCGGTCGGTGGGCTCGGTTTCCAATTCGTAATCCCAGCGCGGCGCCACGTGCGTGGCCGCGGCCGGCGGCATTGCGTCGATCCAGCGCGACGGCGTCCACGTGCGGCCATCGAAATCCCACATCGTGTAGCCGCGCCAGTACAACTGCGTGTTCGGCGGCGTGGCGCCGAAGAATTGCACGCGCAGCGCCGGCGAATCGTCGCTGAGCAGGTCCACCCATTCGCCGGGCGACATGCTTTCGGACAGGCCGGGGCGCGCCTGGCTCATGCCGGGCGTTCCCCACAACGGCGCGGCGAGGCGCGGGAACAGCCAGAACGCGGCGAGCGCGAACGGCAACCCCACGCCGACCAGCCCGAGTGCCGCGCGCAGGCGCCGCCAGCCTTCGCGTCGGCCGCGTTCGATGCCGGCCTCGGAATCGGCGAGGCGCAGCAGCGCGACTAGTGCAAGCGCCGCGCCGGTCAATCCCAGCGCCAGCGACAGCGGTCCCTGGTCGAGCAGGAAGGTGGCGAACGGCGCGAACAGGGCGAAGCCGAGCAGGCTGCGCGCATCGCGCACGCGCACGGTTTCCGATGGTTTCAGCGCCAGCATCGCCGCGAGCAGGGCGCAGCCGGTATCGCGCACGAACGCGAATCCGTGCGCGGCGAACACGGTGCCGAACACCGCGAGCGCGAGCAGCGCGCGCAGCCACCACGGCAAGGGTCGCCGCCACGACAACGCGGCGACCGCGACCGCGCACAACGCGATGGCGAGCGCGGTGGCGCGCGGCAGTTGCAGTAGCAGCGGCAACAGGCAAGCCGCGGCCGCGACGTAGCACCAGCCGCGGGTGGCGGCGTCCAGCGGCGGGCCGAGCTTGGCGTCAGTCGACGGCATGCGGGAGCAACGCCAGTGCGCGCAGGCAGGCATGCCGGTGCGCGGGCCCTTGCGCCGGACCCAGCGATTCCCCCGGCAGGCGCAGCCGGTAGCGCTTGCCGCGGCGTTCGGCCTCGTCGATCCAGCGCGCGAGGCGCGAGATGCGCGATTCCACCGGCAGGCCGCCGAGTTCGCGCCAGTCGAGCACGATTTCAGCACCTTCGCGGCGTTCGTATTCGCGCACCAGCAGGATGCCCTGGCGCGCGGAAGGCTTCCACGCGATGTTCCGCCGCGGGTCGCCGCTGCGATACGCGCGCAGGTGGTGGGGTTCGTCGCCGGCGACGTCCGGTCGCGTACGCGTGCCTTCGCCGCCACCGCCCGGCAACGGCGGCGCATCGCGCTCCGGGCGCGGATAGACCAACAGCCGCACCTGCGGCCAGGCGTGGCACCAGGCAAAGGCGAGGCCCAGCGGTTGCCGGGTGGAAATGCGCAGCCGTCGCGGTTGCAGCCAACCGCGATGCGTGGTCGCAAGTTCCAGCAGCGCTTCGCCGGTGCCATCGGCGAGGGATGCGAACGAAACGGCTTCGCCGCATTCCACGCGCAGGCCGCGGCGCTCGCGCGCGTCGGCGGCGCGCAGGTGCACGCGCAAGGACAACGGTTCGCCCGCCGGCACCGGTTCCGCGCCCGCGGCGACGATGCGCAGGCCGCTCAGTTGCAGGTGCGCGACCAGCAGGCTCGCCATTGCCGCGCCGGACAGCAGCAGCGCGAGCAGCCATGCGGGGTTGTTGTTGTCGTTGAGCGCGCCGAGCCCCATCGCGCCGAGCAGCAGCGCGAAAAACAGCCCGAATCCGGTCGGAATGACGTACACCCGGCGACGGTCGATCGCGACCGGCAACGGTTCCGGCGCGCGCGGCCGCACCCAGGATTCGAAACGCCGGCGGAGCGAGGCGCGGAAAGCGAAGTTGGTGGTTGGTGGTTGCTGGTTCGTCGTTGGCATGGAAGCAGGAATATCCGGAAAACCTCATCACCAACCATCAACGACGAACCACGAACTGTCTTTCAGTCCACCGGCACGGCGTGCAGGATCGCCTTGGCCAGCGCGCGGCCATCGCCGCCATCGACATCGACCGCGAGCCGGTGCGCGGCGACATGGATGAACAGCGCCTGCACATCCTCCGGCACCACGTGCGCGCGGCCGAGCAGCAACGCATGCGAGCGCGCCGCGCGCAGCAGGGCGATGCCGGCGCGCGGCGACAAGCCGGTGCGTACGCCCGGGTGGTGGCGGCTGCGGTGCAGCAGCGCCTGCACGTAGTCGAGCAGCGCGTCGCTGGCATGCACGCGATTGCCCGCCTCGCGCAGTTCCAGCACCGAATCCGGGGCCAGCCTCGGCATCGCGTTCGCGATCAAATCGCGGCGATCGGCGCCGGTGAGCAGTTCGCGTTCCGCGGCTTCGCCCGGATAACCCAGCGACAATCGCAACAGGAAGCGGTCGAGTTGCGAATCGGGCAGCGGGTAGGTGCCGGCGAGATCGGCGGGATTCTGCGTGGCGATGACGAAAAACGGCCGCGGCAGCGCGTGCGTGGCGCCGTCGATGCTGACCTGCTGCTCGGCCATGGCCTCGAGCAGCGCGCTCTGCGTGCGTGGCGGCGCGCGGTTGATCTCGTCCGCGAGCAGCACCTGCGCGAACACCGGGCCGGGATGGAATTCGAAGCGCGCCGCGCCGGCGTCGTACACCGACACGCCGAGGATGTCGGAGGGCATCAGGTCGGAGGTGAACTGCACGCGCTCGAAGCCCAGGCCGAGGGTGGCGGCCAGCGCATGGGCGAGGGTGGTCTTGCCCAGCCCGGGCTGGTCCTCGATCAGCAGGTGCCCGCCGGACAACAGCGCCGCGAACGACAGCCGGATCTCCTGCGGCTTGCCGAGCACCAGCGAGTTCACCTGGGCGATGGCTTCGTCGAGCCCACGGCGCAGCGCGTCGGGTAGCATGCGCGTCTCCCTTTTTCCTGCCGGCAGTGTAACGGGGCCGAAACTTGCTGCGGAACGAAACCGAAGCGCGTAAGACCTTCATCGCCGCGTGGTGCGCCGTGCTCGTGGTCAAGTGCGTGCTCGCCGCGCACTTGCCGCTGTTCGTCGACGAGGCGTTCTACTGGCAGGAAGGCATGCACCCGGCATGGGCGTACTCCGACCTGCCGGGACTCACCGCGTGGCTGACCCGGATCGGCGTGGGCTTGTTCGGCCACGATGCGCTCGGCCTGCGGATCCCGTTCCTGCTGCTGGCGGCCGCGGTGCCGTGGCTGGTCGCGCGGGTGACGGCGCGAGAATTCGGCGCGACCGCGGGCTGGCAGGCCGCGCTGCTCGCCCTGCTGCTGCCGCTGGCCGGAACGCTCGGCCTGCTCGCGGTGCCGGATGCGGCGATGGCGGTCGCGACCCTGCTGTGCATGGACGCCTGCGCGCGGTTGCTGCGCAACGTCAGCGCCGGCGCGGCGGTGGAACTCGCGGCCGGGCTGGCGCTGGGCGCCTTCAGCCACTACCGCTTCATCGCGGTGCTTGCGGTGGGTTTCCTCGTATTGCTGCTGATGCCGGAAGGACGGCGCGCGTTGCGCGACCCGCGCATCTGGATCGCGATCGCGTTCGGCGCGGCGGCGTGGACGCCGCTGGTGGCGTGGAACGTGGACAACGCCGAGGCCGGCCTGCGTTTCCAGCTGGTCGACCGGCATCCGTGGGCGTTCCATGCCGATGGCGTCCAGTTCGTGCTGGTCCAGTCGCTGCTGGTGACGCCGCTGCTGCTGGCGGCAATGGTGGCCGCGGGATGGCGCTACGCGCGCGATCCGCGGCCGGCACCGCGCTTCTTCGCATTGCTGGGCGGGCTGGTGGTGCTGGGCTTCTTCGCGCTCGGTTTCTTCGCCGACACCGAGCGGGTGAGTTTCCACTGGCCACTGCAGGGCTTCGTCGCACTGCTGCCGTTGCTGCCGTCGGTGCTGGGGCGCTGGCCGCGCTGGCTGCGGTTCGCCACCGGCGCGCTCGCGGCGACCGGGCTGGTATTGATGCTCGCCTACTACGCCGCGGTATCGGTGCCCAGGCTGCGCGAAACCACCGCGGCCACGCGCTGGTACCCGGGCAATTTCGCGGGTTGGCAGAAACTCGCCACGCAGGCGCAGCGTGCGCTGCATGGGATGCCCAAGGGCACGCGCATCGTCGCCGACGATTTCAAGATCGGCGCGGAACTCGGCTTCGCGCTGCGCAACCCGCGTATCGCGGTGTTGCCGCATCCGCTCAACGTCAAGCACGGCCGCGCGCCGCAATTGCACCTGTGGAAACTGCGCGAAGAAGCGGTCGACCGGAGCAAGGGGCCGGTGCTGCTGGTCGTGGGCGCGAGCGAAGTGTCGTTGCGCGAATTGCCGGCGCGTTACCACGAGTTGTGCGAATGGGTCGGGCCGCTGCCGTCGCCGCGCACCATCGCCATCGACCACGGTCGCCAGCGGTTCCTGCTGTTCCAGTTGCCGCGCCTGAAGCAGTCGGGGCCGGGCAAGGGCGAATGCACGACGCCCGCCGTCGCGTGGATCGAGCGTCCCGCCGTCGGCGCCAGGGTCGGGCGCCGATTCGAGGTCAGTGGTTGGGCGTTCAAGGATGGTGTCGGGCTGCGCGCGATCTGGGTGACGGTGGACGGCCGGCGCGTGGCCAGGGCCGAGTACGGCTTGCCCAGCGTCGGGCCGAAGATGATCTGGCCGTTCTCCAACGATCCGCAGCACCCGAACATCGGCTACCGCGCCTCCGTCGACATGGAAAACATGCCGGCCGGGAGGCACTGGCTCGGGCTGTGGCTGATCGGGCGCGACGGCAGCGTCGAGCCTTGGAGCGAGGTGCCGTTCGACCTGCAATGAGGATCGAGTAAGAGCGAGGTGCCGTTCGACCTGCAATGAGGATCGAGTAAGAGCGAGGTGCCGTTCGACCTGCAATGAGGGTCGAGCACGGGCGGATCAGGGGATCCGGAACCCCGCTTGCCGCAGCAACCGCGCAGTGGCGATCAGCGGCAGCCCGACCAGCGCGGTCGGGTCGCGGCTGTCGATGGCTTCGAACAGGCCGATGCCGAGGCCTTCGGCCTTGAAGCTGCCGGCGCAGTCGAAGGCCGGCTCCGCCTGCAGGTAGCGCTCGATCTCGTCGTCGTCGAGTTTGCGCAAATGTACGCGAGTGGTGTCGATAACGGATTCGTGGAAATCCGGCCCGACGATGCAGAGGGCGGTACGGAACACGAATTCGCGGCCGGACATTGCCCGCAATTGCGCGGTCGCGGTTCCGGAATCGCCCGGCTTGCCGAGCACGCGGCCATCGAGGTCGGCGACCTGGTCGGAACCGAGGACCCAGGCCTCCGGGTGCAGCGCGTGCACCGCCGCGGCCTTCGCCTCGGCGAGCCGCAGCGCGAGGGTGGATGGTGCTTCTCCGGGCAGCGGTGTTTCCGCGACCCCGGGGGAAACGCATTCGAACGACAGGCGCAGGCGTTGCAACAGTTCGCGCCGGTAGGGCGAGGTCGAGGCGAGCAGCAGCCGGTTGGGCACGCCGTTCAATGCGCGGCCAAACGCGCGCGCTCCACCTGCGCCAGCATCTGCTCGAGGCGGCCGCGGGCGGCGTCGATGGAAGCGCGCACCCCGGCCAGTTGTTCCAGCGAGGCCTGCCCGCCGTGCTGCTGCAGCCACAGCCGCTGGCGCAGCATCTCCTGCATGGCATCGCGCACCGGGTTGGCATCGTCGCCGGCGATGGCCTCGATTTCCGCCCGGGCCTGGCGCAGCCGCGCCTCGAGCGCATCGGCGGCGTCCAGCAATTCGGCGACCGCTCGCTCGCGCGGGGCGGGACCGCGCCGGCGCAGCAGGAACGCCGCGCCCGCGGCCACGGCCAGCAACAACAGGACGAAAGTGAACTTCACGCGCGATTTCCCGGGACGGCCGTCGAAGTCTGCCCCGATCCCGGCCCGGGCGGCAAATGCCTTGCGGGGTCAAGGGCTTGGGTTTGACATCGGCCGGGGCTGGCCCTAGCATTTCGCGCCTTATGTCCGCCGAAATCCCCGAGTTCCTGGACGCGTGGCGCTCGGTCGCGGCACGGCACAGGATCGAAGGGCGCGTGCCCCTGGCCTCGTTGCCGCGGTTGCGTGACGGACTGTTCGACCCCGATGGCGAAGTGCGTTTCGCGCTCGATTTCGATCGCGATGCGCTGCAGTTGCCCTGCGTGGTGCTGGAGGCCGAGGCCGAGCTGCCGCTGCAATGCCAGCGCAGCCTGCAACGCTTCCTGCTCCCGGTGAAGATCCGGCAGCGGCTCGGGCTGATCCGGGACGAGGCCGACGAGGCCGCGTTGCCGGAAGGCTACGAGGCCTTGCTGGTTCCCGCGGATGGCCGGCTGCAACCGCTGGACCTTGTCGAGGACGAACTGATCCTGGCCATGCCGGTGGTTCCGGTGCGGCCGGGAACCGAACCGCTCGAGGGCGACTGGCCGCAGGATGCGGACACGCCCCGGCAGGACAACAATCCCTTTTCGGCGCTGTCGGCATGGAAGAAGTCCGGCGTTTGACGGAGAATTGCGGGATTCGCGGTTCTTCGAGATAGGTTTCCCGAGATTCCGTTTTGCAAGTTCAGTTTTCTGGAGCAATCCCATGGCAGTGCAGAAGTCCCGAGTTTCCCCCTCCCGCCGCGGCCAGCGTCGTTCGCACGACGCGCTGACGGCCAAGCAGCTGGCCACCGACCCGACCTCGGGCGAGACCCACCTGCGCCACCACATCACCGCCGACGGTTACTACCGCGGCAAGCAGGTGATCGTGCCGAAGACCAAGGTCGTCGACGAAGAGTGATCCGCCGCGCGCGGCCAGCGGACCGGTTCCGGTCCGCACGACATCGCAGCACCCGGAGGTCCCGCCCATGAGCGAGCGGATCTATTCCCGCATCGCCGGTACCGGCAGTGCGTTGCCCGTGCGCGTCGTCAGCAACGACGAGCTGGCGCAGCGCGTCGAGACCAGCGACGAATGGATCGCGACGCGCACCGGCATCCGCCAGCGCCACGTCGCCGGCGAGGGCGAAACCACCGTGTCGCTCGGGCGCGATGCCGCGCTGCGGGCGATGGAGGCGGCGGGCGTGGAGCCCGGCGAGATCGACCTGATCGTGTTCGGCACGACCACGCCGAACCTGATCTTCCCGTCCTCGGCCTGCCTGATGCAGGCCGAACTCGGCATCGCCGGTTGCCCGGCGTTCGACGTCAACGCCGCCTGCTGCGGTTTCGTCTACGCCATTTCGGTCGCCGACAAGTTCATCCGTTCGGGCGACGCGAAGACCGCGCTGGTGGTCGGTTCGGAAACCCTGACGCGCATGGTCGACTGGAGCGATCGCAGCACCTGCGTGCTGTTCGGCGACGGCGCCGGCGCCGTCGTGCTCAAGGCCGATGCGGCCACCGGCATCCTCAGCACCCACCTGCACGCCGACGGCGCGAAGAAGGAATTGCTGTGGAACCCGGTCGGCGTGTCCGAGGGTTTCAAGCCCGACGAGGACAACGCCGGCGTGCGCGTGCTGATGACCGGCAACGAAGTGTTCAAGCACGCGGTCAGGGCGCTCGACTCGCTGGTCGACGAAACCCTGGAGGCCAACGGCCTCGACCGCCACGACATCGACTGGCTGATCCCGCACCAGGCCAACCTGCGCATCATCGAGGCCACGGCCAAGCGCCTGGACATGCCGATGGAGCGCGTGATCGTCACCGTCGACAAGCACGGCAACACGTCTTCCGGTTCGGTGCCGCTGGCGCTGGACGAAGCGGTGCGCTCGGGCAAGGTGCAGCGCGACCAGTTGCTGTTGCTGGAAGCCTTCGGCGGCGGCTTCACCTGGGGCAGCGTTTTACTTCGCTACTGAGAGCACCCTACGCGGCGGTACAGACGCGCTAGAGCAATTGCTCTTATCATGCGCGTCCCCGGGCCAACCGGCCTCGTTCCGGCCTCCTGCGTGACCGCATCCCCGCAACTCGCCTTCGTGTTCCCCGGACAGGGTTCGCAGTCCGTCGGCATGCTCGCCGAACTGGCGGAAACCCATGCCGAGGTGCGCGCGACCTTCGAGGAAGCCTCCGACGGCGCGGGCGCGGACCTGTGGGCGCTGTCGCAGGGCGGCCCCGAGGAAATGCTCAACCGCACCGAATACACCCAGCCCGCGCTGCTGGCTGCCGGCATCGCCGTGTGGCGCGCGTGGGAGGCGAATGGCGGGTCGAGACCCGCCCTGCTTGCCGGGCACAGCCTCGGCGAATACACCGCGCTGGTCGCGGCCGGCGCGCTGTCGCTGAAGGATGGCGCGCACCTCGTCCGCATCCGCGGCCA
>Ga0075163_10014199_pt1 | contig 10284 bp, 9 predicted proteins | sample JI1023141ADNA_FD_71478 | JGI IMG/M metagenome (GOLD analysis project Ga0075163, IMG submission 71478) | Wastewater effluent complex algal communities from Wisconsin, to seasonally profile nutrient transformation and Carbon sequestration -... | ecosystem: Engineered > WWTP > Effluent > Algae... | reverse complement strand
GGATGCGACACCTATCTGACCAAGCCGGTGCCGTTCCGGGCGCTCGAAGCCGCGGTGATCAAGCAGATGCGGCGCTACCTGGCCATCGACGACCTCAGCGGCATGATCCGCACCGCGACCCGGCCCGTGGCGCCGGCGGCCGCGGCCAGTTCACCGATGGGCGTCATGGCCCGCCTGTTCCGCCGTTGAGCGCCAGGCCCATGGCGGCTCGAAAGCCAGGTCGTGCCGATTACGGCATTCTGGTCGTCGACGATGTCGCGACCGAGCGCGAACGCATGCTGGGCATCCTGCAGACCGCGGGCTGGCGCGTGCGCACCGCCATGAGCGGCGCGCAGGCCCTCGAGGCCGCCCGTCTGGATCCTCCCGGCCTTATCTTCATGGACATCGTCATGCCCGGCATGGACGGCTTCGAAGCCTGCCGCCGGCTGGCCGAACACCCCAGCACCCGGTCGATCCCGGTCGTCTTCGTGTCGACCAAGGCGCAGCGCGCCGATCAGGTCTGGGCGCGCATGCAGGGCGGGCGGGAAGTGATCGCCAAGCCGTACACGGCCGAGCACCTGCTGTCGGCCATCGAGCGCCACGCCGGGCTCGGCGATGGCTCTCTCTGAGGCCCGCGCCGCCTCGATGACTCGCCCTTCCCCGGTTTCCCCCGCGCCGTCGTTCGGTGCCCTGGTGGGCGGCGTGCACCTCGTGCTGCCTGCCGGCGTACCCGTGGTCTACCTGACCGAGGTGGCAGTTCATCCGCTGGCCGCAGCGCCCGCGCGCGTCATCGGCCTGATGCAGATGCAAGGGCATCCGGTGGTGGTGCTCGACCCGTCCGGTGTGACTCCGGGCGGAGCGCCTGCGCTGCGCCGACATGCGGTGCTGGTGCTGGGCGCGCCTGGCGACAGCGGCGCGCTGCGGGTCGACGAACCGCCGGCGCCGATCGCACTGGGCGACCCCTTGCCCGAGGCCGCGCAGCCTTCCTGCGTGTTTGCTGCGGCCCTGCACGACCCGGTGGCCGATTCCGCGGACCCGGCACGGGTGTGGTGGCATTTCGTGCCCGCCCGGCTGTTCGAGGTGCTGGCCAGCGCACCGCAGAGGGCCTCATGACCGGCATCGGCGCATCGACCAGCGAGCACCGCACGGCGATGGTGGCGCGTGCCTGGCTGATCGGGGTCGCGCTGGCGCCGCCCCTGCTCGTGCTGCTGTTCGGCCTGCTGCTGCGGGCGTCGGCCGGCGGGGCGCCGGGGCCGGCAGCCTTTGACCTGCTGCTGATTGCGCTCGGCGTGGCCGGTGCGCTGGGCGCGGTTCTGGCGATGCTGCTGTCGGTGCTGTTCGAGAGCCGCGCGCTCGCGCCGGTGCGCCGGATCCGTCTGACCCTGGCCGAGCTGTCGGCCGGGAATTTCGACGCGCGCTCTGGGCTGCGCGGCCAGCTGGCGTTCGAGCGCATGGGCCAGGACTTCGACGCACTGCTCGACGACCGGGTTTCGGGTCTCGAGCGCGCGGCGCGCGACAGCGAGGAACTCAATGACTCGGTGATCGAGATCATGCAGGCGGTCGGTGAGATCGCCACTCGCAAGGATCTGACCGTGCGGGTGCCGATTACCGAGAACGTCACCGGCGCGATCGCCGATGCGCTCAATCTGCTGACCGAAGAAACCCGGCGCGTGCTGATCAACGTGCGGGCCGTGTCGCAGAACGTGGCCGAGGCCACGATCGCCGTCAAGGGTCAGTCCGATACCGCCAGCAAGGCGGCGGCGCGAGAACAGCGTGAAGTCGAACTGGCGGCGCGCGAACTGGCGGCCGCGGCGAGCGCGCTCGATGCGATCGCCTCGCGGGCGCGCGCCAGCAACGAAGCGGCCGAGCGTGCGGTGGGGGCCACCGCGCAAGCGATGAACACGGCGGCCGAAACGGTGCGCGGGGCGGCGCGATCGCGCGACCTGATCCGCGAGACCGAAAAGCGCATCAAGCGGCTGGGAGAACGATCTCAGGAAATCGGCCAGGTGGTGAGCATCATCCAGGGCATCGCCGAGCGTACCGGCATCCTGGCCCTGAACGCCTCGATGCATGCGGCGGCTGCCGGCGAGGCCGGACGCAGCTTCGCCGTGGTTGCCGACGAGGTGAAACGGCTGTCCGAGTCGGCGCGCGAGTCGACATTCCAGATCGGCCGCCTGGTCACCGCCATCCAGACCGAGACCCATGACACCGTGATCGCGATGAACCACGCGATCGCCCAGGTCGTCGAAATCAGCCGCCTGGCCGACGCCTCGGGTCAGGAAATGCGCCGCACCCAGGACGAAACCGAGGCGCTCGCCGCCGATGTTCGCGACATCGCCCGGACCTCGTCCGATCAGGCCAAGGTCGGGGTGGCGCTGCAGGAGCGCGCGCGCATCATCCAGGAGGCCAGCGGCGAAACCGCGCGCCAGCTCTCCCTTCAGGCCAATGAAACCTTGCGGCTGGTCGACAGCGCGCGCGCGCTGCTCGATGAGGTCAGCGTGTTCAAGGTCAGCGATTCCTGAGCCCATGGCCGACATTTCCGAACAGGCCGTCCTGCTGCTGGACCGGCTCAACCAGTCTGCCGTTGCCCTGCTCGATCCGCTGATCGACCCGCAACTGGCCAACCAGCCCACTCTGCAGGCGCGCCGCCTGGGCGATGCGCTCACGGCCTGCGCCCAGTCGGCCGAGCGCGCGGGTGTCCGCGGGCTCAACTATCTCGTCACGCTGGCGGTGCCGCATCTGCACAAGCTGTCGGCTTCGCCGGACTGGCCACGGGCGCGCGAATTCCTCGAGATCTGGGTCGGTGATGTGGTTGCATTCTGCGCCGGACACCTGGCGGCCGATGATGTCGACCCGCTGATGTCGGGCCTGCAGGATCTGCCCGAGTTCCCGGCCGTGCCGGCGCAGTTCATCACGCTGATCCGGCGCCGCCTGGCCCAGGATGCCGACGTGATCGCTGCCCTGGCGGCGGCCGCGATACCGGCGTCCCAGCCGCCCGGGCATTCCGGTGACGCCCACCCGGATGGCGTGGTCCGCGGGGCTCCGCAGCGCCCGCCCGACCCGGTGCCGGTGGCGCGCGACGAGCTCGAAATGCTCGCGCAGGCGCTCCAGGCGCTGGCCGACGAGTCGGGCGAGATGCTGGCCGAACTGGCGGCGCATGGGCGCCAGGCGCGTCCCGAACTCGAACGCGAGTGGCTCGAGGTGTATGCGGAGCGCCTGGACCACTGGTGCAACGCCGCTGGGTATGTGGGCGTGTCGCCCCTGGCCGAACTGGCCCGGCTGGCAGCCGACAGCATCGCGGTCTGGCTCGAGAGTGCCGATGACGCACCGCCCGGGGCACACGACCGTCTGGGCTGGCTGCCGGCGGCGCTCGCCGGTTTCGTGCTGTCGCCGGACGACGAGACCGCCAGCCAGCTGTGCCTCGGGCTGGCCGATGCGCGCTGGCCGGTGAGCCTGGCCCGCGACCAGGTGGACGATGCCGTCGCGGCGATCACGCATCTGCGCCTGGTCGGTTCGCGCCAGGTCCAGGCGCTTCAATCGGAGATCACGCCGTCCGATCTTTCGCTGGCGATTCCGGCCGATGCCGACCCGCGCGTGCTGGACAACCTGCTGATCGAACTGCCGCCGCTGTCGGCACGCCTGTCCGAATCCGTCGTTCAGGTCCTGCAGGGCGAACCGCAGGCGCTGGCCGACGCGCAGCGCGCGGCGCACACGCTCAAGGGATCGGCGAATACCGTGGGCATCCGCGGCATAGCCACGCTGGCCCACCAGCTCGAGGACATGCTCGCGCTGCTGGCTCGACGCGATCCGGGCGCCGATCCAGGGGCCCAAGCGGCGGCCGATGGGGCGACCGACGCGCTGCTCGAAGAGGGCTGCGACTGCCTGGCCGAGATGAGCGAGGCGGTTGCCGGACAGGGGCCCGCGCCCGATGGTGCGCTCGACATCGCCCGGCGGATCGCCGACTGGGTGGCCACCCAGCTGGCTCGAGACGACGCGGCCGCCGCCGGCGAGGGCGCCGACGCGCTCCCGAGCCCCGGTAGCGATCGCGTCGAGCCCGAGGGTCCGAGGCCGCCGGTCCCGACCGGCGAGCCGGCCGTGCCGGAAACGCCCGGCTCGCCGCCGCAGCCCTTCGCCGTGGAGCGGCCGGACGCTGGCGAACCGCCCGTCGCCGCGGAACCGCCCGTCGCCGCGGAGCGGCCCGTCGCCGCGGAACAGCCAGTCGCCGCGGAGCTGCCCGTCGCCGCGGAGCCGCCCGTCGCCGCGCAAGCGCCCGTCTCCATGCAGCCGCCCGTCACGGTGGATCAGCCCGTCGCTGCGCCGCAGTCTGTCTCGTTTGTGCAGCCTGCGGCCCTGGCCGAATCCGTTTCTCCGCCTGCCGTTGCCGCTGCGCAGCGCATCGAACCCGACAACGCCGCGCCCGCCGATCCGGAAGAACCGCTGCGTGTCTCGGCGCGGGTGCTCGACCGGATGCTGGATCTGGCCGCCGAGGCGTCGATCCTGCTGGCCCAGGCGCAGGAGCAGCTCGCTCAGTTGCAGGAGACGCGCATCACGTTCCGGGTCGGCAGCGAACGGCTGCAGGACCTCGCCAATGAGCTGGAGCGCGTTGTCGACCTGCGCAGCATCACCATCGATCGCGGCCAGCACGCGCCCCAATTCGATGCGCTGGAGCTGGACGAATACGACGATCTGCATACGGTCTCGCGCCGCATTGCCGAGTCCGGCGCCGACAGCAAGCTGCTCGATCGCCAGCTCGACCGGCAGGCGGCGGTGCTGGGCGATGCCATCAGTCAGCTCGAGCGAGTGCAGGGCGAGCTTCGCGAGACTGTCATGCAGTCGCGCATGGTGGCGGTCGCCACGATCGTTCCGCGACTGCAGCGCGCCACGCGCCAGGCCGCCCGGATGGCGCAGCGCCGTGTCCAGCTCGACATCCAGGGCGACTCGACCGCGGTCGACGCCCAGCTGCTCCAATCCCTGATCGACCCGCTGACCCATCTGCTGCGCAATGCTGTCGATCACGGCATCGAGGACGAGACCCAGCGCGTTCAGGCCGGCAAGCCGGCGGCGGGCCGCATCGAATTGGCGTTCGAGCACACCGGGCGCGAACTGCGCATCCGGTGCCAGGACGACGGGCGCGGGCTCGACGAGCCGGCGGTGCTGGCGCGTGCGATCGAACGCGGACTGATCGGCGCCGATGCCCGGCCCTCGCCGGCGCAGGTCGCGCGGCTCGTCCTCGCGCCGGGTTTCTCCACCCGCGACGCGGCCACCCAGCTGTCCGGACGGGGCATCGGGCTCGATGTCGTGCATCGGGTTGTCGCACGGCTGCGCGGCGCGCTCGACGTCCGTTCCGAGGCCGCCCGCGGACTGACCGTCGACATCACGTTGCCGATCGCGCTGGCCGGTCTGCCCGTGCTGGTGGCGCGCACGCCCACCCATGTGCTGGCCTTGTCGATTCGCCAGGTGGAGCACATCGTGCCCGGCGCCGGGGTGCTGCAGGGCGATGATGGCGAAGAACGCTTCGTGATGGAGCAGGGCGTGATGCCGGTACGCCGGCTCGATGCGCTGCTGGGCCTGCCCAGGGGCTGGTTCCAGGATGGCGGCCAGGCGCCCACCGTGGGCGCCGTCGCGAAACCGCGCGACGAAGTGGCGCTGCTGGTTCGGGGCAGCGATGGCGAACGTGTCGCCATCATCGCCCCCGAACTGTCCCAGACCCGGCGCGTGGTGGTGCGCCCGCTGCCGGCGTGGCTGCCCCCGATCGCGGGGGTCGAGGGCGCTTGCGTGCTGGGCGACGGTTCGGCCGCGCCGGTGATCGACCTGCCGCAGCTGTTGGCCGGGGCCGGCCTGGTGCGTGCCGATCTCATCGCGCCGTATCTGCCTGCCCAGCGTGCGCCGGTGTGCCTGGTGGTCGACGACTCGGTCAGCGTGCGCCGATCGATGGAGGCCTTCCTGCGCGACCTGGGATTCGAAGTCGATTCGGCCGGCGATGGCCTGGAAGCGCTGGCGCGCCTGGCCCAGCGCGTGCCCGACCTGGCGATCGTCGATCTCGAGATGCCGCGCATGAACGGGGTCGAGCTGGCCAGCACGATGCGCCAGGATGTGCGCTTGTGCGAGGTGCCGATCATCATGATCACCTCTCGGGCATCCGAGAAGCACCGGCGCATGGCGGTCGACGCCGGTGTCGATGTGTTCCTCACCAAGCCGTATACCGAGGACGATCTCGCTTCGCAGATCCGTCGTTGCCTTGAACGCAAGGCCTTGCTGGGCTAGCATCGGTCGCAGGATCGCCACACTAGGCGGTCAAGGGAGGCCAGATGCAGGTCAGCGAGATTTTGCGGGTGAAGGGCACGACGCTCTACACCACCACGCCCGACACCATGTTGTCGGACTGCGTCGTCACGATGGCCGACCACGACATCGGTTCCCTGATCGTCATGGAAAGAGGCCAACTGGTGGGCATGCTCACGTTCCGGGAGGTGATCCGGGTGCTCGCCAAACGCCAGCTCGAGCACCGCACCGGACCCACGCCCCCGGTGGCGGAGATCGTCGTGCGCGACGTGATGAATCCCAAACCCATCGTGGTGACCCCCGAGATGGATGTCAACGAGCTGCGCCGCTCGATGATCGACACTCATCAGCGCTACCTGCCGGTGATGGACAAAGACACGGTCATGGGTGTGATTTCGTTTCATGACGTGGCGCGTGCGGTGCTGGAAGAGCAAAGCTTCGAGAACCGCATGCTCAAGGCCTACATCCGCGACTGGCCGGCCGAGGGCTGAAGTCTTCATTCCCGCGGCGGGCAGTCCCGCGCCAAGGCATCCGGTCGCGGGAACAGCGCCGGGGCTGGAGCCGGGGCCAGAGCCGAACCGAGGCGCCGCAGCGGCTGCTCCGGGTCTTTGCTACGCGATTCGTTAGAATCCGCGCTATGCGCATACTTGTCAGCAACGACGACGGCTATTTCTCCCCAGGCATCGAAGCACTCGTGCAGGCCGTCGAGAGTTTTGCCGAGGTCACGGTGGTCGCGCCGGAGCGCGATCGCAGCGGCGCGTCCAATTCCCTGACGCTCACCCGGCCCCTGTCGGTGCGCAAGGCCGCCAATGGCTTCTTCTATATCGACGGCACCCCGACCGACTGCGTCCACGTGGCCGTCACGGGTCTGCTCGAGCACCGCCCGGACCTGATCATCTCCGGCATCAACGATGGCGCCAACATGGGGGACGACACCATCTATTCGGGCACGGTCGCCGCGGCCATGGAGGGTTATCTGCTGGGCGTGCCGTCCATTGCGTTTTCGCTGGCCCAGCGCGGCCATGCCCACCTCGACGTGGCCGCGCGGCGGGCGGGGGAACTGGTCCGGCGACTGGCCGCGCGCCTGATCGCGCAGCCGATGCTGCTCAACGTCAATTTTCCGGCGCTGCCCGACGAGCAGATCCGCGGCGTCGAAGTCACTCGCCTGGGCAAGCGGCATCATGCCGAACCGGTGGTGCGCGCCACGAATCCGCGCGGCGAAACCATCTATTGGATCGGCCCGGCGGGCAGCGCGCGCGATGCCGGCCCCGGCACCGATTTCCATGCGGTCGCGCAGGGCTGGGTCAGCGTGACGCCGCTCGATGTCGATCTGACCGGTGTCCAGTGTCTGGCACCTGTTCGCGACTGGTTGGCGCAGTGAAGTACCCCAAGCCGGTTCGCGGTGCGCCCTCGGCCTGGACGCCGGTGTCGCGCTCGTCGCGAACCCGCCCGCCGGTGGCGCCGGCCCCGCCAGGCGGTCTGGGTCTGGCCTCCGAAAGCGCGCGCTCGCGCATGGTGGACTCGCTGCGTGCGTCCGGCATCCGCGACAGCGCCGTACTGGGCGCGATGCAGCGTGTGCCCAGGCATCTTTTCGTCGAGCCGGCGCTGGCCAGTCGCGCCTATGAAGACGTTGCGTTGCCGATCGGCCACGGCCAGACCATCTCGCGTCCCAGCACCGTCGCGCGCATGCTCGAAACCGTGATGGCCTCGCTGCCGCAGGCACGCCGTGCGCAGTCCAAGGCGCTCGAGATCGGGACCGGCTGCGGATACCAGGCCGCGCTGATGGCCGAACTGTTCGGCGAGGTGGTGTCGATCGAGCGCGTGCGCGGCCTGCATGATGTTGCGCGCGAGAACCTGCGCCCGATGCGCCTGGCCAATCTGCGCCTGATGTTCGGCGATGGCCGTCTGGGCGCGCCGCAGTCCGCCCCGTTCGATGCGATCATCGTCGCTGCGGCTGGCGACCGGATACCCGACGACCTGCTCACCCAGATGAGCCTGTCGGCTCGGCTGCTCGCCCCCGTTGGCGATGGCATACGCCAGGCGCTGCACCTGGTCGAGCGGACCGCGCAGCAGGGCTGGGAATTGACGGTGCTCGACGCGGCGCGTTTCGTCCCTCTGCGCAACGGCACCACATGAAGGCGGTACCGGTGATGACATCGATCATGCATTTGCGCGTGCGGCGCGCGGGGCCCTCGGGGGCGCTCCTCGCCGCAGTCCTTCTGCTGGGCGCCTGCACCGCGAATCCGCCGGCCCCCGTCGAGAATCGCACCCGGGCGCCCGCAGCGCGGCCGCCTGCGGCAGCTGTCGTGCCGAGCGCGCCGATCGTGCCGATCGTGCCGTCCGGCAGCGCCCCGAGCGTGTCCGAATCGAGCAGTGCGGTCCCGGGGCCGGTCGAGCGCGGCGCGGCCCAGACCGCTCCGGTGCGCTCCAGCGGCGTCGAAGTGCGCCCGCTGGGCGCGCCGGGCGCCGGGTCTGCCGCCAGTCCCGGCACCGGTGCGCCCGCGCCTGCGCCGGTGCCGTCGGTCACGATCAAGCGCGAACCCCAGGGCCGCAAGCGGCCGTATTCCGAGGCACAGCTGGCCGATTTGAAGGCAGCCGACGCCCTGGCCCGCGCCGAAGCCGCGAACCGCACCGAAGCTGCGCCGCGACCCGAATCCGGCGCAGCCGCACCGCCCGCAACCGCCGTATCGCCCCAGCCCCCGCCGGTTGCCGCGGTGCCCGGTGCCCGCACCGAGGTGCCCGGCGAATTCGCGTGGCCGGCCAAGGGCAAGGTCATCCAGGGATTCGGCGAAGCGCGCAGCACAGGCATCGCGATCGCAGCCGCACCTGGCGATCCGGTCAGCGCCGCCGCCGACGGCAAGGTGATCTTCAGCGGCCAGGGGCCGCGAGGCTATGGCAACCTGATCATCGTCAAGCACGATGCCGACACGCTGTCGGTCTACGCCCATAGCCGCACACTGCTGGTCAAGGAAGGCCAGAGCGTGCGCAAGGGCCAGAAGATCGCCGAAGCCGGCGACAGCGGCGCCGACAAGCCCAAGCTGCTGTTCGAAATCCGCAAGGGCGGCAAGCCGGTCGATCCCCTGAAACTGCTGCCTTCCAAATAGCGCCCGATGCCACCCGTCCTGGTGTTCGACCTTGAAACCGTGCCAGACGTCGCCGGCCTTCGGCGTGTCTGGTCGATGCCCGATTCACTGACCGATGCCGAGGTCGCGCAGGCGGCTTTCGATCGCCGGCGCGAAAAGACCGGCCATGAGTTCCTGCCTCTGCATCTGCAACGCGTGGTCGCGGTGGGCTGTCTGTTCCGGGACGGCGACACCGTCCGGGTGAAGTGCCTGGGTGGCCTGGACGATGACGAAGCGAAGCTGATCGGCGACTTCTTTCGGGTGATCGAGCGCTACACGCCGACGCTGGTGTCCTGGAACGGCAGCGGCTTCGATCTGCCGGTGCTCCACTACCGCAGTCTGGTGCATGGCATCCAGGCGTCGCGCTACTGGGACCTGGGCGATGACGACCGCGACTTCCGCTACAACAACTACATCAGCCGCTATCACCATCGGCACACCGACCTGATGGACCTCCTTGCGCTGTACAACGGCCGATCCAATGCGCCGCTGGACGAACTGGCCCGCCTGTGCGGGTTTCCGGGCAAGCTGGGCATGGACGGCTCGCAGGTCTGGCCGGCCTACCGCGATGGCAAGCTGGCCGAAATCCGCGACTACTGCGAGACCGATGTCGCCAACACCTGGCTCATGTACTGCCGCTTCCAGCTGATGCGCGGCGTGTTTTCGCCCGAGCAGTTCGACCACGAAGTCGACCTGCTGCGCAGCACGCTGGCGGGGCAGCCCGGAGCACACTGGCGCGAGTACCTGGCAGCCTGGCCACAGGCGGCCCGGACATGATCGAACTCGAGATCGAATCGCTGGACCTCGAGGCCAACGGGGTGGCCCGGCCCGAGGGCAAAGTAGTGTTCGTGCGCGGCGCGCTGCCCGGTGAACGGGTGCAGGCCGAGGTGGTGCGGCGCAA
>Ga0075163_10014198_pt1 | contig 10285 bp, 10 predicted proteins | sample JI1023141ADNA_FD_71478 | JGI IMG/M metagenome (GOLD analysis project Ga0075163, IMG submission 71478) | Wastewater effluent complex algal communities from Wisconsin, to seasonally profile nutrient transformation and Carbon sequestration -... | ecosystem: Engineered > WWTP > Effluent > Algae... | reverse complement strand
AACTCCATTGCTTGAAATCACAATATCTTTCATACTAACGCAACCATGCCCAATTAATTTACTTTCCAAATAATTCAATGCCTTTAATACACTTACTAAAATATTTTCAATTTCTTCATAACTAAATCTCGAATTTGATTTTCTTCTAGCAATGATTTACTATTAAAGAGAGTGAGTAGAATATTAAGTTAATACTGCAATTGTATCGGCTGAAACCTGATAATAGTCAATAATAGATTATAGGTATTCATGGCTTATCTATTTTTATTGTGACAATACTGGAATTAAATCAATTGTGGCATTCCGAATGTATTTTAAAACAATTAGTTCTTGGGTTTACTTCACTCTTAATAAAATCTTGTCGTCATTTATTTTTTGTATTACTTGGCAATGTTTCATAAATTCATCATAATCTTTTTTGTTCATTCTATTCTGTTCTTAAGTGATTAAATAATTTAACTGACACTTATATAATAAATATAAATTTAGAAAATGGCATATTAAAATCATTATTTTTTTATTTTTTCGATTTATTTTGTTGTTGTATTTTGCAATTTGTCATTATATTTTCTCCATAACTCTAAAACTGGTTCAGAAAATTTTGTTTTATTTAATTTTAATTATATTCGATAATATTTACTTATTGAAATTACAGTTTCTAAAAAGAAATCAGTCAAAAGTTGACAGCCATTAATATTAAGAAATTTAATAGACTATAATTATTTAACAATTTGAATTCCTTCATTATCTAATATACAAGAATTTTATAAACTTACTGATTATAAACAAGTTAAAAACTTCATACATTGAAGATCTCCAAAAGGTTGTTGATAGCTGTTGAAACTTAAAGTTTTTAAATTTAATAGCTTGCTAATATGTTTAAAAATGCCTTGATCAAGATTATCACAGCCTGATAGATCTAAGTTCTCGATTTTAATACAATATTTTGTTATCAATCGCATGTCTTAATTTGTAAGATAGCTATATAATGAATAATTTTTACGAATTATCTGTTATAGAAAGGTTTACCAGTTGGTGGCATTTGGATATATCGTAAAATTTACGAATGTATCGACAAGACTGAAGCTTAATAGAAAGCAATGACCGAAAAGAAGAGTTAATAATTTATTGTAAGTGACTGTCCATTAAAAATGCACTAGGTTTGTGAGTCTTTGTAGAAACTTAAAACACCTCAAGTAAATTTCCAAGCATCGGTTTTAAAGAATTACTAAGAGTATCTTGAATTTTAACTTTTATTCTTCATAATAATTTAAATACTTTTATCGGCATGTTTTAAGATTTTTCCCCATATAAATATTACGCAATTGCTTGACATGTCCCATTTTGCCTCCTTTCTCTAAAATATTTCTCAATTATCCTTCACTTAATTTATCAGTCTGCAGCTCTTTGAAAAATTAAGAATCATTCCAAATAGATCTGGCGCAATCTTGAAAGTAAAAGCAACTTTGAGAAAGCATGCTGATATCTGAAATTCTTAAATAACTGAATATATTCATTATCAAATTCTTTGGTAATCGTGTTCTAAAATAAGTAAGAAATTACAAACCACACTTTTGTTTTGGCCTATTTTTAACTAACCAATCAAAAAGTGATAATTGAGTGCTATTTTTTCTTTTTCTTTCAATTTATATTTATTTAATTTATTTTTTCTCTTTGATGACATCAGCTTTGTTTGGCTTAAAATATTACATCAAAGATCGGCTATCTTCTGTGATCTGAAATGAAGCTTCCATTCGCCTGATCAAATTATTATATAACTAAGAAAAAAATTAGAGATAACCTTATTATATATTTATTAAGCCAAACTAAGGGCCTATAATAATAAATAAAATTTTAAATAAAAACAGTCCTACTCTTGATAAATCTATTTATATTGTATTTTTAAGTTATTTTCATTGTAACAATATAAAATATTTAGTTATAATTACATAATTGGATTTAATTTAAAAACCAATAATATATAAGATTATTATAATCAAACAAAAATGGATTAAAGCTAAGATTTTTAGCATCTTGAAAACAAATAAAGCTTAGATATGTTGAGAAGACCTTCTTTATCTGATTCTCAATAATAATATACCACGAATATAAATTAATTAATATCTGAACCAAGGATGCCATCTGCGACATAATTTTTCTTAGCAACAATTTTCTAACTCTCACAATATTTATTCAAGAAAAAAACACAAATAATACAAGACAGTGCTAATAACATAAGTTTCGATTTTTATTTAAATGAAGTTTCTAGATAAATAAATGTTTATGAAAATCTTCATAAAAAAGCAAAATAACTTGCAACAAAACAATTTAAACAATAAGTTGAACAAAGTACTTAATAACTATTACAATGTTTTAGTGCAGTCCCTTATGCATTTTTTAATAACAGTTTTATTCTTGATTTCGGACAACTTGCTAAAAATGTTGATGAAATTAAAAATAGACAATAATAGCTTAATGATTATCTCGATATGGTTGAAATTAACTTATTCTCACAAATTCATAATAAATTTCATTAATATTATAATGTTGTTGCCAATTTTTAGTACATGAGCCAGGCTTTAGTTATTAATATTAAAAAAAATCATTAAGCAAGGTAAAGACTAAACAAAGTTAAAGTTGATTTTATTTAAAAATCTTATAACCTGAAGGCAAAAATTACTCATAGACAAAATTTATAAAAGACAATAAAACTTGTCAAAATAATAAAATCATTAAAAAAACTACCATCAATAGTGAAATAAATTTTATAATCTTCACTTCCTTATTAATGTTTATCGCTTTTGAAATCAACTAAATAATCTATTAATCAAGTTAGCTCTCTAAAATGTATGAGTAAAGTTTCTCAAACAATTCGTGAAAGTGAAAGCTTAGTTCAAATGGGATTAAACAAACGATATGCTGATGAGCTGTACTTATATTTATAAGAATCACAAAATGTAAATCTTCAAGAAGGGTGGGATAGAATTAATTCAAATGGTTGTGTTGATGTTAGTGGATTTAATAATTCAATGCTAGGAATGAGCGGATTCTTAGAAGAATCTGTATTATAAATGCAGCCTAGTACTTCAAAAAATAAAAGAAACGAAGGTAAATAGTTTGAAATTGCATTAATTTTATTATAATCATATAAATTTATGAGTTTTCCTGTCGACTTAATAAGAATAAAAGTTACAAATTCATTACGTGTTTTTTGCAAAAAATTTGATTCATAGTTAACTGTATGCCTAAAAAAAATTTTATAATAAAAGAATGAAAAAATATTGCAAAGCTAGTAATCTAAGTAAAAGACATAAAAGTAGACACAACCTCAAAATTTTTTAAAATTATAAGACATTGGAGATGATTAATAGGCCTTAAGTTAAGTTGTTGAAAAAATAACAGTTATTTTTTATGTAAAACATTTATTAAGCTACAATTAAATTATGAAGGACACAATATAAAAGTTTTTAGGTTATTTGCATACCCTCTTATGTGAATTTGACTAATCTAAAAACAAAGATTCATAAAGATTTTTAATTCTATTCAGATAATAATTAAGTATTCTTCCAGCTGTAACAAAAATTATTATATAAAAATTAACATTTTTAATGACATTAAAAAATATAAATGGAGCATCTTTTACTTAGTTTAAACAATGGATAAGCGTATTAGAATATTGGAAAAGATACACCGATTATTTAGTTGAGTAAAATCCCTTAATTAGTATGGAAAGATAAGGTGATGAAATCTAGTAAGCCATAAGTGATACAGTAAGAAGAATGATAGGTGTATTAAATATTAATGCAACAATTAGTGAACTTATGTTAAACTATGTTACTACTTACCATTAGGTAATTATACCAATATTTAGAACACAATAAGCTCTTAACTTGAACCATCTTTCGCATAATAATCTTGGCAATCAGTTTAAATCCCAACTTAATTTGTTTAAGTGCTTAATAATATTGCCCAATGGCATTAAATACATCTAAACCAAAATGTTTCAGTGACTATCTTGAATGATTCAAAATAAATAAAAAATTTAAATAAATCTTTATCTCAAGATTATAGTAATGTTGTTAAAAAAATTAATAAATTTAGAGTACTAAAAAGTAATGTTATGGTTGATGGAGTTAGATATAAGATCTCAGTTTCTTTTCTTTTATTATGTTAATTTATTGATTAGTATGTCAAAATGATGAGAAGTATGCCTTAATGCCGTAAATTTATATATTAGAGAATGCTAAATTTAATATAATATTACAATTCTAGAACAAAATAATTAATTCTTTAAGCTAAAGCTCGTCAATTCTAGAAAATGAAATCCAAAAATATTTCAGCAAAACACATCTGTATAGTTCATAATTGCCTTTCAGTCTTATTTAAGCTTGTAAAATAAATAACATATTCTTAAGTTGCTGACCTGAAATTATTGACTCTTGAAAATCTTCAAACTCATAAAAATCAATTAATTGCTAAACTATCATATTTAATAAAATCAAAAGTATAATCAACAGTTGCTTCATTTCTTATTAATAAAGATCAGAAAGTGGCTCAAGTTAATTTGACATTATTGAATGTTTTTGTTCAAATGATGGGTATTATTGACTAATTTTTATAATTTGACGATAAAAAGGCAGTTTTTAAGGAATCAATGTAAATATTTATGAACAAATATTTCAAATAGCTTTTAATTAAAGGTTCTTAATATTCAACATAAAACAAAATATTAGTATAAAAAATGAGATTCCTTCGTCAATATTTCCCTGATGAGCTAGAAGTAATGTAAAAGTAAGCAAAATCAAGATCAGCCATATAGAATTGAACCTTACTATATAAAAATACAAGCATTAAAATATAGTATTATTTAATATATCAATTGATATTATATAACAAAATAGAAAATCGTAAATATTTTGTAATTTTTATAGAATGAATAAATAATGAAAATATGACAGTTATTTTATTTATTTAAAATTTATTGATTGTAACAATTAATAATATTAAATTGAAAATGTTAAAAAATTAGTCAGATAAAGACAACAAACCAGTTGGAGTTTCATATCACTATGTAAAAACAGGCTTGATTTTCGTGATATGTTTTGAGTTACTTATGCTTTTCATGTATGGATTCTTTACAAGCTATACTACAGTTTCATATGTAGGTCGATTATAATACATCCTGACCAATACTTTAGCAGTACTGGGATTTGGTCTGTTACTTGTTTATTTCAAATATAGTATTAAACAAACATTAATAGTTGCACTGATTGTCTGTGGGGTTAACATTCAAATGGGACCACTCATGCAACAGTTTTGGTATAATGTATTTATTGCTGGATTCAATAAATAATTTACAGTTAGTGCAGACAACAAGTTCTTATTACTTAATGACACTGCTGTGCAAGATGTCAAAAATATTACTTTAGGATTTGTAAGGATCTCAACATATAGTTCAATATCGTTATTAGTTGCACTAAGTAGTGTAATAGGAAGAATTGGTGTCTTTAATACTCTTTTAACAAGTATTCTATTTAATGTTGGCTTTAATCTTAATTACTATCTTAACTACCTGATTTATTACAAAGCAGGTATCTCAGCAAGTACTTTCTATATAATGGATGATTATCAAGGCAGTAGGGTTTTTATGTTTGGAGCAGGCTTTGGTTTGGCTTTGTTAATACTTTACAATAAATTTAATCCTGTCCTTAGACAAGAAAACGCTCAATACACTGATGCTCTAGCATCCTTTTTAACTTTACTTGGCACTGGATTTGTAATTTCATTATTTTATTTTGTTCTTGATACATACACTTCTCAAAGTAAATCATTAGCCTTACTTAATATATATTTTGCATTTTCGGGTAGTATTGTCAGTAGCATAGCAATTTCATGTATTATTGCAGGAGTAGTAACATTCCATAATGTTAACATGAGTATAATCTCAGGAGTTATTCAAATATCAATTATTGGAGGATTTATTAAAACACCATATGTCTCTCTATTGGTAGGAGCATTTGCTGGTATTTTAACTTCACTTCTCTCACATTTTATTCATCAAAAAATCAATAATACCAAATTTACAGATGCAAAAGGCATTTTTGTCATTTATTTCATTAATAGTTTCCTTTGCGCATATTTCGTATGTCCAATTATCATTAAAGCTTATAAGAATGTTGATAGTACAATATAGCAAAATGAAGGCTATCACATGATTTATACATCTATTTCATTAGGTATTGGATTTTTTTCAGGCCTAATCGCTGGCATTTTTAGAGCTTGTTTTAAAGAAGAAGTCGGTCTTAAGGACATTTAATTCTTTAATAAACCTTTCCTTCTTCATCGTCAAAGTCCTCCTTAAAAACCTATTTCTACTAAAGCTACTGTCCCTCCATCTGTATTAATAAACGAAGCTCCAAGTCAGCAACAGCTCAACGCCTTTAATAATTCAAGAATTTAACGTTAAAGTGGCTTAACAATAGCTTTATGATCAATAAATACCTTTAAATTTATCTATCTATTTTTATTATTTTCAATGATTATTTTAAAAGATCCTCAAACTTGATAAAATAATATCCCAATTAAATTAATAACAAAAAATAAATATGGGATGCATTGCAAATCCTAAACAATTAACACCCCAATCAAGTAAAGAGCCTTCACGTACTAACTTCTTCAAATAATTTTAAAATTAACAAAAAAAACCTAATCTAAAAAAACAATAAAAAATAATAAACGAAACAAAGGATACAAATGAAGGTGAACAATAAAGTTTATTTTTTAACTTGTTTAGTAGAAGTAATCCAAAAGTTGACAAAGTGCCCAGAGAATAGTATGCTCCAACTTTTATTAGCTTTAGCATGATAAACATGAGTATCGGTATCGAAAATTGACAAACTATTCAAAGCTGATATAAATATTTATATTTTACAAAATAAGCATAATAAACTTCTCAAATCAATACTTTAAACGTTTTGATTCAGCTTCAAATTGTTTAAATATACAATAATAATAAAGTAATATAGTAATAATGAATTAAAATAATAGGTAAAAATTAGGAAATAAAAAGTAGACCCATAATTAACAATAAAGTTGCATAAATTTAATAAGTGATTGTTGAAAATTAATTATATGGACTGAGTTTAACGACGAACCCAATAACACAACTTTATATTAATATTTGGTTGTTTTGGGCAGTTCAAGATTGCCATGCTAAGGGAAGTTGAGCGCAAGTTCCTTCTCTAAGTCTCCTATATTCCTACCCCCGGAACAGTTAGCTATTCGTAGCTATTGATTGCGGGACAAACCATAGGAGTTACATTTTAATTACAAAATATCAGTATTTTAAATAATCATGCCTACTCATGTAGTTTTGACTTTTTACCCTCATAAGTAGTTAATTTGCTTTGTCTCTAATTTTTTGTCTTCTCCAATCTCTTTCTTGCATTTCTTATAAATGAGGTTCTTTTCTGACTTTTTTTTTATTTAAATACTTTTCTCGACTTGTTAATTTTCTTTTATCTTCAATTACTTGATCCTAGTAATTCATTATATGAGATTCTTTGGAAACTTTACTAGTTGATATATAAGCTGGATTTCTTTATGTCAAAAGACGACTGTATTTATTTGAATGAGAAATTTATCCATTTTTATTTTCATTAATTATTATACTTTGATATATTGGTTTCTTCGCTGATATACTGGTTAAAGTTAAATTGTTAAATTATTTTTTCTTTAGGTAAGGATTCTGAGTTAAAAGTTGATAGTCTGCTAAAGTTTTCTCAGCATCTATATCATGAAAATCGCAGATTAAATAACTGATACTGGATTCTTATGAGCTACAAATATTTTTAGCAGAAGAAATTTAAAAAACTTGCGCTTGATCTTCATAAATATTATAAGTTTCAGATTAAAAGCTGATATTATTATCTATAGATTTGAACTTACTATCAAGTGAAGAAGAAGAGATACTAGAAATTGATTAAAGAAACCCCTCTTCGGGGAATGATTCTTCAACTTAATTTTAAGCTTCTGACTCATCAGAAGATCCATCAGAAGCTATCATTTTTCTTAATCTTCTTTATCTAGTTTTAAAAATTTTCACTGTATTTGTAACAAACATCGTTGCATAATCACAAAAAATTGTGTTATCGTTGTAAAAACCTGAATTAATATAAAAATGACCTCCAATAAGACGAATTCGATCATAAATTTCTTCTTTTCCCGAAGAATTATAATAGTGGTACATTCGATTTAAAAATTAAGTATCGTCTGAAATTGCAAAAATATCTTTAGAAATATTGTTTGTATTAGATTTTGTATCATTGTATATTATCTCAGTAATAGATTTCGAAAAGTAAAAATGAAACTGAATTGAATATTTATAGATGAGTGAAGTATGAACTGGCTTCAATTTAGGCATATGTACTTTGGAAGCAAGAATTCAACTTTGCTTTATTTTAATGACTCATTTTATTATTTATAAAGTCTATGTTTTATTATCAATCCTTTTTTCAAATCAAATTTATAAATAAAAAAAATCAATTGCTTTTAAATTTTACATTAATTTTAAATTATATATTTTATCTTTTAAGCATTTTTTCTGTTATTATAAATATAGTAATTCTTTCAAGTAATAAAGCTATAGATTTATAGAAAATATAGTTTATATTAAAAAATTTTTTGTCTCATTTCGAAATCGATTAAAACAATAAAAATTTATTGAAGAGAATAAAAATTAAATTCAAACATTAATAAATTATAAAGTTTATATTCAAATACATGGATCCTAATAACCCAACAGTTAGCCCTTCAGGAGTTACAATTAACACAACCACCAAAAGCACAATATAAACAAGAAATCTTAATAATATGATATTTGCCGTTGTTCTTATTTTATACTAAATTTTGACACTTCCCATTTACGGAGTTCTTTTTAGATTAAATGGCCATTTTTTAATTTTCCAAGATTATGGTGGAATATTATTAATGAGCATTTCTACGATTTTACTCATTGTTGGTACATATGTATTTATTTAGGATTTGGTCTAATTAATGGCTATCTCACACAATATTCATTAAGCGGTATGACTTATACTCTTGTTATATTCGCACTCACAGTCCAACATTTCTTCTTATTTAGGGCATTCTGGAATAAAGCTGGAGCTAACGATTATGATTTAAACTCAAAAGGATGGTCTACTTGGTATAATTTAGTTAGTTTATCTAACTATCAAGTTGATAGACAATTCACCAGTTTACTCCCATCAGGCCCTTTTGTTTAAGCTATAGCTCAAGCAATTAGCATCTCAATTGCTTTTAGCTCAATTGTAGGTCGAGTAGGCTTACTATAAGTATTTATTTTGACAATTTTTGGATCAATGTTATATGAAGTTAATGCCCAACTCATTTATAGATGGTTTATTACAGATAATGGTTTCGGATGTAGAATATTCTTATTTGGTTCAATTGTTGGAGTAGTTGTTGCTGTTTTGCTTGGTCGAAAATAAACAACTATAGGTCATACAAATTATAAAAGTTAATATAGAAATATGTGTTTTGCTATGCTTGGATTTTTATTTGTTTGTATCTCTTTACCTACTTTGAGTGGAATTAGTATATTTACAAGAACAGCTACTGATAATGCTGTATTATATGCTTCTCATATTAATGCTTGGCTTGCTGTTTTATCATCTGTTTTAGGAACTTTTACTGCATCAGCTTTTTTATATAGAAAATTTTCTGTATTCGATTTAGTTTTCGCTGGCATCTCAGTAACTCATATTATTTATTTAGGGTGCTGTAGCTTTAGCTATGTAAGCTGATATCTGCTTTAATCCTTGTGTTCCATTGATTGTAGGCTTTGTAATCGGATTCATGGCTTCAATTTATCCTGCTCTTATGCATAGAAAAGCAAATTCGAATGGAGTATTATTTACTTTCCCAGTTTTAAATAATTATTTAGTTCCTTCCTTTTTCGCTTGTATTGTCTCAGCGATAGTTCAAGCTTGCCTAGTTTCAGCAAATGGATAGCATACTTTAAATATGTTAAACACTCGTACAGCAATTCAACAAGGAGGTTGGCAAATGGTAGGTTTCTTGATAACAGCTGGAACTGCAATTTTAACAGGATTAGTAATTGGTGTCCTTATAAAAATAATTAATAAGCATGAATATCAAGATCAATTTAATGACTCGTAAACATATATTAATGTTCCAAACCCATCAATAACTGATTGATTCATTAAAAACTAGAATTATTCGCCAATATATTTATTCTTTAATT
>Ga0075163_10014197_pt1 | contig 10285 bp, 10 predicted proteins | sample JI1023141ADNA_FD_71478 | JGI IMG/M metagenome (GOLD analysis project Ga0075163, IMG submission 71478) | Wastewater effluent complex algal communities from Wisconsin, to seasonally profile nutrient transformation and Carbon sequestration -... | ecosystem: Engineered > WWTP > Effluent > Algae... | reverse complement strand
CATATGGCGAATAAATAAGCTCCATAAGTACAATGTTTATATCGCTCTAAGATAGGTTTTATATAAAGTCTAATATAATCACTTAGACACAGAGGGCGTAAGATCTTGTAATTCAGTATACCTTATACTGAATTAGTAGTGGCAATGCTTTATGCAGAATTGAATAATACTATTCATGTTAGAGTTCTATTTTGTTTCAGTACATCAAATAAAAATATTTCAGCAGTTTATCTTTTGTAAACTCATCTATGCAGCTTAAAAATTTCATTCTACATTTTGTAACCCTTAGTGTTAGATTTGGGAGAAAAGATAAGATGCAAATTTTAAAATCACTAATTTTTATGCTGCTGCCTTTCTAATGTACCGAATAAGCGATCGTTTAGCTACGGGCAACAAAGTTTCATCTAAAGGATAAGTTAAAGGCGTTTCAACATAAAACACTGCAGGGTTAGGTAACTCTTTAAATAATTTTATGAGTTCGTGTTTAATGCCTTCATACGTTGTATATACTTTTTTCTGCATATTTAGTAAATGTACAGTTTTAAGAGCTTGGTATGATTCTTCCTTTTTTTCAAACAAGGATATTCTATAGCCATAAATATTTATGTCTTTAACATCCCCATTCGTTATCAACATATAACCTTCGGATGTATTAAGCGGTATAAGTCCAACAGGATTTATTTGTAATGATTCTTCTACAATGTCGTACAGCTCAGCACCTTCATCTATAGAATATTTAAGCTTATCTAAAGCAAAATGCACAATACTTTCCATTTCTTGCATCAGCTCATCATCTTGCATCATTTCTTCATACACTATTTGTAAACGATCTATATTTATTTGTGTAAGTTGTTTAGGAAACAATTGTTGCAAATGCTGCTTATCTTCTTGAAAAGCTTTTATATTATTATAATGAAATACTAAATCCGCTAACTGAGGATATAGTTTATTTTGATTGAAATAAGCATTTACTTCTTGTAGGTAAGCCAATAGCGTATACTTTTTCAACTCAAAATCAATATACCCTTCTACAAACCAACTTTGACTAAGCGTTTTCATATGATATAAATTTTTGTGTTAAGGTATAATGTTTTTGTATAATTATGAGTGTATTGTTTGTCAATTATTATATAAAATGACAGTTTATTGAAGATTATAAAAAACGTTCTAAAACATGGCATTAAACTTCTGCTTTTTTATTTTGTCCTAACTCAGTTATTTATTCTATCACTTTAAAAATATATGTATGTGAAGAAATTATTATTATTCATTGTAGTATGCTTGGTTGTAAATTTTACTGCTCATGCACAAACTTCGAAAGAACAGAAACGGCAAGAAAATATGCAAAAAGTAGCACAGGCTATGCAGAAAAAATTAGGTTTAACGGATGAACAAACAACACAATGGAAAGAAATTCACACTAATACAATGACAAAGATGAGGGCTATTCAAGGTGATAGCTCATTGTCCAAAGAACAAAGGCGAGCACAGTTAATGGCCTTACATCAAGAAAATCAAAAGCAAGTATCTATTATACTTACTCCTGAACAACAAGCTAAACTTAAAGATTTAAAAGAAGATATGAAGGCTAAATGGAAAGAAAAAAGAGCGGAGCGGAAAGATAAAGTCAACTAAGGTGAGTTACTATAATAAAAAATCACCCCCTTACTGCAAAGAGGGTGATTTTTTATTATACGGAGGGCACAAATATTTAATTATCTTGTTTACATTCTAATCCTTTTAATTCTTTAAGTTCAGCTAACATTGCTTCCAAATATTTTTTGGGGATGGCTATCTTCATTTCACAAAAAAGTTGCGTTGATTGCTGCAGCACCAGACAATTATATTTTTTTGCTAATAGCATAATAGAATTTATGATGGTATAGTCAATTGAAAGTATATAAGTTGTAGTAATGAGTTTTTGTATAATAGGCGTTAGCTGCAAAGCCAATATAGTAGTGGTTTTATATGCATGTATTAATCCTGAAGTACCCAATAATGTTCCTCCAAAATAACGAACAACTACAACTAATGTATTGGTTAATTGCTTACTATCTATTTGTCCTAATATAGGTCTACCAGCAGTTCCGCTAGGTTCGCCATCATCACTTACTCTAAAAATAGTTTCATCAAAACCTATACGATATGCAAAGCAATGATGTGCTGCCTTTGGATGTTCTTTTTTTAGTTGCTTTATATATTGCTTAGCCTCTTCAGCAGTTTGTATAGGATAAGCGTACGCTACAAAACGGCTTCCTCTGTCTTTAAACTCAGCTATTACAGCAGTTTCAATGGTGTAGAAGGATTCTTTATTCGGTATCATTTTTTAATAAAATACTCGCCATCATGCAATAGACAACTTTTATCCATAAGCTATGCAAGCAATAGCAATAATAGATAGTAGTACACCTATCCAATTAACAATAGATAATTTTTCTCTAAACAGCAAAGTGCTTACTATAGTACTAACAAGTACGATACCCATATTGTTTATAGGAATAATGGTGGAGCTATGGGTTGTATATTTTTTTAATACTTGCAAAAAACACCAAATAGAAAAATAATTAGGAATTCCAATAGCTATACCTGCCACAACAGTTTTCCATTGAAAAAAATGTTTTTTTATGATATGCTTATATAATACCCCTAAAAAACTAATAGTAGCTGCTACAAAAAAAGTGCTAGCCAAAAAACTATTGTTGTTAGAATCGGTTAAATAATGCTTTTCTATGTATTTAATAAATGTATCTAACAAGCCACTACATACAAATAGCATAATGGGTAAACCATATCGAATCCATACAACAGGTTTTTTATGAGTATTGTTATGTGTAGAAAAGCAGGTACAATAAACGGCTATTAGGGCAATAGCTACACCCAGCCATTTAATCCAACCTGCATATTCATGATATAAGTATAAAGAAAATAAAAATGGAATAACTAATGATAATTTATTAGCTACAGAAGCTACGGATACACCATTTTTTTGTACGGTAATACCAATAAGGTTAAATGTAAAAATGAATGATGCACCCATTACAATAGACCATATAAACCAAGGTTGGCTAAGAGTTTCCACAGATATAGGAAAACTATGATTCAGCAAAGAGCCTATTACAACACAAGTGCAGTAATTAAATGTAAGGGCTTCAAATGTAGAAACACCTTTATTGTCAATATATTTTAGAGCTAATACTAAATAAGCAGAAAAAATAATACTGCCGAATAAATAAATCATTGTATTTTATAAGTGTTGATAATATTGAATTTCATCTTGCATATATATATCATCATCACGATGTATAGCATTGCTTAGGACAGGCGCTGCTATCCCTTCTTTAATATATAATGTAGTATTGGTAATGATTACAGCTTCATCCCATAAATCATTTTGTATAAAACTTTGCAACAATTGAGCGCCGCCTTCTATACATACACTTTGTATATTTAAGATAAATAATGCATTACATATTTGTTGAGGCACGTTTTTTCTATCAATTTTATACCATATTAAATTATTTTCTTCTTTGTTTAATAAGTTATTAAAGATGATAGTTTTTGATTGCCTATCTAATAAATGATGTGTTGCAGGAACTTTTAAATCTAAATCTAATAATAATCGAATAGGCTGTGCGCCTTTCCAGAAACGATTTGTTAATGAAGGATTATCATACAAGGCAGTATTTGTACCTACTAAAATAGAAGCTAGCTCACCACGATATTTATGTACGAATCGATTACTAATATCATTAGAAATATAAGTGCGCTTATTATTTTTATAGGCTACATAACCATCTGTAGTTTGTGCCCACTTCAACATAATATAAGGCCTATGTTGTATATGATAATAAAAGAAATATTTATTTAACGTCCTGCATTCTTTTTCTAACACACCTACTATAACTTCTACGCCAGCGCTTTTTAATTTTTCTATCCCTTTATTATTTACTGATTCAAATGGATCGCTACAACCTATCACCACTTTAGGAATACGATGTTGTAGAATAAGGTTTACACATGGTGGGGTTTTTCCAAAATGCACACAAGGTTCTAGCGATACATATAATGTTGAAAGTGGAATAAACTTTTTAGCTCCTTCTTTTACACTATTCATACAATTTACTTCTGCATGTGCTTGACCATACTGTTGATGATACCCCTCGCCAATAATAACATCATCATGCACTAAAACGGCTCCCACTAAAGGGTTAGGTGCTACATCACCTTTACCCAATAGGGCTAGCTGTATGCAGCGCTGCATATAATGTTCATGCATCATGGTTTTATAAATACTAATGTTTCAAAACTAATGTAATTTGCCTCGTACATGATTATTCAGCAGGCATATCAAAAATTATTATTAGCACTCTGTCAAATATACGATACTAAAGAGGCTGCAAACATAGCTAATTGGGTAATGGAAAACATTACCAACCTTTCTAAAATGGATAGAATAATAAATAAAAATTTTGTATTAAGTTCTTTACAACAACAGCAACTGCAGAGCTATACAGCACAACTATTACAACATATGCCCATACAATATGTATTGGGAGAAACTTGGTTTTACAATTTTAAATTATATGTAAATGAGCACGTACTTATTCCACGTCCAGAAACCGAAGAGTTAGTAGAATGGATCGTTTCCTCTTATCTACAAAAAGAAATAAATAGTCCTATTCATATTATGGATATAGGTACAGGTAGTGGTTGTATAGCCATTGCTTTAAAAAAACAAATACCTAAAGCAGCTATCACAGCTGTTGATATAAGTAATAATGCACTAACTGTAGCTAAACAAAATGCAGCTACACTACAAGTGGATATTGATTTTAAACAACTCGATTTTTTAGATACATCTACATGGGCAACACTGCCTATACCTACCATTTTAGTAAGTAATCCGCCCTATATACCGTTAAAGGAAAAAGCTTCTATAGCTAAGCATGTAAAGGATTATGAACCAACTACTGCTTTGTTTGTGCCTAATGATAATCCACTTGTATTTTATGAAGCCTTAGCAAAATTTGCTTTACAATATATGCAACCTAAAAGTTTTTTATTTGCTGAAGTGCATGCTGATTATGGAGAAGATGTGTATACATTATGGAATAAAATGGGAATAAGTGCGATATTAAAAAAAGATATGCAAGAAAAAAATAGAATAATTAAAGCGATGTTATAACAAGTGAAATATAGGTGGTTTGTATATTTTACTTACATTCGATGCATATATGTATCTTCAAAAAGCTAACTGAGGGAAATATTTGTATTAAACCTATGAGCAAGTCACTAGTCTATCACCATATAATTTATTCACAATTTTAAAAACACTTTTTTATGAAAAAGACATTTATCCTTGCTTGTATGCTTACTTGCACCTCCATGCTTGCTACAGCGCAAAGCACTAATACACCTAAGTTTGACAAGCGTCAAGAAAATCAACAAAAAAGAATTGACGAAGGCGTAAAAAATGGTTCTATTACTCCAAAAGAGCAAGCTCGTTTAGAGAAAGAGCAACAACATCTACAAAAAAAGGAAGACAAGGCAAAAGCAGATGGTAAAGTAACCAAAAAAGAAAGAGCTAGCATGCAACATGCTGAAAATAAAACAAGTGCAGATATCCATCGTAAAAAACATAACGGACAGCATAATTAGAATGTATGATTTAAATTAGAGCAGTTAAAATTCTTTATAATTAAAGGATTTTAACTGCTCTTTTTATATACTACTCGTGGTTATATTTTTAGTGTATGCTTATTTTTATTGGAGTCACTCTTTTGCAATAAGGATAACTTTCAAAAATATTTAACCGGATCTTCCAAGCACAATGTTAACGAATAATGCTATTTTTAATTATACTACAGCCAAATAATTTATATATAGCTAAGCCTGTATATGTTCATAGATGTAAACCTTTGAAAGGTTGACATTCATATAAATTGGATTGTCATAAAAATGTCAAAATATAATAAAATAGAGATAATATTTTTTATGTTAAAAATATGTTATAGCTTCGCATCGTAATTTTAATTCCTTTTTAAAAAGTTTAGGGTTGAAAAAGGGGGCCTTGTCTAAGGCTTCCTTTTCCTTTTTATAGACTTCCCTACATTGAAAACCTCACTGTATAACTACTTCCTCTATAACATTCTCCCCCAACGCTTCATTTACCCGTTGTATAATCAATGCACGTTGGTACATTAATTCTTGTTTTAATGGAGCAATGGTGGTAGATATGTATAAAGTATGCCCCACAATCTTAATTTCATTAGTATACTGTGCAATTGTTTTACCCATCAATTGTACCCACACCTCTGTAATACGCAAAGCATGCACCTTACCTTGCAACTTGCGTTGTTGTAAAAATTGTTGAATTGCCTCCGCCATAGATACTTCTGTCATATAAGTTTATTTATGATAGCATAATCATTTGTATAGACTTGTGTAAAATAGTTGGTATTTTTTGAAGCCGATCTGCATGCGTATCTGTAATAAAAATTTGTACATCATGTGTGGTAACCCATTGTAATAAATGTTCAAGTCTTTGTTCATCAAGCTTTTCAAATACATCATCCAATAACAACAAAGGCGAAAAACCTTTGGCGATTTTTAACATGTCAAATGCAGCCAGTTTTAAGGCAAAAAGAGCTGTTTTTTTCTGACCCTGCGAAGCTACATTTTTAAAAGGTTGATTATTTAATAACATCAATATATCATCCTTATGAATACCAGCAGTAGTACGTTGTAGCAAAAGATCTTTAGGCAATTGTTTCTCTAATAATTTAGCCATAGTGCTAGTATGTAAATCACTTTCATATTGCAATTCCAACTGTTCATCAAATCCTGTTATGCTATTATATGTTTTTAATACTTGTGGTATAAACGTTGCTAAAAATTGTGCTCGTTTTTCATATAATATTTGTCCGGCAATAGCGAGTTGAGTATTATAAATATCAAGCAGTGTTCTATCTGTCTGCCTTTGTTCCGCCATAGCTTTTAGTAAACTATTGCGTTGTTGTAAATATTTATTATAGGTGATGAGTTGTTGTAAATATTCTACATCCAATTGAGCAAAAAGGGTATCTATAAATTTTCTACGTTCTTCTCCACCATCATTTATAAGCGCAATATCATCTGGAACTACCATTATACAAGGAAAACGACCAATATGTGTAGATAATTTAATGTACACTTCTCCATCAACTTCTATTTCTTTTTTACTATTCTCTCGAAGTATACATGTAGTAGTATATATATGATCTTTTTGTTCAAAATGGCCTTCAATTCTAAATCCTACACTGCCTTGTTGTACATTCCAATTATCTGTTTTGTTAAAATAGCTGCGGGCAAAACATAAATAATAAATGGCATCTAATAAATTGGTTTTACCTATACCATTAGGCCCACAAATGCCTATTACACTTGCATTACAGTCAATGCTATAGTTGTTATAATTTTTAAACTGTGTAAGAGATATATGTTTAAGCTGAAACAATAATCTTGTATGTGCTTTGTTAATAAATCAGAAAATCCTTTTAAAAACTAGTTTTTATCTTCGTAGATCATAATAATCTGCTTTCCATTTTTCCATTACAATAGTTTTTGGAAATATTCTATAGACTAAATTTTTATAGAAATGCTTTTGGCAAAAGTAACACACCCAATTCAAACCATTGTTTTTCTAAAAATACTATCATAGACTTGTATTTACGATTATATCAATCATATTGTATACGAATACTACCTTTGCTTGCTAATTCATTCAACATTACTTATTTAAACTTTTCAATATGCATTTCGGCTATTTCAACTATCCTTTACCACAAAACGAACCTGTATTAAACTATGCACCGGGTTCAAAAGAAAGAGAAGCTTTAAAAAAAGCTATTACAGAGCTCAAAAACAAAACCCTTGATATACCTATGTATATTAATGGAAAAGAAGTACGAACCAACAAAAAAATGGCAATCCATCCTCCACATGAAATTGCACATACATTAGGTTATTTTCATACAGGCGATGAAACCCATGTTCAGCAAGCTATTGAAACAGCATTGCAAGCAAAGCAAAACTGGGAAAGTATGAGTTGGGAAAATAGAGCTCAAATCTTCTTAAAAGCAGCCGAACTACTATCTACAAAATATCGCTATCAAATGAATGCTGCTACCATGCTTGGCCAAAGCAAAAATGTATACCAAGCAGAAGTAGATTGTGTGTGTGAATTAACCGATTTCCTTCGCTTCAACGTACATTTTCTAAGTGAAATTTATAAACAACAGCCTATATCTGCACCAGGCATGCACAACCGCATGGAATGGAGAGCGTTGGAGGGGTTTGTATTAGCCGTTACCCCATTCAACTTTACAGCTATTGGTGGAAATTTGCCTACCAGCGCTGCTATGTGTGGCAATGTAGTAGTGTGGAAACCTGCTAACACACAGATTTACAGCGCACAACTATTTATGCGTATTTTACAAGAAGCCGGTTTGCCTGCAGGCGTTATCAATTTAGTATATGTTGATGGGCCTACTATCGGAAAAATTTGTTTAAGCCATCCACAGTTTGCCGGCGTACATTTCACAGGCTCTACAGGTGTATTTAATGGCATGTGGAAGACAATAGGAGAAAATGTAGGGCAATATAAATCTTATCCTAGAATTGTAGGTGAAACAGGAGGTAAAGATTTTGTACTAGCACATAAAAGCGCTGATGTAGATGTAGTGGTTACAGCGCTTGCCAGAGGTGCATTTGAATATCAAGGGCAAAAATGTTCGGCCGCTTCAAGAGCATATTTGCCAAGTAATATAGCCGATCAAATTAAAACCAAATTAATTAATGAAATCAAAACCATGAAAATAGGTTCTACGGAAGATTTTGGCAATTTTATAAATGCTGTAATTGATGAAAAAAGTTTTGATAAGATAAAAATTTATATTGACAATGTGAAAAAAGATAGTAAAGCAAAAATTTTAGTAGGCGGAAATTGCGATAAGACCAAAGGATATTTTATTGAACCTACGGTGATTGAAACTACTGATCCAAAATATATTACCATGTGTGAGGAAATTTTTGGTCCAGTACTTACGATATATATGTATGATGAAAATAAATTTGAAGAAACATTAGCATTAGTAGACAACACTTCGCCTTATGCCTTAACAGGCGCTTTTATTGCACAAGATAGAGCTGCAGTGGAATTAGCAACATCTAAACTACGCCATGCTGCTGGTAATTTTTATATTAATGATAAACCAACCGGTGCAGTAGTAGGACAACAACCCTTTGGTGGCGCAAGAGCCAGCGGCACTAATGATAAAGCAGGTAGTATGATTAATTTATACCGTTGGGTAAGTGCTCGTACCGTTAAAGAAACGTTTAATCCAGTTGTAGATTATCGATATCCATTTTTAGATAAAGAAATTTAATGATTAACTATTTATGCGAATCAAGGATTCAAATGGAAGTGGGCAGTGGGGACACTGCCCACGGCAGGCTGCCCTGGCGAGTGTCCCCACTCGCCACCCATGCTGAGCCTGAACCCTTGATTCGAATTATTTGTAATATTTTAGATCTTAACACCTCAACTCAATACAAGTTATCTCTGGCATAATGCCTACTCGGCCTGGATATCCAAGAAAACCGAATCCCCTATTTACATATAATTTTTGATTGTGCTCCTCGTACAAACCAGCCCATTGTTTATATAAATATTCTACAGGGCTCCACCTAAAACCAGGTAACTCAACCCCAAACTGCATACCGTGTGTATGCCCAGCAAGGGTTAAATCAATATCTGTATAGTGTTTGCGTACTTCCGCATCCCAATGCGATGGATCGTGGCTCATTAATATTTTAAAAGGATAAGTTTCAGCTCCTTTGTACGCTACATTCAACTTTCCATATTTTGAAAAAGCTTTTGCACCCCAATTCTCAATACCTATTAAAGCAATATGTTGATTATTTTTTTCTAGTACAACATGCTTGTTTAATAGTAAACGCCAACCCATTTTTTGATGTACTGCTTTTAATTGTGCTAAATTATTTTTTTTAGCCTCTTCTGTTTCCCAAGAAGTATAATCGCCATAGTCATGATTACCTAATGTGGAATACACACCCATTGGAGCTTTTAGCCTACTAAATACCTCTATATGATCATCCATTTCTGTAGCTCTATCATTTACCAAATCGCCTGTAAACAAAATAATATCTGGGTTGGTATCCAAAATCATTTGCACACCTTTATTTACCGCTTCTTTATTAGTAAAACTTCCTGCATGAATATCAG
>Ga0075163_10014196_pt1 | contig 10285 bp, 7 predicted proteins | sample JI1023141ADNA_FD_71478 | JGI IMG/M metagenome (GOLD analysis project Ga0075163, IMG submission 71478) | Wastewater effluent complex algal communities from Wisconsin, to seasonally profile nutrient transformation and Carbon sequestration -... | ecosystem: Engineered > WWTP > Effluent > Algae... | reverse complement strand
GTGCCGCTTTCTTCAGCAATAATGCGGCTCATTTCGCCCAGATATTCGGCAAGAAGTTCAACGAGTTCTTCTGGTTTTAAAGATTCTGAGACAGTCGTGAAACCTTCAATATCTGAGAAATGTACCGTCAGCTCACGCTTCTCGCCCTGAAGGTGCGCGTCACCTTCTTGCGCAATCAGCTGCCGCACAATGTCGGCCGGCACAAATTTGCCGAAAGACCTTAGACCCTGCCGCATCTTGTAGAATGAGAGCACCATATTTTGCACATCAGTGATGGAAGATACAATCGTCTTGTCAGAATTCAGGTCGAAGCGCTGAATTTTATCCATTTCGTGTGAGAGATCGCTGAGCGGCTTCGAAAGGCGGCGTGAAAAAATATAGCCCATCACAATTGCGAGCAGTATCAGCACCGACGAGGCGGCCATGACCAATCGCGTATTGCGGCGTACAAAATAGAAGAATTCATCTTCGGGAATGATCACTCCGCTTTGCCAGTCGAGGCCCGTATACGCTGGAAAAGGTGCAAAAATGCCGACATAACGATTGCCATGCAATTTGAAATCAAAATAGAATGGCTTCTTGCTTTTCAGCCATTTCTTATTCTTCTGCAGTTTCTTGAGTTTTTTCAGCATCGCAGTGTGTGCTGCCTGAATTTCAGGATTCACGAATTCGGTAATGCTCTTCAGCGTCAGCGCACCCATACCTTCTTTCACAAAGGCTGCCGAGTCGCGGCTGTCTTGAGGCGCCGCCAGCATTTGCATCGATTTGTCGGCAATAAAGGCTTTTCCGGTTTCGCCGACTTTCACGTCGCCAATAAACAGCGAAAGATCGCCAAGCGTAATGTCGATGCAGACTGCCCCTGCGGCTGCACCGCGGGCGGCGTTGTCAGGCGCGCAGAAAGTAAAACCAGGCGCCCCCGAGACAAAGGTCTTATGTACCGGCGAAATTTGTTTGCCAGGTGTTTTGTTTGCTGAAGCCCAGGGAAATTGGCTTGTATTGCCGAGCTGTCTTTCTTCGTAGTCGATTTCCAGCTTTTTTTTCTCTGCTTCTTTCTGGTCGTCAATGTCTTCGAGCAGATTCTGCTGCGTGCCGGTCGGTATCGTCTTGTTGTGTGCTATCAAGACCCTGCCGTTTCGTATCAGATAGGCATTCGATAAATAGGGTTCTTCTTCAAAGATATCTTTAAGCTCTTCTTCAACCTGCTGGCGTTGCGTCGCCGGGTTGAGTTTGGCGATCGCCTCGCGTGCGTCACCGGCGAGCGATCTGGCTTCACCGAGAAACTGCGAGGCCTTGTCGATAAAGCGGTAAGCCTTGTCTTCCATGAGTGTATCGACGAGAAACTGCGTCGACTGGCGGCCGCCCAGATAAGACACCAGAATGATAAGGCCCGCAGAGAGCACGATCAGCAGGGTCAGCAGCGAGACGATGCTCCAGCGCATCGAGAGCTCGATGCGTGGTACTTTGACGCTGCTCATATCAGCAAGCTTGCCAAGTTCGGCGGTTCTGGTTTTTCGGCTCATGGTGCACCTGTAGCAGGCAGCTTTGATTGCGCAAGAGTTTTTCAACCTGATGGCCAGGCGCGTCTTGACCACAGTGGCAGAAAGCGCAGGCAGACAAAAGACCATTTACTTCATCGGGATCGGCGGTACGGCGATGGCGGGGGCAGCGGTGATGGCCAGGCAACTGGGTTTCAGGGTGCGCGGCGCTGACGCAAATATCTACCCGCCGACGCTCAATGAACTTGTTTCTGCTGAAATCGACTTTAGCCAGCCCTACAACGCTGAGAATCTGGCTTACGGGCCCGACCTCGTCGTGGTTGGCAATGCGATCAGCCGGGGCAATACCGAACTCGAAGCCGCTTTGTCGGCGCGCCTGGAACTGCTCTCGTTGCCCGAGTTTCTTGCGCGTTTCGTAATTCACAACCGGCGCTCGCTCGTCGTGGCAGGTACGCACGGCAAGACTACCACCACTTCGCTCGTAGCGCATATTCTGCGCAGCTGCGGTATCGATGCGGGTTACATGATTGGTGGGGTCGCACCCGACTTTCTGCGCAGCGCCGATTTAGGCAGTGCTGATGCGTTTGTGATCGAAGGTGACGAATACGACACTTCAGTTTTTGACCCCCGACCGAAGTTTCTCTCTTACCGGCCGTCGCATGTGCTGATAAACAACATTGAATTTGACCACGCCGACATTTTCGCCGATTTCGCCGCGGTCGAAACAGCTTTCGCCCGGCTGGTAAAAATTATACCTGACAACGGTCTTCTGGTTACAAATGCCGATAACGCAACCTGCATGAAGCTTGCGCGTGTCGCACGCCCGAAGGTGCTCACGTTCGGCCGCGCCGATGGCGCCGATTACCGGTTGCTCGGCGTAAACGCAGAAAACAACACGGTTCGATTTGCGCACGCGGGCAGCTCGTATGACGTTCAGTTTTCCCTGGCAGGCGCACACAATGCGCTGAATATGCTCGCAGCAATCGCGCTCGTCACGCCGTTTAACCTTGAGTGGGCGCAGATCGCAGCGGCGCTCAGCAGCTTTAAGGGCGTAAAACGCAGGCTTGAAGTCAGGGTAGACAATAAGAAAGTCACCGTTATCGAAGATTTTGCGCACCACCCCACGGCAATTCGCACCAATATTGAAACATTGAGAGCAAGATATCCCCGCAGGCGGCTCTTGCTGCTGATCGAACCGCGCAGCAATACGATGGTGCGCAATATTTTTCAACGCGAACTCGCAGAAGCTATTGCTCTGGCAGACGAAGCCCTGATTGCAGAAATTTACCGGCCCGAAAAATATGCGCCGGCTGAGCGGCTTGACCTTGTGAAATTGATCGCTGAGATTCGCGCGGCCGGCAAAAAAGCCGAACAATTGCCGCCTGCATCACGCCTGAATTTTCTGCGTGAGCGTCTGCAAATTGGCGATGTCGTCTGTTTCATGACGAACGGCAGCTTCGGCGGTCTAGTCGACGAAACCGCAGCGGCGCTTACGTCTGCCCCTTAGATACTAAGGGCCGCCCCGGTTTTACTTTACGTACCAGATGAAAACCCAATACCCCAGCATACTGGAGAATTGTCCGAGAAAAAAAACCATAAAGATACGAAAGATACGGTTGCGGTAAAAACTTCTGAACCGTGTCGTTGCTTCTGGCATCGATTCAAAATCGGTAACCTCTGGTTTGCGGTACATAGCTTCGAGCAATGCGGCCACCCAGCCTGATTTGATCACCGGCAAGAATGTACTGACCGGCGAGACGAGAATACCTGCGAGGTATGCCAGAATGTGTGGCGACCAGATTACCGTGACGACTGCCGTCACCGAACATTTGATGATGATCCAGGCTTTCAGCGTTGCGGCGATATCCAGAGTTTTGTTGCCACTGAGGGTGAAATAGGTGAGAAGCGCGACAATGATGACGATGGGTGCAAGAAACGCAACGAGCGAACGCCAAAGTTTCGCTTCTTTGATAAAAGTCAGGGCATTCATGTTGTGATCTGCATGCAGAGCTTCGGTCATGCCGCGCAGGTGACCGGCACCAATGACTACCAGGACCCGGCGCGGATGTTTTTTACCGTGCAGCACTGTATCACGCACTTTCTGCGCCATGTATTGATCGCGCTCATCGATGATGATCTCGCGTATCTTTCTGAATGCCGGTGGCAGCGAATCGAGCAATGATTGCAGCGCATCTTTTTCTTTCAGCTTTTCAATATCATCTTTCTGCATATCTTCGGTAACAAAAAGCGAGGCAATCAGTTCGCTCATCAGCCGCAGTTTGCCGAAAAAACCCACGCTCTGCCATGCGCGTTTGAGTGTTATGCGTATCTCGCGGTCGATGAATTCGATGCCAAGATTTTTTGCCTCAGCAACTTCAATGGCCTTTTTGAATTCGGCGCCAGGCGCCGATGTGAGACGGTCGCCCATTTTTTTCTGGAAAATCGACAGCAGAATAGAAGAAAAGAGCAGATATATCTTGCCAGATTTGATCACCTGCACAATGTCCATGTGCTTCCAGTGGTCAGGGTCGCGCAGGTTCTTCGCCCTGCCCTCATCGAGCTCGATGAGAACCCGGTCGGGTTTTTCAAGCTCTATTGCGCGTTCAACGTCAGCAACACTTTCGCGGCTCACGTGCGCTGTGCCCAGCAGGATAACTTCGGTTTTACCGAGTTTTATCTTCGAGAGCTCGATCGAATATCTGGCTTTTTGCGGCCTCAGTACTGGGGATTTCTTAGTTTTCTTCGTCCGGGTCTCTTTCATACGTTGCCGCGCTTTTCCTGAATATGAGTTTTGTTCTGCCAAGGGTGATTTCGTCGAAATCGTTCAGTTCTTTCGGACGCAGCAGTTTTTTGCCGTTGAGGTAAGTACCATGTTCTGACATGAGGTCGTACAGGACAAATTTCTGCTTCTGCCGCTCGATTTTCGCGTGCCGTCCCGAAACGGTGCTGTCGTCTATGACAATCGAATTATCTTCGGCAAAGCCGATGGTGATGTTGTGCCAGTTGATGCGGTATTTGCGACCGGTGTGCGGGCCTTCTTTTTCGACCAGCCAGCCGTGGTGATAATCGATCGGCAGTTTGGCCTTGGTTTGGGCTACCTTTCGACCCGGCATGAGGGAAAAATCTTCAGGAGCGACGTACGCCGGTGGATTCGTATTTTCGACCTTAACGTTAATCTCTTGCCGTCTGAAAAACAGCATGATAATCACGGCGATGAGCAGAATCACGATCAGCGATAAGAGTATTTCGGGCATGTGTCTCCTGATTTCAGCGGGCCAGCTGCCAGCATACAAATTTGAATTTTCGGTGTTCTTGGTGGCGTCGGCCAGCGAAGCCGCGGGGTTATGCGGCAGCGTATACGAGCGCACGAGATTCGCCGCCGACAGCGAAGACTCAATCTCAATGTCGAGCGCCGAACCCGGTTTCTGCCGCGAGGCGTATGTGAGGCGAAAATCCTGCGATTTAAGGCGGCCGAGATAGCGAAACACCTTATCGAGATCGTGTGTGTCGTGCGCTTTAAACGCGTCGCCACCTGAAATACGCGCGAGGCGAATCATCTGCTTCAGCGAGAACGACCGGTAACGGCCGGCGACGAACAGCGGCACAGGATTCGCAGTAAAAAGTTCGATGAGGTCGCCGATGACGACGCGTGATGCGTTCTCTTTACCATCGGTATAGACCACAATTGCGCGCTGCTGTGGCACATCGCGCAGCATTTTGTGCGCTTCGAGAACTGCATCGTAAAGCATCGTGCGCGACCCGGTCTGTTTTAGTCTGCGTATGCGGCTTTTCAGAATTTCGCGATCAGAAGTAAAATTCACCAGACGGTAAACGCGGCGATCAAAGGTCACCAGTGCCACCATATCGCCGGGTCTCAGACGCTCGACAAATGTGAGTGCAGCCTTCTTGTAGTCGGCAAACTGCCGCCGCGAAAGCGATCTGCTGAGATCGGCCAACAGCACCGTGCGCGAGCCTGTTTCTGCATCGGCTTTTTCGACGCTGAGCGATTCTTGCAGCACCCCGTTCTCTTTGAGCTTAAAACTCGCAGCAACTTCGTTCGCGCCCGGTTCTGCTTCGCCGGTAGTTGCAGCCTGAACACGCGCTTCGATGCGACCATCGCCCAGCTGCTTCAGCGAGGTAATGCGTGCGTTATGGTAGGCCTGCGCCGAAAGCGCCACAGCACCGCCCGCGATGAGACATAAAACGATTCGGCGCGGTGTACCTCGCAGTGACATGCTTCTTTAATTATCGGTTTTCAGTAGATTCTTCTAAAAACTCTCTCCCAGCGAACGTAGACACCCGAGAAGCGGCCGGTAATGGTGTACCACAAATTGATAATCGGGTTCAGCTCACTGTTGCCACCGCTGCCCCAATTTACCGACAAATATGAGAGATATACCTTACCGTGAATCTGGTTTGCGTCGATAAGGCCCCAGGTTTCGCCCTGCGCCCTGGCGTAGATTCGCTGGCAATCCTTCGCGGATTTTTCATTCGAATACGTGTCGTACATACAGTCGTTGAACTCTTTGCAGGCAGATCTGAAACGGGTTTCGACCATTTCGCAGGCGCGGCCGTCTGAGCTGTGGTCGCGGTTATCGCCCATCATGAGGTATTTACCGGGGGGTATCACCCATTTGCGCCCCGGCGTCGACATGAGCGTATCTGAAGCCCGTTCGCGCGATTTCATGATGTAGTGCGTCACAACTTCTTTACCCGTTTTTGCATCGACCATCTTCTCTTCGTAGAGCCGCTCGCGTTCGGCTGTCAGGCCGTCTGAAAGTGTCTTTAAGAGCGGTTCGTTGATCACGGGGCGCGTCGGATATTTCACGCCCGAAACCGTAACTTCGTGATCAGTCACTTCAATCGTATCGCCGGGCACCCCCACGACACGTTTTACGAGTGTCTTGTTAACATATGACATAGAATCTTGCGGCGGAGTGAAAGTCACGATATCACCCCGCTCAGGATAAGCAATACGAAAAAGATGAATATTCGTATAAGGCAGATCGAACGTGTACCGCATTTTGTTCACAAACAAGAAGTCACCGATCATCAGCGTGGGCTCCATCGACGGCGACGGAATGTTGTTGGCGTCGAGCACGCTTGTTTTGATCGCGAACACAAACGCCACGAGGCCGCCGAGCGACACAACGCTGCCGGCTATACGGTTGCTCTCGAGGTAATGCCTGATACGAAAATACCGCTCGTAGAATTTCTTCATTTTTTATCCTTTTGTAGTGTGTTGTGGCATGCCTGGCAGCTGTTCAGAATTTTTCCGAGTCCCTGGCTGAGTTTTGCCCAATCGGCATCGCTGAGTTTTCCGCGTGCGGATATATAACCGCGCAGATTCTGCGCCTCTGCCTGAATCTGGCGGCCAAAGCGCACGACATTCTTGTTCTCCCATTTGCCGAGAGCCTCGCGAAACGCTTTGCCATAATCGGGGTGGTCTTTCATCTGCCACGATGTCAATCGCCCGAGAATTTCATCGAGCACTTTGCGATCGCCAATAGAAATCGCGCTCGTGAGATTGCGCACCGCGATATCCATTTCAATCATTTCACGGCGTACTGCAATCTGTTGCGCATCGGCTGCGACGAGCGCCGAAACGAGAACCACGGCCAGCGCCGCCGCGAGCTGAACGCGTTTCATGGCAACAGGCGAAAATTCTTCATGGGAAAACGGCCGCAAAGCGCAGCGACGCGCGATTTGGCCGCTGCAATTGCCGCTTCACTGCCTTTTGCGTCGAGCACGTCGGCGATAATGTCGGCCGTTTCTGTAAACTCGGCGACGTCAAAGCCCCGCGTTGTCAGGGCCGGTGAGCCGAGGCGTATGCCGCTCGAAACCGCCGGCTTGTTTTTATCGTATGGCAGCATATTCTTGTTCGTCGTGATATTCGCTGCCTCTAACATCGCCTGCGCGTCTTTGCCCGTTATGCCTTTCGTGTCAAAAGTGTTCACGATCATCAGGTGGTTATCTGTGCCGCCTGAGACAAGCGTCAGGCCGCGTTCGACAAGCCGGTTCGCCAGGGCTTTTGCGTTCGCGAGAATACGCTGTTGGTAAACGATGAAATCTGGCTGCAGGGCTTCGCCAAAAGCGGCAGCTTTAGCCGCAATAACGTGCATCAGCGGCCCGCCCTGCACACCCGGGAAAACGCGAGAGTTAATCGTCTTGATGATGTCTTCGCTGTTGGTAAGAATGATGCCGCCGCGTGGCCCTCTGAGCGTCTTGTGCGTCGTCGAGGTAACGATATCGGCGTGGTCCATTGGCGACGGATGCAACTTTGCGGCGACGAGACCTGCGATGTGCGCCATATCAACCATCACCTTCGCGCCCACCTGGTCGGCGATGTTGCGAAAGCGTGCAAAATCGATCACGCGCGGATACGCCGACGCACCGACGATGATCATGCGCGGCCTGTGTTCGTGCGCCAGTTTTTCGACTCGCTCGTAATCGATCAGATGTGTCTTCTCATCGACGCCATAAGCGACTGGTTTGTAATAAAGCCCTGAAAAATTTACGGCGCTGCCATGGGTGAGGTGTCCCCCGTGAGCGAGATCCATGCCGAGAAAAGTATCGCCCGGCTGCAGCACCGCGTAAAAGGCTGCAAGGTTCGCTGACGCCCCCGAATGCGGCTGCACGTTGGCAAATTTTGCACCGAAAACCTGCTTAATGCGTTCTATGGCAAGCGTTTCGACCATGTCGGCGGGCCCGCAGCCACCGTAATACCGCTTACCAGGGTACCCTTCGGCATATTTGTTCGTCAGCGTCGAGGTATAGGCCTCGAGCACAGTCTTTGACACAAAGTTTTCAGACGCAATCAGTTCGAGATGCGTTTCTTGCCGGTCATCTTCGGCTTTAAGAGCAGCGGCGAGTTCAGGGTCTTGAGAGGTAATCAGCGGGTAAGACATAGCAGCAGAAAACAATTTCCCGACACGCCGCAAACGAAAATACGCGAACAGAACCACGGCCCGCAGCGCCGGCAATTCGGGTAGTAACAGCTGATTCTGATCTGTAGTTGACGCGACAGGTCAAAGATTGGTCACCCAACCATGGCAGACGTCGAAGTCAAAGTACCGGCAATGGGTGAATCGATCAGCGAGGGTACAATCTCGCGCTGGTTCAAAAAAGAAGGCGAGGCAATCAAAGCCGACGAAGCCTTGTTCGAAATTGAGACAGATAAGGTTACTCAAGAGATTTACGCCCCCGTTGGTGGTGTCGTGAAGAAGCTGCAGAAAGCGCAGGGCGCAAACGCCGCAGTCGGCGAGACAGTCGCCGTGATCGACTCATCTGCAACCGCGTCAGCGACACCCGCCGAAAAACCCGCAGCGCCTACCGCGCCGGCGCCCGCGAGCAAAACACAGCCAATGGCTGAAACTCTGCCCCCTGCTGCTAAAAAGCTTGCGACCGAAAAAGGAATCGACACCTCGACCATAGCCGGTTCGGGCAAGCACGGTCAGGTGACGAAGGGCGACGTCATCGGGGCTATAAGTGACGCTGCGGCCAAAGGCGACAGCGTTCAGCAGAAACCAGCTGCCCCCGCAGCGGCGCAGCCCGCGCGCGTCATCACCATGGCTGCAGGCGAACGCGAAACGATTCAGCCGATGTCGCGCCTGCGGCGCGCAATTGCCGACAGGCTGGTTTCTGCGCAACAGACCGCAGCGATTCTCACGACCTTCAATGAGGTCGACATGAAGCCCGCGATGGACCTGCGCACGAAGCACAACGAAGACTTTCAGAAAAAATATGGCGTCAAAATCGGCTTCATGAGCCTTTTTACCAAAGCAGTCGTCAGCGCGCTCAAAGAAGTGCCTGCGATCAATGCCGAAATTCGAGGCACCGACATTGTCTATAAAAACTATTACGACATCGGTGTCGCAGTCGGCGGGCCCAGAGGGCTCGTCGTGCCAATCGTACGCAGTGCCGATCAGCTGAACTTTTCTGAAATTGAAATCGAGATCAGCCGGCTTGCGGCACGCGTCAAAGAGGGCAGTATCACGCTGCCCGAAATGGAAGGCGGCACCTTCACTATCTCTAACGGTGGCATCTACGGCTCAATGATGTCGACACCTATATTAAACCCGCCGCAGAGCGGCATTCTCGGCATGCACAATATCGTGAAGCGCGCCGTCGTCGTCAGCGAAGGTGGCTCAGATAAAATTGAGATCCGACCGATGATGTATATTGCGCTTTCATACGATCACCGTATCGTTGATGGCAAAGAGGCCGTTACCTTTCTGGTGAAGGTCAAACAGGCAATCGAAGACCCGGTACGGCTTCTGCTCGGCGTCTGATTCGGCCATAAAGAGCGCCGATCAGCAGCCCGACTGTTTACAGAAGTTATTGTAACCTTTGATAATTGCCGGCTGAGACGCGTAGAATTTCTGCAGAGCCGTATACTGCGCGCTGCCCGTATTGCAGGCCTGCAGCGTCTGCTCACCTGGGTCATTGGCCAAATCAAAGCTGCGGCAGTTTTTGCGTGCGTACAGAATCTGCACTTTTCTCAGGTCGCGCGCAACCGAAGTCAGCGTATTCTCATTGCCATACGTAAAAATGAAATTGCGCGACAGCTGCCCGCGCAGCAAAGACTCTCCCTGAAACCGTTCGCGGCTGTAGCCAATACCCATGGCATCGAGCAGCGTCGGCACAATGTCGGCATGCACCGTGGGCTCTGTGATAGTCTTCGGCTGAATCAGCTTCGGTGAATAGATGATCAGGGGCGATGCGATATTTTCGTTATAGCTCTCGCCAGAATGCACGCGGTTTCCCGGGTGCTGATAAAACGCTTCGCC
>Ga0075163_10014195_pt1 | contig 10285 bp, 9 predicted proteins | sample JI1023141ADNA_FD_71478 | JGI IMG/M metagenome (GOLD analysis project Ga0075163, IMG submission 71478) | Wastewater effluent complex algal communities from Wisconsin, to seasonally profile nutrient transformation and Carbon sequestration -... | ecosystem: Engineered > WWTP > Effluent > Algae... | reverse complement strand
AAATCCTCGAAAAATTCAGGCTCGGCAGCTATTCCATGGCTTTCGTCATCGACGAATACGGCGAAGTCGCGGGCATGGTGACCCTGCAGGATCTGCTCGAAGTCCTGGCGGGCGAGTTCGGCCCCGTCGGTTCCGAAGAGACCGACGCCTTCCGCCGCCAGGACGGGAGCTGGATTCTCGATGGCCTCCTCGCCGTTCAGGACCTTGAGGAAAGGCTTGCGCTCGCATCGATGCCCGGTGGCGAAAAGCCCCCGTATCAGACCGTCAGCGGGATGCTGATGTTTATGCTCGAACGGTTGCCCGATGTCGGCGAAATCTGCGAATGGGAAGGCTGGCGGTTCGAAGTGCTCGACCGCGACGGAAACCGGGTCGATAAAGTGCTGGCGACACCTGTCGCAGCCACGCACGAGCCGAATCCCGCATCTGATCCGGCGGCCGAAACATGATCGACGCGAATTTCGAATTTCTGGCGTGTTTCGAATCCCCGGCGAATTCATTCCGATCGTGTTGGGCACGACCCTCAAGACACCTGGGCAATCAGCGAAATCCTCCTCGCCATGGCCACGACCGATGACTTTCGACAGATTGACATTCGCACCGGTCGCATCTTGGCCGTAGATCCCTTCCCTGAAGGCCGATATTCGAAGCATGTGCTGCAAATCGACTTCGGGCCGGAACTTGGCGTGAAAAAGTCGCTGGCCCGTCTGGCCCCGAATTACGACGGCCCCGAACTGGTCGGCAGGTTCGTTCTTGCCGTCGTGAATTTCCCGCCCCGGCAGATCGGCCCGCACCGGTCCGAGGTTCTGACGCTGGGCGTGCCCGATGCCGCTGGGCACACTGTGCTCATTGAGCCTGACCGGGAAGTGCCGCCTGGCGGCCGGCTGCATTGAATTGACTTCCGAATGAGACGGCTTGTCGTCCACGTTCGTCACGCGATTGTCATTCGCTTCGCCATCCGCTAGAATTTCCGTGGAAACGTCGACCGATACGCCTCACGATCCCAAGAGCCCTGACCATCATGAAATTCGGCATCTGCAACGAACTTTTCGAAAACTGGGATTTCGCTGACATTTGCCGCACCGTCAAGGCGATCGGCTACGATGGCCTGGAAATCGCACCGTTCACGCTGGCCCCACGAATCACTGACGTTTCGCCCGCACAGAAGGCAGAACTTTTCAATATCATGGCCGATCAGGGGCTGGAATGTATCGGCCTGCACTGGCTTCTGGCCAAAACTGAAGGATTTTATTTGACCACGCCCGAAAAGACCGTGCGCGATGCCACGCTCGCATACCTGCAGGCACTGGCCCGGGCCACGGCCGACCTCGGCGGTAAAATTATGGTCTTCGGCTCACCCAAGCAGCGTGACCTGCTCCCAGGTGTTTCGTATGAAGACGCCATGAGTTATGCGGAAGACGTCTTCGCCCGCCTGGTGCCGACATTGGCCGAGCGCGATGTGACGCTGTGCCTTGAGCCGCTGGCACCTTCGGAAACCAATTTCCTGAACACGATCGACCAGGCCAATGTGCTGATCGACCGTATCGGCCACCCGAACTTCCGGCTCCATCTGGACGTCAAGGCCCAGTCCTCCGAAACCGGCACCACCGTTCCGGAATTGTGGGCGAAACATGGCGCGGCGGCCAGGCACGCACACGCGCAGGACGTCAATTTGAAAGGCCCGGGAATGGGCGAAGTCGACTTCGGGCCGATCGTCCAGTCACTGGCATCTTCAGGCTATCCCGGCTATCTCTCGGTCGAGGTTTTCGACTTCACCCCCGGGGCCGAAAACACAGCCCGCATCAGCCTGGAAACGCTGAAACGGGTCGCCGGGTGATTTCGAATCCGATTCGAAGCGATCCTGCGGTATCGCTTTCGATCGCTTCGCAAAAAGCGGCTCAGCCCCTGGCCCGAAGCGAATACATATAGGGAATATTGCCCCCGAGGGATCGGTAAACCCATCTTCCGGGGGCGATTTCGTCCATCGTGTCTGCCAGGTCGTAGACGCAGAACGGATACTCGCGGAAGTCTTCGAAATTCAGCCCGGCGTTTCTCAAAGCCCGGAACAGGCTTTCGAACGTGTGATTCCACCAGTATTCCGGCAGGGCCTCGTGCGTGAGGCCATCGGCATAGGTTTTGGCCGTGATTTCTTCGTCCGGGCCCTGTTTTCCGAAATAATCGTATTTCACGCCGCCGGTTTCGGGGTCGAGGATCAAAAATGTCTTGTGCAGGTCGATCATGTAGAAAAGCCCGCCCGGCTTGAGCGCCCGGCGAATCCCAGTGGCCCAGCGCTCAAGATCCGGCAGCCATCCGACCGTGCCGAAGGAAGTGAAGACGATGTCGAAACGGCCATCGAGTTCTGACGGCAACTGGAGCACGTCAGCTTCGATGAATTCGGCCTTCTGCCTCGCCTGATCGGCCAGATTTCTTGCCGCCGCGATCGCCTCGGGCGAGAAATCGACACCGGTCACGTTCGCACCAAGCCGTGCCCAGGAAAGGGTGTCCTGGCCGAAATGACATTGCAGATGCAAAAGGCTTTTGCCAGACACGGGCCCGATCTCGTCGACTTCGATCCCGCACAGGCTCGACTTTCCGCCGAGGAATCCGGGCACGTCGTAAAACTTCGAAGCAAGATGCAGAGACACTCGCGTGTTCCAGAGTTTGCGATTGGCTTCGATGCGATGTTCGTCGTTCATGGCGGTCTGCGTTCTCGGAATGGAAGTCGTTCGAAAGGCAATCTCTTCGATCCCCGATTCGAACCTGCCGGGATCGAAACAAGTATGATCGAATCTGCGGCTTTCCGTCATCATTCGCGTTCTCATTTCTCAGGTTGCCGAATGTGTGCGGTGTTTTGGCTCAGCGGTTTTAAGATGCTGCGATTTCGGCTGTGGCAGCGGCTTCCAGCCGCGGTTTCTTGATCAGGAGCGGTTTCCGCTACGTGCGATTCATCGGCTGGAAGCCGCTGCCATTGCCGGCGAACATCCGCCGCGCGATTGCACTGGACCGCTGCGCCGATTCTGCTATATTGCCGCACCGTGATGGAGCACGATGCCCGCGGCTTCGTAATACGGGCCGCCGCAGGGAGACTCATGCAGTGAACGCTGTGTTCAGCAGGGACGATACCGGCCCAATTCTTCCGATCCGGATGCCCGATCTCTCGGTGCTGATCCCGGCGCATAACGAAGCCGGGGCTCTCGGTAAACTCCTCGGCGATCTCGTTTTGACCCTGCAAAGCTGGGACGACTCGGCCGACTGGGAAGCGATCGTCGTCGACGACGGCTCGACCGACGACACTTTCGAAGTCGCTGCCCGCTATGCCGACCGCATCCCCAATATCCGCGTCGTCCGGCTCGACCGTAATGCCGGGCAATCGACGGCCCTCTCGATCGCGGTCGACGAAGCCCGCGGCAAATGGCTCGCCACCCTCGATGCCGATGGCCAGAACGACCCGGCCGATATCCCCCGGCTCTGGTCCGAAGCCGTCGCTTCCGGCAGCGATGCCGTCCTCGGCTGGCGTCAGAACCGGCAGGACAACCGCAAAACTCGCTGGGTTTCGAAAGTTGCCAATCGTGTGCGTAACGCATTTCTGGGGCAGGAGATCCGTGACACCGGGTGTTCCACGCGGCTGCTTCGGTCCGTCTGCGTCACCAATTTGCCCCGGTTCGAAGGCTGGCACCGGTTCCTCGGCCCCATGATCGCCGCCCGGGGCGGCTCGATCGTCCAAATCCCCGTCGCCCATCATGCCCGGACTCACGGCTGTTCGCACTATCACTGGCGAAATCGGGGCCTGCGCGTCATCGTCGACCTGTTCGGCGTCTCCTGGCTCAATCGCCGTGTGATCGTACCACCCGCGATCGCCGGGCGATCGGGAGAAAACTCAACCGGGGACGAGACATCGGGCGACGATACCAGCGGGGCCGTCATCAGGATGCATACGTTCGGGCAACGGCCGGACCGGCGCAGACGTACCGGAGACACCCGCCCATGAACGGCTGGGGCGACGCTCTCGACCAATGGCTCGTCGTCGGTCTCATTGGCCAGGGGGTATTCTCCGCCCGCTTCCTGACCCAGTGGCTGGCCAGCGAACGTGCCGGTCGAAGCGTCGTGCCAGTCTCGTTCTGGTGGATGAGCCTTGTCGGATCTGTGCTTCTGTTTACCTATGGCCTGAAGCGGCATGAGCCGATTCTCGTCCTCGGCCAATGCACCGGACTGTGGATATATGGCCGCAATCTTTACCTTATCCGCAAGGTCGATCAAGCCAGGCCCGATGCTCCCGTCGCGCAGTGTTCGCGGCCTCATGTGCGGCTCGAATCGGCCAGGCAATCCGCCGATTGTCCGTAAGCCTCTGCGCCAGTTTTAAGGCATCTTCCAGGCGGCATCGATGGCCGACCGAAACGAAGATCGGCCCCGCTTTTTTGCGGGTCCTTAGAACCATGCCCACCGTCCTGTCGTGCAGGATCAATGGCATGGTCGAGCCTGGTTCGGCCGCCGGTTCTTCGAACGTGCCGCAGAGGCGTGATTTCGCCAGCCCTATCGTCGGAATATCAAGCCAAAGGCCAAGATGCGACGCGATGCCGAGCCCGCGAGGGTGGGCCAGGCCGTGTCCGTCGACCACGACGGCATCGAATTCGGTGTGCAGATTTTCGATCGCCTTGAGAATCGCTGGCAATTCCCGAAACGAAAGCAGGCCAGGCACATAGGAGAAATAGATCGGCTCGGCGACGCTCGCCGATTCGAGGACTTGGCGAGTCTCCAGATCACTCACGACGACGGCGGCCGCCAGCCAGTCGGCAAAGCGGTCCATGCTGACATCGACGGCCAGAACTCGCTGGATTTTGGCAACTTGCAGGCGGCTGCGGTCGTCGACTTTGCCTGCCAGTTCGGTCTGAAGTGCTCGGGCCTGGGCAGGCGTAAGGTTCCAGTCGTGCCGCACTGGGTCGGGCATTTTCGTCGCTCCGGCGGGGCGATCAGGGGGCCATTCGCCAGACTTCTTCAGCCGTTTTCAGGATCGCGTCGGCAGCCGTTTTCGTCTGGCTTTCGGAAATGTCCCTGTGAGTGCATGCAGGCACGACCTGCTCGCCAAGAACGGCCACAGCGATTCCTTTTTCCTTGAGCCGCGTGGCGAAGTACCGGCCTGAGGCCATCTTCGGATCGACGTGGATCCAGACCAGGTTCGATTCCGGCTGGCCGTGTTCCAGCGTCAGCCCCGGGGCCTTTTCGGCTGCGTCAGCCAGAATCGCCGCATGGGCATGGTCTTTCGCAAGGTCTTCGATATAGCCATGTTCCAGTGCGTAGATCGCGGCAGCGGCGGTCACGCCCACTTGCCGCATGCCGCCGCCGAGCATTTTCCGCAGGCGGTGCGCTTCGCCCCTGATCAAGTCCTTGCGGCCAGCGATGACAGAGCCCATCGGGCAGCCCAGCCCCTTCGAAAAGCAGATGGAGACGGTGTCGAAAGGGGCCGCCCAGGCATCGGCGGCGACTTTCGAAGCGACGACGGCATTGAAGAGCCGGGCACCGTCCAGGTGGGTGGCCAGGCCGTGATCCTTCGCCCAGCGGCAGGCCGATTGCAGGACGGTCAGCGGTATCACCTTGCCGCCCAGTCGGTTATGTGTGTTTTCCATGCACACCAGCCGGGTGCGGGCATAGTGATCGTCGCCGGGGCGGACACCGGCATCGGCCAGGGCGGGTTCGTCCAGCCAGCCGTTTTTGCCGGCGATGGTGCGGGTCGTCACACCCCAGAGCCGGGCAATGCCGCCACCTTCCCACAGGTAAACGTGGGCCTTCGGGTCACACACCAGTTCGTCACCAGGGCGTGTCTGGCTGCCGACGGCGATCTGGTTGGCCATCGTGCCGGTGGGCACGTAAAGGGCGGCTTCTTTGCCCAGCCGCTCGGCGATGATGGCCTCCAGCCGGTTGACGGTCGGATCTTCGCCGTAAACGTCGTCGCCGGTCTCGGCCCGGGCCATGGCGGCCAGCATGCCTGAAGAGGGCCGCGTGACGGTGTCGCTGCGCAAGTCAATGAGGTTCATGGCGATGGGGCCGCTTCCGCTGATGGGCGATTCGATGCGGGGACGATTCCCGGCTTAAGCGTCAGTATAACGCCGCCGACCCGGATTTCGAACGAGTGGGATCTGCGGGATCATCGGACGTCCGATTCGCCGGCTGATCGGGGATGTGCCACGGATGATCGAATCGCTCGCTTGCGGAATATGCTCCGGCCGATTCGAAATGCCAGCACCACCAGTACCGTCATCGCCAGCGTCAGAATCACGGGAATGTCCCATTTCAGCGGCGGGTCCTTCAGGCCATAATGCGACCGGTAGAATTCGGCTTTCGGAGTGGGTTCGAAATTCCATTCCGCGAATCGATACGCGAATTTTCCGTCGATCGTCACACTTCTCGGCCAGGCGAAGCCCTCGATCGGTTCACCATATTCGACAAGTTTTCGATAATGCACTTCCCCCGAGTCGGTCGTAGAAACCTCCATGGACTTCACGGCCCAATGGTTGTTCGTGTCGAGTCGCACGACGAAATCGAGCGTGAAATGAATTTCCGGCTTTCGAAAACGGATTTCGACGATTCCCGGCTCACCATCGACGTTCTTCGCGTCGACAAGACTCGCCTCGCCCGATTCGAGCCACCGGGCGATCACGCCGGGATCGCCGCCCCATGGGGCATAGACGACATTCGAGCCGATCTCTTCGTATCGGTTCATCATTCCCCAGTACCATGATTCTCCGCTTGTGATCGTTTCCCCGATCGCTTTGCCCGGATTTCGACCGAATCGAATTCTCGCAAGAAGCGAACTGAGGTCCGAATCCTTGCGACGCCCTGTCAAATCTTCGAAATTCGGTTCGTCACCTTTACGAACGATTCGAAATTCGGGCATTCGCCCATACAGTGCGATGACTTCCTCGATCGGTACTCCTGAGAATTGAGCGTCACTTGCCCGCCTTACCGCGATCTTTTCGTATCGGCCTGATCGCCAGAAGCGAGCTGACGATGCTGCTCGGTTCGTTGACTTGTCGGATTCGAACGAGCAACGCACATTCTCGAATCGCTTCAGGAGCGATTGCGATGCTGCCGCATATTCTTGCAGAAATCGCTGTTTCGTGGCTTCGTCGGCAAGTGCGGAGGCGCTCGCGAAAATTCCGATGACCGGCACGCACGACATGATCCAGCGAAAAGGGGAACGGGCGAATGTCATTTTCGTCGATCTCGAAGAAGCGATAAATTCGATTCCATGGCGAACCGGTCTGTCAATTTTCTTCGATCCGACGACGCGAAACAAGTGGCCTGTGTCAAACATTTCCATCAGGATTCGAAAGCCTTCGGACGAGATTCTCGAGGCTTTTGACATTGTCCCCGTGCCTTTCGAGCGATCGATTCGACACGGCGGTCCGCCCCCAGCGGGCCCCGCCGATCGAGCCGACGAGCACGGGCACGTAATTCGCGCCGGAATCGCGTGCGACTGCTTCCCGCATCGCACTTTCGAAGGTATCCGCACCGTCGACGAACCGGATTGCGGCCGCCAGCACTTCGGGCGCGAAACCGCTCGGACGAGTGACCGGAGGATGATCCCGTTTCAATGCCCGGCACGTTTCGGGCAGCCGGTCGATCGATGCGAAATGCAGGGCATCGGTCCACGACTGGCCCTGAATCCCAGCCCGGCACAGCCTGACGACCGCGGCCGAAACGTCGCCGGCCAGCGGGTGCAGGTGCGTCAGCCTGGCTTCGGCGATCGCGGCGGCGGCCAGGTCTTCGTCCGTGATGTTCATGCACATCGCCAGGGGGGCTGCCCGGTGTGCGGGATTGCAACCGGCCGTCATTTCGCCGGATGACTTGTGTACGAACTTCGCGGCGGTTTCGAAACTCATGCCCGAGGCCACATGCATGAACACCTGGGCCGCTGTGGGGCCTGAATCATAGCCGTCTCGCTGCCACCACTCGAAATAGCATCGGCGAATCGCATCAAGATCGAAACCGCCTTGATCGGCCAGACATTCGGCCAGAGTCAGTGCCATGCTCAGGGGGCCGCCGATCCGGTCGCCAGCGGCGAGGCCAAAGAGAACGCCTGAAATGCGGTCGATTCTGTCGGTCATCTGACGATCTTTTTCGCAGTGGTTCCACTTTGCGATCTCATTCGCCCACGGCCGCGGCCTCTTCGGCAAGGGCGTTTTCGGCCTCGACCGTCCATGCGGCTTTTTTCTCACGCATCTTCGTACGCAGCTCTTCAGCACGGATTTTGTGCTTACTTGCCAGAACAGGCTGGTTCAGCGGCGGTTTCGCATACAGTCGCCCCAGGGCCGCATGGGCCCGCACCAGCATGGGCGACATTTTCAGGGCCGATTCCAGCATGCGGGCGGCCTTTTCCGGCTCGCCCAGCCGCTCAAGCCCAAGTCCGATCAGCAAATGCAACCCCGGCTGGAACCACAAGAGCGAGACCGACTCGGACGCCGCCTCGACGGCCTTCGCGACATTGCCCTGCCGCCAGGCACTTTCGGCCTGCACGGCCAGTGCCCGGTGATTTTCGGGGTCGATCTCTAATGCCTTTTCGCAAATGGAATCGACCTTTTCGAACTCTCCCAGTATCAGCCAGTGGCTGGCCAGGTCAATGCTCGGGCGATTGGAGTCTTCTCGGGCTTTTTCGACCTGCTCGAGAGCTGCGCGGGCGATCGCACGGTCCTGTTCCGACCTGGCAGATGACGGGTGCAACAGCGTTCTGATGTTGAGCATCGCCAGAGGCAGGAGATAACCTGTCGCCAGTTCCGCCAGTTTGCGGTTTTCGTGATGCAACTTGCGGACTTCCGGTTCGTCCGAAATCAGGTGCCGGGCTTCTTCCTCATTGCGGGCCTGATAAAGGGTTCGCAGGAAGTTCTTATGCCGAAGTTCCTTAAGCTGTTCGGGCGAGAGCGTCTTCGCATTGGCTTCCTCGGCTGGTTTTTCGTCATGAGCCGCCGCAGATTCGGCTTTATCCACCGTTTCCAGCGGGTTCTCTTCACGTTTGCGCCATTTCTCCAGCAGTTCGTCGCTTTTCCGTTTCGATTCCTCGCTCTGGGCCTGCAATTTCTCGATCGCAGCCGGAACGGCCGTTTCCAGAGCTTTCACGAAGCCCGTGAGCGCCTCTCGGGCTCCTTCGCTGTCGTCCTTGTTCAGAAGAGCATCCACAAGCTGTTCGACGAATCGAAATTCTGTCGGCTCGTCAGCCACCAGCCTGCGGAACGCATCGACGGCCTTTTCCGTCTCACGTGCTTCCGCCAGTGCCCGGCCTTCGTTGTATTTCAATTCGCGCAGGGTACTGGCGATGTTCTTCTCCATGTCGTCCTCCAGCGGGTCGACATAGCCCAGATCCTGCAGCCGCTTGTGCAGTTCGACCGCTTCGCCGGGGTCGAACACCGTATCCTTCGCATGGCGGCCGTCAGGGTTCGGCCCTTCCATTTCGTCCCAGCTCGGCACGGTCGGCAGCAGTTCCAGCTTGTCCAGACCGTCCACGAGCACCTTGCCGTCCATATCGGCACCGGCGGGAAGGTCGAACAGCCGCAGAATCGTCGGGCAGATGTCCATCAGCACCGCTCCGTAAACCGGTCCGCCTGTTTTCTTGATGCCGGGGCCTGCCATGGCCAGCATTCCGAAGTGGCGGTGTTCCACGGCCGGGCCCGCGCCTTCGGCCGGTATGTATTCGGGCCGAAGGTGATCGCTATGGAAGCCGTGATCGCTCATCAGGATCACCGTCACGTCGTCGCCGGCCGTGGCGATCAGCTCGCCCAGCATGGCGTCGTGCCAGGCATAGGCATTGGCCACCACGTGGCGATAAAGCTCGGCGATTTTTTCGTCGGCACGCTTCGTGTGGGGCGGGTGATAGGCCATGAACCGGTGGCCGAAGTGGTCGATGGCGTCGAAATAAACTGCCGCGAAGTCCCATTCCTTCGTGGCCAGCAGCTCGGTCGCCACGGCGTTGATCGTCAGCCCCTCGCACAGGATCTTTGCCAGGGCGTGCAGGCTTTTGTCCTTCTCCTGATCGACCTTTTCGAAATCGGGCACGAAGGCGCGCAGCATGGCCCCGTCGATTTCGTAAGGGCTCACCCGCAGGTCGCGAATCTGCGGAATGACCTCGGGCGGATGCACGCTGCCGGGCACCACCGGGCGCAGGTGGGCGTTTTCCTTTTCGACGTCGCGGAACCAGTCGGAGACGACGACGCCGTCGATCGGTTCGGCCGGATGACTCGGCCACCAGCCCACCACGATCGACTTTTTGCCGTTCTGGCTGAGGATGTTCCAGAGAGCTTTC
>Ga0075163_10014194_pt1 | contig 10286 bp, 10 predicted proteins | sample JI1023141ADNA_FD_71478 | JGI IMG/M metagenome (GOLD analysis project Ga0075163, IMG submission 71478) | Wastewater effluent complex algal communities from Wisconsin, to seasonally profile nutrient transformation and Carbon sequestration -... | ecosystem: Engineered > WWTP > Effluent > Algae... | reverse complement strand
TTCTGCGTCGCGCTGTGGGAGGCGGTGTTCCGGCGGCGGCCGTTCCCCGGCGACGACTCGGACAGCGTGCGCGCCCGGGTCCTCGAGGGTGGCATCGACCGGTCGGCGCTGCGCGGCGAGTCGAGCGGCGTCGCCGCCGTGCTGCGCCGCGGGCTGGCCCGGCGGCCCGAGGAGCGCTGGCCGACCGTCGACGCGCTGCTCGCCGCCCTCGAGCGCGCGGCCGGCCGCACCCGGACGCGGTCGGTGGCCGCGGCGCTGATCGGCGCGGCGGTGATCGCCGGCGGCGCGACCACGTTCGCGCTGGCCGGCCGACGCCACGGCGGGACCCCGGCCGGTCCGGAGGTGCCGTTCACCTTCGGCGCGACGCCGCTGACCGACACGGGTGGCTGCGCGTTCGCGCCGGCGTTCCTCGACGACGACCAGATCGTGTTCGAGCTCGATCGCGGCGGCGCGATCGACCTGTACCGGGTCGCGCGGGGCGGCCAGGCCGAGCAGCTCACCTCCGAACCGGGCAGGGAGTGGATGCCGTCGCCGGGCCCGACCGCGGACCAGGTCGTGTACATGGTCCAGGGCGGCGGCGCCAAGCCGCGCGTCGATCAGCTCGATCTCCGCACCCGCCAGCGGACCACGATCCGCGACGACCTCAGCGCCTACGTCGCGTCGGCCGGCGGCGCGTACTTCCTCGCCCCGGCTGGGTCGAGCCAGATCCACCGGGTCCTCGGCAGCACCGACGAGGTGATCGCCGATGTCGGCGGCCGCGGCGACGCCGTGCAGATCACGGCCGCCCGCGACGGCAGCCGGCTCGCGGTCATCACCTACCGCCGGGACACCGCGCCCGGCCTGTGCTTGGTCGAAGCCGACGACGGCGAGCTGACCTGTCCGCTCGACGCTGCGAAGCTGCCTCGCCCGGCCCAGCCGAGCGGCGCGCGGCCCAGCTTCGGCCGCACCGCCGATACCGTCTACTACGACGCTCCCGGCGGCATCCAGCGGCTCGCCCTCGACGGCACCGCGCCGGTCGCGGTCACCACCCTGCGCGCACGGGGTGGCGTCACCGTGGCGCCGTCGGGGCGGGCGATGGTGTTCTCGCGGTGCGGGTTCATCGCCCGGATCGAGCGGCTGACCGCGGGCGGCAACGAGCTGGTACCGGCCGGGTTCCAGCCCGGCGGCGCGGTGTACAGCCGGGTCGGCACCCTCGCCTACGTCCGCGGCGGCAACACCCTGGTCGTGCAGTTCGCCGACGGCAGCCGACGCGACGTGGTCACCCTGGCCGAGGGCGCGCTGTCGGCGCTGGCCTTCTCGCCCGACGGCGAGTCGATCGCCTACCACATCACCCATCCGACCAGCGGCGGCCTGTACATGGTCGGGATCAAGAGCGGGCTGGCCAACCGGCTCAGCGACGATCCCGACGACACGTCGCCGGTGGTACTGAAGGACGCGGTGATGTTCAACCGCCCGGGCGCGGACGGCCAGCCCGGGCTGATGCAGGTTGGCATCGACGGCAGCGGCGAGCGCGTGGCCAGCCCGCGCCCGCGTATCGCGCTCGACGCCGACCCGGCCGGCCGCGTCCTCACCATGACGCCGGCGCGCGATCACCTGTACTGGTTCGATCCCGCCACCGGCACCGAGGTGCCCGGACCGGTCATCGACACCCCCAAGGCCGCGTCGACGGTCCACCTCGCGCCGGGGGGCCGGTGGCTGGTGGCGCTGGTCGGCGGCGGCGGTCGTCAGGTCGTGCGGCTGGCGCTCGATCGACCGGGCGCCGCGGTCGAGGTGGTCCGCCAGATGGCCGACGACGTCTCGGTCACCTCCGCCGCGATCGACGACACCGGCGTGCCGCTGGTCACCGCGCAGCAGCAGCTCGGCGAGCTGTGGATCGCGCGCACGGCTTTCGGCACCCGCTGGTGAGCGGACGCGCCCGATCAGCGCGGCGGCGCCGTCGGTGACGGCAGCAGCGCCCGCGGCACCGCGACCTGGACGTGGAGCGGCTGGCTCGAGGTGGTCGGGTCGCCTGACGGGCGCGTCGGCGGGGTGACGCGGCGCTCGATGATGGTCACGTACGCGTCGGACGCGCAGGTCGGGCAGCGATGGGCGGTGTAGACGAGGCTGACCGGCCCGGCGGGCGCGCCCGGCGGTGACGCGGGCGGGAACAGCGCGGCCGGTGTGGTCGCGGCGGCGACCGCGGCGACGGTGGCGGCGTCGACGTCGGGCCGCACCAGCAGCGGCCCGGCCGGGATCCACCGCCGACAGGTCTCGCAGAACGGACCGAACGCGACGCCGAAGCCGAGCGCGAGCGCGAGCACGCCGACCGCCTCGAGCGTCCAGGCCAGCCAGACCCAGCCGCCGGTCAGCGTGCCGCGTTCGCCGGGGTCGCGCTTACCGAACGTCCACCCGGCCGCGACCCGGCGATCGACGAACTGCCCGAAGGTGAGCGCGGGCTGGCCATCGCGGCCGACCCCGGCGCTCGTCGGCGCCGCCGTCGCCACCTCCGTCGCCATCGCGCGGTGGTCGAAGGCGTACGCCGACATCAGCGCCGCGCCGCCGATCGCCAGCCCGACCAGCGCGCCGAGCGCGCGGTTGCGGTTGCGCCCCAGCCGCCCCGCGGTCACCACCGCCGCGGCCACGCCGATCGCGAACAGGATGTAGAGCAGCGCGTTCAGCGCCAGGTAGCCGGCGCCGGTCAGCGCCTGGTACGCCCAGCCGAGGCCGATCGCCGCGGCGCCGGCCGCCACCGCGGTCAGCAGGAAGCGCGGCGACGTCCGCCCCGAGGCCCGGTAGCGCGGCAGCGTGCTCGTCATCGCGATCACCGTACCGCGGGAGCGACCGCCACGCTGAGCGCCCGCTTCGTGCGACGATGGCGGGGTGCGGGCCGCCCTGCTGATCGGAGCGCTGGTCGCGGGCTGCGGCGGAGGCGGCGGCGATGGCGCGCCCGACAGCGGCGGAGGCGACCCGGACGCCGGGGCCGACGCGCCGGTGGTCAGCGACGATCCGTGCCCGGTGGCGCCGGTCGCGTGCCCGGCGCTGCCGGCCGGCTACGCGCTCGGCGATGGCCTGCGGGCCGTCGACCGCTGCGCCTTCCCGCTGACCGAGCGCGACACCTGGGCGGTGCGGCGCGCGATCGTCGACGCGCTGCCGGCGGCGGTACGACGGGTGACGCTGGCCGACGTCGCCGGCGATCTCAACCGGGCCGCGACCCGCGCGACCGCGGCCCAGGTGCCGGGCAGCCCGGCCGGCGTCCGCAGCGCGTTCACCTGGCAGGCCGGCGATCGCGACGTCGCCTACTGGATCCCGCAGGGCGTGACCGGCTCGTTCGATGGCGCCGCCGACGGGCTGGTCGCCGGCCGGCGCATCCTGCTGGTGAGCTGGTATCACGACCGCGCCGCCGAGCCCGGCGCCACCGCCGACAAGGGGGTGCGGATCGCGATCGTCGACGTCACCGATCCGGCCGCGGTCCGCTACCGCTTCGCCCTGCTGGTCGATCCGGTGGTCCGCGACGGCCGCTCCGACTTCGATCCGGTCGCGGTCCACTCCGGCGGCCTGGCCTGGGTCGGCGACCACCTGTACGTGCCCGACACCAGCCGCGGCCTGCGGGTGTTCGACCTCACCCGCATCGTCGCGGTCGACACCACCGTCGACGCGCTCGGCTACGACCCGGCGACCGGCGCCTACCACGCCCACGGCTACCGCTACGTCATCCCCCAGGTCGACAGCTACGACGACGCCGGCGGCTGCAGCCCGCGCTTCTCCTACGTCGCGGTCGATCGCGGCGCGTCGCCGCCCGCGCTGCTGGCGGGCGAGTACGACGCGACGTCGATCGGCGGCCGGCTCTACCGCTGGCCGCTCGATCCCGCCACCGGTCGGCTCGCGCTCACCGATCGCGGCCGCGCGATCGCGACCGGCGCCTGGTTCCTCGGCCAGACCCACGTCCAGGGCGCGGCCGCCCGCGGGCCGGTCACCTGGCTGTCGTCGAGCGCGCCGGCCGGTGGCGGCGGCGCGCTGTACCGGACGACGGTCGGGCAGCGCTCGACCACCCTGCCGTGGATCGACGCGCCCGAGGACCTCGCCTTCGACGGCCCGGCCGACGTCCTCTGGTCGCTGAGCGAGGCCGCCCCCGCCCGCTACGTCGTCGCCGTCGCCCGGACCGCGATCGACTGACGTCCGGCGCTCGGACGCGGCGAAGATGGGCTATCGTGGCGCATGTCGATCGAGCTGATCGAGGCGATGCTGTTCCTGTTCGCGATCTGGTCGGGGGCCTGCGCGATCAAGGCGGCGCAGGCGCTGCAGCAGGGCGGGCGCTACCGGTTCGCGAGGTGGGACGGCGGCCTCCTGCGCGACGGCAAGGTGCTCACCCTGCGCGGGACCCAGGCCAAGCTGGTGCTGGTGTCGCTGCTCGGCCTCGGCTGCCTGCTGCTCCTGACCCGCGCCGTCCCGTTCCGCCCGGCCCAGTTCACGCTGGTCGCGATCGCCGCCCTGTCGGTGGTGTCCGACCTCGCCCAGACCGAGCCCTGATCGGGGCTCAGCGCTCGCTCGGCGCCGCCGGCCGCCGTGCCCGGCCGCGGTCGCCGGCGGTGGGGTGATTCGTCGCACCATCGCCGCCGGCCCGCGCGGGGCCGGGCCCGCCGACATCGGCGCGCGCGAGGTGCACGAGCGGGACGAGCGGTCGACCCACACGTCGACCGCCACATCCGGCGGGAGGTGCACATGTCGGGTCTCGCACGCTTCTCCACCATCCCCTCTGTCCTGATCGGGTTCGCGCTCGCGGCGTCGGCGTGCGCCGGCCCCCGGGCCGCCGCGCCGGCCGCCCCCGCCGCCCCGCCGTCGGCGCACGGCGCGCACGCCGAGGCGCCGCCGCCGACCTGGAGCTATCCGGACGTCGAGGGCGGCGTCAACCGGTGGGCCGGCCTCGGCGAGTGCGCCAGCGAAGGAGCGCAGTCGCCGATCTCGTTCGCCGGTCAGCCGACCACCGCGCGGACGGTCGCGGTGTCGGTCGAGGTCCCGACCATGCACGTCGCGCCTCACAACCACAGCGTCGACTTCGTCTACCCGACCCACGGCTCGCTGGCGCCGGTCATCACCGTCGGCGGCGTCGCCTACACCGTGGCCGGCCTCCACTTCCACGATCCGGTCGAGCACGACGTCGGTCAGCCCGCCGACGTCGAGATGCACATCAAGACCACCGCGCCCGACGGCTCGGTCGCGGTGTTCGGCGTGCTCTACGTCCTCGCCGATCCGGACCCCGACGCCTGGAGCGCGGCGCTCGGCGACGCGCTGACCACGCTCGCCGCCGGCGGCGTGGTCAACCTCGGCAGCACGCTCGGCGCGTTCGCCCACCGCCCGTTCTTCGTCTACCGCGGCTCGCTGACCACGCCCGAGTGCACCGGCGGCGTCCAGTGGTACGTGCTGCGCGACCCGGTCCCCCTCGATCGCACCGAGTGGGCCACGCTCCGGACCGCGCTGGTGGACCCCGTGCACGGCATGGTCGCCGGTAACCACCGCTCGCTGCAGCCGGTCCGCGGCCCGATCTTCCTCGAGACCCCCGAGGACACGAGCGAGGCCAGCCTCCACAGCGAGGAGTAGCGCCGCTCACGGCGGTCGTGACGGCCGCGGCCGCGGGCGACGGCGATGCCGACCGGCGCGACGATGCGCCGCGGGGGCGGGCGAGCAGGTCGTCGGCGGCGGCGCCGTAGAATGAGCGGACCGATCGAGGAGGCCGCGATGCTCGAGAGCTCGACCCCGCGCAAGTGGATGCTTCGCCCCGTCGCCCGCTGCACCAGCGGCTGCTTACGCCGGCCGGCGCGCCCCGCTGGCCGCCGGCATCCACGATGAAGCTGGTGGTGTTCCTGCTGGCTTGTTACGGGGTCACGACCATCGTGACCCTGGGCAAGATCTTCGCGCCGGTGCGCGCGCTCCTGGCCCGCGTCAGCGAGCCGGCCGGCCACTGGATCCGCTGCCAGATGTGCTTCTCGGTCCCGGTCGGCGTCGGCTGGGCGCTGCTCGACCTGTTCCCGCCGACCGGTGCGGCCCGCTGGGTCGACGTCGCCGCGGCCGGCGCGGTGTCGTCCGGCTTCTGCTGGGCGATGCGGGTCGTCACCCACCGCCTCGGCGAGGACGAGATGTGACGAGCCGGTGAGATCAGCGCCTGTGAAGGAATCGGCGCTGGCGGCGGCGGGCCCTTACGCGGCCTCAGCAGCGCGCCTTGTTCCTTCGGCTCCTCGCTTCGCTCGGGGCCTCAGGGCGCTTCGGCGTAGACCGCGACGTCGGGGTAGGCGGCGTCGATCGCGGCCATCGGCGGCAGGTCGGTGCGGCACTGGAGCGCGCGCTCGAGCACCGAGGTGCTGGCGTGGTTGATGATGTTCCAGCCGGTGGCGGACGCGAGCTGGTCGGGCGCGCAGTCGAACAGCATGCCGGCCATGTCGACGCCGCACAGGCCGTACTGCCGGCCGACCTGGACCAGGTTCTTGCCGCTGCTGTTGGCGGTCGCGCACAGGTCGCTGAACGCGAGGTGGCCAGCGTCGGCCATGCTGACCAGGTAGCGCGGCGTCGCCGACGCGTCCCAGGCGCTGCGCACCGAGCTCGGCGGCACGATGCCGTCGCGCTCGCCGCTCATGAACAGGACCTCGCGCAGCGCCGGCGCGTCGACCGCCGGCTGGTTGCCGGCCAGGCTGACCACCGCCCGCACGCCCTGCAGGCTCGACGCGCTGGCGGCGGTGCCGGCGCCCGCCGAGTGACCGGACACCGCGAGCCGGTCGGCGGCGACGTGGCCGGCGAGGAAGGCGAGGCCGCCGCTCGGCGCGGCCAGGGCCTCGGTCAGGAGCGCGACGTCGCCGTCGAGGTCGCGGGCGCCGGTGGTGGTGTCGGGGCAGAACAGCGCCAGCAGATCGCCGAGCATCAGGCCCGGGTGATCGGCGGCGACGACGACGAAGCCGCGGCTGGCCCAGTGGGTGACCTGGTGCAGCGACTGGTGGCGGAACGCGGCGGTGCCGTGGACGAAGACCACCGCCGGGTAGGGGCCGTGGGCGGTGTCGAGCGGCAGATCGCGGACGCAGTCGCACGGCTGCCACGGGTTGTCGGCGTCGGGGATGCTGGCCCGCTGCATCGGGTTGAGGGCCTCGCGGATGTCGTAGCGCGCGGTCGGCTTGCCGGCCTCGGACCCGGGCGTGGCCGGGTACCAGACCTCGACCTTGCCCAGGCGACCGACGCTGACCGTGCGGGCGCCGACCGGCCACGGGCCGCGCGCGGCCGGGTCGACCGGGCGAGGCAGCAGGCTGGCGCCGTCGCAGCCGACCTTGGTCGGATCGGTCGGCGCGTCGTCACCGCAGGCGGCGAGGAGGCAGAGCGTGGCGCAGAGCCAAGGAGCGCGAGGCGAGCCCATGGCGCGACTGTACGTGGCGATAGCGGCGACGTCCCGGATCGCGGTGGTTCGACCAGCGGTCGCCGATGACCGGCGCCGGCGCTACAGCGGGACCTGGTCGGACGGCCCGCCGCACGCCAGCCACTCGCCGAGCTGGCGCCGCTCGGCGTCGGTCGGGGCCAGGCCGTCGTCGTTGGGCATGCCGCGGTTGATCGCGGCCGGCCCGGCGGCGGTGGTCTCGTCGATGTGGTTGCGGACCGCGCGGATGCCGTAGATCGTGTCGAAGTCGTGGAACGACGGCGCGCCGTGGCGATCGTCGCCGACCCGCTCGCTCGAGTGGCAGCGCAGGCAGTAGCGGGTCATGAACGTCTGTCCGAAGTTCTCGTACGTCGTCGTCGACGCCGGTGGGCACAGCGCGCCGGTCGGCGGCCCGTAGATCGGCGGCTCGTCGCCGCAGCCGGCCATCGCCGCGAGCGCGAGCAGGATCGCCGCGGCCCTCACTGCCACCGCCACTGCAGGTCGCCGTACAGCTCGACGCGGACGGTGACGTCCATCGCCGCCGGGCCGCTGTTGCGGAGCAGGAGGTACCAGTCCGCGGTGGCGGTCGGTTCGAAGACGTAGTCGACGGTCCGCTGGTTGAGCTGCTCGAACACGGTCTGGGTGGCGCCGCCGGCGTGGCCGTGGATGTTCCAGTCGAGCTCGGCGACCGGGGCCTCGAGGTGGAGGACGGCGCGGTCGCCGACCCCGCCGGTCATGATGCCCTCGGCGAGCTCGCCGGGTGCCAGCGACCGGGTCTCCATCACGACCTGGCGGGGCGCTGGCGCGCTGTCGGGGGCGGCGGCGTCGGTCGGCAGGGCGGTGCCGTCGTCGCCACAGCCGGTGAGGACGAGGGCGACGGCGAGGGCGAAGCTGGGGGCGAGGGCGAGCGTGGTCACGGCCCGCGACGAGACGGTGGTGATTGCCTTCATGGGGATGCTCCAGGGCCGGCGCAGGGCGGCGCGGCCCGCGAATGGACGAGATGGGTGGACGAGGCCGTCCGCGACGCGGACGACCGCCGTGGCTGAAGCGCGACGCAGCGATCGACGTGCCGGGCCGCCGTCGTCAGGACGGCGGCTTGTCCGGCCGATCGGCGGCGCGCTCGGCGAGGGCGGGCACCCGCGGCCGCGGGCTGGCGATCGCCCGCGGCGCCATCGGCAACGTCGGCGCGGGCGGCATCACCGCCGGCGCCTCGATCGGCATCACCGCCTGCACCGGATCGCGGCTGCAGCGCTCGACGGTCGGCGCCGCGTCATGGTCGCGCTCGCTGTCGAAGCAGTCGCAGCGGGCCGGGTCGGGGCAGCAGCAGGCAGGCCCGCCGGTGACCTCGATCGCCGCCCAGCTCACCATCGCCCGGGCCACGATCGCGAGGGCGACCAGCACGGGCACGAGGAGGCGCGACGCGGCCGGCACGACCCTCGATGGATAGCCGGCGCGGCCCGGCCGGTCAATCGCGGGCCGTCAGTGCTCGGTCCAGCCGGTGATCGCCGGATCGACGGTGAGATCGATCTGGTAGTAGCCGCCGCCGGGCGTGATCCACGGCGTGTGGGTGGTCGGGACGACGTCCTTCCAGTCGTTGGCGACATCACCGTGGACGACGTGGGCGGCCAGCCGCGTCGCGGTCGGGCAGCCGCCGAGCGCGGTCCACGGGGTCCGCACCGACAGGGTGCCGTTGTCGGCGGAGGCGAAGACGTGGGTGCCGGGGACGAGGGCGAAGGTGCGGGTGGCAAAGGTCACCGGCGTGCCGGGCACGTACACGCCGTCGTAGGCGCCGGTGCCGGCGTCGTCCTGCCGGCGGATCGCGATCAGGTGGGTCGGCGCGAACGGCAGGAACGGGGTGTCGCCGCCGTACTCCTTGCCCATGCCGGGCGTCGGCGCCGGCAGGGTGGTGCCGGTCTGGAGGTAGACGTGGAGCGGCTTGAACGGGTCGGCGAACGAGCCGGCGGTGGCGGTGACGTAGAGATACGTGGGATCCCATGTGATCGCCACCCGATCGCCGGCGGCCAGCGGCACGCCGGGGGTGAGGACCTGCGAGGTCGGGTAGGCGGCGAGGTCGCCGGTGCCGTCGAGCACGGGGCTGTCGCCGGCGGCGATGGCGCAGACCGGGCCGGGGCCGTCGGGCGGATCGCCGTCGGGCAGCAAGGCGTCGGTCGCGTCGGCCGCGTCGGCCGGCCGGGCGTCGACGATCGCGGCGTCGACCCGGGTGGCGTCGGGATCGGCGACGTGCGCGGACGAGCAGCCGGCGGCGACGACGGCGATGGCGACGGCGAGCAACAGGCGAGCGCGCTGCACGAGGCCGAGTCTACTCCTCGCCGCGGGGCGCGCGCAGACCGACGTGGGTGCGACCCGGGCGCGCACCGCGGGGCGGCGGGGTACTGTCGGTCGTGGCCGACCTCGAGCGCGTGTGGTTCACCTGGCCCGACCGCGGGTTCTCCTACCGGTGCGAGGGCTGCGGCGCGTGCTGCAAGGGCCTCGGCATCGGCCTCGACGTCGCCGGCGGCCAGCTCGCCGCGCTGGTGGCGAAGCGGCCGGCGGTCGCGGCCTACGTCCGCCGGCGCGGCGCGGCCTTGACCGTGTTCAACCCGCGCGACCGCTGCTGGTTCCTCGCCGACGACGGGCTGTGCCGGATCGAGGCCGAGGACGGTCGGGCGGCCAAGCCGGCGTCGTGCCGGCTGTTCCCGTTCAACCGGATCTTCCGGCTCGGGACCTGGACCGTCGTCGACTACAACAGCGTCGTCTGCCCGCTGCGGGTCGGCGGCGAGGGCACCATCGCCCACGCCGACGTCTGGGCCGAGATCGAGGACGTGTCCGACGCGGCGATCGTCGGCACGCCGTTGCCGGCCGCCGACGCCGAGCGCGAGGGCCGCGAGCTGGTCGAGCGCGAGCGGGCGATCGGCGCCGC
>Ga0075163_10014193_pt1 | contig 10286 bp, 16 predicted proteins | sample JI1023141ADNA_FD_71478 | JGI IMG/M metagenome (GOLD analysis project Ga0075163, IMG submission 71478) | Wastewater effluent complex algal communities from Wisconsin, to seasonally profile nutrient transformation and Carbon sequestration -... | ecosystem: Engineered > WWTP > Effluent > Algae... | reverse complement strand
CTCGTACAGCTTCTGTCCTGTCCGCTGTCGAGTGGACTGGAATCGCTGAGGGAGCTTGAAGCTATTGGGGTTCCTGTGACCGCGAGGCGCGCAGCGATCTAGCCTGCTTAGCTCTTGATTGAGCTGCATATTGACCGATGGGAATATAGAAATTATGGATATCGCGTTTGATGTTGTGTTGATACGATTTTTCATGCGGAATTATAGAATTAATGGACGCTTATCTGTCAACGGAAGCGAAGGCGCGAAAAAGAGGAGGGAGCGAGATGGCGGAGACGACAAGAGGGAAGCGAGTGCGGTGGTCATGAAGGAACTCACGGCCACCATGGGAAGCGGACTCCTCGCGGCACTCCTGCTGCTGCTCTCGCGTGGGCATACGAGCGGACAGAGTCGGGAGACGGTTCCGTTTTCGTGCTCCTGGTATCGGTGAGCCTGCGAGGAGTGCCTGTCTGCGATGAGGGCGGGAGGACAGCGGGCCGGACTGATGATCGTGGACCGAGCGGAGTGCCCTCCATGCCGAGAAGAGGATCAAGCCTGCCGCCGATTCCTGCTGGGCTCAAGGAATGGCCGGAGACGAGGGAAGAAGAGAGCCCAAGGGAAGAGACGACAGAGAGCGACAGCGGGGAGGAGGAGTAGCGATGGTAAGCGTGAGTGAAGACGGAAGGAAGGATCGGACTCTGTCAACGCGAGAGCTGACCGACATCACGGAGAGTCTGCGATGGAAGGCGGATCAGGATCTGGATGCAGCCAAGCGCTTGAAGGGAGCGGGAGGAGTGGTGGAGCAACGCTGGAAGAGTCTGGAGCGAACGCTCCGCGAGCAAGCCAAGCGAAAGCACGAGCTGGCGGAGCAACTGGAACAGGAAGACACCGCGCTGATTCTGCGCAGAGAGGAGAGCGAGGTATGACGATTGCAGCCGGGAAACGAAAGCGTCTGCCAGTAGTGTCGATCATGTTTGCGCTTGCACTAGGGGCGGAACGGAGGGCGTTCGATCCGACGGACTGTCGCAGGTGTCAGTGGAATCACGAAGCGTTCTCTGATGACTTTCCGAAGACGGGTCACTGTTACATGTTCGCAGACGCTCCGCAGCGGCAGTGTGGACAGAGAAAGGAGCGTGCGGCATGAATCCGGGGGAGTGGGTGCTGGTGAAGCTAACGCCCAGGTCGAAGAAGTTAGGTGTTGCGCAGGTGATTGCGAACGTGCCCCCGCACGATGTGGTGCGTGTGATGGCCTATGAAAGCAATCCCGAGCGGTTTCTGTTTCTCGCGGTGGAGCGAGAGAGAGTGAAAGGCCCCGCGCCAGAATCCGAGACGCTGCGAGACGCAAAGGAACTGCAAGAGATCGACACCCTACGTGACAGGCGGATGGCGCTGGGAGTGACGCAGAGAGACTTTGCGGAGATCGTAGGAGTGGGAATGGGGGCGGTCCGGGATGCGGAGCACGGACGAAGACACACCCAGAAGCAAGTGCGGCACTGGCTGCTGGAAGGACTGCGGAAGCTGGAAGCCCAGAAGCGGAAGCAAGCAGCGTAGGAAGTCCGAAAACCACCGCAGCGGATGGTGATCCGGCCCGTTGCCGGTCGGTGGTGCTAACGGTTCTCAGGTTGGGAACCGATTCACAGGGCGCTCTGTAGTGAAGGGCGCGCACAGGCGAGATCCGCCCGGAGGGTTACTCATGGCCCAGAGCCAAGTCATCGAGCATCCGCAGAAGGACTACCAGGCACAGCCCAGCACTGTGACGGTCCGAGTCTGCAAAGGATGCGGAAAACACTACGTCGGTCTGATGAAACGGAAAGCGGAAGAGGAGGCAATGGCGATGGTCCGCGAAGCGCAGCGGAACATCAAATCGGACCTGGGTAAGGTCCGAGAGCTGACGCTCGAAGCGCACATTCTCATGGACAGCGCCGGAGGCTACTGCCGTCCGTGTTCGGTAAACCGCTGGCAGGGTTGGGGGTCGAAGTCATGACCGACAATCAGGAAGCAGAGAATCATGTCCTGGTTCCGCTGTCCGTGGTCGAACTTGAGGCAGTGATCGTGGTGGTTGAGCGGTTGATAGTCTGTGCGGAGAAGGTGCGGACTCTACAGGCGCATATCAGCTTCGATGTTTCCCCGGAAGTACGAGCCGCTTTGTGCGATGCAGTGACTCTAAGCCCGGTCGCTAGTCGTCTGAAGAGCCTCATTCCGGAATGGCGGAAAGCTCAATACGCCTGCGAAAGTCCTACGACTCAGCGAACAGAGGCGAGCGATGGAAACGATTCTTAGGGAAGCGCTGCGCTTGTCTGCGCTCGGGCTTGCGGTTCACTGGCTGCGACCACGGACCAAGATCCCGGTGGCCGGTGAGTACCAGCTCTTGCCGTGGCTGTCTCCGCATGTGCTGCGCGGAATGTACCGCGAGGGATTCAACGTCGGACTACACACCGGGAACGTGATGGGGGCACGGGTTCCGGTTGTGGCACTGGATGTAGACGGGGAGGGCGCAGGGGAGTGGGTGCGGAGGAACATTCCCAAGAGTCCAGTGGTGAGCTTGTCGGCCAAGGGAGAGCACTGGCTCTACCGATACCCACGCGGAGTGGAGCACATTGGGAATCGCGTCAAGGTGAGAGTAGGAAGCGGAGAGAAGATCGATCTAGACATCCGCGCCGACCGTGGGAACCTCGTGATTCCGCCTTCGATACACCCGAGCGGAGTGATCTAGCAAGCCGAGCAGCCATGGACGGCGGAGCTGCTCTGTGCGATGCCGGACTTTGACCCGTCGTGGATTCCGTCCGGCCCTGTGGTGGCAGCTCGGCCCACCGCTGTGCAGATCACAGACGAAGCGCAGATGATGGATCGGGGACGGCGGCTCGCGCTGAAGTGGCAGACGGCAGAGCGCGGAAGCGGACACGGGACCGAGGCGTTCAAGCTTGCGGGCTACCTGATCCACACGATGGGACTATCCGAGGGTGCCGCACTCGCAACGATGCGCAACCACTACAATCCGCGCTGCCCGACTCCGTACAGCGACCGAGAGCTAGAGCGGAAGGTGAACGAAGCGGCAACCAAGAGCCGCAAGGGGAGGGTGTGAAGATGTCGGAACGCGCACCGCTCGATCGAAATGACACGCCGCCGTTTGCGGTGGCGGCGCTGCTGCGAGAGCTGCCCGAGCTGCGCGGGCGGAGGCTGTTTGATCCGTGCAGTGGAAATGGACAGATGGCGCAGGCCGTGGCGAAGGGTCGCTTTTCAGAAGTGATCACAAATGACATCGACCCGACCGCGCCGACTCCGAATCATCACGACCTGCGAAAGCGATGGATGTGGGAATCGGTCGCGCCGGACTGGTGCGTAACGAATCCGCCGTTTTGTCTGCTGGGTGAGACGTTCAATCTAGCGCTCGACTACAGCCGAAAGGGAGTGGCGCTCCTGGTGCGCTTGTCTGTGCTGGAAGTCTGCAAGGGGAGGGAGCGGATCGAGCTGTACCCGCCCGACCGAATGATCGTGCTCCCTCGGATCAAGTTTCGCGGACAGAGCACGGACAAGGTGACGTGTGCGTGGATGATCTGGAAGCAGCCCGGAAGCGAGCTTGCATCGACGGTGAGGTGTCTCCCGAAGTTCCCCAAACAAGAAGGGGTGGCGGCATGACTCTCATCGTTACTTTGGTAGATTCCCTACGGCTGAAGTTCCGTCAAGAGACGGTAGCAGAGAGTTACCTATCCGAGCGCGGATTCGTGAAGGGACAGCACTATCAAACGCTGGATGAGTGCGTAAGCCTTGCGGCGGTGGTCATCGTCGAGCTGGCGAGCCGAAGCAGCCAGAAGGAAAACGGATTCTATGGGTTTGAAGCAGAGTGCAAAGAAAAATACTGCGCTCCTGAGTGCAGAGGGTGGGACGGAAGAAGCAAGAAGTGCGATTGCGGAACGCACTTCGTAAGGATCGTGATCACGGCGCGGAACTTCCCGGCGGTCGATCATGAGATCGCGTGCTGCTGCTGTGACTTCTGCGACAGAAAGCCGTTCGATACCGAGCCCAAATGCGCCGAGCAGCATCGCCACTGCGATCGATGTTGGAGTGATCATCGTGAACACTGCTTCGGATAGGGAAAGCCAGGATGCGGAAGCCCGCCCAACGATCATTGCGGATCATGAGCTGGAGCGGCAGACCGACGAAGCGATCCTCTCGCTGGAATCACGGGGGGACGTGTACCAGCGGGGCGGGATGCTCGTCCGGTTCAAGACGGACACGGCAGGAAAGAAGCTGCGCGGGATGATTCGGCCTGCGGGCGAGCCATCGATCCAACCGATTCCGCTTTCGCAGCTACATCTGATCTTGTCGTCTACGGCGGATTGGAAGAAGTGGAAGCTCGACAGCAAGGACGGGCCGAAGCTGGTTTCGACGATTCCACCGGACAAGGTCGTAAAAGGAGTCTGGGAAAGGGGTCAGTACCCAGAATCGATCCGAGAGCTGCAAGCGCTGATCGAGGCACCGATGCTCCGGCTCGATTTTCAGGTGGTGCAAGAGCCTGGGTATGATCCGTTTTCGGGTCTGTACTACCTGCCGCCCAAGTGTCTTGATGGTCACGCGGTGCCGGAATACCCGAACGCGGCAGACATCGAGAATGCACGCTTTCTGCTGCTCGACATGATCTGTGATTTTCCGTTTCGGGCGGAAGCGCACCGCTCGGCCTATCTGGCGTGGCTGCTGACGTGCTTTGCACGCTTTGCGTATCAAGGGAACACACCATTTTTTCTGATCAACAAGAACAGCGCACGCACCGGGGCGACGCTGCTTTCCCAGATCACAAGCCACCTCGTCGTGGGCCGTCAGTTTACGACGATTTCCCAGCACGTCGACGAGGAAGCGGAGCGGAAGGTGATCACAAGCCTGGCGATGTCGGGTTGTCTGTACGTGCTGTTTGACAACATCAACAAGCCATTTGGTTCCGCTGCCTTCGACATGGCTGTCACTTCGGGAACGGTGAGCGATCGAAGTATGCACACCCATTCCATGACCTCGGCGGCGTTCATGGCGGTGATGGCGGGGACGGGAAACAACGTGCAATTCAAGCAAGGCGTCGATACAGCGCCGCGCACACTTGAGATCGCGCTAGAGACGGATTTAGACCGACCAGAAACGCGGGCAGGCTTCAAACACTGGCCGCTGCTGGAGTACGTCGAAGAACACCGCGCCGAGCTGGTGATGGCAGCGCTTACGCTGCTGCGTGGGTACTGCGCAGCAGGCATGCCCGATCAGAAGCTGAAAAACTGGGGAGGGTTCGATCAGTGGTCGCGTTTGATTCGGCACTGTCTGGTGTGGGCGGGCCTGCCCGATCCATATGAAGCACACGAAGAGCTGCTCGAATCCGCCGACAACGATCGCGAGCTGCGGGAAGAGCTGGTGTACGGGTTCAAAGAGATCCTAGACGAGCTGCGGGTGGAGTCGATCGAGATGTCCGAGGCTCTCTCTGAGATCGAATCGGATATCGAATACCGACGGCACAACCAAGCGCACAAGTTCCGGTTTCCCAGGTTCCATCAAGCGATGTTGCAGCTCTGCGGCATCAAGGATGGCCGGATGCCAAACCCCCGTGTCGTCTCGAATCGGCTGAAGAAATACAAGAAAACCCCGGTGCGCGGAGGGATCGCGCTGTGCCCACTTGAGAGAGGCGAAACAGGAGTCCGATGGACAGTGACCAAGACAAGGTGATGCTCGGTCCTCGTGAGGTGGCGGAGACGCTGCGGATCACGCAAAAGCAGGCGCGAGCGCTGATGCGGAAAATTCCGCATGTGGATTTGGGCGGCGGGATTGTGCGAGTGTCGGCAGTTTCCCTGCGCCATTACATCGAGGCTGCTACATGCAAAACGGACTCTACAGAAAGCCCGGATCGCTCATTTATTGGGTGCGCTACAGAGACGCTCGGGGGTATCCCGTTGAACACTGCACCGGAAGCGCCAACGTCGAGCAAGCAGCGAGCTACGCTGCTGAGCTTGTCCGCCCCGTCACGCATTCGACCGATCCAGCCCCGAACCCAGCCCCAAAAGTCACGCACACGGTAGACGAGGCGCTGGCTCACTTTATCCAGTTTTCCCGCGTCGATCGGTCCCCTGCTACCGTCGAGTGCTACGAGCAAAAGGCCGGCCATTTGGTGCGACTGCTCGGGGAGTGCTCGATAAGACACCTGCACATCGATCACGTACACGCGTACGTAAACCGGCGGCTCGATGAAGGCGCGGCCCGCGAGTCGTTGCGCAAAGAACTGGTGGTTTTGCGCTGCGCGCTCCAGCTCGCCAAGGATCGCGGTGTGCTGGACAAAGACCCGGCGGCACTCATCCCAAGGTTTCGCGCACCGTACAAGCCAAGGCAGCGCTGGCTATCAACGATCGAGCTTGCCGGCCTGCTGCGCCATCTGGACGAAAGCAGGCAGCGGTGGATGATGCTGGCCGTGTTTACGGGGGCGCGGCTCAGCGAGATCGAATCGCTGCGATGGGGCGATCTGGACTTCGAGCGGAGCACGATCCACATCCGGGGAACGAAGACCGCACGATCGGATCGGCACATCCCGCTACACCCCACGCTGGCCGAGCTGCTGCATCCGCTGCGGAGCGAAGGAGCCGAGCAGGTTGCAGGCGCATGGCACAACGTAAGGCGCGATCTGGCGCTGGCCTGCCGGAAGGCGCAGATCGACCCGGTGACACCAAACGATCTGCGGCGGACGTTTGCGAGCTGGCTGAAGCAGGCCGGGCGGGATTCGCTAGCAGTGGGGAAGCTGCTGGGCCACACCTCAAGCCGGATGGTCGAGCGGGTGTATGGACAACTCGATCAGCGGACGCTGCGCGAAACCGTAGCGCCACTCCCAACGATGCAGCAAGTCATCGCAGGCTTTGATCCTGACAAAGAACCAAGCCCGAGGCTGTAGCTGCTGCACCTAGTCGATGCCTGGCGAAAAACGACCGTTTTTCGCCGGCCTGCTTTCCTCATCGGTTCCCGTCAGGACTCTTTCCCGTTTTGCAACCCCTTTTTTCGCCAGCCACAAACGAGCGCTCTGCTCCGCCAGGACTCATTCGCGGTGGCTGGGATCGAGCATCGAGCAGGATGCGAAGAAAGCAGACGGCATCAGCACACGGCAGCAGCAGCTTGCAATCTTCAGGAGGTCCAAAGCCCAACTGGTGGGCTGCCTCCCAACGTGCTGACTACTTCGCCAATACGTACTGGTTAACGCCTATCTCCTTGGCTATGCTGCCCTCCTCGCCATTCAGCCCGTCATCCCCAACCAATGGTTCTCCTCGGAGGTCCCATGACCGCCGCCCTGGCCCTCTCTGTCGTTGCCCTGCTCGCCACAATCGCTGTGCTGGTTCTGCTGCTCACGAAGCAACGGGCAGCGAAGCAGAAGATCTCGGACGAGCTGCGAGAGACATCGGCCCGCCTTGAACGCTACAGCGGGATTCAGAGCATCGAAGGGGAGGTGCAGCGCCTGACCACCGAGGCCGACCACCTGCGCAATCTCATCAAGCTGTCGGAGAAAACCAAGGCGGACCTCGTCACGCAGGTTTCTTCCCTGCAAAAGGATGTTGAGCAACTATCCCTCGACGCTCACGTGCAGGACTTCGGTCTCTATGAACCCAAGTACCAGTTCCCCGATTCGCCGAGCTACAAACAGGAACTCGACCGCATCTACGACCTTGAGAAAGAAATGATCAAGGCCGACCGTGCGGCCCGTTGCCAGACAACCTGGACCGTCGAAGGCAGTCAGGCGCGCGGCAGGAAAATGGTCGAGCAGCAACTAAAGCTGATGCTCCAGGCCTTCAACGGCGAGAGCGACGCGCTTATCAGCAAGGTGCGCTTCGACAACGCCAAGCGCATCGAGGAACGCATTGAAAAGCTGTTCGAAAAGCTCAACAAGCTTGGCGCCGAGAAGCAGTGTTTCATCACCCGAGAGTTCTTCGAGTTGAAGCTCAAGGAACTGCACCTCACGCACGAATACGCCGAGAAGAAACAGCAGGAAGCGGAGGAACAGCGAGCGATTCGCGAGCAGATGCGCGAGGAGGAAAAAGCGCAGCGTGAGCTGGAGCGCGCTCAGCTTGAAGCGGAACGCGAGGCCGAGCGGTATCAGTCGGCGCTTCAGAAAGCGCAGCGTGATGCAGAGAAGGCGCAGGGCGAGAAGCTGAACAAATTGAACGCCGAAATCGAGCGGCTTTCGCAGCTCGTAACCGACGCCAACGCTCGCAGGGAGCGCGCTATCTCACAGGCCCAACTGACCAAGAGCGGTTACGTCTATATCATCAGCAACGTGGGCTCCTTCGGAGAGCAGGTCTACAAGATTGGTATGACACGCCGCCTCGACCCGATGGACCGCGTCCACGAGCTTGGTGATGCGTCCGTGCCCTTCGCCTTCGATGTTCACGCCATGGTGTACTCCGAAGACGCGCCCGGCCTCGAAAACCTGTTGCACCGGAGCTTTGACCAGCGCCGCGTCAATCTCGTGAACACCAAGAAGGAGTTCTTCATGGTCGCGCTCGACGAGATTCGCGAGGTCGTGACCAAACACCATGCCGGTGAAGTGAAGTACACCCTGGTTGCCGAAGCGCTCGAGTTTCGCAAATCCCAGGGAATGCGCGCACTCGGGCAAGGTCCTATCCGCGCTCCCCAAAGCGGGAGAGCGGCGGCGCGAGCCTGAGCTTGTGCAGTGCGTTAGCGATCCTGCGCTTGGAGCCTTGGCCGGCGTTCATCTCGCACATCGGGGCCTTTTGGCGCTGTCTGCTCCAGATGACGAGGCGGAGAGCCATGGTTCTCGTCGCTCGATCCGACAAATGCTCGGCACGTCACGCTTATGGCGCTGCGTGGCACCGTCTCCACCCCACCGTGGGGACAAGCGCCGTGTATGGTGAGAATAGATGATGATCCACCTGTGACTCCGGGCGTCAAGGGTTCAAGCCCGATGGCGCAGAGCGACCCGGTAACACCGAACGATCTACGGTGGACGTTTGCGAGCTGGCTGAAGCAGGCCGGGCGGGATTCGCTGGCGGTGGGGAAGCTGCTGGGCCACACCTCAAGCCGAATTTTCGAGCGGGTGTATGGACAACTCGATCAGCGGACGCTGCGCGAAACCGTAGCGCCACTCCCAACGATGCAGCAAGTCATCGCAGGCTTTGACCCTGATACAGAACAGACTTCAAGCAGCGAGTGAGTCGGAAGACTCCCAACCACGAGGGCTAGAGCGGAGCCCGATACGAGATGGTTCTGACGAGTCCTTCAGATTAGTAAGGGAGTCAATCGAGTAATCACGCATGGGCTCTTTGGTAACGACCATCAAACGGAGCAAGCGATCGGCGACCGCCCCGATGGGGTCATGACTATTTTCCCAGCGAGAGACGGTTTCGACCGTAACGCCCATGTGAGAGGCAAAATCTGCCCCTGACCAACCGAGGTGCTTTCGCAAGAATTTGACTTCGGGTGCCGTGAGCCGTGACTTCTTTGTGACGATGGCGGAAGCAATGGCGCGATGAAGTTCTTCGATGCGGGGGATGACGACTTCGGTTTCACCGCACGAGGGACAGCGCCGAACCTCCACGTCCTGAAGAGTGACAAAAGGAAGACCGCATTCTTTGTAGAGGTGGTTCTGTCGCGAAGACAGCATCGAGGAGCCGCAAGAATCGCAAGTCATGACCGGAACCTCCAAGCGGTAACTATCTTAAGTTCAGACTCTGACCGGAGGACGACGACAACACACATGCGCTGGGTGCGAAATTTATAGCGCCAAGAGCCGTTTTCCCACTCGGGTGGGTCGACGAAACCGCCTCGTAAGACGTTGACGACATCAACAGTAGAGAGGTCATCGTTAGCCATCTCCTCGATGGCATGCTTCGAGTAAGAAACTCTTCCGTCGGATACAATAGACTGAGCGAGGCGCTTGGCGTCCGATTGCGACAGTGGACGACCAAGATCAAACTCAGGATGATCAGAGGTTGCGGTTTTGTCAATCATTGAGCTTTCCGGGGCATCGCAAGAATGCGAAGTATACCGGAAGGCGAGGAAGGTGACGGACCTACCTTTGATCCTGCATCTGGCTGTATCTGCCCTGTATCTCGAAAACAGCGGAGATACAGGGCGATTTCCCGTCGACGGCTGTATCTGCTGTATCAGAAACAGCCGTATTCCCTGCTGCCCCCCACGCGGCTGTCCGCGTGTCTTACATAGCTGTGCTCGGAGCCGGAATCGAACCAGCGACACGCGGATTTTCAGTCCGCTGCTCTACCTGCTGAGCTATCCGAGCGAAAAGCGAGACGAACCCTAGCTTCCTTGGTGGTTTTGCGTCAAGC